>Ga0065721_10053218_pt1 | contig 10311 bp, 6 predicted proteins | sample Mesricmetagenome_FD_59108 | JGI IMG/M metagenome (GOLD analysis project Ga0065721, IMG submission 59108) | Mesophilic microbial community from rice straw/compost enrichment Sample: eDNA_1 v2 (version 2) | ecosystem: Engineered > Solid waste > Grass > Composting > Bioreactor | place: USA: Davis... | reverse complement strand
ACCTGCCGCAATCTTCGCAGCCTTTCTGATCGGCACCTTACCATTTGCAAATACGCGGTGAGTGTTTTCAATCACCACAATCGCATCGTCGACCACGATCCCCAGCGCGAGGAGGAACGAGAACAACGTCATCATATTCAGCTTAAAGCCAATCGCCGGGAACCAGAGAAAGGCGATAAACGTCGAAATCGGCACCGACAAACCAACAAAGATCGCATTGGTAACCCCCATGAAAAACATGAGGATGACAGTTACAAGAATAAATCCGATGATGATCGTATTGATCAGGTCGTGCAACGTCACACGGGTATTTTCCGATTGGTCAGCCGTAATGGTCACGTCCAATCCATTGGGTAAAATGCCCTTCTTATACTCATCTACGATCGCGCGAATCTTGTCAGATGCATCAATCAGGTTTTGTCCTGAACGCTTGACAATGTTAAGCGTGATGACATTCTTCTTGTCAAGGCGGGCAAAGCTCTCCTGCTCTTTGTGACTATCGACAACCTCAGCGATATCCTTCAGATACACTTTGCCACCCTGAATGGAGCCCACGACTGTATTCGCAAGTTCCGTGGCATCGACATACTCCCCGTTCACGCTGAGGGAACGCTTCATTCCATCAACTGAAAGCTGGCCACCGGGAATCAACACGTTCTCCCCCCCGATCGCTTGGGCAACATCACTGAGATCTACACCCGCGAGTGCGGCTTTGTAAATGTCGACGTTGATTTGAATTTCTCGCTCAAGCGCACCAACGATATCGACGCGTCTGATTTCGGGCAGGCTCTCAAACCTATCCTGCATCATTTCAGCGTAGCGTTTAATCGTCTTCAGGTCGTAGTCACCCGACAGGTTAACGAACATAATCGGTACTTCCGAAATGTCGATCTCCTGGACGATTGGGTCGTCCGGCAGGTTCGTCGGAAGGTCTGGTTTTGCGCGATCAACGGCATCGCTGACTTCGCGTTTTGCTTCCTTGACATCGACGTTGGTTTCAAACTCCACGATCACGTTCGAAAAGTTCTGAATTGAGTTACTGGAGATCTTCTTCACCCCAGAGATCGATTTCACTTGCTTTTCGATGTGCTTAGTGACGAGGTTCTCAACATCCGACGGAGATGCACCGGGAATGGCGGTCGCCACATAAATCTGGGGGAACACCACTTCCGGAAAGTTCTCTTTCGGAAGTTTTATATACGTCACGATACCTGCGATACAGATCAATACGGTGGCTACGTAAATGCTCACCTTGTTATCGATCGCCCAGGAAGTCGCTTTAAATTCTTTCTCGATATCTTTCATAATACTGGGATTTCGGCAGAAGTCGCCGGCGATACCGGAGTATCGCTGGCTATTTCATTGTGTTATTCGTTTAGATTTTGATAGGATCCCCGTCGTTGAGTCCAAGGTATCCCACAGTGACAATTTTATCACCCGGATTCAGACCCTTCACTTCGGCCTTATAACCATAAACGCCGTTTACAGTTACAACTTTGCGACTTGCAACCAGCTTGCCGTCCTTTTCGACAGCGATGTACACAACCTTCTCGTCATTGATATCCTGGATAAGGTTCACGGGCACAACAATCGCGTCAGGACTGGATTCGAATATAATCCTGACCGTCGCGGTCATGTTTGGCCGAAGATTCTCGTCCTGGGGAAGAGCAACTTCGACATTAAAGGTCCGAGACAAACGGTCAATAGTCTTGCCGACGAAGGTGACTTCCGCCTCAAACTCTTTATTGAGTTCGGAGACTTTGACGATCGCTTTGTTACCCTTCTTGATGTCGGTCACATACGCTTCAGAGATCGGTGCCTGGATCTTGAGTTCAGAAGTATTAACGATACTGAACGCAGGCATCCCTGGTGCCGTATTTTCGCCGACCCTGGCGATGACAGCATCAACGGTACCGCCGATGGGAGCCTTGATCCGGGTTTTGGCGTTTTGCTCCCTGAGTGAGGCGAGTTGTTTCTCCAACGATTCCTTATTGGTCTTCGCCTGGAGGAACTGAACTTCGGTACCTATCTTCTGATCCCAGAGATTCTTCTGCCTTTCGTAAACGGAAACTGCAAGTTCAAGCTGCGCTTCCATTGATTCGATATTGCGAACGATCACCAAGTTATCGATCTGAGCAAGGGTCTGCCCTTTCACGACCTGTTGACCTTCAGTCACGAGTACCTGGGTAATCGCTCCCGCCGACTCGGAGCTCACGACAACGTTTTTCTTCGATTCAATGTATCCCTGCGTTTGCACGTAGTGATCAAATCTTTGCGGCTTCAGCTCAACAACTTCGACGTCCTTCGTCCTCGCGACAACCGCTGAATCCGGGTTCTCTGCCGCAATCTCCTCCTCCAGTTTCTGGATTTCTTTTGTGATCGCCGCTTGTTGGTCTTTCAGTTTTGCAAGGCGACCTTTTTTGTCGTCGTCCGCCGTCGTAGCACTGCATGCAGCAACGAATCCTGCGATGGTGAGTGCAACCGCGATTCGGGTATATATGTTCAATCTTCTACTCATAAAAAGGGTGTTTATAGCTTGGGTGTTATTACTTTGTTTCTGTTTCTCCTTGAGGCAATAGCTTGCCGTATGCCTTGTCAAGGTCCACTTTTGCGATGAGAGCGTCATATAGTGCATTGTAGTAGTTGGTTTGAGCTTCCTTGAGTGCGGCTTCAGCATCAATCACTTCGAGATTTGAACCTACACCTTGTTCATACTTTATTTTCGTAACGCGAGCAATATTAGCTGCGAGCGTGCTGTTCTCCCGTTGTGATTCCAGCGACTTGATTGCATTCAAATAGTTTATCGCTGCTTGTCTCACTTCGAGATCGATCGCCGACTTCAGCGATGTGAAACTGTTTTCCACTTTCATCAGGTTCAACTTCGCTTGTTGAAGTCGGTACGAACGCTGGAGACCGCTGAAAATCGGAATGTTGAGGTTCACTCCGAAAGAGCTGAACGAATACCACTTGTCGGGACCGATCAAATCAGTCGCCGGCGTTGGGCTATTCGTCTTGAAAACTCCGCCAAGGTCTGGAGACTGCGTGGTATATCCGAAGTTCGCGAACGCAGACAGGCTCGGAAGCGCAGTCGAGAATTTATTCTTGACATCAAGTTCCTGCAAATTCCTGTTTGCTTCGAGGAGCTGGTAGTCACTGCGTTGAGTATAGTCCCAATTCAGTTCGTAGTTCTGCAATACGGCCTCATCCACCTGAAGTGAAGCGATATCTCCCTCGACATCCAGACTCTGATTCATCGGATAGTTCATTTGGAACTTCAGCACCTCAAGCCCCAGTTCCTGGAGGTTGTAGAATTTGTCGCGTTCGGCAACAAGGTTATTCAACGTTACCCGTATGCGATCGACTTCGATACTCTCTGCGAAACCATTTCGCTGCAATGCCTCCGTAGTTTTCAGAAGCGAGTCCACGCGGGCAATGTTATTATCGAAAAGCTCCATCCGGTCTTTGTTGATCAACACAGCATAGAAAGCTTTCGTCACGTTCTGAACCGTCTCCTCTTTCGTCCGCTTTGTGCTGCGAACTGACAGTTCCCTGTAAGCATTCGCAGCCCTCAATCCGACGAGATAGGATCCGTCAAAGAGGATTTGGCTGACGCTTACCTGAGCGTTTCCTGAACTCTTCAGCTGGAAGAAGTTTTCCATTGCATAGACGTCTCCTTCATTCCCGGGAAGATCCGCTGCAAACGGATTGGACGGACTCTTTTGCAGGAAGAATCGCGGAAGCTTCTGGTTATGAAGCAATCCTACGGTAGCGTCTACCTGTGGCAGACCAATCCCCCTGGTCTCCTTCACGCGCGCGTCGGCAATCTCCTCATCGATTGTTGCGTTCTTTATATCGACGGAGTTCTCGAGAGCATACTTAATACAATCGTCAAGTGTGAAACTCGACGGCTTTTGTGATGATTGTGCCAGCACAAGTGCGGGGCTGACAATCAAGGCGACCAACATTGAAAGACGATACTTCATAGTTATACAGGGGTTTTGAGAGGTTCCACTTTATTTTCACGCTTCGCCTTCTGATAAGCTTTTCTGCCCTTCTCGGTCAACAGCCCATAGACGAAGTGATCGAATAATTGCATTTGTACTTCCGGTAAACTGAATCTTTCACGAGGAAAGACCTCTTCATTGAACGGCATTTGGACCATTTCCAGTCGCATCGACGCGATGACTTCCGGATCAAGATCCGACCTGAAGTAGCCTTCCTCGATCCCTTGTTTCAAATTCCGGACAACCGACGTGCGGATGAAGTTGTTCTTGTGATCGACCCAAACCTTCCACGCGCGAGGGTGATACTTCTGAAGATCGAACAACAGCGAGGGGTTCATTCCCTGCACGTTGCGCTTCAGACACATGGAAATTTGAACCAACTCGTCTATCGCATGTCGGGCGTTTTGACGAATTGCTTCAAACTCCGTAACATACCTATCTACGTGCGCCTGGCAGGTAACGGTTACGATATCTTCCTTGTCCGCGAAATGCTGATACAAAGTCTTCTTGGAGACCGAGAGATGTCGGGCAATATCATCCATGGAGATGCTGCGCACGCCGTAGCGCATGAACAACTCCTCGGCTCCTTTTTTGATCTTATCCCGGGTATTATTGTCTTCCATAGGGGCGCAAAACTATGGAAACGATTTTTCTGTTCAAAGTTTCCAACGTTTCCTTTAACGGACTACCCCGTTTTTTGTTCAGCGCTTTGGAAGATTTTTTTCTAAATAGTCGGTTACTTTTTCCTCAATCGTTTGAGCTGCCTTCAGATCCACTTTTTCCCGACGAACACCATTTCTGAAACATCTTTTCCTTGAATCGCTCCCGTTCTTCCGGCGACATTGAAGAAAACTTCTTGTAGTACTGATACTTCCGCTTCCATCCTGGGGCTCTTCCTATTCCCCAATGACCAAATAGCGCCCGTGAGAGGATGAAAAGACCCAACGCCTCCCAGAAGTTTATCGCTCTTATGCTGAAGATCGACGGCATAAGCCAGTTCCAAAGGAACATGACCACCACGCCGATCACCGCCAGGCAGATGATCCCGACGAGGAACTTGACAATCTTATGTTTGACTATGTCTTCCATATAATTATGTTTTGATAACGGCTCAAGCCAGTTACCTCTCTTTCAGCTTCTTAGAGATCATTGTACAACTGTTGAAGCTTCTTCCTCAAAGCCAGAATCGCATAACGCTTACGCGACAACAGTGTGTTGATCGATACGCCTGTCTCCTCCGCGATTTCACGGAACCCGCGATCTTCCATCTCATTGAGTATGAAGATCTCCCGCTGTTCCGCGGGTAATTCGTCCAGTGCTTCCATAATTGCTGTCCAAATCACCTCCCGCAGCATGGCGTCTTCGGGAGTGTTGCCAAGGTCGGGCAGAATTTCCTGGAGCGTCATCGGACCGTCGTCCTCCGATTCAGCCTGCAATGTCAGCTCAGCGCGCTGTGGCCGCGAGGCATCCCTCCGATAACGGTCAATGATCTTGTTTCGCGCCACCGAGAATAGCCATGAGGTGACCCGGTCGAGCGACTCAATCGTATCATAACCTGCAACGAATTGAAAGAAAACGTCTTGCAGAATGTCTTCAGCCTCTTCCAACGACGAAACCCGGTTTCTGATGAAACTGAGAAGCCGGTCTTTCTCCTTCAGAAAAGTCTGTTCTTTCGCTTGCATGGCTAGGTCCATCGCCCGAGCATTTATACGCACAAAGACGAGCCGTGGCGTATTTTATTTTAGAAATACCGCAGTTTATAGTGCCTGATCACATAATATCCTTCGATCTGCAACTTATATAAAGGTAAGGTGCATATTTTTATGCGCGCCGCATGATCCAGGAAAGCTACATTCACTACCGGAAGAACCTCCTGCATTACGTCAAAGCAGGCAGCGGGAAAGAACCCCTGTTGGTTTTCCATGGATTCGGACAAGACCACACACTTTACCTCCCATTATTAAAATCGTTATCAGGTAAATACACTCTCTATATCATTGACCTTTTCTTTCACGGCAAAAGTGAATGGAATGAGGGGGAACGTACCTTGGAAAAACCTGAATGGAACAAGATCATCAACGTGTTGCTTCAGGAACAGAAGATCGATCGCTTCTCCATCCTTGCTTACAGCCTCGGCGGCAAGTTCGCACTCACAACATTGGAAGGGTATCCTAATCGCGTCAATGCGCTTTGGCTCCTGGCTCCCGACGGAATCAAAACCAGTTTCTGGTATAGCCTGGCGACCTATCCGACTATGTTCCGAAGCCTCTTCCGAAGCATGATCAGGCAGCACAATCGCTTCCTATGGATCATCAATCGGTTGAGTTCGACCGGTCTTGTAGACAAGGGTCTTATCAAGTTTGCAAACTTCCAAATGAATACGGAAGCAAAAAGGGAACGCGTCTACTATTCATGGGTAGTTTTCAGGCACCTGAGATCTGACCTCAAGCACATCGCCAACATTATTAATACCAACAACATCCAACTCACCCTAATAGCCGGCAAGTACGACAACGTCATTCGGGCCGAGGACATGCACCGCCTGCTCAAACACGTCAAGAACTACAGGTTCGAGATTCTCGAGAGTGGGCATACGGCGCTGGTGGCGCAGAGTCTGCCGTTGATGGCATAGCAGGTGCCAAAACATTAACACATTAGCACATTAGCACATTAACACATAACGGCGTATTTTTGCCGCGCAATCCACTGATTCACCCGATGATTTTATTCTTTCGTAAAAATGCCGCCATCGTTTACAGCGTTGGCGTGGACCAGCCTTTACTTTTAGCTGATATCCAGAAACTTAAATGGCTTTTTGGGGATGCCGAGCCGGTTGAGGGAGCAACATTACCTGGACTGTTCATCGGGCCGAGAAAAGAGATGGTGAGTCCGTGGAGCACCAACGCGGTGGAAATCACACAGACGATGGGGATACACGGTATCCATCGGATTGAAGAATTCAGGCAGGTACCAAGCGCCGACGTTTACCACGATCGTATGCTGGAAATGCTGTACAACGGCCTCGACCAGGAGTTGTTCACGATCCATCACCAGCCAGATCCAATTATCGAGGTCGACGACATTGCGGCGTACAACGAGAAAGAAGGCCTTGCCCTCAGTGAAGAAGAGGTTCAATATCTTGAGAACGTCGCTGCGGGACTTGGCCGCAAACTTACCGATAGCGAAGTATTCGGCTTCTCGCAAGTGAATTCCGAGCACTGCCGCCATAAGATATTCAACGGAACATTTATCATTGATGGGCAGCAGAAGGAGCGCTCCCTCTTTCAGCTGATCAAAGAAACTTCGAAGAAGAATCCCAACTTCCTCGTCAGCGCATACAAAGACAACGTTGCGTTCATCAAGGGACCAAGACTGGAACAATTTGCTCCTCGCAGACAAGACATTCCCGACTATTTCGCGATCGAAGATTTCGACTCGGTGATATCTTTGAAGGCAGAGACGCACAACTTTCCTACGACGGTTGAACCTTTTAACGGTGCGGCTACTGGATCCGGAGGGGAGATTCGCGATCGACTCGCCGGAGGAAAGGGATCGCTTCCGCTGGCAGGTACTGCAGTATATATGACCTCTTATCCCCGTCTCGACGGTGGAAGATCATGGGAAAAGAAATTTCCGGCTCGGGCATGGCTGTACCAAACGCCGGAGGAAATTCTCATCAAAGCTTCCGACGGGGCTTCGGATTTCGGAAACAAGTTTGGTCAACCTCTCATCAGTGGAAGCTTACTCACATTCGAGCATTTCGAAGACAACAAGAAATACGCGTTTGATAAAGTGATCATGCTCGCCGGAGGTATCGGATTCGGCAAACTAAGCGATAGCCAAAAAGGACATCTCAAGGCTGGTAACAAGATCGTTGTCCTCGGTGGAGACAATTACAGGATTGGAATGGGCGGTGGCGCCGTCTCGTCGGTTGCTACGGGAGAATACGGCAACGCGATCGAACTCAATGCGATTCAGCGTTCCAACCCAGAGATGCAGAAGAGAGTGATGAACGCCATCCGCGCGATGGTAGAAGCGGACCGGAACCCGATCATCACCATACATGACCACGGAGCAGGTGGACACCTCAACTGTTTGTCCGAACTCCTCGAAGAAACCGGGGGAACGATCAACCTCGACAAACTGCCCGTCGGCGACCCGACACTATCAGACAAGGAAATCATCAGCAACGAATCGCAGGAGCGCATGGGTGTTGCGATTGATCAGCGTGATATCGAAACGTTAAGAATTGTTTCAGAGCGTGAGCGAGCACCATTCTACGTAGTAGGAGAAGCCACCGGCGACCAACGTCTCGAATTCAAACGCGAAGGACAGGCACGAAAACCCATTGACCTGAAAGTCGACCACCTCTTCGGTTCCTCTCCGAAGACAGTCATACGCGACACAACCGCCAGGCAAAACTTTTCTGCCCTTGCATACGAACCGAAGAACTTCGTTCAGTACCTCGAACAGGTTCTTCAGCTCGAAGCAGTTGCATGCAAGGATTGGTTAACGAACAAAGTCGACCGTTCGGTCACAGGCCGCGTTGCAACTCAACAGACCTGTGGCCCCATCCAGTTGCCGCTGAACAACGTGGGAGTAATGGCGCTGGATTTCGTAAGCAACAAAGGTGTGGCTACTTCGATTGGCCATGCTCCTTCAATTGCGCTTATCGATCCCGTAGCGGGAAGCAAAATTGCCATCGCTGAAGCGCTCACCAACATCGTATTTGCTCCCCTTTCTCATGAACTCAAGGGGGTCTCGTTGAGTGCTAACTGGATGTGGCCTTCGAAGAACCCTGGCGAAGATGCGCGCCTATACGAGGCGGTGAATGCTGTTAGTGAATTCGCTATCAACCTTGGCATCAATATTCCTACTGGAAAGGATTCTCTTTCGATGACGCAGAAGTATCCGGGGGGCGACGTCGTTGTTGCTCCTGGCACTGTCATCATTTCGGCAGCCGCGGAAGTCGAAGACATCCGAAAGACAGTGACACCATCCCTGCAACCTGTCAAAGGAACAGTAGTCCTCCACATAGATTTTTCACGAGACGAACGTAAACTTGGAGGTAGCAGCCTTGCCCAGGTACTTAATCTCCTCGGCAATGAAACACCGACTATCAAGGACGATGCGTACTTCGTCAGAGCGTTCAACGCAGTACAACAACTCATCAAACAAGAAATTGCACTTGCAGGTCATGACATCTCGGAGGGAGGACTAATCACTGCGCTGCTTGAAATGGCGTTCAGCGTTCCCGACGTCGGACTTGAGGTCGAGCTTGGTAACGCTGACAAAGATATCGTGCGTACCATGTTCAGCGAAAACCCCGGGGTCCTCCTCCAGGTAGCCGACGAATCATCCGCCAAACGCATACTCTCCCAAGCAAATGTCGACTTTGTCGTGCTTGGCAAGGTAACTGGCAAGCGAAGCTTGAATATCCGGAGTGGTGCGACGCAGCACGAACTTGACATTGACAGCCTTCGCGACACCTGGTACAGAACCTCCTGGCTATTGGACAGCAAACAACGTCCGGCACAGATCGCGGAACAGCGTTTCCTGAATTACAAACACCAGAAACTCGAATACACCTTCCCGTCCACGTTTGACGGAAAGTATCAAACCTATGGAATTGATCCCCGCAGACGCAAGTCCACTGGTATTCGGGCAGCGATCATTCGCGAGAAAGGCGTCAACGGTGATCGTGAAATGGCCTATTCGCTGTACCTCGCGGGGTTTGACGTCAAGGATGTACACATGACCGATCTGGTCACAGGACGTGAAGATCTGTCGGACGTCAACATGATCGTGTTTGTCGGGGGTTTCTCAAACTCCGACGTTCTCGGATCAGCAAAAGGATGGGCAGGCGCGTTCCTGTTTAATCCGAAGGCAAAAGAAGCACTTGACAACTTTTACAAGCGCAGCGACACGCTTAGCCTGGGAGTTTGCAACGGTTGCCAGTTGATGATGGAACTTGGTCTTGTGTACCCTGAATGGAAAGACCACCCGAAAATGAAGCACAATGCGTCGGGCAAATTCGAATCCATCTTTGTTAATGTTACAATTCCCAGGACCAACTCGGTCATGTTAAGCACGCTCACGGGTTCACGCCTTGGCGTCTGGGTAGCACACGGCGAAGGGCGGTTTGACTTGCCTGAAGACCGAAGCCAGTATGCGATTGCCGCAACGTATTCGTACGAAGGGTATCCGGGCACGCCATCCGGTTCTACTTATTCAACGGCAGCACTCGTTTCAAAAGATGGACGGCATCTTGCAATTATGCCTCACATCGAGCGGTCGCTGTTCCCCT
>Ga0065721_10007353_pt1 | contig 10311 bp, 10 predicted proteins | sample Mesricmetagenome_FD_59108 | JGI IMG/M metagenome (GOLD analysis project Ga0065721, IMG submission 59108) | Mesophilic microbial community from rice straw/compost enrichment Sample: eDNA_1 v2 (version 2) | ecosystem: Engineered > Solid waste > Grass > Composting > Bioreactor | place: USA: Davis... | reverse complement strand
CCCACGAGCCGCACTAACGGCCGGCGGAGACCTCCGGCCCGAGAATCCGTTCGGCGAGCAGCCGGATATCGCCGTCGCGCACCTCGCGCCCCATGGTTTTGCTCGCAAGCCCGTAGCTGGCATCGAGCAGCAGGCGCGTCAGCCGCGGCGCCTGCGCAACGCCGGCCGCCTCCAGTTCCGCAGTAAGCCGCGCCGCGATCCGCGCATCGGTTTGCGCGAAGAGGCCCGCAGCCTGCTTGTGCGCCTGGAAGAGCTCGTCGGCGTGCACCGACCCGTCGAGGACGCCGCCGAGCATCGCGTACATGTCGGCGAGGGCGCGCCCCACGCGTTCCACCACCGGCCCCTCGCCCTCGATGCCGGCTTCGAAGGCTGCCGTCTTGGCGGCGGCGAGCCGCTCGAGGATGGCGCCGAACACCGCCTGCTTGTCGGAGAACTGCGCATAGAGCGTGGGCTTGGCNATCCCCGCCTCGCGCGCGATGGCTTCCATGGTGGTGGCGCGCAGGCCNTGGCGCAGGAAGAGCTCGCGCGCGGCATTGACGATCCGCTCGCGCTTTTCGCCGGCCCGATCCCGACCNGTGATCGTCATTGTCTCTCCATTGAACTTNTTGAACGAATATCGTATATATCGTTCAAANCCTCAAGGAACCATCCGCCATGTCCGATCGCGTCCTCCTCACCGGTATCTCCGGCTTTCTCGGCGGCCACGTCGCCCTCAAGCTCCTCGAGGCCGGCTATACCGTGCGCGGCAGTGTGCGCAAGCTCGACCGCGCCGGCAAGGTGCGCGATACGCTGGCCCGTCACGGAGCCGATGTCGGGCGGCTGGAGTTCGTCGAGCTCGACCTGACCCGCGACGAGGGCTGGCGCGAAGCGGCCGAGGGATGCCGGTACCTGCAGCATACCGCCTCGCCCTTCGTCATCCGGATGCCCAGGGATCGCGTGGAGCTCGTCGGCCCGGCCGTCGCCGGCACCGAGCGGGCCTTGAACGCGGCCCTCGCGGCGGGGGTCGAGCGGATCGTCCTCACCTCCTCCATGGCCGCCATCGCCTATGGCCACGACAAGGACCGCTCTGAACCCTTCACCGCCGCCGACTGGACCAATCTCGAGAGCCGCGCGGTCAACGCCTATATCGAATCCAAGACCCGCGCCGAGCGCCGCGCCTGGGACCTGATGCGCGCGGCCGGCCGCGGCAACGACCTTGCCGCTGTCAATCCCAGCGCCATCCTCGGGCCGCTGCTCGACGAGGATCCGGGCACGTCTGCCGCCCTCCTCGTGCGCCTCTTCGACGGCTCGACGCCCGCCACTCCGCGTATTCCGTTGACCATCGTCGACGTGCGCGACGTCGCCGAGCTCCACGTCAGGGCCATGGCCGCGCCCGAAGCCGGCGGCCGGCGTTTTCCCATCGGGGACCGCACCATGTTCCTCGGCGAGATCGCCGATGCCGCCCGGGCCGCCTCCGACCCCGAACGGGCAAGCAGGATCGCCCGCTGGACCATGCCCGACTGGCTGGTGCGCATCTACGGCCTCTTCGATGCCGACGTGCGCGGCAACCTCGGTGAGCTCGGCATCCTCAAGCGCCTCGATTCGCGCGAGGCCGTCGCCCTTCTCGGCCACCCGCTGATCCCCGCCCGCGAGGCGATCGGCGCGAGCGTGAGGAGCCTCGTGGCGCAGAAGCTCATCTGAACGAAAAAAGGGGCTGTTCTCGCCCACGAGTTTTCGCTATTACCCCCTGCGTCGGAGCGGGGCTGTAGCTCAGTTGGGAGAGCGCATCGTTCGCAATGATGAGGTCAGGGGTTCGATTCCCCTCAGCTCCACCATTCCGGCTCCGGCGAACTCCATCATCTCCCGAATGCTGCGGGGCGAGGCTGGCAGCCCGCCTTTGTAGGGGCTTGCGGTCCTGCCGCACATATGGCCGCAGGGACCGTCCCCAGTTCGGACCCATCGCAAAAACGCGTTGACTCAGCTTGTATGATGTCTAATAACAGACAGGATATCGAAAGCTGGGGAACTGAACCCGGCTGCATCGCTTGGGAGGAAACCGCGATGAGAAAGAGCGCGATCGCGCTGTTGATGGCCACGACCATGCTCGTTGGGGCGGCCCCGGCCATGGCTGCAACGCCGGCAGACCAGCTGGTGATCGGCATGAGCATGAACAACATCCTCACCCTCGATCCGGCCGCCATCGCCGGACGGGAGGTGACAGGAGTGATCACTAACGTCTACGACACGCTGGTGCGGCTCGATCCCGTCGAGCGCACGCGCGTCAACCCCGGCCTCGCCGAGAGCTGGGAGATCAGCGAGGATGGTACCACCATCACCTTCCACCTGCGCGAGGGCGCGACCTTCGCCTCGGGCAATCCGGTGACGGTCGAGGACGCGCTCTGGTCGTTCCGGCGCGTCGTCCAGCTTGGTCTCGTCGGCAATGCGAGCTGGCAGGCCTATGGCTTCACCGCCGACAATTTCGACGAGCACGTGCGCGCCGACGGCAACTCCATCGTCGTCACCATGCCGCAGCCGGGCGACCCGCAGCTCATCGTCTACCTGTTCGGCAAGACCGGCGCGACCGCCGTCATCGATTCCAAGACGGCCCTGGAGCACGAGGTGGAGGACGACCTCGCGGCCGGATGGCTCACCACGAACACCGCCGGCTCCGGTCCCTTCACCCTGGTGAACTGGACCGCCAACGACATCATCCTGCTGCAGCGCAACGAGAACTACTGGGATGGTGCCGCCGAGATGAGTCGCGTCATCTATAGGCACATGCCGGAATCGCAGACAAAGCGCCTCATGCTCGAGCGCGGCGACATCGACATCGCGCAGGACCTCTCCGTCCCGGACATCTCGGCCTTGAGCCAGAACCCCGATGTCGAGGTGCAGTCGATCCCCTCGGCCGGCTTCTACTATCTCGCCGTATCGATGAAGGACGAGAAGTTCCAGGACCCCAACGTCCGCCTGGCGCTGCGCTACCTCATCGACTACCAGGGCATCAACGAGACCATCATGCCCAACTACGGCATCCTGCGGCAGCGCCCGATCTCGCCGGGCGTGATGGGGGAGATGCCCGATCCCGGCTACGAGCTCGACGTCGAGCGGGCCAAGCAGTACCTCGCCGAAGCCGGCTATCCCGACGGCTTCAAGACCCAGCTGCTCTCGCTCAACGAGCCGCCCTTCATCGATATCGCGACCGCCATCCAGGGGACGCTCGCCCAGGCGGGCATCGAGGCCGAGATCATCACCGGCACCGGCAACCAGATCTACGGGCCCATGCGCGAGCGCAACTTCGAGCTGATCGTCGGGCGCGGCGGCGGCGGCATGGAGCCGCACCCGCACTCCAATCTCCTGGCGCTGGTCATCAACCCCGACAACGCCGATGACGCGGGCCTTTCCGGCTCGATCGTGTGGCGGACGTCCTTCCAGGACGAGCAGTTGAACCAGATGGCCGAGGATGCGCTGCTCGAACGCGACCCGGCAGCGCAGGAAGCGGCCTACCACGCCATCCTCGAGCGCTACGAGGAGGTCGTGCCCGCGCTCCAGCCGATCTCGGCGGTGGTCGATACGGCCGTGTTCCGGGCCGATGTCGAGAACTACCAGGAGCACTACGGCTGGACGACACGTCTCGAGGACGTGTCCAAGTCCCGCTAGGCAAGCTCATTATCCCGCCCGGTCCGACCGGGCGGGATTTTTTCGTTTTCCAAGCAAGGAAGCCACGTGAAGCCCCTGATGCTGAGACTGCGGCCGCAGGTCCTGAGTGGCGGCGCCTTCGTCGCCTCCATCCTGGTCACCCTCTTCGGCCTCCTGGTCCTGACCTTCATCATCGGCCGGATGATGCCGGTCGATCCCGTGCTCGCCATCGTCGGCGACGAGGCTCCGCAATCGACCTATGACCGGGTCTACCAGCAGTTGGGCCTAGACCAGCCGCTCTACGTCCAGTTCTTCCGCTTCGTCTCCGACGTGCTGCGCGGCGATTTCGGCGTGGCGCTCATCACCGGGCGGCCGGTGATCGAAGACATCATCCGCGTCTTTCCCGCCACCATCGAGCTCGGAACCGTCGCCATCCTCATCGGCGCCGGGCTCGGCGTTCCGCTCGGCGTCGCCGCCGCAGTGCGGCGCGACCGCATCAGCGACCATCTCATCCGCTTCTTCTCGCTCATCGCCTATTCGACGCCGGTCTTCTGGCTGGGGCTGATGGGGCTGCTCGTCTTCTATGCCTACCTCGGCTGGTCCGGCGGCACCGGGCGCGTCGAGATCTTCTATACCGGCATCGTGCAGCCGATCACCGGATTCCTGCTCATCGACAGCGCCGCCACCGGCCAGTGGGACGTGTTCATGAGCGCCCTGCGCAACATCTGGCTGCCCGCGCTCGTCCTCGGCCTCTCCTCCATGGCCTATATCGCGCGCATGACGCGCAGCTTCATGCTCGAGCAGATGGGCCAGGAATACGTTCTGACCGCCCGCATCAAGGGCCTGCCGGAAAAGACGGTCGTATGGCGGCACGCCTTCCGCAATATCCGCGTGCAGCTCGTCACCATCATCGCCCTCACCTACGGGGGGCTGCTCGAAGGGGCCGTGCTCATCGAGACGGTGTTCTCCTGGCCCGGGTTCGGCAGCTATCTCACCTCCAACCTGATGATCGGCGACATGAACGCCGTCATGGCCTGTACGCTGCTCGTCGGGCTGATCTTCATCGGGCTCAACGCCGTTTCCGACGTCCTCTACCGGGTGTTCGATCCAAGGACGCGCACCGCATGACCCACACTCTTCCCACCCGCCCCCGCAGCTGGCGCGACTGGCTGACGACGCCGGAGATCACCTCCTCGCGCCAGGCGAGCGCCCAGCGCATCTACTGGGGCTTCGTCGACTTCTTCGGCAATCCCCTCGCCGTCGTCGGCCTCGTCATCGTTCTCGCCCTCATCGCCATGGCCGCGTTCGCGCCGGTCTTTGCCACGCACGATCCCATCGCCCAGGACCTGCGCAATGCCCTGAGCCCGCCGAGCGCCGAGCACTGGTTCGGCACGGACGACCTCGGACGCGACATCTACTCGCGCATCGTCTACGGCTCGCGCATCACGCTCTACATCGTCGTGCTCGTGTCGATCATCGTGGCGCCCATCGGCCTCGTCATCGGCATGGCCTCGGGCTATTTCGGGGGCTGGGTCGACCGGGTATTGATGCGGGTCACCGATATCTTCCTGTCGTTCCCGAGCCTCATCCTCGCGCTCGCCTTCGCGGCGGCGCTGGGGCCGGGCCTCGAGAACGCGGTGATCGCCATTGCCCTGACCGCCTGGCCGCCTATCGCGCGCCTCGCACGGGCCGAGACGCTGACCGTCCGGGGCGCCGACTACATCGCCGCCGCGCGCCTCTCGGGCGCCTCGCCCCTCAAGATGCTGATGGGCTACATCCTGCCCATGTGCGTGCCCTCGGTCATCGTGCGCATCACCCTCAACATGTCCGGCATCATCCTCACGGCCGCCAGCCTCGGCTTCCTCGGGCTCGGTGCGCAGCCGCCCTCGCCCGAATGGGGGGCCATGACCTCGGCCGGGCGCCGCTTCATGATCGACAGCTGGTGGGTGGTGACCATGCCGGGCTCTGCCATCCTCATCGTAGCGCTCGCCTTCAATCTCTTCGGGGACGGCCTGCGCGACCTCTTCGATCCGCGCCGCGGGAGCTGACCGATGACCGATACGCTGCTGAGCGTGCGCAACCTCAACGTCGAATACCTCTCCTCGCGCGGGCCTATGCACGCCGTGCGTAACGTCTCCCTCGACCTCGGCCGCGAGAAGGTCGCGATCGTCGGGGAATCGGGCTCGGGCAAGTCGACGGTCGGACGCGCGCTCGTGCGCCTCCTGCCGCCGATCGCGAGGATCACCGCCGACAGGCTCGATTTCGAGGGCCAGTCCCTGCTTGCGCTGCGCGACAAGCGCATGCAGGACATCCGCGGACGGCGCATCTCGATGATCCTCCAGGATCCCAAATACTCGCTCAATCCGGTGATGAGCGTCGGCGAGCAGATCAGCGAAGCCTATCTCGCCCACTATTCCGTCGGCCGGGCGGAAGCCAGGCGCCGCGCCATCGAGCAACTGGCCGCCGTGCAGATCCGCGACCCAGAGCACGTCTACGGGCTCTATCCGCACGAGGTATCGGGCGGCATGGGCCAGCGCATCATGATCGCCATGATGCTGATCCCCGAGCCCTCGATCATCATCGCCGACGAACCGACCTCGGCCCTCGACGTCACCGTGCGCCTGCAGGTGCTGGCCCTCCTCGACGATCTGGTGCGCCAGCGCGGCATCGGCCTCATCTTCATCAGCCACGACCTCAACCTGGTGCAGAGCTTTTGCGACCGGGTGCTGATCATGTATGCCGGCCAGGTGGTCGAGACCCTGCGCGGCGGCGAACTCGGCGCCGCCAGGCACCCCTATACCAAAGGCCTTCTCGCCTCCCTGCCGCGCATCGGCGCGCGCCAGAAGCGGCTGCCGGTGCTCGACCGCCGCCCGGAATGGGCGGCAGATCTGGGAGCCGCCTCATGACGATGATCGACGTGCGCGATCTCTCCCTCGACCTCGGCGAAGGAGCACGGCGCCGCCGGATCCTCGAGGAGGTCTCGTTCTCGGTCGAGCCGGGGCAGTCCTTCGGCCTCGTCGGGGAATCCGGCTCGGGCAAGTCGACTGTGCTGCGCTGCATCGCCGGGCTCTACCGCCACTGGAGCGGCCGGATAGAGGTGGCGGGCCGGGCATTCGGCACCGGCGACAAGCTCGCCTGGTACCGCCAGGTGCAGATGGTCTTCCAAGACCCCTATGGCTCGCTCCATCCCAAGCACAAGGTCGAACGCATCCTCGCCGATCCGCTGCGCATCCATGGCTTCGACGAAGTCGACCGGCGGGTCAACCGCATCCTCGCCCAGGTCGGGCTCGGGCCCAGATACCGCTACCGCTATCCCCACCAGCTCTCGGGCGGCCAGCGCCAGCGCGTCGCCATCGCCCGCGCTCTGGTGCTGGAGCCCAAGGTGCTGCTGCTCGACGAGCCGACCTCGGCGCTCGACGTCTCGATCCAGGCCGAGATCCTCAACCTCTTCTGCGACCTGCGCGAGGAGCTGGGGCTCACCTACCTGCTCGTCAGCCACGACCTTGCCGTCATCGACCACATGTGCAGTGCCTTCGCCGTGATGCGGCAGGGGCAGGTCGTCGAGACGCTCTCGGGCGATGCGCTCGAGGCCGGCGGGGCACGCCACCCCTATACGCAGACCCTCTTGGCCGCCAGCGAGCGCTACGACCGTGACCTCGCCACCCGGCAGGCCGCCGCACAGATATGAGGACATCATGATGGCACGATCCGGAACGTTCCTGCCGGGGCAAGATGCGCAGTGGAAGGAGATGGGCGGCGGCAGGCGCCTGCAGATGCTCTGCCACAGCCACGACCTGATGATGCTGCGCTGGTCGTTCGAGACGGGCTCCGTGGGCGAGCCGCACCGCCATCCGCATACGCAGACCGCCTATATCGAGAGCGGCGTTTTCGATGTAACCATCGACGGCGAGACGCGGCGCCTTGGTGCGGGCTCGAGCTATGTGGTATCCGACAATGTGCTGCACGGGGCCGTCTGCATCGAGGCCGGCACCATGATCGATGCGTTCACGCCGCACCGCGAGGACCTGCTGGCAGCCTGGAACGAGGGATAGCGGGCGATGGAGCTACGCCGCGGAAGCTTGTCGGAGCAGGTCGTCGCCATCCTGCGCCAGCGGATCGACGAGGGGCTCTACCCGCGCGGCGCCAAGCTCCCCTCCGAGCACGAGCTGATCTCCGAGTTCGGGGTGAGCCGCACGGTCATCCGCGAGGCGATTGCCAAGCTCAAGGCCGCCGGGCTGGTCACCGTCCACCAGGGCGTCGGCGTCTTCATCCAGGCCCTCGCCCCGATCAAGCCGTTCTGGATCGAGAGCGACCTGGCGCTCGTCCACGAGACGCTCGCGGTCTTGGAATTGCGCATCGCCATCGAGGTGGAGGCGGCCGACCTCGCCGCCGCCCGCCGCACCGATGCGCAGCTTGCGGCCATGCGCGAAGCCATGGCCACCATGAGCGCGGCCATCACCAAGGGCGAGGACTCGATCAAGGCCGATCTCGAGTTCCACCGCCTCATCGCCGAGGCGACCGGCAACGAGCACTTCCTCAAGCTCTTCAACTATCTGGGCGAGCTGCTCATCCCGCGCACCAAGCTGCGCACCTTCGAGCTCACCGGCCAGTCCCGCCAGGCCTACCTCGACCAGGTGAACCGCGAGCACGAGCGCATCTACGCGGCGATCGAGGGTGAGGACGGCGAGGCCGCGCGCGCCGCCATGCGCCTGCACCTTTCCGGCTCCAAGCAGCGCCTCGAAGGCAAGGCAACGTCCGGCTGACCTGTCTCCAGTCGGGCAAAACACCAGCACAACGCGGAGCGCCCTCGTGGCTACCATACGCAGTTTCGAGCTGACGCTCTTTTCCTACCGCTATGACGACCTGACGGTCGATGAGAATGCCAACACGGTCTACTGCCCCGGCGCCCATGTCGTCCGCTCCGGCCTCGCGGTCACGGTGCGCGACAGCGACGGCAATCTCGGCGAGTTCGTCAACCTCGACAGCGATCCGGCGATGACCGCCCAGACTCGCCAGATCGCCCGGATGCTGATCGGCCGCGACGTCGACGCGCGCGAGGCGATGTATGACGATGCCAAGCGCGTGCACAGGAAGCAGGGCGCGTTTGGCTATTCGAACCTCGACATCGCCCTCTGGGATCTCGCCGGCAAACGCGCCGGCCTGCCGGTCAACAAGCTGCTCGGCGGCTACCGCGAGAGCCTGCCGGCCTATGTCAGCACCTTCCATGGCGACCGCAATGGCGGGCTCAGCTCCAGGGAGGCGTTCGCCGACTATGCCGAGGAATGCCTGGCGCTCGGCCACCGCGCCTTCAAGATCCATGGCTGGAGCGCCGGGGACCGGCGCGAGGAAGCGGCCAATGTCCTGCACATGGCCGAACGCGTCGGTGGCAGGATGGACCTGATGCTCGATCCGGCCTGCGAATTGAGGACCTTCGCCGACGCGCTCTATGTGGGCCGCGCCTGCGACGAGGCGAGCTTCTTCTGGTACGAGGACCCGTTCCGCGACGGCGGCTTCTCGCGCCACGCGCACAGGAAGCTGCGCCAGATGATCAGCACGCCCATCCTCATGGGCGAGCACATCCGCGGCCTCGAGGCCAAGGCCGACACCATCACCGCCGAAGCCACCGATTTCGTGCGCGTCAACCCGACCCTCGACATGGGCATCACCGGCACCATGAAGATCGCCCACCTGGCCGAGGCGCACGGGCTCGACGTCGAGTTCCACGGCTGCGGGCCTTCGCAGCGCCAGGCGATGGCGGCGATCCGCAACGCCAACTACTACGAGCTCACCCTCTGCGCCCCGCGCATCGGCAACCCCAAGCCTGCGATCTATGCCTGCGGCTACAGCGAGGCGCCCGATGCCGTCGACGAGAACGGCGCGGTGCCGGTGCCGCAGTTGCCCGGTCTCGGCGTCGTCTANGACTGGGACTTCATCCGCGCCAACGAGACGNATCGCGCCACGATNGAATGAACGAAAAAGGCCCGGAGCATCGCTCCGGGCCNTTCATGTTCCAGGTGCTGCCGCCTATTGCGGCCCCACCGCATCGATCAGGATGCGCAGGTCCTCATGCTCGGCTTCGGTGAGATCGGCGAGCGGCGGACGGACGGGACCGGCCGGGTGGCCGACGATGCGTGCGCCTGCCTTGATGATCGAGACCGCATAGCCGGGCGAGCGGTTGCGGATGGTGATGTAGGGCAGGAAGAACCGCTTCAGGAGGTCCGAGGTGACCGCGCGGTCGCCGGCCTGCACCGCCTTGTAGAACGCCATCGCGGTCTTGGGGATGAAGTTGAAGACCGCCGAGGAATAGACCGGGAAGCCGGCCGCGTTGTAGGCCTCGGCGAACACCTCCGCCGTCGGCAGGCCGCCGAGATAGCAGACCCGGTCCTCGAGCCGGTTGCGCATCACCGTCACCGCCTCGATGTCGCCGATGCCGTCCTTGAACCCGATGAGGTTGGGGTTGGCGGCGCAAAGCGCCTCCATGGTGTCGGCGGTNAGCTTGCANACGTTCCGNTTGTAGACGACGACGCCGATGCCGACGGACTTGCACACCGCATCGATNTGCGCCTGCAGCCCCCGCTGCCCNGTCTCGGTGAGATAGTGCGGCAGCAGGAGGATGCCGGCGGCGCCCGCCGCTTCGGCCGCCTGCGCCATCTCGATCGCCAGCCGCGTGCCGTAGCCGGNGCCCGCGATGAT
>Ga0065721_10053223_pt1 | contig 10313 bp, 6 predicted proteins | sample Mesricmetagenome_FD_59108 | JGI IMG/M metagenome (GOLD analysis project Ga0065721, IMG submission 59108) | Mesophilic microbial community from rice straw/compost enrichment Sample: eDNA_1 v2 (version 2) | ecosystem: Engineered > Solid waste > Grass > Composting > Bioreactor | place: USA: Davis... | reverse complement strand
TTTTCAAAATCACTAATGATATCGTTGCACAACTTCAGCTTATCGCTGTTTGCAAATGCCCTGTTCAATTCCTGCTTCGCCTTTTCCCATTCCTCATCATCAATTGTAGGTGCGTCACTGTCAACCGCAACGAGGCTTGAAAAATAACGCAGCTCCGCCAGATTGAACAATTCAAAACCATTGTTACTTTGAATCAACTTAGCAAAAATCCTTTCTCTGTTTAACAGTCCTGCAATTTCCACCGCTTCATCATTCGTCTTCGTTAAAATACAAGTTGACCCTATCAAATCCGTCTCACGAATGGATTGCACAACAGCTGAAGTCAAATTTCCGGATTGGTGTTCAATGATTCTGACATAACCATCGCTCTTGTCGTGCGGAGCAGTTGGCGTTTTTTTTAAACGACCACTCATTCTCACTGCCCACTGATTGGCAAACGCAACCAGGTTTGCCTTGCTCCTGTAGTTCTCAATCAGTTCATATGTCTTCGCACTCCTTTCCTTAATCAAACTTATCATGTACTTTGAACTTGAACCTCTAAACTCATAAATGTTTTGGTCATCGTCGCCTACAAGCAAAACCCGCATGTCAGGATTTTTATCCATGAGAACTTTCACCAACTCAAATTCATCTGCACTCATGTCCTGCGCTTCATCCACTACCAAAACTGATTTCGTAATTCTTGAAAGTTCAATTTCGCCATTTCGAATTTTGTCAACCGCCTGTTTTAGAACTGTGTTTGCTTCACTGACATTTCCAACCTTTCCTATCAAATCAAAACAGTACGAATGAAATGTTCTAATCTCTACATAGTGCGCAGCATTTCCGATTAACCCAATCAGTCGCTTCTTAAACTCTGTGGCAGCCGCTCTTGAAAATGTAAGCATCAGTAATTGTTCCTGCTTTACATCTTCAGTCAATAACAGCGAAGCAAGCTTGTGAACCAGAACTCTGGTTTTTCCACTTCCCGGACCTGCCGCTACTACAATGTATTGATTGCTGCGATCGTTTATGATCTTTAACTGGTCGGGCGACAATGCTCCAAACAACTTTTGAAAACTCGATCTGGTCAATGATCGTTTTATTTCATCCTGTCGACTGCCTGGAAAATATTTGCTGAGAAATGTGTTATAATTCAGCGTGAAATAATCATCAACAAATTGCAAGGCTTCATTGTAATTCTCAATCATCTTCCGCGCATACTCACCAACAATATGAATTTGCTGCGTCCTGGTTTTATAAAATTGGGCAAGATCCTGATAGTCTTCCTGCTTGAACTTCACTTTGCTATTCATCTCCAGGCGCTGTATCGTCAGGCGCGTGTAAACGACCAGGAAACCGCCTTCAATTTTTATTGCGTCTATTCTGGTCAAATAAAATAATGTGTCCTCGATATCTTTATTTGTAACCTTCAATTCAAAAAATCCAGCCACTCGTTTCACTTCTTCCATGAGCTCCAACACAGAAAATTCAACGAGAACTTCGTCTTTCTCTACCGCATTCTCGCTCTGAGATTTCTTGTACAAGTATTCTACAACAGCATTGGCAAGAAAATGTCGCATGGTCATTTTCTCTTTGAGCAGGGCTTTACTTTCGCGGAGGAGAATGTAAACGTGATTTCGGGAATGTTCATGATTGTGCCTCTTGATCCAGCTTTTAATTGCCCAGAAGTTCATCAGCGTATTGAGCATGGCAGGTGATGATTCACATCCAGACTCAACGGCATTTTCGTTGAACTCCTTTAGGTTATAAGTTTTCGAATGCTCTTCCAGTGAATTCAAAAAAAACTCCTCAAGTTGCTTGTACTTGTTCAGTATTGCCAATGAACGGTTACTGTTTTGCCCTTTCTTTATAAAGGCTGTCAGATCTTTTGCATCCGCGAGAATATTTTCTTCCCTTAACAACTGTACGATCTGAATCACTTCTTCTTTCCGAATTCCAAGATGGTCAGAAATGTAATCAATCCTCGATTCGGCATCTTCATCTGTAGCGAGGCGTTTGCTTTTACTGGAAAAAAGTTTTTTTATAATCCTGGTGGCGTTCTCCTTTTGCGTTTCGTCAAATTTTTCAGAGTTATTAATTCGACGAATCGCTTCCTGCGCGGTTTTAGTCAGAATGCTGTTGGCATATATTCTCGGAGAATTTTGTCGCCGCTTCACATAGCCGCGCTCTTCCAATGCAGCGATAGCCGTGGTAACTTTTGTTTCTATATCCGAAATATTGTCGTCCCATCCTGCTCGTCGGGCAATTTCGAGCGCCGAGTTGGATATTTTGTCCCGCTTTTTTGTAAGCTCTTTAATCGCCGACCAAATTTGATTGATCTCCTTAGCATCCAGTTTGGTCTGATTCAGCAGAACAAAATGTCTGTCCAGGTCAGCTTCATCAAACAGAATGTAGCAGTCCGCAACCATAGAGCTATCCCGTCCCGCACGACCAGCTTCCTGTATATAATTTTCCAGCGAATCGGAAATATCATAATGGATCACCATTCCGACATCACTTTTATCCACGCCCATTCCAAAAGCGGATGTTGCAACCATTATGTCAACTTCACCTTTAATGAATGCGTCCTGGTTTGCGGATTTTTCATCCTTATCCATCTTTCCATGGAAAGCACGCGCTTCAAAGCCATCGCTGGTTAGTCGTTCCGCCAGCTGGTCGGCTCGTTTGGTTCTGGAAACATAAATAATCGTTGGACAATGTTTTGCTTCCAAAAGCCTTCGCACTTCTGCATATTTCTCATCTTCTCCGTTCTTAGTGAATACGCGATACTGAAGATTTGTTCTTGAAGCATTTGTCCTGAATACTTTGAGTTCTATTCCCAATTGTTCTTTGAAGTAATTGCATATATCGCCAATCACCTTCGGTCTTGCTGTCGCAGTAAAACATGAAACCGGAATATTGTCTGTGAGACTCTTCTTCTCCTGCAGATTTTTGATAAACTTTCCGATGTACAAATAATCCACCCTGAAATCCTGTCCCCAGGATGAAAAACAGTGGGCTTCGTCAATTACGAAACGGGAAATTTTTCTTCCTAACAATAATGACTCAATAGTGGCAGATCTCAAAAGTTCTGGTGCGATATATAAGATATGTGCACGCCCATCCTGAATTCTTTCTATTGCTTCGCTTCTTTCTATTGGATCCAGAAGTCCATTTATCGTAACAGCATCTGTAATTCTGTTTTTCTCCAGATTGTCAACCTGATCTTTCATCAATGATTGCAGCGGAGAAATGATCACCGTAAGACCTTTTGTAGTCTCTCCGCTTATAAGTGCCGGCAGCTGGAATGTCAGTGATTTCCCGCCGCCTGTTGGAAAGATGGCAAGCAAAGATTCATTCTGAATTGCTGCTCTTACTGCATTCTCTTGTAAGGGCTGGTTGCCATACGTTCGAAACTGATCGAAATGGAAATATCTTTTTAACGCAGAAAAAGGATTCAAAACTTCGGAACAATATTCGCAGCCAGTGACACAGGGCCTTCCGCGCAAAAGAAATAATACGCGGTCTATATCCGGGAAATTGAAAACGAGCCAGCGCGGCGGAATAGAATATTTATCATTCTTGTCGATCAACGCGAGTGCGTAGGCAAGTTCTATGGGCGCCTGTTTAATCAGCGTGCTTAACGGCGCATGGCCACATATTTTCTTGTCAAAGAAAGAAACAATCAGTTTTTCCAGGTCTTCAGATGTAAGTGGTGCGGCGTAGTCGAGGCATTTAAAGAAACAAGAGAATTGTTCTTTCGATTCAAGCAGGTTAAAAAATATCCTCTTCAGATTCTCATCCAGTTTTTTAAATGCTCCTACTTCATCATCAAACAGCGTTTGTGCTTTTATTGAATCGTTTAGAGGATTGTTAAGTTCATCAACCTGCAATTTATCATCCTTAACCAGGTTATGATAAGGCCTGGCCGGGAAAAGCAGGGGTGACAGATAAAGAGTGTCGATTGTCTTTGATACACCAAAGTGTTGATCTCGCAAGGACTCCCGGATAAATTTCAGATCGTGGTTGAAAACATTATGTCCTGCAATGAAATCAGTGTTTTTTATGAATTCTATGAATTTGGGAACCGAATTTTCATGAAACGTTGCTCCATCCCAGCGAATACAGCCGATGTCAAAAATTTTGTTTTTGCCGTCAACTTCCAGATCGAAAAAAGAAACTGTTTTCATTGATGGGAGCGTACTTACGGCTGAAAAATAATCCTTATTTACTCAAGATCAAATTGATGGAAGTTGAAATTGGTCTGTGTTGGCGGCCATTCTCGAAGAGAAAACGAATGACAGAATATTGAAAACGAATCAGTTCTTTGTTTGAAGATATTACGGTTTCCCCCGGGTTATATGCGCCTGGGAAGGATTCGTTCGTCAACTATCAACCTCCACTTTGACTTTTAAACTCCAACTTTTGGCTTCCTAAAAATATGTCGCTATACCCACCTGCACGCCTCCCAGCTTCGACGGCGGATTGCCTAAAAAATCTGTTTGCCAGTTTCGTCGATAATTTACCCTGAATACTGTCTGCGCATTCGGACGCCAGCTGATCGCCGGCACAATAGAATATACATGATCGCCAATTTCATCGCCCGTAGACCTGAACGTTCCCCGATTCCAATCCACATACTCTAACCTGACTCCCACATTCACCGTGGCATTCACAAAACCAAACATCTTTTTTGTCAATACCGGATGAATCACATCCACAAATCCTCCCTGTTGCTTTCTTCCAAACTGCTCCGTATAAGTTTCCGGAATATCAACATTCACCCAGGCCCATTCACCTGTAATAATGGTATTCGTCGGTAACGTAGTATTGAAATCAACCGCATAAATTTTTGCCAGCCTTTTCTTATCCAATTCCAATCCATCTTCTTCAAACTTGTTATACGCACCCGCCATGTACGATAAACCCAGCTCACCAATCTTTCTATGTCTCAAAGCAACCTTTCCCGTAAACATCATACTGCCATTAAAACTTTCTTCAAAACGATCCGGATCCTCTTTCGTTGCAGGAAGAAAAGTTTTGTTCTCACTGTTCGAAATAATTCGATCATTAAATCCGTTCGTCAGATACAACTCATATGCATACACCCAATCCTTTGAATATTTTTTTCCAAAAATTCCAAATCCTGCATTACTGAATGTTGCCGGTAACATTTGCGTTGCTGATATCGGACGATCAACAAACTCCCACTTGGGACCATCATGATTCTGATTAAATGCGCCGATCGGATTCATCACCAGGCCTCCTCTGAAATTCAATAAAGGCGCAAATTCAAAATCAACAGAAGCAAACTCTATGTTGATCTCTTTGGTTCCATCTTCAAATTCTATTTCAGTCAAAAATTTAATCCGCTGAGAAATAGAAGACGAAACAAATAACGTCAACCGACGCATCTGAAACTGATGTCCTTCGGTTACACCATTCTCTCCCAAATACTGATAATTGGCTTCCATATAGCCGCCCAATGCCACCGGAAGTTTTCCCAGTTTCATAAATGGACGACCGTATACCGCATCCAGATTCATTTTTAATCCGCTCGTATCCTGTTGCTGGCGAAGCAATTCAGGATCTATTTGTCCATGTGCGATGCCAAATAGAAAAAGAGAAACGACTAAGGTGTTGATCCGTTTCATGATTGTTTTCTCAGGTCAATAAATATTTCGGTGTTTGTAACTGTTACGGGGAAAGTTCTTAGGTTATCAACGGCCGGACCGTTAGTCACCTGACCACGGTTATTAAATTCACTTCCATGCGCAGGACATTGCAATACATCTCCCGATGCCTGCAGCTCTGCGCCCTGGTGTGTACATTTCATCCACAGGGCTGAATATTCATGATCGCTAAAACGATACACGCAAATGGGAAACCGAAGCGCCTCATTTCGAATGATGATAAACGAACTGTATGCTGTGCCGCCTTTCTGTTTAATCTTGAATTCATCTTTATGAATTGTCAAACCATCCTTTCCCAAATTTCCCGAAACATATTTAGTGGCAACACAACTACTCACGAAGGTTGACAACACCGTCAAAGAAAGACAGGCGGCACAACTGTTTTTGATAAATTCTCTTCTGTCCATCTTACAGTGATTCTAAAAACTTAAGTATTTGTGATTTTTCTTCCGGCGACAATTGCTGATATGCATCTCTGCTTGCCTGCGCTTCGCCACCATGCAGAAGAATGGCTTCTTCTATGGTTTTTGCTCTCCCATCATGCATCAGAAAATAACGCCCGCCCTGCGAATTCTTTGAAAGACCCAAACCCCACAACGGTGGTGTTCTCCATTCTGATGGCAACGCGGTTCCTTCTGTGTAACCATCATTCAGTCCTGGTCCCATATCGTGCAAAAGGAAATCGCTGTAAGGAAAAAATGTTTTGTTCGCCAAAGCAGCAATGGGATAATTACCGGTTTGTAATTGTGGAGTGTGACATTTACCACAATGAATATTCAGAAATATCTGACGCCCTGCCTGCACATCTGGATCGTCTCGCGTGCGCTGAATTGGTGCTTTTAATGTTTGCAGGTAGAATACAACATCCTGCACTGTTTGATTCGACACTTCAGGATCTGCTTCCTGCCCATTATACGTATTGTATGGTTCATAAGCAGAATTGACGCCCATATCCTGGTTGTAAGCATTCACTGTTTGCTGAAGCAGATCATACACAGCAGCTTTCTTTCCAAAGCGTCCAATGTACTTTCCATTTTGTGTGATTGTGTTTGGACGCTCAATGCAATAAGATGGAATATTAATCCAGTTTGGCCTTCCTGAGATTCCGTCACCATCTGCATCGTTTTCATCTGCCAGTGATAAAATGGTGGCATCACTTAGTGCATCCACATAACCCAATCCTGTATTTGCCGGAGGCATAAACATGGAAAATGTGGCACCTGCAGGAATGGTCTCGGGTTGAAAACCCTGAATAGCACGATGCTGAAGCTGTGGTCCGCCAAGATGAAGAAACTGATTTCCCAAAGTATCACTTTGTCCGAACCGGGTAAGGGTAGAAAAAGGATGCCCCTTACCATCACCTGCGTGACATGCGCCGCAGGATGTTGCTACGAAAATGGGACCCAGTCCGGTTTGTTCAGTAAAGACTTCATCATTAAATGCAATATCTCCACGAATGAACATTTTTAATTGTTCGGGTGTCAATCCTTCAACAGGACCATCGAGGATCTCATCTTCTTCAGGCGCACCGGGAATTATTTTGGTACAGGAGAGATAAAGAATCACAAAGCAAAGAAGACCTGCCAGTACCGACAGCTTTTTCTTCATAACGGTAATTTGTTAATCAAAGATATAATATGTTCGGAGAATCAAAATATTTTTATTTGGTGAACCAAATTTATCCATTTAGACAAACCACCTAATTTTGGGGCTATGCAGCATTTTGCCCATCATTCCGAAGAAAACTATTTGAAGACGCTCTATAAGCTGGAGGCGAAGCAAACAAGGAAGGTGAACAACATTGCGCTTTCCAAAGCATTGGAACTCAACCCCGCCACTGTACTGGAAATGGTTCGGAAGATGAGTGACAGAAAGCTGGTGACTGTATTGCCCGACAAAACCATTCAACTTACAGAGAAGGGAAAGAAGAAAGCCCTGCAGATTGTCAGAAGGCACCGCATCTGGGAAGTTTTTTTGGTAGATAAATTAAAATACAAGTGGAATGAGGTTCATGATCTCGCCGAACAGCTTGAACATATTGAATCCGATGACCTGGTGAAAAGACTCGAAGCTTTCCTGGGTTATCCTTCTGTAGATCCTCACGGCGATCCCATTCCGGATGAGAATGGTAAAATGAAAAAAATTAAAACGCAGCCACTTACAGAAGCTCCATTAAAAAAGAAATTAAACATCATTGGATTGGGTAATTCTTCCGATGAATTTCTTCGATACCTTGATAAGGTTGGTTTGAGCATTGGTGTAACAGTAGAAGTTTCAGAGATAGAAGAGTTCGATGGATCGGTCACACTCATTCACAAAAAAAATACAATCATTTTAAGTCAGGAAGCAGCTGAAAATTTATTGGTTGCTGTTTAAATACCACGAAATCCTTCCTGAGCTTGCATTACGAGTTGATGGCAGAATAAACATTTTGACTGCTTTGGCACCCTTTTTTCGGCTCATAATAGAATCAGCATTCTATTATTATGGCATCCGAACATACAGCAACCCGATCGACAAGAGATACGCAATTGAAAGAATTGTTCACCGAACAATTACAGGAGCTTTATTGGTCAGAACGAAAACTGGCGAGATCGCTGCTGCGTATGCAAAAGGCAGCATTGCATCCGCATTTGGCCGAAGCTTTTCAACGGCAGCATGAACAAACGCGTCAACATCAATCGCAACTGGAGGCAGTGTTTGATTTGATTGGTGAAACAATTCGTAAAGCAAAATCGCCCGCGATGGCTGGCATTCTTGCTGAAGCAGCGTTGGTAATGGAGGAGCGCGAAGAAAAAAGTGATGTGACAGATGTGGCATTGATCATGGTAGCACAAATGGCAAAACACTACGAGATTGCGAGTTATGGAACGCTTGCGGAACTTGCCCGTACAATGGATTATCAGGAAGTCAGTAACGTCTTACACGAAATTCTTCAACAGAAAAAACAAGCCGACACACTTCTGACGCTGATGGCAGTGAGTGATATTAACAGACATGCGATGGTTGGGTAGAGAGAGGTGTGGGGTTTGGAGTTTGGGGTTTGGAGTTTGGGGTTTGGGGTGGTTCAAAGTTCAAGAGTCAATTCTAACTGAAACTGTTCCGCCACACACCACACACCACACACCAAACCCCAAACGCCAACGCCAACGCCACACCCGTACTCCTACACCCTCTCCGCCAGTTCCACCAGCGTTTTGCATTTGAATTCCGGAGGAGACGCAAGTGGATAGTATAAAATTTTATCGTGAATCAGATACGCGGTCCGCATGCCGGCAATGCTTGCACCTTCGAGATCCCAGCTGTGAGAAGAGACAAGAAGAATATCACTGATTGCAACGTTGAGACTTTTTGCAGCCCATTTATATACATCAACACCTGGCTTGTACTTCTTTACCTGCTCCGCACTCATTACTTTTTCGAAATAAGAGATCAAACCAGTGCGCTCCATGCGATCCATTACAATTTGATATGGCGCATTTGTAAGCGCTGCCAGTCGAAATCCTTTGTCTATTAATTTTGAAAGACCTTCCGGCACTCCTTCGTGCAAAGGCAAATGTTTTAAACGTTCCAACACATCTTCGATATCATCACTATCGGGCCTTTTTTCAAACTGTACCATGCTCATTTCGAGAGTGGCACGTGCGATCGATAAAAAATCATGAAATCTGCCGGTACAATTGTCAACAAAACAATATTTCATCAATCGTTCAAACCAAATATCAAAACCTCTTTTGCTGTCAAGCAGGCTATTTACTTTGCGTTCGAAATCCGAAAGATCAAGTAGCGTTTCATACACATCGAGCAGGATCACCTTCGGTTTTGCTTCGTCACTTTGCGTCATGCTTTTTGATTTGCGCCATAAAGATAAACCTCCCGCCGGAGCAGGAGGTTTCAACCATTCTACTAACCCATACCTCATTTATCACCAAGAATCGGACAGACGAGGTAAAATCAGGCCACAACGGCCTTTACAATTTTCATTTTCCAAACTTTCACGGATCAATCAGGACGAGAGTTTGCACAGGGTCAGCAATTCCAACCACATGAACGGCAAACTTAAACAACCTGATCTGGCCAGACGTGAAACGGGCATTAGAAGTACATTAAAAAATCAAACAATGAAACATTCAACCCGGGAAAACGTTTTGATAAAGAATGAATAATCCGGCAGGCAAGCTGACATCTAACTAACATTTCAATTCACAATAAATTGTGCCGGCAGCCTGAAGGAGACAACTTTCTGCATTCTAATTCTTTTCTAATCTGGGTTTAATTCAAGGTTTAGTGAGATACGGAACTTTGCGAACCGCGACCGTCTGCTGATTAAAAACGAAACTTCATGACCCCTTACCAGATAGGATCCATACTGGTGCCTTTTGACTTTAGTGAGAGCAGCATCTCGGCGTGGAATGGCGCTGCGAAGTTGGCAAAACTCAGTCAGGCAGAGCTCATTCTCCTTCATGTAACTTCATCTGCGTCTGAATCCACCATCTCTTCGCGCGAGCGCATTGAATCTTTTGTTACGGACAGTGGTGCGGAACTTCCTAAAATGCGCATTATTGAAGAAGAAGGGAACCCGGCAGAACAGATTCTGCGCGTTACTGCGCGGGAAAAACCAAGTCTTATTGTCATGGG
>Ga0065721_10006809_pt1 | contig 10313 bp, 10 predicted proteins | sample Mesricmetagenome_FD_59108 | JGI IMG/M metagenome (GOLD analysis project Ga0065721, IMG submission 59108) | Mesophilic microbial community from rice straw/compost enrichment Sample: eDNA_1 v2 (version 2) | ecosystem: Engineered > Solid waste > Grass > Composting > Bioreactor | place: USA: Davis... | reverse complement strand
CACCGAGGCCGAGCGCATCCTGCACCGTCGACAAGGTCCCGTTGTCCGAGCGCATGGTCGTCGCAATCGACCAGTATGCAGCGTTGTCCTCAGCCGTCTCGACGCGCAGTCCCGTCGAGACGCGCGCCTGCGTCGTTTCGAGGTCCCGATCGATCGACCGGAGCGTCTGGAGCGCCGCCATGGCGGCAATGTTGGTAAGGATACTGGTCATTGCCCCTGCCTCTGTCTCGAATGCCGATGTGCATCAGGAAGACGACAGGAAGGGCTTCATGCTCGGCCGCCGGTTCCCGTCATGGGCGGGCGGTCTGTCGTTCGTTAACATATCGTTAACACGGACAGTTAACAGCCGAGGCTTACCCGTGGCAAGCGCCGAGATGGATGGTCGCGACCTGAGGCAGGCTTCACGCAAGCTACGCAAACGCGAAAACCGCGCCCCTTGCGAGGCGCGGCTTCCATCGTGACTTTCAATCCGCAGGGCGGGACGAAGACGCCCCTAGCCGGGCTCCGCTTACTGGCGGAAGAGAGTCAGGATGTTTTCGGATGCGGTGTTGGCGATGGAGAGCGCCTGGATGGCCAGCTGCTGCTGCGTCTGGAGAGCCTTCAATCGCGTCGATTCCTCGTTCATGTCGGCATCGACCAGGCGACCGATACCGCTATCGATCGAGTTGGTCAGCGCAGACACGAAGTCTTCCTGCATGCCGATACGCATGGCGATGGAGCCAAGGTCGGCACTGGCACTGATCATGGCCTCGAGCTGGTCGTTCACGAACTGGGTCATGAATGCCAGTGCGTCGCCTTCCGTAAAGCCGCCGCCCATATTGCCGGCAACCGTTGCGAGATCCGTGATATCGAGATTATAAGCCGAGAAACCGGTATTGGCGTTGACAATGCTCGTCGGTGTGATGGCGGTGTTGATGTAGTAAGGCGTACCGCCGTCGTCATAGGCAATTTCCTGGCCGGCGGTCGGGATAGTCGCAGTAAGCTGCACCCACTTTTCCGTGCCTTCGATACGGAGATATGCGGGCGTTCCGGCGTTTTCAGCAACCGTCTGGCCGGCAGGATTGGTCGCGAAAGTCAGGCCGAGGGTGAGCAAATCCTCGGTCGTGTAGCCCCTGACCGGCGCGTCCGATTCGACGCCGTTGATGGAAACCTTCACGATGATACCGTCGGTGCCGGTGAAGAGTGCCTCACTGTCGAGAATACCTCCACCGAAGGCCGTGCTGGGATCGGCAATACTCGTATCGAACAATGCGGTCGACGAGTCGAGGGTGTAGTCGATCTTCTTGACGGCGATCGTCCCATCGGAGTCACGGACAAAAGAGCCGACAACGCTCTTCACCTCGGCCGGGCCGGACAAGTCGGCATGCAACCAGTTTTCACCGGAGAACGAAGCCGATTCAGTCATCGACCTCAGCTGATCCTGAAGCTGGCGGATTTCTTCCTGGATCTTGTTCTTGTCGACGCCATCTTCGGCGGCGGCAACAAGCTTGGCCTTGATTTCCTTCATGACTTCGACCGAGGATTCCATCGCCGCATAGGCGGTATCGATCTTCGCGGCGCCGAGCCCTAGAGCATCCTGGACGGTGGAAAGTGCCATATTGTCGGACCGCATGGTGGTTGCGATAGACCAGTAGGCGGCGTTGTCGGAAGCAGTGCCTACACGAAGGCCGGAGGATACACGGGCTTGCGTTTCGTGCATGTTTGCATCGATCCCGCGGAGAGTCTGAAGTGCGGCCATCGCCGCGTTGTTGGTCAGAATGCTAGTCATGATATTTGCCCCTTGTGGTTGGCTAGACTGAGGGACATCCCGGAGTCGCCGGGTACGAGGGCATGGGCCTAATGCCGTTAACCGCTTCTTCGTCTTGGTTAACCCATCGTTACGATGAGCGCAGTTAAGCCGTCCATGGTTAACAAAGGTTAAACGAAACCTGCAAAAGTTAACGGACCCAAAAGAAAAGGGCCGCCCGAAGGCGACCCACAATGATGTGCCGTGCTTCCCCGTTTAACGGAAGAGCGACAGAATGACTTCCGAAGAAGAGTTGGCGATCGACAGGGCCTGGATGGCGAGCTGCTGCTGGGTCTGCAGGGCCTTCAGGCGGGTCGATTCCTCGTTCATGTCGGCATCGACGAGACGGCCGACGCCGCTGTCGATCGAGTCCATCAGGTTGGAAACGAACTCTTCCTGCAGGTCGATACGCATGCCAATCGAACCAAGGTCGGCGGCAGCGCTCGTCATCAGGCTCAGCTGATTTTCGACATGCTGCGTCATGAATGCCAGTGCATCTGCCTCGCTGAAGCTGCCGCCCATTGCCGTGGCAACCGATGCAAGATCCGTGATGTCGAGGTTGTAGACCGAGAAGTCGGTATTTGCGTTGAGAACATTGGTCGGTGCATCAGCGGTATTGATGTAGTACGGCGTAGCACCATCAGCATAGGCAATTTCCTGGCCGGTAGTTACCGGTGCAGCAACCAGTGCAACCCACTTGTCTGTGCCATTGACGCGCAGGTACTGAGGAACGCCACCGGCATTTTCAGCAACCGTCAGGCTACCACTGGTCGCGAAGGTAAGCGCCGGGGTTGCGGTCAGCAGTTTCTCGGTCGTGTAGCCCTTGACCGCAACGTCCCCTTCGACGCCGTTAACCGACACCTTGACGGTGATGCCGTCGGTTCCGGTAAATTGTGCCTGGACATCGAGGATGCCGTCGCCATAGGTCGTCGCCGGCGTCGTGTTGGTGGTGTCGAACAGCACGGACGAAGAGTCGAGCGTGTAGTCGATCTTCTTGACGCTGACCGTACCATCACTATCGCGGACGAAAGAGCCGACGACGTTCTTGACGATGCCTGCGCCGGCGTTGGCACCGGCATCAGCCTTCAACCAGTTTTCACCGGAGAAGGAAGCGGCGTCCGCGATCGACTTCAACTGGTCCTGAAGCTGACGGATTTCTTCCTGAACCTTCGCTTTGTCGACGCCGTCCTCGGCGGCAGCAACGAGCTTGGCCTTGATTTCCTTCACGACTTCGATCGCAGAATTCATACCGGCATAGGCGGTATCGACCTTGGCGGCGCCGAGGCCGAGAGCATCGGAAACGGCCGACAGAGCCATGTTGTCCGAACGCATGGTGGTGGCGATCGACCAGTAGGCGGCGTTATCGGCAGCACCGCCGACACGAAGGCCGGAGGATACGCGTGCCTGCGTCTCTTCCATGCCGGCGGAGATACCGCGAAGGGTCTGAAGTGCAGACATGGCTGCGACATTGGTCAGAATGCTGGTCATTTAATGGGTGCCCCTTGAATGGCTGATTTGAGAAGGGACATTCCGGGTTAACCGGTGAAGCGGCGCACAGCATCATGCTTGCTAACCCGTTAAGAATTAAGGTTAACTCGCTGCTTCAGTGAGGCTAGCTAACGCCGGTTTGGTTAATGAAGAGCTAAGCAGGTGAGCGCGATCGCCACATCCTGCGATTTTATTTTTCAACTCTTGCGCGCACGCGCGCGTAACAAGACATGCTTAAAAAAGAGTGAAGCGGAAAGTACCAAGCAACTGCCCACGGCATGCCCCTCATCCCCTGCCGGGACCTTCTCCCCGCAAGCGGGGAGAGAGTTAGGGTGAGGGGCTTGTCCTCGACCCCATTACGCGAAAGGCCGCATCCGTTTCCGGATGCGGCCTTCTTGCAAGTTTGCGGGTCCCTCGACCCACAGAACCGTCTTAGCGGAACAGCGAAAGAACGTTCTGCGAGTCCGAGTTGGCGATCGACAGGGCCTGGATGGCGAGCTGCTGCTGGGTCTGCAGAGCCTTCAGGCGGGTCGATTCTTCGTTCATGTCGGCATCGACCAGGCGGCCGACACCCTTTTCGATGGCGGCGGTCAGGTTGGAGACGAAGTCCTCCTGCATGTCGATGCGGGCGGAAATCGAACCCAGCGAAGCCGCTGCGCTGGTCATGGCCTTCAGCTGATCGTCGACATACTGCGTCATGAACGCCAGGGCATCGCCTTCGGTGAAGCTGCCGCCCATATTGCCGGCGACCGTTGCAAGATCCGTGATGTCGAGATCGTGAACAGTGAAGCCGGCGTGGGCGTCCGTAACATCGGTCGGATCCGCAGCCGCGGTGATATCGATGTAGTAGGCAGTACCATTATCATAGGCGATTTCCTGTCCGGTCGCCACGCCCGTCGACAACGCAACCCACTTGTCCGTGCCTTCGATACGAAGATATTCGGGCGTACCGGCGTTTTCGGCAACCATCTGGCCGTCGGCATTAGTGCTGAAGGTCAGGCCAAGTTCCAGCAGTTCCTCGGTGCTGTAACCCTTGACCGCTTCTTCAGATTCAACACCGTTGACCGAAACCTTGACGGTGACGCCATCCGTGCCGGTGAAGAGAGCCTCACTATCCAGGATGCCGTCGCCGAAACCGGTGACCGCATCGGCGCCCGTGTCGAAGAGAACAGTCGACGAGTTGAGGGCGTACTCGATCTTCTTGACGGAGACGCTGCCGTTCTCATCACGGACGAACGAGCCGACCACGTTCTTGACTTCGCCACCGCCGGCAGCAGCCTTCAACCAGTTCTCACCGTTGAACGCAGCAGAGTCGGCGATCGACTTCAGCTGATCCTGGAGCTGGGTGATTTCTTCCTGAACCTTCGCCTTGTCGACGCCGTCTTCAGCGGCAGCAACGAGCTTGGCCTTGATTTCCTTCACGACTTCGATCGCGGAGTTCATACCGGCATAGGCGGTATCAACCTTGGCGGCACCGAGGCCGAGAGCGTCGGAGACGGACGACAGAGCCATGTTGTCCGAACGCATGGTGGTGGCAATCGACCAGTAGGCGGCGTTGTCGGAAGCACCGCCAACACGCAGACCGGAGGAAATGCGAGCAGATGTCTCTTCAAGGTTGGAAGAGATGGAACGCAGCGTCGACAGAGCGGCCATTGCGTTGGTGTTGGTAAGAACACTCGTCATAATGTTTGTCCCTTTGACAAAATACTAGGTGGGGGACATACCGGATCGGTTTCCCTTCCGGTCACGACAGCCCGGCGTCATGCCACTCGGTGCCGCATCTTGGCTACCAAACCCGTCGTGTGAGGGAAAATTCGCACGCCAATTCTTGCCAACATCTTAAATCCGGGCCACCCCCGGATCGGCAGTCCGAACGTGGTAAACAGGCGGTTAGGAAGCTTGGTTAACGGTCAGCCGAACGACCTGACGAGGCTGCCCACGAGCAGGTTCCAGCCGTCGATCAGCACGAAGAACAGAATCTTGAACGGCAGCGAAATCGAGGTCGGCGGCAGCATCATCATGCCCATCGCCATGGTAATGGCGGCGACCACCATGTCGATCACCAGGAAGGGCAGGATGATCAGGAAGCCGATCTCGAAGCCGCGCCGGATTTCCGACAGCATGAAGGCCGGGATCAGCACCCGGTAATCCACCTGTTCGGGCGTTCCGACGCTCTGGCCGCGCTCGCGTGCGAGATCGACGAACAGGGCGAGATCCTTGTCGCGCGTGTTGACGCTCATGAAGGCCCGGAAGGGTTCGGCGATCCGCTGCACGGCCTCCGCCTCCTGGATCTGGTTTTCCAGAAGCGGCTGCACCCCCTCGTTCCATGCCCGGTCGAAAGTCGGCGCCATGACGTAGAAGGTCATGAACAGCGCCATGGAAATCAGCACCAGGTTGGACGGGGCCGTGGCCAGCCCCATGCCGGAACGCAGGATCGAGAAGGCGATGACGAAGCGTGGAAAGCTCGTCACCATGATGAGGATGCCCGGGGCGACGGAGAGGACCGTCAGCAGTCCGAAGGTGCGGATGATCCAGGCCGCGGCGGAGCCGTCGACGGGCAGGTTCAGCAGGTCCGCCGGCGATTGCTGCGCCAGCGCAAGCCCCGGCATCGCCGTCATGGCCACGAGCAGGAAGATCAGCCGAATCATGCGATCACGCGGGTTCTGGACATCGACCTTCGATAGCCAGCGCAGGCGATCGCGGTCAACCGCGCGCGCGGTTCATCCCCTGTTATCGCGGGACCTGAGATCGGCGGCCTATTCGATGACCATGGTCCGGAACATCACCTTCGAGACCTTGCCCTGCGAACGGAGCGCGACGCGCTCCTGGAGGTCGTCGCGCAGGTACTGGAACCCGCGCGGCCCCTCGATCTGCTGCAGGGAGACCGTCCGTACATAGGCGAGGATGTCCTGGTGGATATCCTCCGCAAGGGGGAGTTCCGGCGGGCCGTTGAAGGCAAGCGCGACTTCGAGACGAATCCAGTTTTCCGAAGGATAGGCGAGGTTGGTCGTTATCGGGTCGAGGAGGACTATGCCGTTTGCCTCGGTCGCGATCTTCGGAATACCCTCTTCCTTGGCGTTCTTATCGCCTTCCGGCGCTGCGGCTTCCTCGACGCCCGGAACAGGTGGCGCAATCATCCCGCCCAATACCCAGCCGCCACCGGCACCAAGCAGAGTCAGAATTGCAACACCGCCGATCAGCAGCAGAAGCGACTTCTTCTTGTTGGCACCGTCTGCGCCCTGTGATTCGTCCATTGTCGTGTCCCGTGCTCAGGTCACCCTCAGAAGGGCGAGTAGAGATCCACCACCTGCTGGCCAATCGGCGGCTGTTGTACTTCCATCAGGCGACCGCGGCCGCCGTAGGAGATGCGCGCCTCGGCGATGCGCTCGTAGGAGATCGTGTTGTCGGCATTGACATCCTGCGGACGGACGATGCCGGCGACGTTCAGGATGCGGATTTCGTGATTCACCCGCACTTCCTGCGATCCGCTGATCAACAGGTTGCCGTTCTCCAGGATGCCGGTCACGACGGCGGCGACGAGCAGCTTCAACTTCTCGGAACGCTCCGTTGAGCCCTTGCCCTGGGAGCTCGAACTGGAATCGGTGCCCATGTCGCCCGATGTACCCGTGTCCGTGCTGAAGCCGAGGAAGTTCGAGACCTGGGCGCCCCACTGCAGATTGGTGCCGTTCGTGCGGCTGCGTTCGGTTTCGTTGTCGAACGAGGCTCTATCGTTGATCTGGATGTCGACGGTGAGGATATCGCCAACGTTGAGGGCGCGGGCATCCTTGAAGAGCGCGGACTGCGAGTCGCTCCATAGCGAGTAGCCATTGGAGAGCTGGCGCGGCTGTTTCGGATAGGACGCCATCTGCGGCGCGGAAGCGTATTGCAGGCCGCTGCCGATTGGGCTCATGGAAGGCGCATTGCCGATTTCCTTGATGGTCTGGCTCTGGCATCCCGCGAGCAGGAGGACGGCCATGAGGGCTGGGGCGCGCTTCTTCATGAGGGTTCTTTCGAGGTATTTGGGTCGGATGCGCTGGCGATGATCGTGGCGATCACTCCCGCCTTCTGGGGATCCATTTCGCTGAGGACGAGCCCCGACTGGCGCGGCGGAAGCTTCATGATGATGGCAGCCGCCACTTCGATGTTCATTTCTTCGAGCTGCGGCGCGGCGGCATCGGCCTTCATCGTCTTGAAGATTTCGACGAGGCCTGCCTCGGCACGAACGAGGAAATCGTTGCGACGCTTCAGCCAGTCCTCGTACTCCGCCTTACGGCTTTCGAGAACGGCGATCCGGGCGTCGACGTCGGACTGCAGCTTTTCCAGCTCCTGCTTCTGCAATAGGTAGCGCTGATCCCTGGCGGCATCGGCAATGTTGGTGCAGAACTGCCTGATCTCGTCCTGGGTGGAGTTCGTGAGCGATGGAGCAGGCTCCTGCGCATTCACCTGCGGGACCGCCAGCAGTACCACGCCTACCAGAAGAAGGTGACGAAGGGAGGTGCGACGGCCACCAGGGTCCATTTCCTCGGTCATTGCAGGACAAGCTCCGCTTGAAGGGCTCCGGCAGACTTGATGCCCTGCAGGATGGCAATGATCCCGTCGGGCTTGACGCCGATATTGTTAAGGCCGGCGACCAGCGTACGGAGATCGGGACCATCGAGGATGGCGACCGGGCCGCCTTCCTTCATCGCCATGATGTCCGTTTCCGGCTGGACCGCAGTTACGCCCCGGGAGAAAGGCTCCGGCTGAATGACCTGCGGCGTCTCTGTTACCTGGACGGTGAGCGTTCCATAGCTCACGGCCACGCGCGAAACCCTGACATCGGCGCCGATGACGATGGTGCCGGTGCGCTCGTTGATGACGACCTTGGCCGGCGTATCGGTCTGGACCACCAGATTCTCGACTTCGGCCATTAGGCGGGTAAGGTCGGCGGCCTTCGGCTTTTGGATGATGACTTCCTGCGAATCGCGCGCCTCCGCGATGGGACCTCCGTAACGCTGACCCGCGAAGACGTTCACCGCGTCGGCCATGCTGACGGCTGTGGAGAAATCCGGATTGCGCAATTGCAGCACCAGGTTGACCGCATCCTTGAAACGCGAGGGCAGTTCGCGTTCGATGATTGCTCCGTTGGGGACGCGACCAGCCGTGGTGACGCCTTCCGTCAGCGTCGCCGCATCTCCCTGGGCGGAGAATCCCGATACGATGACGGCACCCTGTGCCACGGCATAGATCTGGCCGTCGGCACCGGAGAGCGACGTCATCACCAGCGTCCCGCCGCGCAGCGAGGTCGCGTCGCCCAGCGAGCTGACACTCACATCGAGGCGGCTGCCCGGGCTTGCGAAGGGCGGCAGGTTCGCGGTGACCATCACCGCTGCGACGTTCTTCGCATTGGACTGGCCGCCCTGGGTGGAAATGCCGAGATTTTGCAGCATCGCCCGCATGGACTGGTCGGTGAAGGGCGAACTGCGAAGGCTGTCTCCGCTACCCTGCAGACCAACGACCAGACCATAGCCGATCAACTGGTTGTCGCGGCCAGACTGCAGCGAAGCGATGTCCTTGATGCGGGCGGCGTCCGCCATGGCCGATGGGGCAACAGCGGAGAGTGCCGCCGCCGTCAGAACCAGTGCGAGTATCCAGCGAGCGTGTTTCATCGCGCCATCACCTGTATCGTCCCGTCACCCATTACCGTGCCGCTCACGATGACGCCGGAATCCGTATTTCGAACGCGAATGAGATCTCCGACGGAGGCGTCCTGGAGAGGCATGCCGGCCGCCGAGATCGTCATGTTGCCGATGCTGAAGGAAAGTCGTACCGACGAGCCGCGGCGCACCGCATAAGGGGCACGCAGGCCGGAGAGAGCAATGGTGCGGCCTGGCAGCAGNGTTCGCGTGCTGACCATGCCGCTGACTTCCTCGACGGTGCGGGCATAGCCACCGGCGAGGTTCGGATTGGTCACGTCGACCTCTTCCACCGCGGCGACCGAAATCTCCTCGCCGGGATAGATGATCTGCTTCGGCACCACGGCGGTGCCCATGTTCGCGGCGGCAGCAGCTGTCATCCCCAATAGCAAGGCGGCAGCCCACGGGAAGACCTTCCCGTTGATGATCCTCATTCTGCGGCGAAACATCATGTCTGCCCTTCCCGCTGCTTACTTCAGGTTCTTGCTGACGATGGAAGCCATCTCATCTGCCGTGGTGATCACCTTGGAGTTCATCTCGTAGGCACGCTGCGCAGAGATGAGGTCGGTGATCTCCTTCACCGCATCGACGTTGGAGGCTTCCAGATAGCCCTGCTTGACGTAGCCGAAGCCCGGATCTTCCGGGACGGCGACGATCGGCTCGCCCGACGCCGGGGTCTGGGCGAACAGATTGTCGCCGAGCGGCTGCAGTCCTGCCTCGTTCACGAAGTTGGCGATGGTAAGCTGGCCGATTTCCTGGAACTCGGTCGCATTCCCGATGCGGACGCTCACCTGGCCGGTCCGGCTGATGACAGTCTCACTGACCTCCGGCGGGAAGACGATGCCTGGAACGACCGTATAGCCGTCGATGGTGACGAGCTGTCCCTCAGCATTGGTGTTGAAGGCGCCGGCCCGCGTGTACATCGTCGTGCCGTCGGGCGCCTCGATCTGGAACCAACCGCGGCCGACCAGCGAGAGGTCGAGGCTGTTCTCGGTATGGGTCAGCTGGCCCTGCGTATGAATGTTGCGCACGGCGGCGGTCTGGACACCGAGGCCGATGTTGGCGCCTTCCGGCACGATCGCCTGGTTGGCGCGGTTCGGCACGCCCTGGGCACGCTCGGTCTGGTAAAGGAGGTCGGAGAATTCAGCACGCGCGCGCTTGTAGCCGGTCGTGTTGATGTTGGCGATGTTGTTGGCGATGACCTCAAGATTGGTCTGCTGGGCATCCATGCCCGTCGCCGCGACGGAAAGCGCTCTCATGTCCTGGTCTCCGCTCCGTTAGATCGACATCTTGGTGACTTCGAGATACGCATTCACGATCTTGTCGCGCAGCGCGATCGCCGTATTCAGCGACTGCTGGGCCTG
>Ga0065721_10053222_pt1 | contig 10315 bp, 7 predicted proteins | sample Mesricmetagenome_FD_59108 | JGI IMG/M metagenome (GOLD analysis project Ga0065721, IMG submission 59108) | Mesophilic microbial community from rice straw/compost enrichment Sample: eDNA_1 v2 (version 2) | ecosystem: Engineered > Solid waste > Grass > Composting > Bioreactor | place: USA: Davis... | reverse complement strand
GAGCCGCGCGATCCGCGACGGATCGCGCGCCACCACGAGCTGCGCGATCGTCCCGCCCGTGTCGCACCCGACCAGCGTGACGTCGCGCAGGTCCCGGCGCTCGAGCTCGTCCAGCACGAGCGCGGCGACGCCCTCCGGTGTGCACGACGAGCGGTCGGCCACGGGCGCGGCGTGCGACCCCAGCGGCAGCTCGAGCACCACGCACTCGCGGTCGGGCAGCCGCGCCACCACGTCGTCCCAGAGCGACCCGTCGACCATCACGCCATGCAGGAACACGACCGCCATGCGCGCGAACCTTATCCGCGCGTGATACGGCGCGTGCCAGACTGAGGCGTCGTGAAGCGGCTCCTCATCCTGGGCTCGACGGGCTCGATCGGCACGCAGGCCCTCGACGTCGTCAAGCGCGCCCCCGAGCAGTTCGAGATCGTCGGACTGAGCGCCGGCAGCAAGCACCTGGAGATCGTCCAGCAGGCGATCGAGCGCGGCGTGACGCGGATCGCGCTGACCGACACGGACGCCGCCGCCCGCGCCGCCGAGGCCTGGACCGGAGGCGAGGTGCTCGCCGGTCCGGACGGCCTCGTCAAGCTCGTCGCCGAGTCAGGGGCCGACCTGGTGCTCAACAGCATCGTCGGCTCCGCCGGCCTGGGCCCGACGATCGTCGCCCTCACCGAGGGGATGGACGTGGCGCTGGCCAACAAGGAGTCGCTCGTCGTCGGCGGCGAGCTCGTGACCGCCCTGGCCGAGGCCACCGGCGCGCGCCTGATCCCGATCGACTCCGAGCACACCGCGATCCACCACCTGCTCACGGGCGAGCCGCCCGGCGTGGTCGACAAGCTCGTGATCACGGCCTCCGGCGGCCCGTTCCGCGGCCGCAAGGACCTCAGCCAGGTCACGGTCGAGGACGCGCTCAACCACCCGACGTGGCGGATGGGCGGCAAGATCACGATCGACTCCGCGACCCTGATGAACAAGGGCCTGGAGGTGATGGAGGCCCACCACCTGTTCGGCACGCCCTACGACAAGATCGACGTCGTCGTGCACCCGCAGTCGATCATCCACGCGATGGTCCAGCTGTGCGACGGCTCCACGAAGGCGCACATGGGCTACCCGGACATGCGGGTCGCGATCGGCTACGCGCTGCACCACCCGGACCGCGCCGACCTGCCGATCAAGCCGCTGGACCTGGTCGAGCTGCAGCAGCTCACGTTCGAGGCGCCCGACCTGGAGACGTTCCCGTGCCTGCGCCTCGCGCGCGAGGCGGGGATCGCCGGCGGCACCGCCCCGTGCGCGCTGAACGCCGCCAACGAGGTCGCCGTCCACGCCTTTCTCAACGGCCGCCTCCCGTTCACGGGCATCCCGCAGGTGATCGAGGGCGTCCTGGACGAGCTGGGGAGCCGCCGCGTGCACGACTTCGAGGCCCTGTACGTGACCGACGCCGAGGCGCGCGAGATCGCCGGCGAGCTGATCCAGCAGGTGCACGCGTAGATGAGCTGGCTGCTCGCGTTCGTCGGCTTCGCCGTCCTGATCATCCTGCACGAGGCGGGCCACTTCTTCGCGGCCAAGGCCGTCGGCATGCGCGTCGAGCGCTTCAGCCTGTTCTTCCCGCCGCTGCTGGCGCGCAAGACGCGTGGCGAGACCGAGTACGCGATCGGCGCGATCCCGCTCGGCGGCTACGTGAAGATCACGGGAATGAACCCGGCGGAGGACATCCCGCCGGAGCACGCCCACCGCGCCTACTACCGCCAGCCCGTGTGGAAGCGGATCGTCGTGATCGCCGCCGGCCCGGCCGTGAACATCGTGCTCGCGTTCCTGATCATGGCCGGCGTCTTCATGGCCCGCGGCCCGGTCGAGCCGCCGCTCGTGGTCGGCAACGTCGAGGCCAACCTGCCCGCGGACGGCAAGCTGCGACAGGGCGACAAGCTGATCGCCGTCGACGGCAAGCGCCTGACGGGCGACTACCAGGCCCAGCTCAAGCAGGTCACGGACGCCGTCGGCTCCCACAAGGGCGACGCCGTGTCGTTCACCGTCGACCGCGGCGGCCAGCAGGTGACCGTCAGCGGCAACACGTTCTACGACGGCAAGCAGACCCCGCCGCGCTACCGCTTCGGCTTCGGCTACGACCAGGAGGCGAGCCGGATCGACGTCGGCCCGCTGCGCGCCTCCAAGGAGGCCGTGAGCGAGATGTGGTTCGTGACCTCGACCACGGTCAGCCACATCGCGCAGATCTTCCAGGCCGAGAAGCGCAAGGAGATCGGCAGCGTCGTCGGCGGCTACGAGACGACCCGCCAGACCATCGAACAACAAGATTTGATCGTCACGTTGTACGTGCTGGCGTTGATCTCGCTCAGCCTCGGCGTGATCAACCTGTTCCCCTTCCTGCCGCTCGACGGCGGCCACATCTTCTGGGCGCTGGCCGAGAAGGTGCGCGGCAAGGCGATCCCGTTCAGCGTCATGGAGCGCGCCGGTTTCGTCGGCTTCGCGCTGGTGCTGATGCTGTTCTTCATCGGCCTCACGAACGACATCGAACGCATCCAGAACGGCGGCTTCGGACTGCGATAGCGTCCCCCCATGGGGGAGAGACGCGCAGTTCACGCGGCGACGATCGCCGAGGCCTTCCGGCTGACGGTCGAGGACAACGCGGATCGGATCGCGGTCCGCACCAAGGACGACGAGATCGCCTGGACGTGGACCGAGCTGGCGGCGCGCGTGGACGCGTTCGCGGGCGGACTGGCCAAGCTGGGCGTCACGCACGGGGACACGGTCGCGCTGATGGTGTCCAACCGCCCCGAGTTCATGGTCGCGGACCTGGCGGCGACGATGCTCGGCGCCACGCCGTTCTCGATCTACCTGACGTCGTCGGCCGACCAGATCGCGTACGTGATCCGGGACGCCGGCGCCCGTGTCGCGATCGTCGAGGCGCCGTTCACGGACGCGGTCGCGCCGCTCGTACAGCACGTGCTCGTCGTGGACGAGCTCGACGCGCACGCGGTGCCCGGCTTCGAGCCCGACTGGCGCGCGGTTGCGCCCGACGACATCCTCACGATCATCTACACGTCCGGCACGACGGGTCCGCCCAAGGGCGTCCAGCTCTCGCACGCGAACGAGATGGCGGCCGTGGACGCGGTCGAGCGGCGGGTCGGCTTCCCGGACGGCTCGCGCGTGATCTCGTGGCTGCCGAGCGCCCACGTGGCCGAGCGCACCGCCCACCACTACCTCCCGATCGTCTACGGCATGACGATCACGACCTGCCCGGACCCGCGCCTGATCGGCGAGTACCTGCCCGCGGTCAAGCCCACGTGGTTCTTCGCCGTCCCGCGCGTGTGGGAGAAGCTCAAGGCCAGCATCGAGGCCAAGCTGGCCGGCAACGAGCAGGCCCAGACGGTCCTGCGGGCGGCCAGGCAGGTGGTCGAGCTCCAGCAGGCCGGGCAACCCGTGCCGGACCCGCTGGCGAGCGCCGTCGAGCTCGGGGAGGAGCAGCTGTTCGCGCCGCTGCGGGCGGCGATCGGGCTCGACGAGGCGCGCCTGGTCAACGTCGGCGCCGCGCCCACGCCCCGCGAGGTGCTCGTGTTCTTCCACGCCATCGGCGTGCCGCTGGCGGAGATCTGGGGGATGAGCGAGACCTGCGGCGCGGGCGCGTCCAACCCGGAGGAGCGGATCAAGATCGGCACGGTCGGGCTGCCGTCGCCCGGCGTGGAGCTCAAGCTCGCGCCCGACGGCGAGCTGCTGGCCCGCTCGAAGGTGGTGATGGTCGGCTACCGCAACCGGCCGGACAAGACGGCGGAGGCGCTCGACGACGAGGGCTGGCTGCACACGGGCGACGTTGCGACGATCGACGAGGACGGCTACGTCACGATCATCGACCGCAAGAAGGAGCTGATCATCAACTCCGCGGGCAAGAACATGTCGCCTGCGAACATCGAGGCGGCGCTCAAGGGCAGCTCGCCGCTGATCGGCCAGGCGTGCGTGATCGGCGACAGCCGCCCGTACAACGTCGCGCTGCTCGTGCTCGACCCGGACTTCGCCAAGACGGTCCAGGACCCCGAGCCGGTCGTGGCCGAGGCCGTCGAACGGGCCAACGCCTCGCTGTCGCGGCCCGAGCAGATCAAGCGCTGGACGATCCTGCCCGAGGACTGGATCCCGGGCGGGGACGAGCTCACACCGACGATGAAGCTCAAGCGCCGGCCGATCCTGGAGAAGTACGCGGAGACGATCGAGGCGATGTACTAGGTCAAGATTCCGTCAAGTCCTCCGATTGCAGGGAGGACATGCCGAAGCTCAGGTCCCTCCGCGCGAAGATGCTCGCGCTCATCCTCCTGCCCGTCATCGCGGCCCTCGCCGCCGTGACGTTCATCGCCATCTCCCGCGCGTCCTCCGCGCAGGAGAAGTCCGCCTACTCCGAGCTGCGCCAGACCACGGCCAACGAGGCGGGCAACATCAACCTGGCGGTGGCCAGCGCGCTGCAGACCGCGAGCGCCGCCTCCGCCGTCCTCTCGACCTCCACCAGCCGCGCGGACGCCGCCAACGCGCTCGGCGCGCTGATGCAGGGCCAGGCCGAGTCGATCACCGCCGTCTTCGGCGGCTTCGTCCGCAACGGCTTCGACGGCAAGGACGCGACCAGCGCCGGCCAGCCCGGCACGGACAAGCAGGGCACGTTCCAGCCGACCGCCGCGCTGACGGACAAGGGCGTCGAGATCACGCCGGGCCAGGACGGCGCGAAGATGGCCTACGACTACGTCAAGCAGCCGGTCACCGGCGTCACCGAGCCCAGCGCCTACCAGGGCACGATGTTCGTGACCACGCAGGTCCCGGTCAAGCGCGGCGGCGAGGTCGTCGGCTTCGCGGGCACGGCCACCACGCTGGCCGCGGTCGACGCGGGCATCGGCAAGGTCAAGCTGTTCGACTCGGGGTACGCGTTCGCCGTCTCGGGCAAGGGCATGCTGCTCTCGAGCCCGGACAAGGACCAGAACGGCAAGGCCACGCTGGCCCAGCTCAGCGAGAAGACCGGCAACGCGGACCTCAAGCGGATCGCCGACTCGATCGCCGCCGGCAAGAACGGCCAGCTCGAGACCACGGACCCGTTCACGGGCAAGGACGTCATCCTGACCTGGTCGAAGATCGACCTGGCGGGCTGGAGCCTGCTCACCGCGGTCCCGAAGGGCGAGGTGCTGGCGCCGGTCAAGAGCATGCAGGCGACCCTGTTCCTGGTCGGCTTCATCGCCCTGCTGCTCGTCAGCGCCATGATCCTGTTCGTCTCGCGCCTGCTGACGCGTCCGATGCGCGTCGTCACCGAGGCCGCCGAGCGCGTGTCCGAGGGTGACGTGGACGTCGCGATCGACGTTCACACCAGCGACGAGGTCGGCCGCATGGCCGCCGCGTTCACGCGCACGGTCGCGTACCTGCGCGAAAAGGCCGACGCCGCCGAGGCCGTCGCGGGCGGCGACCTGACCGTCCACGTCGAGCCGCGCTCGGAGAAGGACGTGCTCGGCATCGCCTTCAACCGCCTGGTCGACGACCTGCGTGGGATCGTCGGGCGCGTCCACAGCACGGCCACGGGCGTCAGCGCCGCCTCGCGCCAGATGGCCGGCACCTCGGATGAGGCCGGCCGCGCGATCCAGGAGATCGCGGTCGCGATCGGCGAGGTCGCCGAGGGCACCAACGTCCAGGTCCAGAAGGTCGAGTCCGTGCGCGAGGCGGCCGAGCGCGCCGCCGGCACGGCCAGCGACAGCGCCGAACGCGCCCACCAGGCCGCGGCGCAGGCCGAGCACGCCAAGGAGATGGCCTCCGACGGCCTCGTGGCCGCCGCCGAGGCGTCCGCGGCCATGCGCGGCCTGGCCGAGTCGGCCTCGGGCGTGACCGGCGCGATCGAGACGCTCGCGGCCAAGTCCGAGCGGATCGGCGGGATCGTGACCACGATCACCGGCCTGGCCGAGCAGACGAACCTGCTGGCGCTGAACGCCGCGATCGAGGCCGCGCGCGCCGGTGAGCAGGGCAAGGGCTTCGCGGTCGTGGCCGAGGAGGTCCGCAAGCTGGCCGAGGAGTCCCAGTCCGCCGCGGGCGAGATCGCCGGGCTGATCGGCGAGATCCAGCACGAGACGGGCGAGGTCGTCGCGATGGTCGCCGACACGGCCGAGCGCACCGAGGGCGGCTCGGCGACGGTCGAGCGCGCCCGCGCGGCGTTCGAGGCGATCGGAGCCGCCGTCGACGAGGTCACGGGCCGTGCCGCGGACATCGCGGGCGCCGTCGAGGCCCTGTCGGCGGACGCGCACCAGATCGCGGACGACGTCGTCGGCGTCGCGACGGTCGCGGAGTCCGCGAGCGCGTCGAGCGAGCAGGTCTCGGCCTCCACGCAGCAGACGAGCGCCTCCACGCAGGAGATCGCGGCGTCCGCGCAGGAGCTGGCCAGCAGCGCGGCGCAGCTCGAGGACCTCGTCTCCACGTTCCGCCTGTAGTAGGGGTGGCCCCCGTCCAGGATGGGAGCCACCACGTAGTTGGCCGCGATCGGCACGCGGCAGACTGAACAACTCCGGCCGGCCACGGCAGTACTGCGTGGCCGGCTGCTGACCTTCTAGCGGCCCAGGGAGTCCAGGAGCTCGGCCAGCGAGCGCATCACGCGGATCGCGGCGTCGAGCTCCTTCTCGTCGTAGCCGCCGAGCGCCTCGGCGGTCCGCGCCTCGTAGAGCTCGCGCTTGGCCTTCAGCGCCGCGGAGCCGGCCTCGGTGAGGGAGACGATCACCTGGCGGCGGTCCTTGTCGCTGCGGCGGCGCTCGATCATGCCGGAGCGCTCGAGCTGGTCGAGCATCGCGGTCATCGACGCGGGGGAGAGCTCGGCGCGCTTGGCCAGCTCGCCCGCGGTGCACGCCTCACCGCGCTCGAGCTGGAACAGGGCGCGCACCTGGGCGGCGGAGAGCTCGCCGGGGCGGTGCGGGTCGCGGCCGCGCAGCCGGCGTTCGGCTGCGAACAGCTCGGCCATCGCCACGCGGACCTCGTTCGTCATGCCGCCACCAGGACGGGCTCGGACTCGCGCAGGTGCCGGCGCTCGACCACCGCGAGCAGGATGGTCGGCAGCAAGGCGACGACGCTGACGCCGACGACCCACCAGTAGGTGTGGGCGAAGCTGGCCGCGATCGCGGTCGGCGTGTTGGCGGTGATGCCGTTCTGGAGCACGACGGTGAGGATGGCAGTGCCGATCGACCCGCCGACGCGCTGGAGCACGTTCAGCTGCGGCGTGGCGTCGTTGATCTGCTCGGGGCGCAGCGTCGCGTAGGCGGCGGTCATGGCGGGCATCATCGACAGGCCGATGCCGAAGCCGCGCACGACCATGGCGGCGCCGAGCAGCAGGTAGGACGTGTTGGCGTCGATCAGCACGAACGGCAGCGTGGCGACGATCATGATCGAGCCGCCGAGCAGGCTCGTGAGCCCGCCGCCGAGCCGCTCGGTGAGCCGGCCGGACGCGTGCATGGCGAACGCGGCGCCGATGCCCTGCGGGATCAGCAGCAGGCCGGTGACGACGGCGTCCTCGCCGCGTACGAGCTGGAAGTACAGCGGCATCAGGACCATGCCGCCGAACAGCGCGGCGCCGAGGCCGAAGGTGGTGATGGAGGCGGCGCTGAACGCCTTGTTGGCGTACAGGCGCACGTCCAGCAGCGGGTTCGGGATCTTCAGCGCGCGCACCACGAAGGCGGTGACGAGCGCGACGCCCGTGAGCGCCGGGACCAGGACCGCGGAGGCGGTCAGCGAGCCGGCGGTGCCGGACTCGGCGAGCCCGTAGGTGATGCCGACCAGGCCGGTGGCGACGAGCACCAGGCCGGTGAAGTCGAGCGGCTCGACGGGCTGGGCCTCGTCGCGCGGGAACAGGCGGTAGGAGGCGACCGCGGCGACGAGGCCGACCGGGATGTTGATGAAGAAGATCGACTGCCAGCTGACGTGCTCGACGAGCAGGCCGCCGATCGTCGGCCCGAAGACGGGGGCGAGGATCATCGGGACGCCGATGGCGCTCATCACGCGCGCCATGTTGTGCGGGCCGGCGGCCTTGACGAGCGCGATCTGGCCGATCGGGACGAGCAGGCCGCCCGCCAGGCCCTGCAGGACGCGCGCGCCGACGAGCGTCTCGAGGTTCCAGGCCAGGCCGCACAGCAGCGAGCCGACGGTGAACAGCGCGAGCGAGAGGATGTAGAGACGACGGGCGCCGAAGCGGGCGGCCGCCCAGCCGGAGACGGGGATGACCGCGGCCAGCGCCAGCATGTAGCTGGTCACGACCCACTGGACGCCGTCGAGCGGCTCGTGCAGCTGCTCGGAGAGCGTCTCGAGGGCGACGTTGACGATGGTGGTGGAGAGGATCGACATGATCGCGCCCAGCACGACGGCGATCGCGATCCGTTTGACGTGAGGTTCAAGCTTCATATTTAGTCTCCGAAAGATTAGCTACCGAATCTTTCGGCTTCAAGTGATTTACGCTTGAGTGACGTGTCGCTCTCTAAAATCGGTGCCCAATGGCTTCCAAGCGCTCAGTGAACGTCGGTGGCGTGCAGGTCGGCGGGGGCGCGCCGGTCGCGGTCCAGACGATGACCAAGACCGAGACGGCCAACCTCCAGGCCACGATGGATCAGATCCGCCGCGTGGCGGACGCCGGCGCCGACATCGTGCGCTGCGCCGTGCCGCGCGAGAAGGACGTGGAGGCGCTGAAGACGATCGTGCGCGAGTCGCCGATCCCGATCATCGCCGACATCCACTTCAACCACACGCTGGCGCTGAAGGCCATCGACGCGGGCGCGCACTGCGTGCGCATCAACCCCGGCAACATCGGCGGCCCGGAGAAGGTCGCCGAGGTGGCCGACCGCGCCCGGGCCGCGGGCACGCCGATGCGCATCGGCGTCAACTCCGGCTCGCTGCCCAAGCACCTGCACGAGCTCGAGATGACCAACCCGGTCGAGGCGCTCGTCACCGCCGCGGTCGAGTTCGTCGAGCTGATGGAGCGCCTGCGCTTCGAGGACTTCAAGGTCTCGATCAAGTCGACCTCGGTCCCGAACACGATCGCGGCCAACCGCCTGCTGAGCGAGAAGATCGCCTACCCGCTGCACCTGGGCGTGACCGAGGCCGGCACCAAGTGGTCGGGCTCGCTCAAGAGCGCCGTCGGCCTGGGCACGCTGCTGGCCGACGGGATCGGCGACACGATCCGGATCTCCCTCAGCACCTTCCACGCCGAGGAAGAGGTCAAGGTCGCCTGGGAGATCCTCAAGGCGCTCAAGCTGCGCGAGCGCGGCCCGGTGCTGATCGCCTGCCCGACGTGCGGGCGCCTGCAGTTCGACATGGACTCGGTCGTGGCCGAGGTGGAGCGGCGCCTGGAGGCCTACGACGACCCGATCGAGGTCTCCGTCCTGGGCTGCGCCGTCAACGGCATCGGCGAGGCCCGCCACGCCGACTTCGGCATCACCGGCGCCAAGGACATGGGGATGATCTACTCCAAGGGCGAGCCCCTGAAGAAGGTCAAGACCGAGAACCTCGTCGACGAGCTGTTCGCCGAGATCGACAAGTACTACGCGGCCGGCAAGCAGGTCACCCGCGACGAGGCCGCGGCCGCCGAGGCCGCCGCCTGGCTCGCCGAGGAGGAGGACCTGACGGCGATGACTCCCGAGCGCCTCGCCGCCCTCGAGGCCGAGAAGGCCAAGGCCGACGCCGACGCCATCGACGAGGCGCTGTCGCCCGTCGCCGGCCGGCGCTTCACCCGCGTCTGAATCGGTCACTCGGGGGCGCAGGGCGCCCCCAAGTGACCGATCGCTACGCCGTCGCGAGCACGGCGTAGTGCACCGTGAACAGGCGCTCGGCGACCGCCGGGCGCACACGGTGCGTGGTGGCGCGGAGGGCCCACTTGGCCGTCGCCAGCGCCTGCGCCCGCGGCGTGGACGCGAAGAACGCGTGGTGGCTGCGCCCGAGCGGGTCGGCGAGCTCGCCCACCACCTTCAGCCCCGCGTCCGCGACGAGCCGGCGGATCGCCTGGCGATCGAACGCGTGCAGGTGGCCTGCCGCCTCCGACAGCGCGCGCTTCTCCGGCCGCACGGCCGAGCGGTTGGCCTCCAGCGGCACCTCCACCAGCACGAAGCGCGCCACGCGGGCGGCCTCCTGCACGACGGGCGCCGGGTCCGGGATGTGCTCGACCACGTGGGAGAGCACGGCCAGGTCGTACGTGCCGTCCTCGACGGGCAGGCACTCGCCGTCGTAGGCCTCGAGCCGCTCGACCCCCGCGATCTCCCGCGAGCGCGCGATCTCGATCGCCGGCGCCGACAGCTCGAAGCCGTCCAGGCGGGCGGACGGCCACGCC
>Ga0065721_10007228_pt1 | contig 10320 bp, 8 predicted proteins | sample Mesricmetagenome_FD_59108 | JGI IMG/M metagenome (GOLD analysis project Ga0065721, IMG submission 59108) | Mesophilic microbial community from rice straw/compost enrichment Sample: eDNA_1 v2 (version 2) | ecosystem: Engineered > Solid waste > Grass > Composting > Bioreactor | place: USA: Davis... | reverse complement strand
TCAGCGCGGGTCTGCGGCAGCGGCACCAGCGCCATGGTGAGCCCCGACCGGCGAATGGTGCCGATGCCGAAGGAGGCGCCTTCGACCATGCGCAGCACGTCCGCGGCGAGGATGTCGGTGGCCGCGTGCTGGCCCATGCCAACGATTACCGGGATACCGTGCCAGACCGAGAAACGGTCGTGGTGGATGTGGCCGCTGAGGATGCCCAGAATGTTGCGGCCGTTGAGCAGTGCGGCAAGCTGCTGGGACTGGCCGAACTCGATAGTGCGCCAGTGATCCCAGGGTGGAGCGTCGCCAAGGGCTGGGGCATGGTGGGCGACGATGAGCTTGGGCAGGTCCGCATGGGCGTCGAGCCGCCCCTCGAGCCAGGCCAGCTGGACCGGGTCGATCGTGCCGCCGATCTGGCCCGGTGTGCTGGTATCGAGCACGATGACATGGACACCGTAGAGAACGTGGTCGTGGTCGAAGGGGGCTCCCAGATCGTGGGTCCGGTCGAGCATGCCCTCGTAGAAGCCCGCCCGGGTGTCGTGATTGCCCAATGCGTAGAATACTGGCAGTTCGGTGGACGCCATGATGTCCTTGAGGTGCCGGTAGCTGCCCGCGTCGCCGCGATTGGTAAGATCGCCACTGGCGATGATGAANCGCGGTGCNGGATCGATCCTNGCAANCATGGACAGCACTTGGCGCAGTGTNGCCGAGGTGTCGCTGAACAGGTGGTCGTCGGGAATGTCGGGGTTGCCGATATGAAGGTCGGTGATGTGGATAAAACTGGTTTCGGCCATGGCGTGCTCCTGGTCTGGAACACGGTTATTGACCCCACGTCTCAGTGGCGTGACCGGTTTCGAACGCTGTTCGATGCCTCCGCCGGCGGGGTCGTGAACATCCCTGCGGTGGCTGCCACTACATGGCCGATGACGGCTTCCGGGTCGTCCATGTCGATGGCATGGCCGGTCAGCTCGCCGGTGCGCTCGCGGTTGCGCGTCATCTGCGAGCGTACGCCGAGCAGGCAACTGATGCGGAAGCCGATCTCCACATCGGTGAGCCAGGGGGCGACCTTGCGGAAGTGCGGGATGAACACCCGGTGATGCTCGATGTCCGCGATCATCGGCCGGAATATCTCCGGGTGGTCGCTGCTCTGGGCGATCGAGGTCAGGTGCTTGAGTACCCTGTAGCTGGACTTGGGATCGAGGCTCCAGCGGATGGAGGGGCCGATCAGGGCAGCGATGAGATCCTCGGCGGGCGCCGGCACTGGGCGAGCGCGATCGATTGCGGCATGCAGCAGCGCCAGTCGTTCGGCATTGAGCCGGAGGTAAACCCGCTCGCCTACCTCGAATATGAGCCGCTCGAGGCTCCCGAAGTGATAGTTGATCGCCCCCACGCTCGTCCCGGCACGTGCGATGATGCTACGAACGGTGACCCGTTCTGGACGACTGGCGACGCTGAGCAGATCCTCACAGGCGGATCGTAGCTTTTCAACGGTTGGGTTCGTCAAAGCCCTTTGCCCCGCAGCCATGGTGTGGGGATCATAGTACCGGCAGTGTTACAGCTGCATGACCGCCGGGCCGGTGCGACCGTCCTCAACCTGGGGCATCAGGACGGTTGCCCCTTATGGTGGCCAGGAGCCAGGTCCTGAATTGGCGAAAGCGTGCCGAGCGAAGCTTCATCCCGGAAAATGTGAACGCATAATGCTCGTGCACGGTCTCCTCTTTGAACAGTGCCACGAGACGCCCCGAGGCAATTTCCTCCCGCACCAACGAGAGCCGGACGATGGCAATTCCCAGCCCCTCGGCTGCGCCCGTCAATTCGAGACCGGGGCTTTCGAAGTCGATGCAGCGCGCGACCGCGAACACCCGCTTCGATCGTTCGCCCAACCAGCGTTCCCAGTTCCGCACATATTCGGCAGAACGCAGCAGGGTATGCCGCTCCAGGTCACCCGGCGTATCGAGCGGCGGGGCGTCCCGGAGATAGGCGGGGCTGCAGACCGGCGACAGATCGGCATCGGCAAGGATGTCGATGATGAAACCCGGCTTTGGTTTGGGATTGATGGCAATTGCACCGTCGGGGCCGGCCATGCTGTCGGCACTGGCCACGAAATTCACCGTCATGCCGGGATGGCGCGCATAAAGGCCGCCCAGGGCGGGCATGATGTACTTCTGGAGGAACATCCGCGGCGCTGCAATGATCAGCGGGCCGTGGTCGGTCGCGGCAGACGCGGTGCGCGTGGCGTCGCGCACTTCGCCGAGCGCGGCATGCACCCGCGCCCAGTAGGCCTTGCCCTCGGCGGTGAAGACGATTCGCCTATGCGCACGCTCGAACAGCCTTATGCCAAGGAATGTCTCGAGGTTCTGGATCTGGCGGCTGACCGCGCCGGGCGTCAGGTGCAGTTCGTCCGCGGCCCGGGCTATGCTGAGATGATGCCCGACGGCATCAAAGACCGGCAAGGCCGTCATCGGCGGCAGCATTCGGCCGGTTCGTTCACTCATCGCAGCCTCCCTTGGCCAAGGATAGGTAATCGTTGAGAAAAACTCAATCGTTGCGAGAAACTTTGCCTTTTTTGCCTGGGGGTGAAGCCCTAGCGTCTCGGCAAGACCCAGCACAGGGCATCAAGGAGGAATAAAGTGACACGCCTGTTATCGACGGCCATCGGCGCAAGCCTGCTGGCTGCAACATCGCTTTTCGCGATCCAGACATCGGCAGCCGAACTGAAGGTCGGACTTGCGGCCATCGCAACCTCAGCCGATCCGCATTTCCACCGCGCCGGCTTCAATTTCGACTTGCGGGAGAACATCTCCGATGCCCTCGCCTATGCCAGCGGTGTCACCGGCGAACTTGAGCCGCGCCTCGCCAGTGCATGGGAGACCGTCGATGACACGACCTGGTCATTGACCCTCGAGCCCAAGGCCCGGTTTTCCAGCGGCAACGCGCTAGGCGCCGATGACGTCATCTATTCGCTCTGCCGGGTCCGCAACGTTCCCGAGAGCCCCGGCCTCTATTCGAGCTTCATCTCGACCATTGCCGATGTGAGCGACGCGGGTGGTGGCAAGCTGACCATCACCACCAAGGCGCCCGATCCGAACCTGATGCGCAGCCTGAGCAATATCGGCATCGTCGAAAATCCGACCGGCACCACCCTGGCCTATGACGAGCAGACCTGCGGCAACGACGACTGGCTCACCACGGCCGGTTTCAACGATGGCAGCATCGCCGCCGGCATTGGCCATTACGTCGTCAAGACCTTTACCCCGGACGTCGAGATCGTGCTCGAGAAGAACCCCGACTACTACGGCACGCCGGCCGGCTACGATACGGTGACGATCAAGTCGCTGCCCGACAATAGCGCCCGCATCGCTGCATTGCTGGGCGGCTCGGTCGACGTCATCAATGCCGTGCCGATCAACGGGCTTGAAAGCGTTACGGCCGATGACCGGTTCTACCTTGCCTCGGCGCCCTCGACCCTGGTCATCTTCCTGCTGCCCGACCAGGGCGGGGAAACCACGCCCAAGGTCACTGGCACCGATGGCAAGAATCCCTATCTCGATCCGCTCGTCCGTGAGGCCCTGAACCTGGCCATCAACCGCGACGAACTTGCCGAGACCGTGATGGGTGGCATGGCCCAACCTGCCAGCCAGCTCATCGTCAGCGGCGTCTTCGGGCATGACCCCACCATCAAGCCGTACCTCTACAATCCTGACCGGGCCCGGGAATTGCTGGCGCAGGCCGGTTATCCCGACGGCTTCGGGCTGACGCTCACCGCACCGTCGGACCGCTACGTCAATGGCGCCCAGGTGGCCCAGGCCGTGGCCGCCATGCTCACCCAGATCGGACTGGACGTGACGCTCGAGACCTTTCCCAAGAGTGTCTACTTCGAGAAGGCGAGCGCCTATGAATACAGCCTCTACCTGGCTGGTGCCGCTGCCGATACGGGCGAGGGCCTGAGCCTGATGCTCAACCTGGCGGCGACCCGCGACACCGAAAAGGGCCTGGGCGGCGCCAATCGCGGCCGCTATTCCAACCCGGTCACCGACGACCTGCTCGCCAGGGCACAACAAACGCTCGACGATACCGAGCGCGAGTCCCTCATCCAGCAGGCCTCGGCCCAGGTTTACGCCGATAATGGCTACGTGCCGCTCTATCACGAGTTCGGCGTCTGGGCGGTGACCAACGGCGTCTATTTCGAACCCAACGCCAATCTCACCAATATTCTCTACACCGCACGTCCCAACTGATGCGTGCGCTGGACAAGGCGGTCTCCCTCCGCCTTGTCCCTCCCAGGAGACCTTCCCCCACATGGGTACCGAGTTCAACGACGCGCTCTCCTCGCAGTTCGACTTTCGCGGACTGCGTGAGGCCTTCGCCCCGCAGGCGATGTACCAGGCCTTTCTCGACGTGGAGCAGGCCGTGGCCCTGGCACAGGGCGAACTGGGAATCATTCCCTCGGAATCGGCCGAGGTCATTGCCAGCCATTGCCGCCAGGATCGTCTCGACGCGGCCCGGCTCGATGCTGACTATCGAACCACGCGTCACCCCCTGATGCCGCTCATCAACGAACTTGTCCGCCTTTGCGGCCCGGTTCATGGCGGTTATGTCCATTGGGGCATCACCACGCAGAATGTGATCCAGACCGGCCTCCTGCTGCTGACCCGCCGGGCCCAGGACACCTTGGATGGCCTGCTGCGCGATATCCTCGCCCATCTGGGCCGCCTTGCCCGCACCCATGCGGCCACCACCATGGCCGGTCGCACCCACTACCGTCATGCTGTTCCCATCACCTTTGGGTTCAAGGCCGCAGTGTGGATCGAGGAACTGCTCCAGAGCGCCGATCGGCTGGCCGAAGCCCGGAAACGCACCTTCACCGTGATGACTGGTGGCGCGGTTGGCTGCTACTCGGCCCTCGGCGCTATCGGCCCCCAATTCCAGTCCCGCGTCGCCGCGCGGCTTGGCATGGGCGAGATGGCGATCCCATCGCGCGCCATCCGCACCCACATATGCGAATATGTGAACGCCCTCGCGCTGCTGGCATCGGTATGCCATCGCATGGCCGAAGAGGTCTACCAGACCTCCTCGGAAGAGTTTGGCGAACTCAGCGAAAAACTGCTGCAAGGCTCGATCGGCTCGTCCACCATGCCGCAGAAGATCAATCCGGTGCATTGCTACGGCATCATCGCCAACAGCAACCGCCTTTACAGTCTCGCCGGCATGCTCATGGCCTCCGCCCATCGGCCCCATGAATCCGATGGCAGCACCAATCAGCTGTTCGAGGATGGCCTGGTCGATGTCATTGCCGCCATTTCGGACGTGCTGGTCCGCACGGAGGCACTGGTCCGCGACCTCGATCTGGACGCTGCGCGCATGCGGGAAAATCTCGAATTGTCGCATGGCGCCATCTTCGGCGAATACGCCATGATGCGGCTCGGTGAGACACTGGGCAAGCACAAGGGCCACGAACTGGTGCACGAGGCCGCCATTGCCGCGGCCACCGGCAAGGGCACGTTCCTCGATGAAATCGCCAAGCTTCCCGGCGGCGAGGTGCTGAGCGCCGAGATCCGGGAAAAGCTGGACCAAGACGGCGCCAGTGGCATCTGCAAGGAATATGCGCTCCACTATGCCGCCCTGGTCGAGCATATCGGATCTGGTCCCCTCCCCACAGTCGGGCAGCGCTCCATCGGCGCCTATCTGGGGGCGGCAGGGCAATGATCTCCTTCGTCCTGCGACGCCTGCTGCAAAGTCTTGCCGTGGTGCTGGTGCTGTCACTGGTGCTGTTTGTCGGCCTCTGGCTGATCGGCAATCCGGTGGACGTACTGATCTCTTCGGAAGCCACCGAGGCGGACCGGCTGGCCGCCATGAAAGCCCTGGGCCTCGATCGGCCCATCTGGGAACAGTATCTGCTCTTTCTCGGCAACGCCGTACAGGGCGATTGGGGCACGTCCTTCGTTTACAAGGAGCCGGTCACCCGCATCCTGCTGCAGCGACTGCCGGCCAGTATCGAACTGGCGCTGGTCGCCTTCGTCATTGCCATTGGCTTCTCCATTCCCGCCGGCCTCTATGCCGGCCTCAGGCCGCAATCCCGGCTCAGCCGTCTGTTGATGAGCTTCTCGCTCATCGGCGTCAGCATCCCGACCTTCTGGCAGGGCATGCTGCTCATCATCGCCTTCGGCATAGCCATGCCCATCCTGCCGGTCGGCGATCGGGGTGAGGTGGCGACCTATTTCGGTGTTACCAGCAGCCTCTGGACACTGGATGGCTGGTGGCATGTGATATTGCCTGCCTTTAGCCTTGCCCTGCTCAAGCTGAGCCTGCTGATCCGCGTGACGCGCACCGCGACGCTGGAAGTCATCCGCCTCGACTACGTCAAGTTCGCTCATGCCAAGGGCGTGCGGACGTCGCGGGTGATCTTCGTGCACATCCTGCGCAACGCCATGGTCCCGCTCATTACCGTGATCGGCATCGAACTGGGGAACCTGCTGGCCTATGGCGTGATCACCGAGACGGTATTCTCCTGGCCAGGTCTGGGGAAACTCCTGATCAATTCCATCAAGGTGCTGGATCGGCCGATGATCGTTGCCCAGCTGACCTATACGGCGCTTCTCTTCATCGCCATCAACTTCCTCGTCGACATCCTCCACATGACGATCGATCCGCGCGTCCGGGCAGCCATGGGGCGGCGCAATACATGACTAGAACCGCCCTTACCGAATTCGCCGGCCGCTTCGCCGAAAGCCGGGTTGGGCTGGCGAGCCTGGTCGTAACCCTGTTCTTCCTGTTCTGCGCCCTGTTCGCCCCGCTTCTTTCGCCGACCAATCCCTATGATCTGTCGCGGCTTCAGCTGATCGACGCACTCAAGCCCATGGGCGCCCACCAAGTCCTGCCCGGCGCGGAATTCCGCGCAGCTTTCGCTGTCGCCGACGGCCAGGCCACGCCGCAGGGCGACAGCTCCGGCCTCGTCGCGGCGCCATGCGGCGACCGCTGCATCGAGGTGCGGCTGGACGCCGGGGACACCGCACTGGCGAGCCTGCAGATCCGCGGCCTGCCTGCTGGCATGACGGTGGAAGGGGCAAGCAAGCATCCCGTGCAGCCCTGGTGGACTGTCAATGATCCCCGCGGCAACGGCGTGCGTATCGTCTCGGACGCTACCTGGTCCGATTTCAGCTTCAGCGTGATCGCCCGGACCGCCGAACGCCCTACCGATTTCGTCTTCCTGGCCGGCACCGACGCCTTCGGGCGGGACATGCTGTCAGCCATCCTCTACGGCATCCGCATCAGCGTCTTTGTCGGCGTGATGGCGGCGGGCTCGGCCATGGTGGTCGGCACCGGGCTTGGCCTGCTCGCGGCCTGGCGGGGCGGTGCTACCGATGCCGTGATCATGCGCACGGTCGATTTCATGCTCAGCTTCCCCGCTATCCTGGTGGGCCTGTCCATCCTTGCCGTGCTCGGCAGCGGCGTCGAAAAGGTCATCTTGGCGGTGGTGCTGGTCCAGTGGTGCTACTATGCGCGCACGTCGCGCTCGCTGGCCCTAAGTGAACTCAGCAAGGAATATGTCGAGGCGGCCCGCTGCCTGCGGCTTCCGGCCTGGCGCATCATGCTGCGGCACGTACTGCCCAACTGCATGCCGCAGATCATCGTCCTGTTTACCCTCAATATCGCCGCTGCGATTTCCCTTGAATCCTCGCTGAGCTTTCTAGGCGTCGGCCTGCCGCTGACCCAGCCCTCGCTCGGCATGCTGATTGCCAATGGCTATGAATTCATCTTCTCCCAGAAATACTGGATCAGCTTTGGCCCGGGCCTNGTGCTGCTATGTCTGATCGTCGCCATGAACCTATTGGGCGACCGCCTGCGCGACCTCAACAATCCGCGGTTCGACCGATGAGCGAGGCGTTTTTCCAGGTCTCCGGCCTCAATACCTGGTTCTTCACCCGGGTCGGCATCTTCAAGTCCGTGCGCGACGTGTCGTTCTCGCTGCGTCGGGGCGAGGTGCTGGGCATCGTGGGAGAGTCGGGGTCCGGCAAGTCGGTCACCGGCATGTCGATCATGGGTCAGGTCGAAGAGCCGGGACGGATCGTTTCGGGGTCGATCACCCTCGACGGCGACGAACTGACGGCGCTCAGTTTTGACCAGATGCGCCATTATCGCGGCCGGCGCATCGCCATGGTGTTCCAGAACCCGCTGATGACGCTGAACCCGCTGCTGCACATCCGCGACCAGATGTTCGAGGCCATCAGCGAACATGAAACGGCGTCCCGCGCCGAGATGCAGGCGCGCTGCGTCGATGCCCTGCGCTCGGTCGGCATACCCTCCCCGGAAGAGCGCCTTGCCGCCTATCCGCACGAATTGTCGGGTGGTATGCGCCAGCGCGTGGTTATCGCCACCGCCTTGCTGCTCAATCCCGATCTCATCATCGCTGACGAACCGACCACTGCTCTGGACGTGACCATCCAAGCCCAGATCATCTACCAGATGCGACGCCAGATCGAAGAGCGCGGGCTGGGCATGATCTGGATCACGCATGATCTGGCAACGCTGTCCGAGCTCGCCGACCGGATCCTGGTCATGTATGCGGGCGCCATGATGGAGACCGGCACGACCGCCGAAATCATCGGCTCGCCGCGCCACCCCTATACCCGCAAGCTGCTGGAATCGGTGCCATCGCGCAATGTGCCGGGGGAAAGGCTGCGCCAGATTCGCGGCAGCATGCCCTCGCTGCTGTCGCTGGGCACCGGCTGTCCCTTCAGGGGGCGTTGCGATTACGCGACGGCGGCCTGCGCCGAGAGCTTGCCCGAGCGCACCTTCTCACCGACGCACCGCGTATGGTGCCACCACCCGGTCGGGGATTGATCGATGGACCAGCCCGTTTTCGAAGCCCGTGACCTGTCGCGCATCTTTGCACCGGCCCAGGGGGCGCTGCAGAAGCTTGGCAATCGCCTGACCGGCCGACCGGCGCCGCTGGTGCGCGCGGTCGATCACGTCACGCTCGACGTGGCGGAAGGGGAAACGCTGGGCATTGTCGGAGAGTCGGGCTGTGGCAAGTCCACACTGGCGCGAATGATCGCCGGCATTCTGCCCGCTTCGGGCGGCGAGCGTCGCTACCGGGGCGAGGATTATGACCGTTTCCTCGCCCGCAGGCGTGATGCACTCAAGGTGCAGATGGTTTTCCAGGACCCGATGTCTTCGCTCAATCCCCGCCTCAAGGTCGGCGACATCATCGGGGAGGCGGCACTGCTCCATGGCGTGGTGCCGCGAGCAGAACTGCGGCGCCACGTGGTCGATACCCTGGGTCGCGTCGGCCTGGCCGCCGACACGATCAACCGTTTCCCGCACGAATTCTCCGGCGGGCAGCGGCAGCGGATCGGCATCGCGCGGGCGCTCGCGGTCAAGCCTGACCTGCTGATTTGTGACGAGGCTGTCGCGGCGCTCGATGTGTCGGTGCAGGCCCAGATCATCAACCTGCTCATGGATATCAGGCGGGACAGCGGGCTTTCGATGATCTTCATCAGCCACGATCTCGGTCTGATCCGGCACCTCTGCGACCGGGTCGCGGTGATGTATCTCGGCCGGGTGGTGGAGCTTGCCAGCGCCCGCGAGCTGTTCTCCAACCCGACGCATCCCTATACCCGCATGCTGCTGGCCGGCATGCCCCAGATCTCGCTGGAACGGCGCCCGTTCATGCCCATCAAGGGCGAAATACCGTCGCCGCTGAACCCGCCCTCGGGCTGCCATTTCCATCCCCGCTGCGCATTCGCGACGGAACACTGCACCGTCATACGCCCGGAGCTTGTTGACTTGTTGCCGGGACATCAGCACGCGTGCCTGAATGCGCCGCTGCCGAGCAGCGCGAGCGGTAGCGAACCCTTTTGAACCTCAATGCATCACCGAGTTGATGTGCCTGCTGATCAGAGTGTCGGCCGCGGGTTCCCGCGACGCCGCTTCTGATCTTTTCGGGCGGTGGTGTCGTATTCAAGCGCTAGAACCGGTTTGCATCATTTGTCTGGTGCTGTGCAGCACGAGCGGCTCGCACCCCGGGGGCAACCTTGTCGCTCCGCAAACCGGAGCGTGGGGAGTCGGCCCGGCCGCCGCCGCCTGCTCGCCTCAATCACTTTCCTAATTTGCCGTTGTTGACCGAAGGAGATGCGGCCCATTCCGGCCATTCAAGCCGCCAGCAAGCTCTGCCGAAAGGAGCCTCGCTCTTGGGGGCGGCGATCACGGCGAGAAACAGGCGGCCGAATTTTCTGTGCGTCCTGCGGTCCATATTTGGCAATTGTCAAAGAGCCTAGACGACACCCCCGTCCACAATAATAGTCTGCCCGGTCACGCTGCGCGCCGCCGACG
>Ga0065721_10006108_pt1 | contig 10320 bp, 14 predicted proteins | sample Mesricmetagenome_FD_59108 | JGI IMG/M metagenome (GOLD analysis project Ga0065721, IMG submission 59108) | Mesophilic microbial community from rice straw/compost enrichment Sample: eDNA_1 v2 (version 2) | ecosystem: Engineered > Solid waste > Grass > Composting > Bioreactor | place: USA: Davis... | reverse complement strand
GCAAGTGTGGCTGCCCATAACGCCGGATCGATTGCCGCCAATTCCCGGGCCACGCGCGCGGGTTTCGCTCCCTTCCCAAACAGCCATCGAAACACGCCGACTCCTTCTCGCTGCAATATNCCTTAGACGGGACANGCCACGGACGTCAGCGCCCGCAAGGGGCCGACCTCTTGGATGGCACGCANCTGCCCCTCATCCTTGACATAGAACACGCCNCCAAATGANAGCGCATTGATCGACACATCGGCAAAGTGTTCCTTGCTGCGCGGGACCAACAGCATCCATCCGTCTTCCACTAGGAGATTGGAAGGCGGCAAGTGGCCTTCATCGTCGGGTTCCAGGCGCAGCGTTTCGAGCGCGCGACGATACCCCGCCAGCATGCTCGCTGCCGAGGTTTCTTCGTCTACACCCTTACCCGCCTTTACACGCACGAAGCAGTGACGCAGCGGCAGCTGGAGATGGATGAAGATCGTGTGTTCGCGGGCGCCCGGGTCGAGTGCTGCACGGAACATATTGAGGCTGGCGTTGCCGGGGCCCACAGGAATCCATTGGACATGTTTATGGCGCTGGCTGGCTCCGGCAGGAGCCCCGCCATTGTGAAATCCCAGGCCCCCGGCCGAGGACAGGACATGAGCGAGCGCCGCAAAATCGGCAAATTCAAGCGGGGTTTGTTGCTCTAGGAACTCGGTACGCGCCAATACCAGATGACGAGGGCTCACCGGATACTTGTTCAGGATCGCGACATGATGAGAGCCAATCGGCCCCACCGTCAGGGCGGGCTCTGGTGGAAGGAAGGGATTGAAGTTGGGATCGCGAGGCCCTCCCGGCATGGCCTGTTTCTTCCGCAAGGCTTTCACGTGACGGACCCGGAAGACCAGGCCATCGTAATCGAGCCGAATCTCTTCTGCGTCGACCGGGAGCAGTGCGCCTGTCGAGATCGCGGCAGTGCTGCGAGAATCCACCAATTGCATAAGCGGTGATGCCATACCCCCCCCCTCATTGTGATTGGATTACCCATCTTACCCGACCCTAGGATCTCTGGGGGCTGGGCCGGGAACCGGAATTGCTGGAAGCGGCGCGAAGTGCAGGCGCCGTTTTCAGTCACTCGGTATTCAAGATACGCCCCGGGAACAGGACGCGCGCGAGGCACTCCTCAACGTAAAACCCACGAAGGGAGAAATCCAATGAAAAAGAGCCTTTTACTGTCCATGCTTCTGGCCATTTCGGCGTTCGTAGCCGGGTGCAACACCATGCACGGCATGGGCGAAGACATTGAGCGAGGCGGAGAAAAAATCCAGCAAGGCGCTTCTAAGTAAGCGATCTCGTACAGCAGTGACCCCCTCCCCCTCCGATTCGCACCCGGAGGGGCGATGCTTTTCCTTCTGCCCCGGCAGGTAATGCTATAACCCCGGCTGTCACACCGAAGCGAGGCGAGTTCGCCGCCGTTTCAGAAGGAGAAAGCAAGTGAGCGTACACGCAGAAGTCCGGCGCATCAGCGTCCCACAGTTGACGGCCTACAAGGGTCAAAAGAAGATCGCAGCGCTGACCGCCTATTCCGCCCCCATTGCCCGGTTGCTGGACGACCACCTCGACATGGTGCTCGTTGGCGACTCCACCGCAATGGTGGCTTACGGAATGCCCGACACCCTATCCATCACACCGGCAATGATGACCGCCCATGCGAAGGCGGTTGTCGACGCTACGCGCAAGGTCTGTGTCGTCGTCGACATGCCGTTTGGAAGTTATCAGGAGTCCGCCGAGCAGGCCTTCCGCAACGCGGCCACTATGATGGCCGGGAGTGGTGCCCAAGCCGTCAAGATCGAAGGGACGGCCGTGCTGGCGCCAACGACCCGTTTCATGGTGGATCGCGGCGTACCCGTCCTGGCCCATGTGGGCCTGATGCCCCAGTATGTGAATGTGATGGGTGGCTTCAAAGCGCAAGGTTTCAGCGAAGATGTGGCAAACCGCATCCTTGAGGATGCGCTCGCCCATCAAGAAGCCGGGTGTTTCGGGATCGTGCTGGAAGGCGTAACCGAAGCGCTGGGGCGCCGCATCACCGAGACGCTGTCTATCCCCACGATCGGCATTGGTGCATCGCCGGCCTGCGACGGCCAGATCCTGGTGACGGAAGACATCCTGGGCTTAAGCGGCCCCCGGATTCCAAAGTTCGCCAAGCAGTTTGCCGATATCGGCTCGTTGATCAGTCAGGCCGCGGCACAGTATGCCCAGGAAGTGCGCGAAGGACAGTTCCCCGCCATGGAGCATTGCTTCGGAGTGAGAAAGTAGTTTGTTTGGTCAGGATTGGGGCTGGGCGGCCCATCGTTGCAGCGCGTCCAGTTCCGCCTCGTCAAATCCCGCTGCCCTGCGGGCTTCCAAGTTGAAGGGCCCCCGCAGGCGGGGTGCCTGGTATTCCCGAGCCAACATCTCGTAGGTCGCAACCGGATCGCGGCCTTGGCGCTCGCACAGGGCCTTATACCACCGGTTGCCAATCGCCACATGTCCTACTTCCTCTCGCAGGATGACGTCCAGGATGGCCGCACTTTCGGTGTCGCCGATCTGCTCCAGCTTGCTCTTAATGGCCGGTGAGACATCCAGGCCCCGTGCTTCTAGTGTGCGCGGGACCAATGCCAAGCGCGCGAGCACATCGTCGCAGGTTTTTTCCGCCATTTCCCATAGCCCGTTGTGAGCNNGGAAATCGCCATAGGCATATCCCAATGCATGTAGNCGCTTGGCCAGCATGGTGAAGTGATTCGCTTCTTCCACNGCGACTTTGCGCCAGTCACGGTAAAAATNGGCCGGCATCCCGGGGAATCGCCAGATGATGTCCAGTGCGAGGTTGATGGCATTGAACTCGATATGGGCCAAAGCATGCAGCAAGGCGGCGCGCCCCTCGACCGTGGCCATGGAGCGCCGCGGTACCGCTGAAGGCGCTACCAACACCGGTGCGTCAGGGCGCCCCGGCAGATTCGGAGGGGCGGCCAACGCCAAATCGGGATGCACGGTCTCACAATCCTGCAGCGCCCACACTCGTTGACATTTATCGCTCGGTTCACGCGCGAGTAGTGCCGGCAACGCCAACGAACGCAACTCACCGTGGATCGCTGTGTGAGCGGCTGACTCCATGACTTCCTTCCTTATTGCTTGCGTCGCTCCGCGATACGCACCACGACATACGCGATAAGAGCGAACAGAAAAACCACCAGATACATCCAAGCCAAGCTCTGCAGGCTTTCGATGATGGTGCGATAGATCTCGAGTGTCCATCGCTCACTATTGAGTTCCAACGGTGGACCCGCGCCCTCCGAAGAATACTCAGGCTGGATATAGCGCTCGAGAGAATAGATGCGCACGCCTCCCGACACACCGACCACCAGCGCCGCGAATGTGATGTAACGGTGCCATGCCCCACTGATCTCGTCTGCGATGATGCGATCCAGAATTCCGCGAACCGGCCGGCTGAACGCCTTGACCACAATGACCGAGACCACCATCGCTATGGCGAAGGTGGCAAAAAGCAGGGAGAAGAACACGGCTTTGCTCCTGTCTGACGGAAAAGGCCTGTTGGGAAAGGGCGTAATGTAACGCGGCCGCTCTTGTTTGCACATGCCGCGACGGCGGACTGCGCCGCCGGGTGGGCACAGCCGCGCTACGTATAATGAGGAAATCATATTCCGCGATCCGCAGATCACGCCCGACATGTCCCGACAAAACCCTACCCGACCCGACATCATTGATGCGGAGATTCTTCCCGCCGTAAACGACGAAGCGCTGAAGTCCATGAAGACTTACAGCATGATCGTCTATGGGCTGTACACACTGGGCCTGTTCCTGACCGGTCTGCCTACCTTGATCGGGCTCATCATGGCCTATGTAAAGCGCGAGGATTTTGCGGGCACCATCTACCGGGAGCACATGGACCTGTTGATCCGCACCTTCTGGTATTCATTGTTGTTTTCGATCCTGGGCGCCATCACGACCTGGCTGTATATCGGCTTCGTCATCCTGTTTGCCGCCGGTGTATGGTACGTGTATCGCCTGGTTCGCGGCTTCGTACGCATGTACGACGGCAAAGGGGTGTGGTAACGGTGTCACGTTCGCCTGAATTGCAATAAGCGGCCTTTGTAGGGCGTGGCGTCTTGGTGCATCTGCACCGCCTGTGCATCGCCCACGAGCCGCTCTTCGGCTTCGAGCAGAAATCCACGCGCGGCCATCTGGCGCACAAATGCCGGTCGGTGCCCGCGGTCCGGATCAATGATCCACACTTCGGCGTCCTCTGCTGCGTGGTCGTCCAGGAAATCCGCGAGCAGGTGTGGGGCGTCCCGGTCATACAAGAGATCGCTACCCAGAATCAGATCATAGCGGGCGGATAACAGCTCGGCGCCGGTGTCCGAAACACAGGGCGCTTCGCTAAGCCCCCATTGCCCGTGGCGGTAATTGACGGTCTCGACGCCGTTGAGCTCGGCATTCTTTTCAAGGAATCGCCGTGCAAGGGGGTGCCGGTCACTGGCCGTGATGCGAGCACCGCGTCGGCGCCCCACCAGCGTGGGCACCGCCAAGCCACATCCGATCTCAAGGATTCTTTCGCCGTCACAGACAGGCCTTTGCATGAGGCGCGCCGCCATGTGGAGGCTGGAAGGCCAAAGCAAGCCGAACAAGGGCCATGAGGCAGAACAGATTCCCAGCCGCCTTGCCGCGCCATTCGGGTCATAGTATTGCTGGCGATCAAGGAGCGACTGGATAACGAGGTCTTCACCGCCGGGAATCTCGATGCGTTGCATGCGCGTCTCGTACCCGCGGCTACTTAGGATGGTCACTTGTGGGAAACCCCTTCAAAAACAAAAACATCCAAAAGTATGACCCACTTCCTTAAAAATAGCGAACTGGGGTAGGAAGTTCTTTTCATAACTGCTAGATATAAGCATGTAGCGATCTCTTCGTCGCTGTTACCGCACAGTGTCGGTAAGGTAAGCAGTCCTAAAGTTATGGGTCTGGACCAATATGTCATCGCTTACTCGCAAACCAACTTCTTCCCTGCTTTCTGGTTTATGCAAGCTAGCAGTCGGGGCAGGCTTGGCCTTGGCCGCCGCAACAAGTTTCGCCGCCGAGTGGCCGCAACGGCCCGTGACAATCCTGATGGGCTTTCCCGCCGGTTCAGGGGTCGACGTGATTGCGCGGGGCATTCAAGGGCCGCTCGAGAAAGAGTTTGGCGTACCCGTCATCATCGACTATCGCGCCGGTGCAGGCGGCAACCTTGCCTCGTCCGCAGTGGCCCGCGCAGAGCCGGATGGCTACACCCTATTGCTGGGCACAGCCGCCACCCATGGCATCAATGCCGCGGTGTACAAAGACCTTCCCTTCGATGTCGAGGCTGATTTCACGCCCATTGCCCCGCTGGTCGATGTCTCCAACGTGCTGACCATCAATCCGAAGGTCATCGACGTCAATACCGTAGAAGAATTCATCACCGAAGTCCGCGCCAACCCCGATAAGTACTATTTCGCCTCGACAGGCATCGGAACCGGCACGCAGCTGGCGTTCGAGGAGTTCAACGCCAAGGCCGTGCTGAAGATGGTCCACGTGCCCTATAAGGGCGGCCCTGAAGCCTTGCAGTCCGTCGTCAAGGGCGAGACATGCTGCATTTTCAATCAGGTGCAGACAGTATTGGGGCAATACAAGGCCGGCACGGTACGTCTGCTGGGCGTTTCCACTGCCAAGCGTGTCGACGTCGTGAAGGATGTTCCCAGTATTTCGGAGATCGCGATTCCGGGGTTCGACAGCTATATCTGGTTCGGCATCTTTGGGCCCAAGGGAATGGATCCCGCCTTGACGAAGCGTATCAATAAAGCAGTCGCGAAGGCGCTGCAGGAACCCGAGGTGGCGAAGCGCTTTGTCTCGACCGGCAATACCATTCGAGTGAGCACGCCCGAGGAGTTTCGTGAGCTCGTCCACGAAAACCGCAAGAAATGGGCGGAAGTCGTCAAGACGGCCGGCCTTACACCTCAGTAATGCCTACGGAGCAGCGCTCGTTTAGAGACGCTGCTCCTGTTGCGTGAACCAGGCACCGAGTGCCCCCGTCACTTGCTGTTTGCCGTGGCGCTCACGCTCCAGCATGCCGACCGTTCGCAACACTGGCCGGCCCGGCAAGGGCTTCACCGCCAATTGTTGTTCTGCCCACTCCGCATTGGCCAAGTGCGGCACGATTGCGACCCCAAAGCGTTGGCGCACCAGCTGGGCGATGGCTTCTACAGAGTTCAACTCCAGCGCAATACGCGGCTGAATGCCCAGCTGCTCCAGCACGAAGTTAACCAGTCGCCCCGTCCAGAGGCTGCGGTCGAACTGCAGGAAAGGCTCTTCCCGTAGCAGTTCTTCCACCGGCTTGCGCGCACGCTCCGGCGAAACGATGAGCACCATGGGCTCATCGTAGAAAGGTGTCCACTTCAAGCCTTCCGGCACACCATAGGGGGGCTCCGTGACCACCGCGGCATCCAATTCCCCGCGTGCGACCATTTGCGCGAACTGTGCCGACTGCCCCGCCAACAATCGCAGATCGAGGTTGGGGTAGTCGAGCTTCAGTCTGGCCAGCGCCCCGCCGAACGACCCCATCAGAGCGGATACCAGGGCTCCTACATGCAAGGTGCCTCGCACCGCGCCGTCATCGTGCGTACGCAGCGCATCATAGTCTTCCACCAAGCGCTTGAGTTTCGCGAGTACTTCGCGGCCTTCCGGTGTCACCGAGAAGGTATGTGCCCCCCGTTCGAAGAGCTTCACATCAAGCTCTGATTCCAGGTTCTTGATCTGTAGGCTGACGGCCGCCTGGGTCAGACCGATCTGCCGACCGGCCTCGGCAAAACTGCCGAGCCGGGCGGCTTCCAGGGCAGTGCGGAACTGACGAATTGAGGCCATGGGCTGGATATAAAAATTTCTTGGTCTTATGAAAATAATTAATAGTTTTACTTTTGTCAAAGGCTGCGGCACCATGAACCCGCAACCCATCCACCCTTGGAATCATAAAAATGTCAGTTTCTTCTTCCACCTTGCGTGTCGAGGTCTGGCGCGGAGGCGAACAAGGCGGTTATCAGACGTTTGAGGTACCGCGGCAAACGAGTCAGACGGTGCTCGACGTTGTGACCTATATACAGAAGCACCTCGACCCAACCCTTTCTTATCGGTACGCCTGTCGTGTCGGCATGTGTGGTTCCTGTGCCATGCAGGTGAACGGCGTGGCACGCTGGACATGCCGCACCCACGTATCCAAGGTCTGTAACGACAACCGCCTGCAGCTGGCACCGCTGTCCAACCTGCCGATCGTGAAGGACCTGGTCACGAACATGGACGCCTTCTTCGGCAAGATCATCGCGGCCAAGGGGCGCTTCGTAGGGGCCCATACTCGCCACGATCCCATGGAGCAGGTGAAGCCCGACTCGCCCGCCCGCAAAGAAGCCGACGCCGGTATCGAATGCATCGGGTGCGCAGTCTGCTATTCATCCTGCGACGTGGTGAGCTGGCGCCCGGAATTCCTCGGCCCCGCCGCCTTGAATCGCGCCTGGACCCTCGTGAATGACGAACGCGACATCGATGGGGCGGCTCGTCTGGCTGCCGTAGCAGGTGATGCCGGATGTCATTCCTGCCACACGCAGGGCTCCTGCACCATGCGCTGTCCCAAACAACTTGCTCCGACCGCTGCCATTGCAGGCCTCAAGCGTATGACGGCTCGGGCGGCCATGCGCGGCGAACTCGAGGTGAAGGAGGTATCGCGATGAACCAGAGCGCCGTCAAGGCTGCGCGCCGCTGGTACTGGCAACGCATAACCGCGATGGGAATGGCCTTGTTCGTGGTCATCCATATCGCAGTGATGGTCTACGCCATGAACGGCGGCCTGAGCGCCTCAGAGATCTTGGGCCGCACACAAGGCAGCTTCCTATGGGCCTTGTTCTACGGCGTGTTCGTGGTACTTGTTTCCGTGCATGCATCGATTGGCCTGCGCAATACGCTGGTGGAATGGCTGCGCATGTCGGGCAAGGCCGCAGGCGTGCTTGGCAACCTGATTGCCCTCCTGTTGCTGGTGCTGGGACTGCGCGCCGTGTGGGCGGTCACTTTCGGGAGCCTGTGATGAAGACCAATGACATGCGTGCCCGTCGTCATGCGAGCTGGTGGGCCTTCCTGGTCCATCGCGTATCGGGCTTGTTGCTCACCCTATTTCTTCCGATTCACTTCTGGACGCTCGGGCTTGCGCTGGAAAGTGAAGTCGCGCTGGACCAGGCCTTGCGTTGGTACCAGCACCCTGTCTTCCTGTTTGGAGAATGGGCCCTCGTCCTGCTGCTGGCCGTTCATGCCCTGGGCGGCATCCGGCTGCTATTGATCGAGTTCCGTCCCTGGCAGGGCCTGCGCCGCGAGTGGATCGCCGTGGGCGGCCTGGTGGCGCTGGCCACCTCGCTCCTGTTTTTGAACGCTTCCTGAATCGAGCAGAATCATGAATACGGTGGATTACAAACAAGTCGAAGAAGCTGCCCGCGAGCTCTACATCCGGGCCTTGAAACGGCTTCCCGACGACATCAAGCAAGGCTTCGGAAAGCTCCAGGGAATGGAGACCTCGGAACGTGCCCGCGGCATCCTGGGCACGATGATCACCAACATCGCCGTGGCCGAAGACAACGACAACCTGCTCTGCCAGGATACGGGGATTCCCATCTACAACGTCTTCATCGGGCGGGACATCACCTTCGACGGCTGGGCGCTCAAGGAGGCCATCCGCACGGGCTGTGAGCGGGCAACGCGCGAACACCCGCTGCGTTCGAGCGTCGTGCATCCTATCAGCCGTAAGAACAACCATACCTCCTGTGGGCCCGGCGTGCCGGTGATCCATGTGGACTTCGTTGAAGACCGCGATACCTTCGAGATCGAAATGATCCCCAAGGGCAGCGGCTCCGAAAACAATTCCTTCCTGCGTATGCCCGTACCCGCGGAAGGGATGGCTGCCGTAAAGCGGTTCGTGATTGACTGCGTCATCAATGCCGGCGGCAAGACCTGTCCCCCTACGATCGTGGGCGTCGGTGTCGGCGGCACATCGGATCTGTGCGTACATCTGGCAAAGAAGGCGGCGACCCGGCCCTTGGGCAGCGTCTGCGATGATCCTCTGGGTGCCGAACTGGAGCGCGAATTGTCCGAGGCCGTGAACCAATTGGGCGTCGGCCCGCAAGGCCTGGGGGGCGACTCTACGGCATTCGCCGTGCACGTCGAGCTGGCGGCCACCCACATCACAATGAACCCCGTCGCCGTCAACATGCAGTGCCACTCCGCTCGCCGGGCCCGTGCAAACTTGCGCGGCGGTCGCATCGAGTACGGTTTCTGAGGGAGACAACCATGGCACATTACGAACTCAACATGCCAGTCACGGAAGAGCAGGTGCGTCAGCTACGCGTCGGCGACACCGTCACCTTGCAGCGCACGCTCTTCGGCATTCGCGATGCCAGCTATATCGCCCTCTTCGATAAAGGTCGGACCACACGCCTCGACCTGAACGGCCATGCGGTGATCCATACCGCGCCCAACGTCCGGAAAGTACCTGTCTCGCCGGAATTCCCTGCCGGCTACCAGCCCGTCTGCATTGGGACCACTACTTCCTCCCGCATGGAGCGATTCACCCGGCAGCTCATGACGCAACTGGGCGTGCGCTTCATCGTCGGCAAGGGTGGCATGCACGAAGGGTCCAGCAAGGCCTTCCAAGAGCTGGGCGGAGCCTATCTGGCCATCGTGGGTGGAACGGCGGCCCTCGAGACCACCTGGATCGAACAGATCGAGGACGTCGACCTCGACGACCTCAACCCTGAATCCCTGTGGAAATTCAAGATTCGTGACTTCGGGCCGCTGCTCGTCGGCATGGACAGCCACGGCAATTCTCTCTACGACGACGTCAGCAAAAACGTCATGAACAATCGCGAACGCGTGCTTGCATCTTTGGGAGTGGCGTAGTCATGCCGCAATTCGATACCGTCACTACCGACATCCTGATCCTGGGCTCGGGTGGAGCTGGCCTATTTGCGGCCCTCCACGCCTACGACGCCAATCCCAAGCTGGACATCACGGTCGCCGTCAAAGGCCTGCTGGGTAAATGCGGCTGCACGCGCATGGTCCAGGGCGGCTATAACGTCGCATTGGCCCCGGGTGATTCGGCCGAACGCCATTTCATGGACACCATCGAAGGCGGCAAATGGCTGCCCAACCAAGAGCTGGCCTGGACCCTGGTCAACAAGGCCATCGAGCGCATTCACGAACTCGAGAATGAGCTGGGCTGTTTCTTCGATCGCAATCCCGACGGCACCG
>Ga0065721_10053219_pt1 | contig 10325 bp, 6 predicted proteins | sample Mesricmetagenome_FD_59108 | JGI IMG/M metagenome (GOLD analysis project Ga0065721, IMG submission 59108) | Mesophilic microbial community from rice straw/compost enrichment Sample: eDNA_1 v2 (version 2) | ecosystem: Engineered > Solid waste > Grass > Composting > Bioreactor | place: USA: Davis... | reverse complement strand
CATTGTCAGAAAATGGTTCGTTTTCATCAATTTGTTTGACCAAAAATCCATTCAAAATAGGATTATCAAATAGTGGTTGTGTTGCCTGGTTGAAAGGAGGATATAATCCAGTTTGTTTGTAATATTCATTATATTTATCCAATATTTCTCGTGGTAATCTCAGTTGTGGATAAGTTAGTGGATCGTACATGGAATACATGTCTTGTTTCTTAATGGGATCCGAATAAGGATCAGAGTCATGTTCGATATTGACATTCGCTACCACGGGCGTTTGTGATCTGGATGCAGATTGTGGTGACTGAATTGTTTGTAATAATTGGTTATGATATTGTTCCAATTTTTGTTTATATTCCTCACATTTGACACAAGGAGTGGCAGGTGCGTAGTTCGTGGCAGGTGCATAGTTCGTGGCAGGTGCATAGTTCGTGGAAGATGCTCCTGGCAGTAAATGTGGTTGTTGTTGTTGTAGCAGTGATCTAAACGCAGAAATTTGTGGTTGTGGATAATATTTGGGTTGGGAATTTTGACTATAAATTAAATAAAATGCAAAGACCACGACAATAATAATAATGATAATTGAATTATTAACGGCCATATTTATATTATACTATGAGGAAATAAAATTACTAAGAGCATAAAAAACCGACCGAATTCATAATTTTATATAAGAAAGGCATATAAGGAAATATATCCAATTGAAATTAGATAATGATAACTGTTGCTCTCGTGAAAAAAAATCAATGTCATTTTGATAGATTGGAAGAACTTGTACCCCCACTACTTTACACTGATCATGATCCGGAAGTGCGCCGTCAAATTAAAACTCAAATCAATGATTATATTTGGAATGTCATAGAACCATATGTGGAATTTATTGAGGTTGACATGGACAATTCCACTAATTTTCTGACTGAATGTTGTCGACGAATGACGGAATGTTTTCCATCCAAACAGACGGATCGAGATTTCTTTTATCACACAGAAGGATCCTATTCTTTTCCCAAAAAGTATATTGAATTTATGCATTGCCAACCTCTTTGGAAAGAATATCAGGAGTCACAAAAAGAAAATATGAATTATTTGGCTTGTTTATTTAGTTTGCAACATCACGTGATTGAAAATGATGTTATTGTATTTGCTAATAGTTACCAAATAAACGGCCAAAAATCGGTGGCTCTGGAATCAATAACCAAATCAGATTTAATTCGAATGGTTCGTCGAAGATTTTTCTTTTCGGGCATCTTGATCAGAGAACATGATTTTGTCAAATATTATTATCAAAATCCTCAATTCCTCATTACAAAAATATATGGTCTGACATTAAATGATTCTATTCAGAAACTTTCTGTGGATTTGTTGAGATACAATTTGATATTTTATTTCCAACATGACAAAAATTTATATCTGAATAAAATTGCCACCCGAATGAATGGTTTGTACCAATTACATGGAGATATTTTATTGTTGCATGAACTGGAGGAAAATATTTTTGCTAATTTGAGTATTCATGAAACCAGACGACTTAATGTTTTGTCATACGGTCGTCTATATGATAGACAACTTAAAGATGACGAAATTCATACCACCACAGTAACAGACGTCGACGAAAATGGTCAAGAACATACCAGAAAAGTCACTCCTTTTTGGAGTAGATATCATATTATAAATAGGCGCATGATCAAGTGGCAATCCTATAAAAATAAATGCATCAATTGTGGAGAAAATATGGAGAATCCAATTACTTGTTCCAAATGTTTTCGGGTCAAATATTGTTCCGAACAATGCCAAAAAGAATTTGACCATTATCACTACGAAGAATGTATTAATGTCAAGAGTTTGGTTTAGAATGTATGATAATTTATCACTTTGTTTAGAATATATTAAAATACATGACTTCGTTGTTGGAACAACATATAATATATCCAAAATTGTTATAATATAGTAATGAACAATAATTACCATACACAATTGGATAAATCAAATAATATGTTACAAGAAATAGCTGCCAGTAAACAACTATTGCAACAACCATCAATTTCCAATATTCAGGGAACACCCATTAACAAATCTATACCTCCCATGAATCCACAAACCATGGCACAAATGAATCAACAATATAATCCCCAATTGAATCAACAATTTAATCCCCAGTTGAATCAACAATTTAATCCCCAATTAAATCAACAGTTGAATTCACAACTTAATCCCCAATTAAATCCACAAGTTAATCCCCAATTAAATCCACAAGCTATGCAACAAATGATGCAATATTATCAACAACAACAAATGGCCAAACAAATAGGTCCAAACCAAAGTAAAGAAAATAATGAAGATGATGAATTAGAATTATCTGATGGTAAACCTGAACCCAAACAAGTTGAAAATGCGACCAATGTTGATACATCTGCGGAAATTAATCAAAAAATACAGCAATTAATTAGTAACCAACCACCACCCGAAAATGCTCCTACCAAAGTGAGAAGCAAATCAAATAAATTACCTTATCCTCCGAGAAATATGATGCCACCCATGAACATGCCATATTTTCCAGAAAATTCGCCGCCTCCCAAAAATAAACATTATATTTTGATTCCAATTTTGTTGATAGTCGCCTTTATATTTTTGGTCCATCCCAAAACATCATCCATGCTCGGTAAATATTTGCCCTCCATGAACACTACAAAAGGTATTGTCATTCGGGGAGTTATTTTGGCACTTTTTTATGTGATCGTTAGTTTCATTTTGAAGTCGTAAATGATAATATATTTCAAGAAAAGCAGCAAAAAAATTGAAAAAATATTTATTTTTACATTAAGAACAAAGTATATCATAATTTTATCAAAAATAAAACTATGGAATACCTACAACAATTTGGCATCAAAGATAAATTAGTATGTGATCATAAATGTTTCGACCTAACGAAATGCAACAAAAATACCATTATTTTGTTGGAGGAGGAACCAGAAAAACACGTGGAAGAATTATTTAATAGTTTGGTAACCAATGACAAAATTAAAATTGGTTACTATTATTTGAGAAATTTATTCCAGTGTGCCCAAACAATAGATCACAATTTGATACTCAATTTAATAATTAAATCCATCAATCAAAAAATTTCCATTATCAAAAATTGTATAGTCGACGAGAATGGAAACTTGGATCAAGATTTTAGTTTGGGCATGTACTTACAAATTTGGAAATCCTACAAAGAATTTTGCTCCAAAATGTATTTCCTCCTAAGACATTATCAAAAATATTTAACGGATAAAAACATTATAGTCGACAAACTTCATTATGACGTTGTTACTGTGTTGCAGATGTGCTTGTTTTATGACAACATCATAAAACAAGCAAGCGAAAATATGTTAGCATTTTCAAGTAATATGGATCATATCGACTATAAAAATATCGATCAATTAATAGATTATATTGATTCCATACGTGCTTTTATTTTAATGAAAAATTTTACCACAGTTAATGTGGAACAGTTAACAACTATCATCAAAAATTTTATTGGAAGCACCAATATTATTAATTTGATTTGTTGGTACTTGAATGATTTAATGATTAATCTTAACAAACGTCGCGACAAATCTGTGGAATACGAAACCATGGAAATCGATGGATCAGAAAAACTTAATATCAAAAAAATATACAAAGTAACGAGTATATTATGTATGTATGGAAACAAAATTTATGTTCTTCCATGTTATCAAAAATTTATGCAGTCACGCATTATTAATTTGGAATATAATCAATTGGAAATAGAAATTGAACTCATTAATCGAATGCTCAAATTGTTTGGCAAGCAAGATTGTGAAAAATTGGCTAATGCTGTGTCAGACATTATTAACAATAAAAACATAAACCAAATTATTCAAAACCGAAATGCAAAAATTGTGTCTACAGAATATCAGGGACTCCAGATTAATACTGGAATTGTGAATGCCATAGTCCTAACCAAAAAAGCTTGGCTAATATACAACATATTAGAAATGGAAGTTAATTATCCAGCCGAAATGAAATGCTATTTGGACATTATTTCCAAATATCATACAAAAATATGTCATGATAAATGTATTGTCAATTGGCAGCCATCACTTGGATATTGTCAGTTTGAAGCTCAATATGGTCATCGCAAAATTTATATCACATGTAATACATTGCAAGCTATGGCGTTAATGTTTTTCAATAATTGTTCGGCAACCACAATCAAAAATTTTTCGGACCAATTATTTATCGATAAAAATCTTGGAGAGAAAATTTTACAAAGTCTAACAGAAGTCAATTTATTAGTTGCGTTGAGCGAGAATAATAATTTGGTTTACAAAATAAATACCAAGAATTATACTGGCGAATCTGTTATTGACATCAGAGAAACTTTCGTGGAACTCTTCGATGAAGAATCAGAATCTGAAAAAATGACAAGCGGTAATCATAAACCTCCGATGAGGACGCAATTGAATCAACCAAATAATACTTCACAATCCAATAACCAAGCACAAAAATTGAATGCTCCGACCAAAACTTTCCAAAATTACTTGGAATTTTATAATCACAAAATGAAAGAATTAGAGTCGGACAAAGATATGACCACCGCCCAGAAAAAAATACTTATTTTGAACCAATGGGAAAAAATTAAACGTGGTTCTGTTTTATCTGATGATGATTCAGATTCCGATAATTGAATCTACATTTTGATTTCGATTTATGAATATATTGCAATTTAAAATATATTGTAATATACTCTGCCTAGAATATATTAAAATTACGATTCTGAATCTAACCTCAAAAAAAAATTGATTTTATTTTGATATCCATAATATAAGATAACCTATGCCAATAATTATAAACAAAAATGGAATTTCAAAATCAAACCGAAAGTGAAATTGATTATCTGGACCCTTTTGCACTCAAAACGGAAATTGTGCAATATGATCAGGCAAATCCTTTCTTTTTGCCAGTTGAAGGCTCCACTTATCGGTTTCAGAAATTGAAATTTTTAACCAAAGAATATCAATGCGTTTATATATTATGTTTGTCCAATGATTTTGATCCAACACCATCCAATAAGAATCTGATCAAATTATTTTATTGTGATGATTCTGATATTGCCGAACTAAAAGCACAATCTCATATGGTTACATTGGTCAAAGCGCCTATGGAATTATTACACTTAGATAGCATACGTGACGGTTTAATGGTGGTTGGAAGTGACATTTTGGAATATTTTAATGATGGTCATTCTCTCCAGGCCAAAGAATTAGTTTATCTAATGTTGGAAACGAAGGAACATATAGTAAAAAAATGGTTACAATTATATAAATCCAATAATATTTTTGATGAATATTTAAACCAAAAAGTTTTTGCCACTTATTATCAACTACGCGACAGACGTTTGGAAAATTATTTATTGTCTGCCATTAATTCCGTGGGTGATTTTAGATATTGGGAAGATCCATATCATTGTCAAATTTCAATTAATAATGCTTTCGTCGACAGAATATTTAATTTGAAAATTTGTGGTGATTGGAAATTACCTCTGAAAGATATGGATAAAGAGTTACAAAATATTATGGCTGAATTCAAAAATAATAAGGACAAAATCAAAAATCCTGGTTATCCAGATGAATTGACCCAACCCAATTTCAACGAAATAGATAGTCTTAAAATTGGCGGTTACACTGACGCCTCCAAGAAAGACAAAAATGTTTATTATCGCGTGGTTGAGCCAAAAGATTTGACCATTGATCTAGAACTAATAGAAGAACTTCTCGATTCGGTCACCACCACCGAGAAGGAAAAATATTACTTATTGTCGAATTGTTTGGTCAGTCAAAAATATTGTCATTACATACTCAATAACCCGAAAATTTTATCCAAATGCAAATATATTTTTGATAAGTATTCACCCATATTTAGATATTTAATTGGTTATGCCTGGATTATATTTTACACGGAAGAATCCGCTAAAAAATCCAGATCCAAGCAAACGGATCGATATGTTTTGGATATTAATACTGCCAGTCAATTACCTATTTATCCGTTTAGTCATGATGCACCCCATTATAATCCGTATTTTTGTTTACCTGTCTCCAAAAAAGTATTCGACACTTCAAATAATATTCATGGTGTCAAACAGTCAATCGAATTTCAACACGGAATAGTCACCTTGGAAGAATTCAGGCGACGTTTCAATATTTTCACCACTGGTTATTCCGATAGAAATTTATTTCACGGAGTCAATTGGTCAAATATGGTCATAACGGGTGGTATGATGCCAGCCATTATGCCCATGTTTAATCCATTAATGGCACAATTTAAGACATTAGGCTCGGATCAAATGACGGATGAAGAACTACACAGATATTTTCAAGAATATTATGCCTCTTCTGATTTGGATATTGCATGTAATCATGGCAATGTTTTGGATTATATTGAACATGTCAAACATTTACGCCAAATTTTGACCACGAATTTGCAACAACATTATCCGGATGCCAAAGTTAACGTTTGTGCTGTCAAAACTTTGGCCATTTACATAAACAATCAAATGCTAAAAGAAAAGTGTCAGAATGGAACCATTCCTTTCAGTTATAATTATATTGTCCAAAATCGCAGTAAAAAATCTGTGATTTTATATTTTTATGAGTTTTATATCGAACTAAAAAAGAAATCTAACTTATCCAATCGAAAAATATTAGGGGATAAAATAAATGATGATGAATATTTTGAAATTATTAATTTATGTGACATGGATCATACTAAACTCATTATTAATGATTATTCGTTCGAGTGTGAAATGCCCAAAAGTCGCACTGCTGATTCCAATTCAGGTATTGAGATGATTTATTTTATATCGAAAGACGGTAAACAGGATATTAGCGATGGTAATATTTTTATGAAATTTTCAGAAACCCTCAAATATAAAATTTCATCCAATTGTTTACTACATCAATTAGAAGTTTTTAGAATTAATGAACCAGAATATTTTTCTTGTATCGCCAGATTTCATTTGCCTTGTGTTCGGGCCTATTATAATGGTCAAAATTGTTATATGTTGCCATCTGCTGTGACAGCTTATCATACTTTGACTAACATTGATATCAAGTACTGTGTGGGTCAAAATGATCCGATTGAAATCATTGATAAATATCGCAGACGTGGTTATGGAATTGTTCTCAATCAATGTGAAATTAATCAATATTTGTCTTATGTTATGGCGGTTGATTCTTTCAAGAAATCTTATGGCGTGAAAGAAACAAAGGATTTACAAACTATCAAAGGACCATTAGACATTACACATCGAATTTTTAGACCCAGACAATATATGCCAGAAAAATTTGCCCATGATCCAAATATTAAGTTAAATTATTTGGATGTTAACATTCGTGGTACCACAGTAGATGACATCAAAAAATACTTTCATGAGAAATATCCTAAATTTTGCTCCGATTTTATTGACATTGTTACCATCCAACATGATGGTACTGTGGCACCTCCTAAACGATGGCTGATTGATGCCGCTTATGATTTATTGAGTGATTAAAAAATTGATTAAATCAAACTAATTTAAAATATTATCAAATAAATTAAATTAGTTATATATATGACCACAGTCGTTGAATACTACATTTCAGAAAAAGAGAGGAAAAACACAGTCAAGTTATTTTGCAAATATTTTGATAAAAAAGACAGCGCCAAAATTGAGGAAGGTCTATATTGTTTCACGGAACAATATTGTCGGAGTACCGGATTCAATCTCAATTTGGAAGACAATTTGAAAATATATTTGTCTGTTTACAAAGATTGTACCAGAAATTTGTTATATAATTTGGAACAGGACAGTTCAACCATCCAAGATATCAAAAAACGGATTATCGAAAAAAGATTTAACCCATATAATTTGGCTTTTTTGAGACCCGAAGAATTAAATGAGGATAATTGGACTAAAATAATTATGCGCAAGAAAACCACGGAAGAAACTTTCAAAAATTTACCAACAGTGGAATGGAAACCTTGTCGTGCTTGCAAGAATACTAAATTCTTTTATAAACAGGAGCAAACCAGAAGTGCTGATGAACCCATGACCATTTTTTATACATGTAAACAATGTGGTAAAGTCACCAAAATCAATAATTAATTTTTAGTTTTTTCAAACAAGATATCATATTTTTTGCCGTATTTTTGTATGTGAAAATTAACAATTTCCATATACAATTGTCCTGTTTTTTCATCAGAACGGATGCCATGTATTTTTCGCAAATAATAGTCCGTCACGTACAAACAATAGGCTGTATCCCAACAATTTTTCAATTTGTATTGGTGACAAATCTTATCCCATCTTGGATAAGATGTGTTAAATCTAATTCTGAAATTGAAAAAGGCCATTTTCTCATCATATTCTTTGTTGTTGTACATGACATAATCTACATAATTATTAGTCATAAGTCGGGCTTCCGTGCCGGTAGGTGCATACGGTTGCAAATAAATGGTTCCTGACAAATATTTTGAATAGTCAGTAAACCATGGAAGTCGAAATTTTAAATAGGCATAAATAGGATTAATAATTTTAATCCATTCGGCTTGGAGTCTCATGTCATTATCTACTATTTCATCAGCTGCTATGCCATCTAAATTTTTAATTTTTTGGGCAATGGATAAATTTCTAATATCGCACATGAACAAAATTTTATCATCGGATTGGGCATATATTTTGGCAGTATCAGTAGTAAAAAATTTGTTGTAAATTCGCATGTTATCCCTGGGAAACAAATCGAATTGGCCAGGATCCCACAAATCAAATATCACATTGGGAAACAAATCAGCTAATTTGGAAATGTGATATCCCTTGGCAGCTCCCACATATAGAACTTTATTTGCGTCGGCAATGTATTTTGTCAAAAACAATAATTCACAAAAAAATAATTTCATTTGTCCCAGATGCATTTCTGGTTTTATTACATTTGCTTCTTCGAATTCTGATAGAGCTTGTTCATATGTTAGTCTGCCCGATAATTGGGAGACTTTGAAAATGAATGTCGGATTGGTATTCTTGACAAAATCTTCACAAAAATCGAGAGTTTGCTTAGTTTCTATTATCGTTGGGGAATTTGGACTGCCTCCGTTTTGGTTAGTTCGTGTGTTTATATCGAGGATATTTCCCATTTATTATATAACCACATAAAAAATTGATAATAAAAATGAATAAATTGAACAAATGGTTATCATACATTTTATCTCAGCCGGAATAATTAATATAGAAATATAATTATAACTAAGTATATAATAATGGAAAAACACTATGCCAGCTATAAACATAAATCCAAGAACTCTGAGAACAAATCATCATCACGGTTTCAATCTGGAATGAGCAGGGACTCTGGCGAACCCCGAACTATACCATATTATACCAAGGAAGAATATATGGAAATCAAAAAAGTTCTGCCAGAACAAATAAAAAAAATTTCTAGAATTGCCGCTGAAATCTTAGAACCAACTATTTATGAAAAAAGAAAAGTCAGAAATGTTATTTTGGATTTTATTAGAACACGTGGACGAAAAGTTTACGGTGGAACTGCTTTAAATGCTGCCATTAAAGTGGTAGATCCCACTGATTGTATTTATGATGAATATAATTTTGCGGATATCGAATTTTATTCTCCGACACCGGTAGTAGATTTGGTTGATTTGACGAATTTACTTTATGAAAACGGTTATAAATATCCGGTGGGTAGCGAAGCCCAACATGAAGAAACTTATTCCATATATGTTAATTTTCAATTATATTGTGATATTACATACGTTCCGACACGCATATATAAGGGTATTAAGACATTGGAAATAGATGGCGTACAATATGTTCATCCACATTTTATTTTGATTGACCAATTACGAATCATTAACCAGCCTTTAACGGCTGCAGAATTTAGATGGGAAAAAACTTTTGAACGCAAATACAAATTACTAAAACATTATCCATTGGTTGATTATCATGGACCCATTAATTTTGAAACTGTTCCGGCTGACATAACTACCATCATGTCAAAAATCAAAAACGATTTTATGATTGAAAAGGAAAGTCAGGACACATGTCTAATTTCTGGTTTTGAAGCCTATAATTTTTATCTTAGACACACCATCATGGACAAATCCAAAGAAATGTCAAGAGTGACATCGGAAGAAACCTCAAGTAAAATCACTGTTGATGACTTAAAGGACTGGCTCGTCCATGTACCCTATTTGGAATTAGTTTCGGTGACATATCGGGATACAGTTGAAAGATTATATTATTTCATCAAAAAGTTAGTTCCGAACGATAGAAA
>Ga0065721_10007524_pt1 | contig 10325 bp, 9 predicted proteins | sample Mesricmetagenome_FD_59108 | JGI IMG/M metagenome (GOLD analysis project Ga0065721, IMG submission 59108) | Mesophilic microbial community from rice straw/compost enrichment Sample: eDNA_1 v2 (version 2) | ecosystem: Engineered > Solid waste > Grass > Composting > Bioreactor | place: USA: Davis... | reverse complement strand
CTTGCTCACTTCATTGAGCTTGTGGCTGATCAGGATCGAGGTAATGCCCTGGCGGCGGAACTCCATCAGCAGGTCGAGCAGGGCCGCGCTGTCCTTTTCCGACAGCGATGCGGTGGGCTCGTCCAGAATGAGCAACTGCACCGACTTGCTCAGCGCCTTGGCGATTTCCACCAGTTGCTGCTTGCCCACGCCGATATTGGTGACCAGCGTATCAGGGTCTTCGGTCAGCCCCACCATGCCCAGGAGTTTGCGCGCGCCGTCGCGCGTCTCGTCCCAGTCGATCACGCCGCCCTTGGCCTGTTCATTGCCCAGGAAGATGTTTTCGGCGATCGACAGCAGCGGCACCAGCGCCAGCTCCTGGTGGATGATGACGATCCCCTTGTGCTCGCTGTCGCGGATCGATTTGAAATGCTGTTCTTCGCCCTTGTAGATGATCTGGCCATCATAGCTGCCAGAGGGATAGACCCCGCTCAGCACCTTCATCAGGGTGGATTTGCCGGCCCCGTTTTCACCCACTATGGCGTGGATTTCCGCTTCGCGGACGCTCAGATTCACGTCCGACAGCGCCTTGACGCCGGGGAAAGTCTTGGTGATGCCACGCATCTCCAGAATGGTATTGGTCATGCTGGCTCTGCCATTCAGTCGACCTCGGGATAGTCACCATAGGTCTTGCGTAAAATTTGGAAAGGGCCCCGCGTTGCCGCGGAGCCCCCTGTTCCCGCAAGCAGAGCTTACTGGAGTTCTTCAGCCTTGATGTAGCCGCTGTCGATGACGCGGGCTTCATAATTGGTGACGTCGACTTCATACGGAGTCAGCAGGATCGACGGCACGACCTTGACGCCATTGTCATAGGTGGTGGTGTCGAGGCCAGCCGGGGTCCCGCCGGTCAGCACGGTGTCAACCAGCTCGGCAGTGATCTGGGCCAGTTCGCGGGTATCCTTGAACACGGTCGAATACTGCTCGCCCGCAATGATCGCCTTGACCGAAGGAACTTCGGCGTCCTGGCCCGAAATGATCGGCCAGGGCTGGTCGGCAGAGCCGTAGCCCACACCGCGCAGCGACGAGATGATGCCGCGGCTCAGCCCGTCATAGGGCGACAGAACCGCATCGACGCGCGAGCCGTCCGAGTAGTTGGCCGACAGCAGGTTGTCCATGCGAGCCTGGGCGACGGCACCATCCCAGCGGAGGGTACCGACGGTTTCCATGCCCTGCTGGCCGGACTTCACCACCAGCACGCCTTCGTCGATCAGCGGATGGAACACGCTCATGGCGCCATCATAGAAGAAGAAGGCGTTGTTGTCGTCGGGCGAGCCGCCGAACAGTTCGATGTTCCACGGGCCCTTCTTGTCCGGATAGCCGAGCCCCTTGAGGATCGAGCTCGCCTGGAGCACGCCCACTTCGAAATTGTCGAAGGTGGTGTAGTAGTCGACATTGGCGCTTTCGCGGATCAGGCGGTCATAGGCGATGACCTTGATGCCGGCATCGGCGGCCTGCTGCAGCACGGCGCTCAGCGTGGTGCCGTCGATCGAGGCGATGACCAGGGCCTTGACGCCCTTGGTGACCATGTTCTCGATCTGGGCGAGCTGGTTCGGGATNTCGTCTTCNGCATACTGCAGGTCGACGGTGTAGCCCTTGGCCTCGAGGGCCGCCTTCAGCTCATTGCCGTCCGAAATCCAGCGCAGCGAGGACTGGGTCGGCATGGCAATGCCGATCTGGCCCTTGTCCTGGGCGAAGACCGCGGTGGAAGCGGTCAGCGCCATGGCGCCGACGGCCAGCACGGTGGCAAGCGTCTTGAAAATCTTCACGTCTCGACTCCCTTTGTATTTCGAGTTCAGAAGCGTTGGATGGTCGTCAGGGGAGATGTCTCGGAGGCATGCAATGCCGTTCGGATACTGGCTGCTTGGCGCCGCCTGTCCCTATATGGGCGCCCGAAAAACCGGACGGACACCCGAAGGTCCGCGGATCGATCCCATACTGCATGAAGTCCTCCTGCGTGACGGCGACTGCCGCCGCGGACCCTCCCAAGCCCACGGGCCGGAACCTAGGATAATCAGATACCAGTGTAAAGCCGATTCCCGGCGCATCCCGAATTTTTTCGACTGCCGAATATTAACGTAAATCCATGTTTCAGGGCGATTGCGGCTCCGTGATACGGTCGCTAAGATGCGTTGGCCTGTTAAGGTACGTACCCGGAAAGATCGCAAAGCGACGCCGGAACGACAAAGGTATCAGATACCTTGGAGGAACCGTGACCACACCGGATGGGGCATCCCACCCCGATCAGCCCACCGCCGCCATGGCCGTTGCCGAGGCTCTGGCCCGCCATATCCTGGGCGAACTGGCCCCCGGCTCCACCCTGCCGAGCGAGGCTGAACTCGCCAGCCAGTATGATGTCAGCCGCCTCACCATCCGCGAGGCCGTCAAGCTGCTCGAAGGGCGCGGCCTGCTCGCCATCGCCCGCGGTCGCAAGGCTGTGGTGCGCGAGCCCGATGGCGCCGCCTTTGCCGATTTCCTCACCTCCGTCATCCGATACGATTCCAAGGGCCTGTTCGATCTCGTCGAGGTCCGCCTCTCGCTCGAAGTGCAGTCGGCCACCCTCGCCGCCAAGCGCGCCACCCGTGCCGGCATCGCCGCCATCGAAAGCGAATTGCAGGGCATGCGCGATACGGTCGGCACCCGCGGCGAGCCCATGACCCAGGAACAGGAACTGGGCTTCCATACCCACGATGTGGGCTTCCACGAAGCCGTGGCCCTGGCCAGTGGCAACCGCGTCATGGGCTTCCTCTTCGAGGCCATGGCCCAGCCTCTGCGCGAAGGCTTTTTCATCAGCCGCCGCGGCCATGAGCAGCGCGGCCATACCCTGCATGACACGATCGAGGCGCATCAGCGCATCCTCGATTGCATCAAGGCCGGCAATGGCCGCGCCGCCGGCGAAGCCATGCGCCTCCACCTCAAGGATACCGAGCGCGACATTCGTGTCGCCCTGAGCCAGCTTGCCCGCAGCCCCGGCCCGCGCATCTGAGAAACGCCTTGCAGCCCGCGCCCGCATGACCGAATAATCCGCCCGCAAATTCGGGACGGGGCCAATGGCGCAGAGAATCGACACCTCGATCAACCGGTTGGATGACGCGGCCCGCGCCGGCTGGCTCTATTACGTCGCCGGCAATACCCAGGAAGAAATCGCGTCCAAGCTCGGCATTTCGCGCCAGTCGGCTCAGCGCCTGGTCTCGCTCTCGGTCAGCGAAGGTCTCATCAAGGTGCGGCTCGATCATCCCATCGGTCGCTGCATGGATCTCGCCGCCCGCCTGCGCAGCCGCTTCGGCCTTGATCATGTCGAGGTCGTCCCCTCCGACCCCTCCAGCGAATCCACCACGATTGGCGTGGCCGAAGCCACNGCCGCCGAAATCGAGCGCTGGCTCAAGCGCACCGATCCNATTGTCATAGCCATNGGCACCGGCCGCACGCTCAAGGCCGCCGTGGANCAGCTNATGCCCATGGACTGCCCGCATCACAAGGTGGTCTCGCTGACCGGCAATATCGCGCCCGACGGCTCGGCCGCCTATTACAACGTGATTTTCAACGTGGCCGACGCGGTGAAGGCCCGGAGCTTCCCCATGCCGCTGCCGGTCATCGCCTCTTCGGCCCGCGAGCGCGAACTGCTCCATGCCCAGCCCATGATCCGGGAAACCCTGGCGCTCGCCGCGCAGGCCGACGTGACCTTTGTCGGCGTGGGCGATATTGGCCCCGACGCCCCGCTCTATCTCGATGGCTTCATCACCGATGCCGAGCTCAAGGCCCTGCAGAAGGCCGGCGCCGTTGGCGAAATCTGCGGCTGGAGCTTCGATGCCGATGGAAAAATGATCGACGGCCTCACCAATGACCGCGTCGCCTCGGCCGCGATTCCCTCGCGCGAAAGCTCGCTTGTCGTGGCAATCGCCATGGGCAAGCGTAAATTGCCCGGCATCCGCGCCGCGCTCAATCGCCGCCTGACCAATGGCATCATCACCGACGAGCGCACGGCCGAAGGTCTGCTGCAGATTTCGTAATCCATTGATAGGACTACGATAAAATCCATCTGAAATCGATTTCCGCCCAGCGCTTGCCCTTCGGCTTGCGCATAGCCCGCTTGACTCTGCCGCATAAGTTGTGAGTATTTGCCCATCGCCAGAACAAATGCCCGTTCTGGCTACTGGGAGGTAATTGATGAAACTGACACCCATTCTCGTGGGCGCATTCACCCTTGCGCTGGCGGCTTCCGCTTCGGCGCAGACGATCACAATCGCCACGGTGAACAATGGCGACATGATCCGCATGCAGGGTCTGTCGAGCGCTTTCACTGAAGCAACCGGCATCGAGCTCAACTGGGTCGTGCTGGAAGAAAACACGCTCCGCCAGAACGTCACCACGGACATCGCCACCAATGGCGGCCAGTATGACGTGATGACCATCGGCACCTACGAGGCCCCGATCTGGGCCAAGCAGGGCTGGCTCGCGCCGCTGGACGGCCTGGCGGCAGACGCCGATTACGACATAAACGACCTGCTGCCCCCGATCCGCGACGGTCTGTCGGTGGACGGCAAGCTCTATGCCGCGCCCTTCTACGGCGAAAGCTCCTTCATCATGTACCGCACGGACCTGATGGAGAAAGCCGGCCTGACCATGCCGGAAGCACCGACCTGGGAATTCATCGGCGAGGCCGCCCGCGCCATGACCGATCGCGCCAACGACATCAACGGCATCTGCCTGCGCGGCAAGGCCGGCTGGGGCGAGAACATGGCTTTCCTCACGGCCATGTCCAACTCCTTTGGCGCCCGCTGGTTCGACGAAAACTGGCAGCCCCAGTTCAATACGCCCGAATGGAAGGCGACGCTCGACACCTATCTTGGCCTGATGGCCGATGCCGGCCCGGCCGGTGCTTCCTCCAACGGCTTCAACGAAAACCTGACCCTGTTCCAGCAGGGCAAGTGCGGCATGTGGATCGACGCCACCGTCGCCGCGTCCTTCGTGACCAATGCCAATGACTCCACCGTCGCCGACAAGGTCGGCTTTGCTCTGGCGCCCGATACGGGCCTCGGCAAGCGTGGCAACTGGCTCTGGGCCTGGTCGCTGGCCATCCCGAATTCTTCGCAGAACAAGGAAGCCGCCGAGCAGTTCATCAACTGGGCGACCAACAAGGAATATCTGGCAACCGTGGCAGCGGCCGAAGGCTGGGCCAATGTGCCCCCGGGCACCCGTATCTCGCTCTACGAGAATCCGGAATACCAGGCCGCCGCACCCTTCGCGGAAATGACCATGGGCTCGATCTATGCCGCCGACCCGACCCATCCGACGGTCGATCCGGTGCCCTATGTCGGCGTCCAGTTCGTCGCCATTCCCGAGTTCGCCGGCATTGCCACCAATGTGGGCCAGCTCTTCTCGGCGGCGCTTGCCGGCCAGATGTCGGCCGACGATGCCCTGGCCCAGGCCCAGGACGCTACCCTGCGCGACATGACCCGCGCCGGCTATATCAAGTAACCATCTCCTCCTCCGAGGAACTCCTGCGGCCGGGTGCTCCGGCGCCTGGCCGCAGCCTTTCGCCTTCGGACGCGCTGCCGGTAGTCACAGCGTTTCCAGCAAAAGTGAATACGGTTTTGCGATTCGGAAACGCGACAAGAGACAGGGCAATTCATTGCCCTTACCTCCCGCAACCTGTCCCAAACCGGAACCGCCCGGTCAAAGGTCCCCTCTGGCGACCGGGCGGTTCCAACGGCAAAGTCACGCAGCCCGGATCAACCGGCTTGGGGGAAGACGACAATGGCCACCGCACAGACCCGCACTCTGTCCCGCGTCATGATGGCGCCAGCCGTCATCGTGCTGCTGATCTGGATGATCGTGCCGCTGGTCATGACCCTGTGGTTCTCGTTCCAGAACTACAGCCTGATCAACCCGATGATGACCGGCTTTGCCGGCTGGGGGAATTACCTCTATGTCATCGGCGACCCCAGCTTCACCCAGTCGCTCGTCAACACCCTGATCCTGGTCGGCGGCGTCCTTGTCATCACCATTGTCGGCGGCATTCTCCTGGCCTTGCTGCTCGATCAGCCCATCTGGGGCCAGGGGATCCTGCGCATCATCGTCATCTCGCCCTTCTTCGTCATGCCGCCCGTCGCCGCCCTGATCTGGAAGAACGGCTTCATGCATCCTGGCTACGGCATGCTCGGGCACTTATGGAAATTCTTCGGCCTGCAACCAGTCGACTGGTTCAACCAGTATCCGCTGTTCTCGGTCATCGTCATCGTCGCCTGGCAATGGCTGCCCTTTGCGACCCTGATCCTGCTCACCGCCCTCCAGTCGCTCTCCGAAGAGCAGCGCGAGGCGGCCGAGATGGATGGCGCCAACGCCATCAACCGCTTCTACTACATCATCCTGCCGCACATGGCCCGGTCGATCACCATCGTCATCCTGATCCAGACCATTTTCCTGCTCGGCATCTTCGCTGAAATCCGCGTCACCACCGGCGGCGGCCCCGGCTATGCCTCCACCAACATCGCTTTCCTGGTCTTCCGCACCGGCATCCTCAGCAACGATATCGGCGCCGGCTCGGCCGGTGGCGTAGTCGCGGTCATCATCGCCAACATCGTCGCCATCTTCCTGATGCGCGCCGTCGGCAAGAACCTGGACGCGTAGGGAGAACGACCATGGCCCGCACCGTCCCCGCCTCCACCCGCATCGGCTTCACCGTCCTTGCATGGGCCGTCGCCCTGCTGCTCTTCTCGCCCATCCTCTGGGTGCTGCTGACCGCCTTCAAGACCGAGGCCGAGGCCATTGCCGCCTCGCCCACCTTCCTGCCGCAGAATTTCACGCTGGAAAACTTCGCGGCCGTGCAGGATCGCTCGGACTATTTCAAGCACGCCACCAATTCGATCATCGTCTCGGTCGGCTCGACCCTGCTTGGCCTCATCATCGGCATTCCCGCTGCCTGGGCCATGGCCTTCGCGCCGACCAAGCGCACCAAGGATGTCCTGATGTGGATGCTCTCCACCAAGATGATGCCGGCCGTGGGCGTGCTGATCCCAATCTATCTCATCTTCCGCGACCTGCGCTTGCTCGACACCGTGCATGGCCTGACCCTGATCATGACGCTGATCAACCTGCCGATCATCATCTGGATGCTCTATACCTACTTCAAGGAAATCCCGGTCGATATCCTGGAAGCCGCTCGCATGGATGGCGCCGAGCTGTGGAACGAGATCGTCCACGTCCTCGTCCCCATGGCTGTGCCCGGAATCGCCTCGACCCTGCTGCTCAACGTGATCCTGGCCTGGAACGAAGCCTTCTGGACCATCACCCTGACCTCGGGCCGCGCCGGCACGCTCACCGCCTTCATTTCATCCTTCTCGTCGCCCCAGGGCCTCTTCCTCGCCAAGCTCTCGGCGGCCTCCCTGCTGGCCATCGCTCCCATCCTGCTCATGGGCTGGTTCAGCCAGAAACAACTCGTCCGCGGCCTCACCTTCGGCGCTGTTAAGTAAAGGACTATCCCAGATGGGCTCCATCTCCCTGCAACACGTCAAGAAGTCCTTTGGCGAAGTCCAGATCATCCCGGACATCTCGCTGGACATCAACGATGGCGAATTCGTCGTCTTCGTCGGCCCCTCAGGCTGCGGCAAGTCCACCCTGCTGCGCCTCATCGCCGGCCTCGAAGACACTACATCGGGCCAGATTCTTCTGGATGGCGAGGACATGACCAAGGCGCCGCCAGCCCGACGGGGCCTGGCCATGGTATTCCAGTCCTATGCGCTCTATCCGCATATGAGCGTGCGCGACAACATCGCCTTCCCACTCAAGATGGCCAAGGCGCCCAAGGAGGTCATCGACCAGAAGGTCGAATATGCCGCCCGTACGCTGAACCTGGCCTCCTACCTTGATCGCCGCCCGCGCGCCCTCTCCGGCGGCCAGCGCCAGCGCGTCGCCATCGGCCGCGCCATTGTGCGCGAGCCAAAGGCCTTCCTGTTCGACGAACCCTTGTCCAACCTCGACGCCGCCCTGCGCGTCAACATGCGGCTCGAAATCACTGAGCTGCACCAGCAGCTCAAGACGACCATGATCTACGTGACCCACGACCAGGTCGAGGCCATGACCATGGCCGACCGCATCGTGGTGCTCAACGCCGGCAATGTCGAACAGTTCGGCTCCCCGCTCGATCTCTACCGCAAGCCCGCCAACCGCTTCGTTGCCGGCTTCATCGGCAGCCCCAAGATGAACTTCATCGATGGCCCGAAAGCCGCCAGGCACAATGCCCATTCCATCGGTATTCGCCCCGAACACTTCAAGCTCGCCACGACGCCAACCGCCGGCGCCTGGAAGGGCAAGGTGGGTGTCGCCGAACAGCTCGGCTCCGACACCTTCCTCCACGTCCATGTCGAGGGCCTGGATCTGATGACCGTCCGCACCGATGGCGACCAGATGTTCAGCCACGGCGACGACGTCTATCTCACGCCCGATCCCACCCGCATCTACAGGTTCGACGCGGCGGGCAAGGCGCTCTGACAATGACCACCAAACTCTCCGCCGCCGCCCTGCCCGCTATCACGACGGCGGCCATCCCCGCCTATGACCGGAGCACCCTCAAGCCGGGCATCGTCCATTTCGGCGTCGGCAATTTCCATCGCGCCCATCAGGCCGTCTATCTCGACGACCTCTTCGCCACTGGCGCCGATCACGACTGGGCTCTGGTCGGGGCCGGCGTGCGCGAGGCCGACGAAGCCATGCGGCAGAAGCTGATGGCGCAGGATTGGCTCACCACCGTGGTCGAGCAGGAAGCCGATTCCAGCGCCGCCCGCGTCACCGGCCCGATGATCGACTATCTCCGCCCCGGCGACTCTGCCGCTGTCATCGCCCGCCTGTCCGACCCCGCCATTCGCATCGTCTCCCTGACCATCACCGAGGGTGGCTATTACATCGACCCGGCCAGCCAGAAATTCGATCCCACCCATCCCGACATCGTCTTCGACGCCGCCAACATGGCTGCGCCTAAGACCGCCTTCGGCCTCATCCTCGCCGGGCTCCTCGCCCGCCGCACCGCTGGCATCCAGCCCTTTACCGTGATGAGCTGCGACAACATTCCCGGCAATGGCCACGTCACCCAGAACGCCGTGGTTGGCCTCGCCCACCTGGTCGATCCGGCCCTGGCCCAATGGGTCCGCGACAATGTTGCCTTCCCCAATGGCATGGTCGACCGCATCACGCCCGCCACTTCGCCGCGTGAAATCGCGCTTCTGGCCGAGCATTTCGGCATAGAGGACAACTGGCCGGTCTTCTGCGAGAGCTTCAAGCAATGGGTGCTTGAGGACAATTTCCCCGCCGGCCGCCCGGCGCTGGAAAAGGTCGGCGTGCAATTCGTGCCCGATGTGGCACCCTACGAGCATATGAAGATCCGCATCCTCAATGGCGGCCACGCCACCATTGCCTACCCGGCCGGCCTGCTCGATATCCACTTCGTCCACGAGGCCATGGCCCACCCTCTCGTCTCGGCCTTCCTCAGGAAGGTGGAGCAGGACGAGATCATCCCCATTGTGCCGCCGGTGCCCGATACCAATCTCGATGATTACTTCGCTCTGTGCGAAAAACGGTTCGCCAATCCCAAGATCGGCGACACGGTCCGCAGGCTGGCTCTGGACGGGTCGAACCGGCAGCCGAAATTCATCATCCCGTCCGCCCTTGATCGCACTCAACGTCAACAGTCTGTCAGCGGATTGTCACTCGTTTCCGCACTCTGGTGCCGCTACTGCTACGGCACGACAGAAAGCGGCGCCGTCATCGAACCCAACGATCCGAGCTGGGATCGTCTCACCGCCCAGGCCAAACTTGCCAAGGCCGATCCGCGTGCCTGGCTCGCCATGACCGACATCTATGGCGACCTCACCCACAGCCCAGCCTTCATCGCCGCCTTCACTAACGCCTTGAATATGCTATGGGAAATCGGCACGGCGGCGACACTGGAGCGCTATCTGGCCGGCAGGCTCTAGCCACCTCACGCCCCTTCGGCTACCTTCCCGGCCAAACCGGGAAGAAGGCGCTTTACCTCTATGCAAAGCCTCCTCGTGGCAGTGGACGTGGGTACGGGGAGTGCCCGGGCCGGTGTGCTCACCGCACAGGGTAACCTGTTGGCACGAGCCGAATTTCCGATCGTCATGAACCGGACTGACGCCAATCATGCCGAGCATGACAGCACCCAGATCTGGGCCGCCGTCTGCGCCGCGGTACGCGAAGCCATGACAAAGGCCGGAGCCGATCCCGCCCATGTCGTCGGCCTCAGCTTCGACGCCACCTGCTCCCTCGTCGTCCGC
>Ga0065721_10053216_pt1 | contig 10327 bp, 11 predicted proteins | sample Mesricmetagenome_FD_59108 | JGI IMG/M metagenome (GOLD analysis project Ga0065721, IMG submission 59108) | Mesophilic microbial community from rice straw/compost enrichment Sample: eDNA_1 v2 (version 2) | ecosystem: Engineered > Solid waste > Grass > Composting > Bioreactor | place: USA: Davis... | reverse complement strand
GGGTTTCGACATCCAATCTCATCTCCCGCCCAGTCCCAGTCCCGCTAGCTTGCATCCAGCCCGGTCTCCAAATCCCGTTAACTCTCCCTTACTCCCTAGCATGCAGCAATGGGAAGGTGAACAAGAGCGAGATAAGACAAAGATCCTACGTTTCTCGTTACCACCCTCTGGATCCGATGAATCCCTGTACCCAAACGTCAATGGCGGTCGGACGAACAAGTTGTCATATCCTGGAAGCTGGGGAGATTCTGACTATGCGGAGGAAAGGAGCGCCGACGGAGACGATTTATTACGGGGAAGTGAGGTGCCTCTGAATGACCAAGCGTGGGGTGATGACATGTCTGGCAGTGGTTCAGAAGTGTTTTACGAGTACAGCAATCGTCGTGCCAGACATGCTGTCGATGTTACAGCTCATCCAGGGGCATGGAATAGCGCTTGGGAGGCAGAAGCATTGCGAACTCCCCGTGCAGGTGCGGCGCGAACGAATCAGTATCGCCCCAACGACTACGATCACTGTCGCCTACCACCGACACCATGCCTTCGACAATCTTCCCTGGCCAACCGGAACCCTCCCCCAACCTTCCTCACGAACCACGAGGAGTACCAGCCGACGTCGGCAACACTGAGTAGGGCACTAGCCTCTCCCTGGACCACCCCAATCCCCAAATCTCGTCCAACAGCGCAGGATGGCAATTGGTTCAACGAATCGTCAGGAGAGTATTCAAACGACTTCGAGCACATCCCATCGACGCCCCATCGACGAGCCCCTTTGCCCCCTCCCACTCCCAAAGTCGATGCCGTCTCCTCGCTCTCCCAACCATCCATCATCCAGAAGCGATTCGGAAGGATGCACAAGGAGGCGCTCGGTATTCCACCTTCACCGTCTGAAGAACGGCTAGACGCTATGCACTATGCGGGGAAGGGCAGATGGTCTCAGAGCGACTATTCGAGCTACCGGTCAAGCGTGGCGAGTACGATATCGCCTAGGGAGAGGTGGGAGGGGGGATTTCGGCAGGGTGTGGATGGGAAGGATGTGGTGGATGACGAGGAAAGGGATGATAATGGAAGTGTGTTGAGTGTTGGAGCAGAGAACATGATAAAGAAGCTGCACCCGGAGTGGGAGGCGACAGCGACAATGGTGTGTTCTTGAGACTTTCCCAAGCTCCGAACTAACGTTGCTACAGTCTCATCGAATGAGCACGATTTCGAGTGTCGGATCCTTTTACGACGAACAACGCACCACGTTTGAGATTGCCTCAGATGAACCTTCTCAAGAAAGTCCTACGCCTTACATGGACAAGAAATACCGGCGAGCTGGCGCTCCCTCAGACATCAAGGACCAACAAGGACCACCCAAGCCGAAGACTAGAGAAGAATTAATTCTCGATTTCATCCACTCTGAAGAGATATTCCTTGCCAACACCCAAATGTGTATCGAGGACTTCATTCTCCCCATCCGCAACCGAAACAGTCGGTCGTGGATTGGGGGTGTCCCAGCACACATCAGCCGCCTCCTGGACTGGTACGAAGATATCGTTAACCTACACCTCGCGATTTACCAGTCGCTTGAATCTTCGGCATCGATGCAAGAGTCGAACTGCGACGAGGCAATCGTAGCGGGGCTCGCAACATATCTGAGTGACTTTGTGAACAAGCTACATGTTTACCAGCCTTACCTTGCCACTCTCGCGGATGCTCTTGAGGAGATCGCTGTGTCTGTGGAAAACGCAAAGAGTGAGTTTGGAGAGTTCGTCAGGATCCAGGAGGGGAAGGGCCGGTGTTTGGAGGAACTACTTATGGAGCCGGTCAATCGGCTTGGGGAGTACCAGAACCTGTTTAATGTGGGTATACATACCCCTTTTGCCCCCGAGTAGCGAGTGGCCTAACAATCAAAGCAGGGTCTCCTTGAAGCGACACCTCAACACCATCCAGAATACCTGATGACCGTGAAACTCTCGCGCTCGCTGGACATGGTCATGCGGGTTATGACAGAAGTCAAGATTCAAGAGAGTCAGCACAGGCTTGTCCAAGATCTTGCAAAGCAGCTCTCAGACTCTATGGTATCAAACCTTTTGGGAACCACAGGACGAACTCGCCGGCTTCTTCACTCTGGTACCTTGAAGTTAATCTCTCCTGCCTTGCCTCCTAACCTTCCTGAGACTCCCGTTCTTCCCTCGTCGGCTCGTTCAGAAAAGGGTCATCGAAAGTCAAGCAAACTCGTCCAGGCTATCCAATCCTGGGACCGGAAACCGGGGCGATCAGGTTCAATCAAGTCGAACGCGTCATCTGTGACAACGGCCTCTCTGAAGTCCTTCGCTACGAGCAGCAGCGTCTACGGTCCTCCAACATCCATTGACTCTCAATCTGCGCGTCTACCCCTTCTTAAGAGCTTGTTCAGAGGCAAATCTACACGCGACACGGCTTCTGCGCAACTTCACCCCGCACCGTCGGGAGATGTAGTTCCACCGGGCCATGTCCAGATTTTTGTCTTCTCTGATATCGTCTTGATGGTGCTACCGAAGTCGGCCGGGGAGCGCCATTATAGTTTGGTGCCAAAACTAGGGCTTTCCCGGGTATTTTCAGTAGATGATGACAATGGCAACGCTACACATGATGGTGAGTTAGCTTCTGCACCCTTTTTTGAGCATTTTATCATTCACCCCAAGATCTCTGCGTTGGGATGATACCTGTGGGCGCCGACTCCATCAAGAACGATGTCCTCTCTCGCTTTGCCTCCGTCGCCCAGGTGGTCTTCAACCTACCCGATCCAAACTGGGCCGCTGAATCTTCTGCGGACGGCTGCTCTCGAACGAAGGAACGCCATACCTGGTTGAATGCCTTCAGGAAGTGTTCTCGGGATACGCATCAACTATTATCGTGCCCTGGGTCGCGGAGGCGTGTTACCACAGAAAAGAGCAAGGATACTTGGCGCGCTGTTGCATCTCTTGTGGGCTCTGGGCTGCCGATTCCCAAGAGTCCGTCTGGGAACTTGCCAGATATCTTGCAGGCCTTTCATCTGCAGGGGAAGGGCTCTGGGCGTGTGGACCCCGAGAAGGGTGAGAGGGAGGAGAGAGGTTGGTGGGAGCTGAGGTACCAGGAGGTTCTAGGGGAGCTCTTACATGCCCAAGCTGATGAAGCAGAACAAGACACAATCTCAAGTCCGAGTAACATCCCACATGATTGATACAATACGAAACAATCTAATAAATACATAGAACCTGATCCTACTCCTCAGCTCAGAGCTTCGACACGATGAAGTTGGCAGCAGGCTCGAGGTAGCGCTCGAGGTATGTCAGGTGGATGGGGACACTCGTGCCTGGGGTATCGCAGAAGTAGTCTGTGGCATCACAGTAGTCCTGGATGCGGCCCGTGTTCTTCAAGACGGCAGGGTACTCGATTTGAGCAGGGCGAGGGAACATTCCGCTGCCCTGCGCAGTGCCCTTATTAAAGGGTTTGCCGGCAGTGTGGCGGGGGTCACCGAGGAGGACGATGGCGCGGACTGGAGGGAATGGGTGTTAGGGTAAGTGACCTAGGTGTTGAGGAGGTGGTACTTGGGCTTACTCTTGGTGTAGACGTTCGGCGCTACCGGGGGCGTTATAGGGCCCAGGTCGCCTCCGGCACCACCGGCAACTGCATCACCGATGATATGCGCACCCTATGTGCGTTGACTTCGTTCAGCACTTGCGTCTCAAAGCTCGACTACTAAACTTGGGACAATCCAAACTCACCTGAGAGTATCCAACCAACACTATATCCTGACCGGGGCACTTTTTCACCTGGTCTGTAAGGAGAGCCTTTAGTGCTGCAGTCCCTGCACCAGAGCTCGCAGGGTAGTTTTCGAGCGTCGCGGGGTAGACGACGGAGTCGTTGGAGATCGTGCAGGTGGGCTTGAGGGTTTTGACCCTATCGACAAGGATGCCTATTGCGCCGGGGCCTTGAGGCTCGGTCGAGCCGCGTGCGGCAATGATGTGCACTTTTGCGCAAGGGGTGGGCTTAGAAAAGGCAAATGGGAGGGTGGAGAGGAAGAAAAAGAGGGGAAGGATGGTTTTGGAGAACATGGCTGATTTGAAATGGAGTCGGAGACAAGGAGAAGAGGGGTGAAGGAGCTATGAGGCGAAAGGTAGGCATTTATAATATTCGAGAAAGTGAAGCTGTTCAGATGGATTCAGGCCCAAGAGAACAGGCACTGTTCCCGGCCGAGGGATAGCAGCCATGTGCGTTTCATAGTGGCTATTATTGATGATCGTCCTCGGCTGCTACCAGTATCTGTACCCGTCCAGGGAGAGCAAGAGTGGAAAACAAGGTCAGGCCACGGCTAAGATGGGGCGGGTGCTGTGGGACTGATGGATGATCACTTTCACTAGGTCAGGGTGGGGTACTTGGCAGGCTATGATACCTTGTGCAATTGACGCTATCGTTGAAAGATAGCTCACTGTGATACTTGACAAGTGGCCAGACAAGTAATCAATCGGCCCCCTGTGTTGAGATGATTGCAGACTTGGAGAAGGCCTTCATGGGAAGAGTCATCCACGAAATTTCAGAGCGGCTCGTTGAGGTCCTCCGCGATGCCGGCATACTTCCATCCTCCCAGCGTCCCACACCATACAGTGTGCTTTGCGGAGTAACCTTTCACTTGTTTGTTGGGATCCTTCCAGTTCGGTCGCACGGCTCAGCCTAGTATCCGCAAACCGACCTCCACCGCCGGGTGACTGGCTTTGGTCAACCACCACAACGGTTCGGCCCCCGGAAGACGGTATGCTTGAGTACGGCATATACCGTCTATCGCAATAGTCCACAAGGAAAGGCTCGAAAACGTAGTGAGATACAGTTCGGTATGGCGTTTGAAGATGGGTGTATCATCTTCTCGGCTGATAAACAGAGGAATACGAGGGCTCCCGAGACATTGTCATGGGAGGAAGGCCCGGAGGCCGAGCAAGGTCGATCCCGCCGTGGAATGCAGCCGGTTGGGGCGTGTAAACGAGATGTAAACCTAGAGAACCAATGCCTCCCTTCTTGGAGAGGCCCTCCTTGCAGGTGATGTCACGGTTGTCTTACTCGTATCCGGTAGGCTGATGGTGGAGGAAACATTTGGGGGGAAAGGGCAAGGGTCCTCTTAAGAATGCGCGGTATTTGTATGGGATCTGCGTTGAGGTATTGTCTGTAATTCAGACTCTAGCCCTTACGGTACCGCTGAGGCCGATATAGCATCCTGGTTGAAGTATCGCGGGGTCAAGCGTGGAGACTACGTCCCTGGATATGCATGAGACGCGAACGCAGGCGAAATCGGGCAATTGGAAGGGCATAGAAGAAGAAGCCCAGAATCATTGGAACGTTGAAAGCTAAGTCATTTGAAAGCCGGGGTTGAGCCCAAATGTTCACGCTACATCGTGGTTGGGTGCCAAGAATCATCTTGATGTGTTGATGGCGTGTGTCAGACCCGATAGACGCCCGCGATGTCTCGCTTCCTATCGTCATGCTTGGACTTTATTCTGGAGAGAGCAGGGCGGGCACACTTGAAGGAAAGTTACACTGGGTCTTGAGAGACAATGCACGAGACAATCAAGTGACCGCGAGTGACTAGCAGGACTGAAGCGCCTGATCAGTGGTCGAACCCTGGAGGAGCGCCTTGAGGGAATGCTACGCCTTTAAAGAAAGTGCCAGTGAGCATGTGATTCCTTGAGTTGCCTGTAAAATCAGCAGACGCTCACATTAAAAGGAGACTAAAGGTACAAATACGCGTATGTGGAAGCAAGGTATCCGCAATCATGAATTAGCAAGCACATCCTCCATCCTCCTGGCTTTCCTCTCGTCCAACCAGCTGCACACCACCAGGTACACCTCCATTCCCATGCGCAGTATTGTGCGGTCGATTTGCATCTTTATCCCAAAGCTCTGGTGTATCCATAATCTTCTCTACGAGTCCTTGGAAAATATCCTTCACGTTCTGTGACGTCTTGGCGGACGCTTCGATGAACAAAGAGTTCATACGAGTTGCGAATTGCTGGCCTTCTGTGGTGGGAACTTGACGCGAGTATTCCTTGTCGACTTTGTTGCCGACGAGTATCTTAACAACGGAATCGGAGACGTAGGTCTCAAGTTCGCTGTACCATCGCGGAAGAGCGTCGAACGATTCGCGATTGGCGACATCGTACACTGAAAAGGCATGAGTATGAGCCGAATGCGGAACTGAACTAGGAAAGCACAATTCACTACACGTGCAGGCCATGCAAAGAGCAGGTGGATGCAGCGTGGTCAATGGAGATGAAGGCATGCTCTACCCTCGATGGAGGGGCCCGGCACCCTCCTCAAATCGTGATTATAGGAACATACCTAGAATAATACCCTGTGCACCCCGATAATAGGACGATGTGATTGTCCGGAATCGTTCTTGCCCTGCTGTGTCCTGTGAGCAGATATGAGCGCCTGTTCAGATCTGATTGAATGGAACGCACCCAGATGCTCAGCTTAACCTTCTTTCCTTTCACTTCCATCTTGTGTACCTATCCGAGCTTTCAATAAGCACCATCGCGTGCACTCAAGGTCTCGAGACTCACCCGGAAGTCCACCCCAATTGTGGCACTACTCTCATCTTCCGGCAGCCATTGTTCATCTGAGAAGCGCAGCAGTAGACTCGACTTGCCGACAGACGAGTTTCCGATGAGCAGAAGCTTGACGTTGATGGGCTGCTGGGCCGTCGATGTCGAGGGTGTTGGTGGCATGGTGGTGGTTCTGTCGAGGAAGGGCCAGCCCAATGGAGCGCTTGCGGTTTACTACATCATTGTGATCGGCTATTGTACTCGGCCACCGCCGAGCCTTATCGTTTTGAGTTCCTTGAATCCTCCGCTTTGAGGACTGAAAGAACCGAATACAGTCACTGTTCGCGGTCATGAGGGTAGATCTCTGACTCTATAACCCGGTGCGATAAAGAATCACACCCGGATACGGGCTGCCGCAGAGACTGCGATCTCGTCGAGGTCAACGTCTCTGCCCCCTCTCATATTTCTCCATGATAACAAGTTAATGAGGGCCAGAACGAAATAGATTCAGTCGAAATGTGATCTAGTCAAGTCTTTGTGTCGTCCTTTCAAGTGACCGATCGGCACGCTTTATCATCGGCAACGGCCGTTAGGGGGGTTATATATTCAGGAGATCGTGGGTTCAGGGCTACATTCTGCCTCTTCCCCCCACTTTCACAATCAAATCATCCCCTCGTCCTCATGTCAGACGGCGAGATCGAGTTTCTTGGCTCCAAGGCCCCCTTCACTCCAGCCCTGCAACGCCCTGTTACAGGTGCACAGATACCCTCTTTCATCGGCGAACGGGGGTCTGATTCTTACCCATAGGTATCGTGTTGCATGTCGAGAAGAACGGGCCAGATAGCGAGGCTTATGGACTGACCTTCCATCGCTCGAGTAGCAGCGTTATCCATGTCGGTCGTCGTCCAGGCGCCGAGTCAGAGAGCCGGACGCGAGACATTGACTCAGGGCGTGCTATGTTTCGGTGCGCGGTAGTGAGCAGGAAGCATGCCAAGATAGCCTTTTCTGACAGCGGACATGTGTGTTAACTGCATCTCCTTCCCCCCACACCTCACTAATCTTTCCTTCCAGGTCTATGTGATTGATCTTTCGAGTCATCATGGCACTCATGTGCGCAAGTCAGGCGAGCTCTGGTCCAAGCCCGTACCGCCCGAAGTCCCTTTCCCTCTTAATGACGGCGATCTTGTCACATTTGGCAAGACGGTCGGGAGGAACGAGGAGTGCGTCAACCCTATCGTTGTTCGAATCGAGCTGTTACGCGGCACACAGCCCATCAAGCCCCTCATAGTTCCTACTACCCCCTCTGATAAGTCGTCATCGTCCTCTTCATCCAAGTACTCGTCCGGGCGCTACGGCGTCTATTACTCGTCTGACGAACGTCCATCGTCTCCTCTCAACGACGAGTCGGACTTCGAATCGCAGAGCCCAGTCAAGTCGGTCGGCGAGGCATTGGCATCTCAAGGGTCGCAACAGGACTTCTCATCCGGAATTGGACGTGCATTCGACTTGTTGAAGCGGCTTATCCCACCGTCTCATACACCGAACAGCCTCCAACTTCCGCCCATCGTCCCACCTGAGGACCGCCTTGGGTTCCACTTCGACGACCCTCAATGGGGCGTGACAAGTCTCCCGAGCGGCAGCGAACCTGAACGTATCGAGAAGTCGCGCTCCCACTCGCCGATGGACCTCGAGTCGCCCTCGCCGGCCCCCGCACCATTGCTTCCCCTCGTAACGGTGGACAGCATGCCGGGCGAGCTTTCTCCTTCGCCCAAGGCGTCTAGGCAAGGCTCGCCTGAAGCGGGCACTTCTGAACATCTTGAGGAGCACAGCAGTTCTGAGAGCGAAGATGATGGCGAAGGATCTGAGAATGATGAAGCGAGGCCGACGAGCCTGTCGCCTGAGCCTGCCGTGTCGACCGTTGAGCCTGCTTCGGAACCCAACCAAGATGATATCGCGCAGTTGAAGAGGACGGTTGAGTTCCTCGAGGTATTTCCTTTTCCTCTTCTTGCCAGGAGCAGGGTCAATTTATATCTCAATTGCAGGCTGAGGTTTCGAGGTTGGACACCCACCGTCGCAAGTACCGAACACGCTTCAACAATAACGTCCACCGCATCGCTGAGAAGTTGAGCCACTACGACGATCGCCTGGCGGAGGTGAACGCGCAGTCAGACAACCTTGCCGAGAAGGTGGAAACGATCTCACGCATTGAGCTCTCGGATATCAACTGCCAGTTGGAAGAAATGAACGACCAGGTGGAGAACTTGGCTTATGTGGATGTGCCTGATATGCAGACGAGGATCGATGCCCTTGAGGATGACGTCTCCGCGATCAAGGCTAAAGCCAAGGAAGATTCCAATGAGGCCCAGGCCCTCCACCAAATTATCAAAGGTGTGTCAGACGTCTCTTGCTGTGTCCCTGACTGACACCTCGTAGATATGAAGCAGCTGCAGGCCACGACGGAGGCCCAAATCCAGGAGAGTTTGAACGAAGTCAAGGAGCTCTGCAAGAATACGATCCAACAGGTCCTTGCGGAGCACAAGCTCGCTAGGGATGCGATCGCAAATGCATCTGCAATTGCCGCAAAGGAGGTGCGTCTTCGGGCTCCCCCCTTTCCTCCGACCATGAGGGCTCATGAGTCCCTGCCCTTCCCGTCGGCATACCTACACCTTCAGTCCTCGTCCTCTTCGAGCTCCGGCATCACCCCCTCCCTCAAGCGCAAGCGCGATCTTGAAGACGATGGCGAGCTGGAAGAGGACGTGTCTCCTGCTTCAGGCGGGGTGTTTACTCCCGAGGATGACAGCGAGTCTGACGTCGAGGGCAACTATCCTGTGGATGATACGATGTTTAACGAAGGCTCCCTATTGGAGGGTGTGCACCGGCCCAAGAAGAAGCTGAGAACAGTGGCAAAGGTTGTGGCAAGGACCGCGACGGCGGTGACGCTGGGTGCGGTTGCAACGTGGGGTGTTTTGGCGTTCGCTTAAGGTGGTGGCGCAGGAACCTTTCCCCCCTCCTTTTGGTTCTGTATTGGACGTCTTCGCTGTGCTGCTTCGTCGACTTCTTTGATGCTCTCGGGCTTTCACTCTTATTTGGTTTGTATTTCTACGGTTACCTCCGCTTTTCTCACCCTTCCTCCTACATACCTGCTCCTCTTTCATTGGTGTCACTCGCGACTGTTGACCATTTTTATTCTCTCGCCATTGCCTCCTCATTTGTATCACACGAGCTTCTCGTTGTATTTTAGGTGTATATTAGCTGTATGACCTGAACTTTGAATGTAACATTATTCTCCCAGTGTTTCCTTGTCTTCGTTGTTCACAAGCCCTTTTTCTCCGATCATGGGTTTTAGATCTCATTGAATGCCAACGCCCCATCGAGAGCCGACAGCTCGGTTGGAAGGTTGGAGACTTACCCTGGTCTTGTCAGTATTTTTCAAGGATTGAAGTGAGAACTCACTATATTTATATTCTACGCCGTTATGGCGATAGTTTGTCGTGACGGCGACGGCGGTTGATTCCCGAAAACCAGGTGTGACCCCGAGGGATTGCGTCAGGTCCCTGCAGGACTGTTTGCTCCCAGGAAGGGGACTAGACTCCCAGTTGGAGCCCAACAATTGAATTGAAGACCGAGAATTCTGTTCCCTCACCCTCTCTCTTTCTCATCAGGAGTTGTTTCCTACCCATCAACTATACTCGTTTTGATGATGCTCGAACCCGGCCTTGTCCGCCACATGTTGGTCGAGACACGAAACCTTCTCCATCAGACCATGTGGTGACTGAGGTGTCGGAGGAGAT
>Ga0065721_10053215_pt1 | contig 10328 bp, 6 predicted proteins | sample Mesricmetagenome_FD_59108 | JGI IMG/M metagenome (GOLD analysis project Ga0065721, IMG submission 59108) | Mesophilic microbial community from rice straw/compost enrichment Sample: eDNA_1 v2 (version 2) | ecosystem: Engineered > Solid waste > Grass > Composting > Bioreactor | place: USA: Davis... | reverse complement strand
CGATGGTTCCCCCCGGCTGGCCGGTGGATGTCCCGATCCCCAGTTGGTGGCCGGAGCTGGCGGGAGCTTTTCCCCGTGGGTTTCTTCGGGAAGCGAAGCGGGGGGAATGTCTTGACCCGGACTGCCGATTCCCGGTGGCGGTCTTGTGGTGGGACGAGACGGACCGGCGTTTCATCTGGTCCTGCCCGGCCTGTGGGCTGGAATCAGGCTGCCGGCCGATTCACTGATCTGATATTTGTTCACACAAGGAGGACTGAACCAGTGGCATCACTCAATCGAGAAAAGAGCGGAACATTCCGCATCCAATGGCGGGACGACAACGGAGCCAAGACGCTGCGCATCGGCAAGGTTCCAAAGAAGACGGCCGAACACATTCTGGTCAAAGTGGAGACCCTGATTGCTGCGAAGGCATCGGGGATGCCATTGGATCGGGAGACGGCCAAGTGGCTGTCCAGTATCGATGAGACGTTGGAAGACAGGCTATTCCGTTCGGGACTGATTGCCCAGAAGCGGGAAGCTGAGGAAACGGAACGACTGGGAGAATTCCTGCGTTCGTTTCTGAATGCCCGGAATGACCTGAAGCCGGCAACCAAAGTGTCCCGAGGTCAAACGGTTCGAGACCTGACCGAATACTTTGGAGAGAACAAGGAGATCAGAAGCATCAAGCCGGGTGATGCCGACGACTTCAAACAATGGCTGATCGGTCGAGGGTTGGCGTCTTCCACGATTCACAAGCGGTTGCAGAATGCCCGGTCATTCTTCATTGCTGCCAAACGAAGAAAGCTGATTGAGGAAAACCCGTTCGATGGGGTGAAGATGTCCGCATCGGGAATCAGGGACCGTCAACGGTTCATTTCCAGAGAGGACGTGGCCAAGGTGCTGGCGGCCTGTCCTGATCATCATTGGCGTAGCATCGTGGCCCTGAGCCGATTCGGTGGCCTGCGCTGTCCATCGGAAGTGCTGTCCCTGAAGTGGACGGACATCAATTGGGAACAGTCCCGGATGCTGGTGGAGTCCCCCAAGCTGGAACGGTTTGCCGACAAGGCTGTTCGTGTGGTCCCGATCTTCCCGGAGCTGCGACTATTTCTTGAGGAAGCATGGGAGCTGGCCCGAGATGGTGCCGTCTTCGTTGTCGATGAACGATTCAGGAAAGCGGCTGCCCAAGAGAACGGATGGCTGAACGCGAACCTGAGGACGCAATTTCACCGGATCATCAGAAAGGCGGGTCTGGTTCCTTGGCCCCGACCGTTTCACAATCTTCGGTCCAGCCGGGAGACAGAGCTGGTCGAACAGTTTCCGGTTCAGGCGGTGACAGACTGGCTGGGGAACTCGCCCAAGATTGCCATGAAGCACTACCTTCAGACAACTGAAGAACACTTCCGGAGAGCCGTCCAAGAAACCGACTTCCAAAAAGCGACGACAAATCCGACGACATCAGGAGCCGAAATAAGTGGCAGGAACTCGCAAGTGCCTACTTCCGGGCATGAAAAAACCCCGGAATTTCCGGGGCTTGCACAATCTTGCGGCAATCTGCAAAGGCAAAAAGTGGTCACGACAGGACTCGAACCTGCGACATTCTGTGTGTAAGGCACAACACTAAATCTGGTGCAACATGCGTTTTACCGCATGATTTATGCAGTGTATGTCTCTGCGAAGTAGTCCGCAAGACTTTTCATGACTTGTCATTATTTATCGCGACTTTTCGCGAGGAACGTGGTAATAAATGGTAGTTGGTGGTAGTGACGGAACAGGGTACTAAAACCGAGTTTTATCATGGATTGATTTACGATGAATCACACCGCCGGCATCGCCGATTCCCTTCAGCCTGAATGAGCTGTTTTCTGAATTACCGCCGGGCTTCGTTGCTTTCTTCGCATCCCTGATTCCATTCTTCATCACGGCTTCGAGAGCAATCGCTTTGGGGATCTGCCTTCTCTCTGAGTGAAGGCACAACGTCTGATCTGAAGAATCAACGATTCGTCTCCGCGTCGCTGACCATCGGTCAACGGTGATGGAGTCGATCTCTGCTGCTGGGAAGGATTCGCAGCGAGCGGAGCTCCCAGCGACTGCCGGTTCCACCAACTCCCGGGGGAGGGGGTGGCCCTCCCCCCTCGGTCTGGTTTTGGAGGTGTAGGGAGCCTTTCTGGAACTTTTCCATTCAAAACTTCGGGGAGCTGGGGCGCGCGTCTCCGTTTTCAGGAATCAGCGTTGTTCTGGTGGCCTGTGCGCGCAAATGCGTCATCGTTCTTGACAAAGTCTATCACGGGAGGATAGATAGCCTGCACAGTCTGTACAGGAGCGTCTGAACCATGCGGTACCAGCTCGCATTAGAAATACACGAACGCATCGAAGAAGTCCTTCGCCTCATCAAAACGGGAGGCTATTCGACGCCGGCGCTGGCTGCAGCCGTCGGAGTCTCCATACCCACCATTTCCCGGATCATCGCTCTCCTGCGTCAGCAGGGGCACCAGATCAAGGCTGTCCGAGGCGCCTCTGGCTGGCAGTATGAACTCCTGGACCAGCCGCAACTGAAAAACAGGTCCCGTCGTGGAACCCGCCCCGAAAAGATCGCTTAAGAATGGCACTCAAGAAATCTGATCTCTACTCCAAGCTCTGGGCCAGCTGCGATGCACTTCGTGGTGGCATGGATGCCAGTCAGTACAAGGATTACGTCCTCGTTCTGCTGTTCATCAAATACGTCTCCGACAAGTACGCCGGCGAGCCCTACGCCCCAATCATTGTGCCCGAGGGTGCCAGCTTCGACGATATGGTAGCCCTCAAGGGGAAATCCGACATCGGCGACCAGATCAATAAGAAGATCATCGCGCCGCTGGCGAAGGCCAACAACCTGTCCGACATGCCGGACTTCAACGACGCCACGAAGCTCGGCAGCGGCAAGGAGATGGTGGACCGGCTCACCGCCCTGATTGCCATCTTTGAAGACAAGCAGCTCGATTTCTCGAAGAACCGCGCCGATGGGGACGACATCCTCGGCGATGCCTATGAGTATCTGATGCGGCACTTCGCCACGGAAAGTGGCAAGAGCAAAGGGCAGTTTTACACCCCGGCCGAGGTCAGCAGGGTCATCGCCCAGATTCTCGGCATCCGCACCGCGAAGACGACCGCCAGCACCACTGTCTATGACCCGACCTGCGGTTCCGGCTCGTTGCTGCTGAAGGTGGCGGATGAAGCCCCTTCGAAGCTGACCCTGTATGGCCAGGAGAAGGACGCCACTACGAGTGGTCTGGCCCGCATGAACATGATCCTCCACGACAACCCGGAGGCTCTGATCGTCCAGGGGAATACGCTGACCGATCCGAAATTCAAGGACGGAAATTCGCTCAAGCAGTTTGACTATGTGGTTGCCAATCCTCCGTTCTCGGACAAACGCTGGAGCCTTGGCCTGAACCCACAGGAAGATCCCTTTGATCGGTTCAAGGGCTTCGGAGTTCCGCCTGACAGGCAGGGGGATTATGCCTACCTGTTGCACATCATCCGGTCCCTGAAGTCGACCGGGAAAGGGGCGTGCATCCTGCCGCATGGTGTCCTGTTCCGGGGGAATGCCGAGGCGGAGATTCGCCGGAACCTGATCCGCAAGGGGTACATCAAGGGGATCATCGGCCTTCCTCCTAATCTCTTCTACGGCACGGGAATCCCAGCCTGTATTGTGGTTATCGACAAGGAGCACGCCCACGCCCGAAAGGGGATCTTCCTCGTCGATGCGAGTGCCGGGTTCATGAAGGATGGACCGAAGAACCGACTACGTGACCGGGACATCCACCGGATCGTCGATGTGTTCACCAAGCAGATCGACGTTCCCCGGTTCTCCCGCATGGTCAGCTTCGAGGAGATCGAGCGGAACGACTACAACCTGAATCTGCCGCGCTACATCGACAGCCAGCCGCCCGAGGATGTGCAGGACATTGCTGCCCATCTGCAGGGGGGGATTCCGGTGGCGGACGTGGACGGGCTGGCGCAGTACTGGGAGGTCTGTCCCAAACTGCGGAAGGCGCTCTTCAGGCCGAACCGCAGCGGGTACGTCGATCTTGCCATCGACAAGTCGGCCATCAAGAGCACAATCCACGAACACCCGGAGTTTGTTGCGTTCATTGATGGGATGAACGCCCACTTCAACACCTGGCGGAAGAAACAGGCGAAGATGCTCAAGTCTCTTCAGTCTGAATTCAAGCCGAAGCAGCTGATCGCCGAACTCTCCGAGGGGCTGCTGCAGCACTATCACGGCCAGCCACTGATTGATGCGTATGCGGTGTACCAGCATCTGATGGACTACTGGGCCGAGACGATGCAGGATGATGCGTATCTGATCGCGGCCGACGGCTGGAAGGCGGAGACGTACCGAATCATCGTGACGGACAACAGGGGAAGAGAACGGGACAGGGGCTGGGCGTGTGACCTGGTGCCGAAGTCACTGATTGTGGCCCGCTACTTCGCAAAGGAACAGGCAGCCATTGATGAGGTGACGGCGAAGCTGGAGGCCGCCACCGCCCGACTGGCCGAGCTGGAGGAGGAGCACGGCGGGGAGGAGGGGGCGTTCAGCGAACTGGAGAGAGTAAACAAGCGGAATGTGCAGGCTCGGCTCCGCGAGGTTGACGGGGATCCCGAAGCGAAGGAGGAGGCTGCTGCTCTCATGGAGTGGCTCAAGGTCAAGTCCGAGGAAGAGAAGCACAATAGGCGGCTGACCGAGCTGGAGCGGGAACTCGATGCCAAAGCCTACGCCCAGTATCCCAAGCTGACAGAGGAAGAGGTGAAGCGGCTTGTGGTCGATGACAAGTGGCTCGCGACACTCGAGGCCCGCATTCATAGCGAGATGGACCGGTTGAGTCAGCAACTGACCGCCCGCGTGAAGGAACTGGCCGAACGCTACGAGTCGACGCTGCCGCAACTGACTTCTCAGGTCAAGGAACTGGAGAAGAAGGTGGACGCTCACCTGAAACGGATGGGGTTCTCATGCAACTAGAGAAGCCAAAACCTGGGTACAAGCAAACCGAAGTTGGCACCATTCCGGAGGATTGGAATGTTGTTCCGCTTGGAAGCGTTACTGTGCTGATGACAAATGGGTTCGTCGGAACAGCCACGCGGCATTATACGGAGAATAAAAACGGTGTACTCTACATTCAGGGCTACAATGTTGAAGAGAACTCGTTCAATTTCCACGGTATCAAGTATGTAACCGAGGAATTTCACCGCGCCCACTTGAAGTCCAGCCTCCGTGCTGGCGATTTGCTCACTGTTCAAACTGGTGACGTTGGCCTCACAACAATCGTCCCAGAATCACTCGCTGGATCAAATTGCCACGCATTAATCATATCAAGATTTGACCAGTGTCGAGTATTTCCTGCATTTATTTCATACTATCTAAATAGCGGCCCAGGCCGAACGAGGCTGAAGCTGATTGAAACGGGCACGACGATGAAGCATCTCAATGTTGGAGATATGCTTCAATTCAAAATCCCATTACCTCCCACACTGGCCGAGCAGGAGGCGATTGCCGGAGCGCTGTCTGATGCGGATGAGCTGATTGAGTCGCTGGAAAAGCTCATCGCCAAGAAGCGGCAGATCAAGCACGGCACGATGCAGGAACTCCTCACCGGCAAACGCCGCCTCCCAGGCTTCACCGAAAAGTGGGAGACAAAACGGTTGGGGGAGCTGGGGGCTACTTATGGAGGCTTGACAGGCAAAACCAAAGCCGATTTCGGCAAGGGCGAAGCCAGATACATCACCTTCCTGAACGTGATGAACAACGTCCGGATCGACCTCGACCAAGTGGACGCGGTTGATGTTCGAGCCGGTGAACACCAAAACGCGGTGAGAAATGGAGACCTTTTTTTTAACGGGTCATCAGAGACGCCGGAGGAAGTAGGCATGTGTTCCGTCCTTCTCGACGAAGTGGAGAACCTCTACTTGAACAGTTTTTGCTTCGGCTATCGGCTCTTCGCGGACAACAGTGCTGACCGACTATTTCTCACGTACTACCTTCGAAGTGGCGTGGGCCGGAAACTCTTATTCTCGCTTGCTCAAGGAGCAACAAGACACAACCTTTCCAAGACGGCACTAATGGCTGTGGCTATGAAGTTGCCCCCACTCAATGAACAATCCGCCATAGCCGCGGTCCTCTCCGACATGGATGCCGAAATCGCCGCACTGGAGGCGAAACTGGCGAAGGCCCGGCAGATCAAACTGGGGATGATGCAGGAACTCCTCACCGGGAGAAGACGACTGATATGAGCAACATCGGGCCAATCGAACGGACGACGCAAGACCGAGTGATCGCCCTCTTTCGCGACCAGCTGGGCTACCGCTACCTCGGCGACTGGAGCGACCGCAGCGGCAACAGCAACATCGAAGAGAGCCTGCTGACCGACTGGCTCACCCGACAAGGCCACTCGCCGCAGCAGATCAGTATCGCCCTGCACAAGTTGCGGACCGAAGCGCACAATCCGAACCGCAGTCTCTACACCAACAATCAGGAAGTCTACAAGCTGCTGCGCTACGGCGTGCCAGTGAAGATTGAAGCGGGCAAGGTCACGGAAACTGTCCATCTGATCGACTGGAAAAGCCCAGAGAAGAATGATTTCGCCATTGCAGAGGAGGTGACGCTCAAAGGGGGACACGAACGCCGCCCCGACCTGGTGCTGTATGTCAACGGACTTGCCATCGGCGTCATCGAACTCAAACGGGGAACCGTCAGCATCGGCGACGGCATTCGCCAGCTCCTCTCCAACCAGCAACCGGAATTCAACGCCTGGTTCTTCAGCACCGTACAGATCGTCTTCGCCGGGAACAACTCTCAAGGGCTGCAATACGGGACGATCCTCACGCCGGAAAAATACTTCCTCAAATGGAAAGAGGACGAACAGGACAACACGGGCTACAAGCTCGACAAGTACCTGCTCAAGATGTGCCGGAAGGATCGACTTGTCGAACTGATGTACGACTTCGTCCTGTTTGACGGCGGGGTGAAGAAACTGCCGCGTGTTCATCAGTACTTCGGCATCAAGGCAGCTCAGGAGTATGTGCGCCAGAAGAAGGGGGGGATCATCTGGCACACGCAGGGGAGCGGAAAGAGCTTCGTCATGGTGCTGCTGGCCCGATGGATTCTGGAGAACAACCCCAACGCCCGCGTGGCCATCATTACCGACCGCGACGAACTGGACCAGCAGATCGAACAGGTCTTCCAATCGGCAGGAGAGACGATTTACCGCACGAGCAGCGGCCGCGACCTGATGACTCAACTCGCCCAGTCAACGCCCCGGCTGCTTTGTTCGCTGGTTCACAAATTCGGGCCGAGGGGGGTGGACAACTTCGATGACTTCATCAGGGAACTCGAATCCCAGCCCAGCAATACGGTGGGGGAACTTTTCGTCTTCGTTGATGAGTGCCATCGGACTCAGAGCGGCCGGCTGCACCGGGTCATGAAGGCAACCATGCCCAATGCGGTCTTCATCGGCTTCACCGGCACGCCGCTGCTGAAGAAAGACAAGGCGACGAGTCTGGAGGTCTTTGGCGGGTACATCCATACCTACAAGTTCAGTGAAGCGGTTGAGGATGAGGTCGTGCTGGATCTCGTCTATGAAGCCCGCGACATCGACCAGCGGCTCAGCTCGGAAGAGAAAATCGATGCGTGGTTTGAGGCCAAGACCAAAGGGCTGAATGACTGGCAGAAGGAGGAACTGAAATCGAAATGGGGGACCATGCAGAACGTCCTCAGTTCCCGGGCCCGCATGAACAAGGTGGTGGCCGACATCGTTTTCGACTTCAACGTAAAGCCACGCCTTTCCAGCGAGCGGGGGAACGCCATGCTGGTCGCGGGGAGTATCTACGAGGCATGCAAGTACTTCACCCTCTTTCAGAATACGCCGCTAAAGGGGAAGTGCGCCGTTATCACCTCGTACAACCCGGTGGCCCAGGACGTCACCAAAGAGGAAGTCGGCGCCAACACCGAAACCGACCGGCAGTTTATCTACAACACCTATCAGGAACTACTCAAGGATGTGCAGCCCAAGCCGGGGAAGACCAAGACTGAAACTTACGAGGCGAACGCCAAATCGCTGTTCATCAAAGAGCCGGCGAACATGAAGCTGCTCATCGTGGTGGACAAGCTGCTGACCGGGTTCGACGCACCGAGCTGCACCTACCTGTACATCGACAAGTCGATGCAGGACCACGGACTGTTTCAGGCCATCTGCCGCACCAACCGGCTCGATGGCGAGGACAAAGACTTTGGCTTCATCGTCGATTACAAGGACCTGTTCAGGAAGGTCGAAAATGCCATCGCGGTGTACACCTCCGAACTCGACCACAGCGGCGGGGGAGCCTCTCCCGAAGTCCTGATGAAGGACCGGCTCACGAAAGGGAAGGAGCGGCTCGACAATGCAATCGAAGCGATGGAACTTTTGTGCGAGCCGGTCGAGCCGCCCCGGGGGGACCTTGAATACATTCACTATTTCTGCGGCAATTCCGAGCTGCCGGAGGACCTGAAAGAGCGAGAGCCGCGCCGGGCGTTGCTCTATCAGGGGGTAGCCCGTCTGGTGCGAAGCTATGCCAACATTGCCGATGAACTGGAAGCGGCCGGCTACAGCCCGAACGAGATCACCCGCATCAAGGGGCTGGTAGATCACTACGTCAAGGTCCGGGAGGTTGTCCGGCTGGCCAGCGGCGAGACGCTCGACCTCAAAGCCTACGAAGCCGACATGCGGCATCTCATCGACACCTATATTGAAGCCGATGAGCCTCGCAAGATCTCCCAGTTCGAAGAGATCGGACTCCTTGACCTCATCGTGAAGACCGGCATCGCCGATGCCATCGCCGAACGACTGGCCATGTATGCTGCGAACAGAGATGCCGTCGCGGAGACGATTGAAAACAATGTCCGCAGAAAGATCATCAAAGAGCAACTCACCGACCCGGCCTACTTCGCCAAAATGTCGAAGCTGCTCGACGAAATCATCACAGCACGCCGGGAAAAGGCGATTTCCTACGAAGAGTATCTGAAGCAAATTGCCGAGCTCGTCAAGAACGTCACTGCGGGGAAGTCCGACGAGACTCCCGCCAGCCTGAACACACCTGGCAAACGGGCTCTGTACAATAACCTGGGGCAGAACCTTGACTTGGCACTCAAGATCGATGAAACCATTCGAGCTGTCCGACCGGACGACTGGCGCGGGGTTCAGGCACGCGAGCAAGTGATCAAGAGGGCACTGTTCGATGTGCTGAAAGACACGGACGAAGTGGAACGCATCTTCAAAATCGTGGAGGCGCAGAGCGAATACTGATGGGAATGCAGATTCAGCTTGGAAGCACGCCGGTGCAAGTGGAGTTCAAGGACATCAAGAACGTCCACCTCAGTGTGCACCCCCCGGTCGGCCGGGTCAGTATTTCCGCGCCGCGGCGGATGAAGCTGGAAACAGTGCGACTGTTCGCCATCTCCAAACTGGACTGGATTCGCCGGCAGCAGGAGGAACTCCGGGCCCAGGAGCGCGAGCCGGAACGGGAATTCCTCGACCGCGAAAGCCACTTTGTCTGGGGGCGTCGCTGCCTGCTGGTGGTCACCGAGCGTGATGAACGACCATCAATCGAGCTGCGCCACAACCGGCTTCATCTCGGCGTCCGACCGGGAACCGACACACAAAAGCGCCGCGACATTCTCGAGGCGTGGTACCGGGCACAGATCAGACAGGCGCTGCCGGATCTCCTCACCCGGTGGCAACCGAGACTGGGGGTGGAGGTCGCCAGTGTCTATGTACAGCGGATGCGAACGCGGTGGGGAAGCTGCAATCCGACGGCCCGCACCATCCGGCTGAACACCGAGCTGGCCAAGAAGCCGAGAGAGTGCCTGGAATATGTCGTTGTCCACGAACTGGTTCACCTGCTGGAACCAACGCATAACCCCCGGTTCATCGCCCTAATGGACCGCTTTATGCCTCTCTGGAAAGAACACCGCAAGTTGCTCAACCGCCTGCCGGTGCGGCACGAGGAATGGGACTATTAGGTTGCGGTATGACGTTCAGGACGCGGGTTACTCTTCAATCGCGAATATCAATGATCGGTTTCGCACACTCTGCTTCAAGGGAAGAATCGATTTCCTGAATCGTCAATCGACCGTCGCCCATCAATTCCTACGAGTTCCTCGCCCATCACAGCCCATCGGCTTCCATTGCCATCCTCGCACACACACCTTCAGCTTCGTTTCTACTGCGTTGTTTCTTTCCGCCAGTGCAGACTAGCTCTGGGACCGATGGAACGCTTCCTCAGGCCTCTGCGATGCTCAGATACGGCGTGCGAGATGGTCAGGATGGCTTGGCGCTTGC
>Ga0065721_10053214_pt1 | contig 10329 bp, 3 predicted proteins | sample Mesricmetagenome_FD_59108 | JGI IMG/M metagenome (GOLD analysis project Ga0065721, IMG submission 59108) | Mesophilic microbial community from rice straw/compost enrichment Sample: eDNA_1 v2 (version 2) | ecosystem: Engineered > Solid waste > Grass > Composting > Bioreactor | place: USA: Davis... | reverse complement strand
TGGCAGGCGAGACGGGGCAGGCAGCAGGAGTCGCCGGACGCCTCGATGCAGCTGATGCGAAACAGCAATCCCGCGATCATTCCCCGCAACCACCGGGTGGAAGAAGCGCTGGAAGCCGCGGTGCAGCAAGAAGACTTAAGCGTAATGAAGCGGCTGCTGGATGTGCTGTCGAACCCTTATGCGCATTCTCCCGAGCAGGAAGAATACGCCGCCCCCACGCAGTCGACCCAACCTTACCGGACCTTCTGCGGCACATGACTGGCATGTGCCGCAGTTTTTATTGGCTGTCTGACCCTCTCAATTCGAGGTGGAGCAGAGGAAAGGGACGCCCTGAACCGTCCAGCTCGGACCGACCCGTCCGTACGAATCCGTAACGTTTGTAGAAGGCGTATGCGCCTTCGTTTTGCTCATTGACATCGACCTGGAGATTGCGGCCTTTGATGTTTTCGGCATGTCGGATGAGCCGAGTGCCAATACCCTTCCCGTGATATTGAGGGTCAACGAAGAGCATCTCGATCTTCGTTCCATCCAGCCCGATAAACCCTGCAGGTTCTTCGTTCTCGTTTAACGCAACCCAAATTTCGACTTCCCGCAAGGCTCCGTTTCGAACCATGTCATGATAGAATTGAATATCCGCATCCGTCAAAAAATCGTGCGTGCGGCGAACCGCCTCATGCCAAATATCCACTAATTTATCATGATCCTTATCCGAATAAGGAACGATTTCGTTTCGCATGTCTGCTCCTCCGTCCTTCAATCAATTTTTATTATTGTACCATAACGGCCAATCGCGAATAGCAGAGCGAATGAAAGACCGCCTTCACGAGCGGTCCGGATTCCGTCCTATTTGACTGTCCGTCAGGGACGAACGCACAAACTCGAATAACGCGAGCGACATACATTACTTGTGTGCATAACGCATACCTCATTGGCGGCCTTCCCACGAAGGCCGTTCTTTTTTTTAGAAAATCCAATTCACCCAATACGCCAGAATGACCAACGTAAAACAAGCGCTGATCGGAATGACCCGGAACGTCACCTTCAAATAATCGCCCCAATTGATTTTGATCCTGCCTTTCCTGACGATGTGGATCCACATGATGGTCGCGAGCGTGCCGATCGGCAGCAGCAGCGAACCGATGTCGCTTCCGATGACGCTGGCCAAATAGGAAATTTTCAGCGTCAGCGGGTCCAGATGCAAATTGGTTAACGTAAGCGTTCCGACCATTAAGGCGGGATGATTGTTGAAGACGTTGGAGAGCAGCGACAGCAGGAAACCCATTCCCACGCTGGCTTGCAGCAACCCTCCGGATACGATCGGCTGCAGCAGGTGGACAAGCCACTCGGTGAGTCCGATGTTCTTCAGGCCGTATACGATGACGTACATCGAGAACGCGAAGACGAGAATATACCAAGGCGTTTTCTTCACCATGTCATAGGGAGAGATCCCCAGGTAGTACCATCGCCAGGCGAGCAAGAACAGCGAACCGAGAACGGCCATGAGCCAGACGGGAAAATGGACGTAAGACGCGACGAAGAGACTGATCCGGACGGCGAGCACGAAGATGAGAATGTTGCGCATCAGGCGGGTATTCATCGTTGCCGGAGACTGGGCGGGCTCCCCTTGCAGCGGATGCTTCTTGTTGAGCCAGAGCCCCGGCTGATGAACCGGCAGATTGCGCGGCAGCACGCGATAGAAATTAGCGAACAACAGCAAGGATAGCAAAATAAGCCCGAGCGAGGCGGGAACGAACATCATCGCCGTATGCATATAGAGGTCCATATGGACGATTTTCAGGGCAATGAGATTGACGATGTTGCTGACCCCGATCGGCGCGCTGGAGGCGGTGGCGATTAACGCTCCGGATAATAGATAGGGAATCTTCTGTTGGTTTTTCAGCTTCAGCCGGCCCAGCATCATGAGCAAGATCGGAGTCGTAATGAGTATGCTGCCGTCGTTATTGACGAACAGGGTCATCAGGAAGCATAGAAGATTCGTATACCAGAACAGGCGGATCCCCGATCCCCGGGCTTTGGACATCAGGACGTCGGCTGCCCAATGGAAGAATCCGAAGCTTTCAAGCACGATCGCCATGACGATCGTCGCCATGATCGTGACGGCCGCGCCGCCTATCGTTTCCGTTATGCTCCCCAGATCGGCGAGCGAGACGCTTCCGCTCAAGAGAACGATCGCCGCGCCGACCGTTGCCGGAATTGCTTCGTTGACCTGTGGACGCCAGAAAATAAAAGCGATGGTGCACAAAAATACGGCGATCGTCGTAAACATCGTGAAGTCGTACATGTCGCCATACCTCTTTTCTCGTATCTCTTGCAGACAAGCTCAGGTTGTCCGACGTGACCTTAGGTCGACTACCCCATCTTAATCACCACTCCTCTTCATGTGTCGTATACTTACATCTGCATTGTATTCGTATCAGGTACAACCCCGTACTACGCTGCCGTCCCGTTTCTCGCAAAACCAACGAATCGCGATTAACTATAAATAGCTACGAATGTTATCCAACTAGCAGAGGCATTTCCCCAGACGTACACCTCACACCCCAGGACGGATGCAGGGAGTAGCGGGCATGAAAAATGGGAGGTCCTCTACTCAGAGGTCCTCCCAGATGTTCTTAGGTGTGCGGAATCATGAACGATACCGTCGTTCCTTCATTGGGTTTGCTGACGATGGATAAGCCTTGACAAATACAAGGAGGGGGACTTGTCCAAATCGACTTCGTGAAAATCGAGCACGCCACCTACTTCATTGATGTGCTTCGATACGGGAAAAACTTCGGACCAAGCCCGACGCGACCGAGCAGGACGCCCAAAGTCAAGATCATGAAAGCGAAATATTTCAAGGAGGTTATGTTCCTTGTTCGCATCGGACCGATTCCTTCATAGGCCATTTATGAGACATGGCTAACGGACTTCCAGCTTCGATACCAATTGGCGATGTCGGGGCTCACCGACGTCTCCAAATCCCTTTCCAGTCTCGTTGTTAGCAGCAGATATTGTTCCTCAACGCCGATGTTATCGCCGATTGCATCATATAGCTTCATGAGCGAGAAATAGCTTTCTTCCTCGTCCGGAAGCATTCGTTGTATACGGAGATTCGCCTCGATCGCTTTTCTCGAAAATCCCCGTTCCTCGTAATAAGAACTTAATTTCTTCATGTGGTGCAACCATAGCAGCCGGAACCGTTCCCGTTCGTGTTCGGCCCAGATGTATCCATAGGCACCGAGATAATGGCCTGTGTATAAATGAAGCGCATGCTCGTAAGCATTCACGGTATTCGAATCGAGGGAGCCCAACTGCTTCATTTTGTATTCCCATTCCTCAGCGTCCACCCGCACCTCCCCGATTTCCAGCCGATATCCCGCTTCCAAATCTCCGCTTTGGATTGAAATCATGTCCATACTGTATTTCTTCAACGTTTGGCGGATGTAATATATCGCCGTATAGAGCTGCTGCGCTGCCTTGGCCTCCTCCAGGCCCGGCCACAGCAGTTCCAGCAAATCGCTTCGATTGATAGTCCGGTCCCGATGATGGAGCAAGTAGGCGAACAACTCTTGCGCTTTGCTCGTACGCCATTTTACCGTCTGTGCATCCGTGCCGGGGAGCTGAAATTGAATTTGATGAAAACAGCAAATGAATGGAGAGTTCGTATCCTGTACATTCGCTGCGCCTTTAAGGTTCAATTTCTCTTTGATTCGCAGTATGGTTTGGCGGAAACGATCTCTTACTATGGGCTTCATAATATAGTCCAGGGCATAAAGCTCAAAAGCGCGCACCGCATACCGGTCGTAGCCGGTCACGAATACGATTTCGATTTCGGGTACGACCGATTGGATTTGCCTGCCAAGATTCAGCCCGTCAATCTCGGGCATTTGAATGTCCAGAAACACGACATCGGGGCGGTGCGCCAGTACGCCGGCCACGACATCCTCCGGATTCGTGTATGTGGCGATAACTTCAATGCCGCTCTCTTCACTCTCGATCGCATTTTGTAGCCCGATCAAGGCCAAGGGTTCATCGTCAACTAATATGGCTTTCACAGGAGCATCCCCTTGCGAGTGTTTCTTGTTGTTGGCGTTTGTTAAGGGCACCGATCTTGCGTAGCGTTAGATTTCACTTCTCCTATTTATCGGGAAATTGCTTCCGTTTGTATAGATGGAAGGGCCGCGATTGCATATGTTTTGTTGAGGTTGGGTTGATAGACTAGTGCATAAGGGACCACGCAGTTGTCGAAAGATGTAGAATCGTTGATCGAATGGAGGAAAATTGAGTAATGAAACGTAAACGCAGCATGAGCAAATCTGTGATGGCATTCTTGATGACGGTGATGCTTGTTATTCAAATGGTGCCGTTCGCTGCTCCTGTATATGCGGTAGGGGCGGATAAAACGACATCCGTGTTTTTGGCGGCTAACACACTTCCATTTACTCTGAAGGTGGAGCAGGGAAATCCCATTTCTGTTATTGCGCCTGGCGGAACGATTCAAGGTAGACAGCAATTTACGCTCAAGTTGGAAGGGCTGAAGCTACCTGTAAAAGGCGATAATGATGCCGCTGATCCCAGCACATATATTCAAAAGGGTGACTGGATCGAATTGAAACGGGCGGATTACTTCAAGGAAGTGGTGTTGCCGACATCCAACAACAATGCCTTGATGGTAAATACGGCAGACCACCCAACTGCGCAGAAACTAGGCACGGTTAGTTTCTCGCCAAATAGTATCAAGATCGTGTTTGATGGGATTGATTATTTTTTCAATGGTACAGCGCGGGCGGTTACGTTCGGACTGAATACCACCGCTAATTCGGATGTGACAGGAATAGAATATGGCGAGTCCAAGCCGATCGAAATTTTCGGTGGATCGTATATGCTGAAAAACCCGGAGGTCACACCGGCATATAGCATGACGCTAAGCTCTCCCGGACAAGTAAAGTGGGATCAGTATAGTTATCGCGGAATTGAACCTGCACAATTCGTTGAGGGTGCAATCACGTGGCAGTCAACCGTATCTGCTTTTGACAAGTTTGATACTGCACTCAAACTGCCTCTTGACGGGAAGAAGTTCTTTACGGATCCTTCAATTTATGGCACCGCCCCTTTTGGTAATGTGAAAGGTATTTATGTGCCTGATTCTTTTAAAGTCAACGGCAATCCGGTAGTGCCAACCATTGACGCCAATGGCGCTCTGAGCTACGTCTTCCCGGCAGGAACCGGTGTTGATCCGTTAGTTGAATATAAGACATGGATTCCAAAAGAAGGCTACTATTACGAGTATAGGACTCCGCCGGGAAATCTTGGCCGTAGTTATCGGGACATGCAAGGTAGAGTGCAATTGCAAGAGATGGATGGCGCCGGTTTGGCTAGCGCATCTCAAGAGATTTCCTTTGCACCCGACTGGATTCAAACGTCCGCCGCATATGATCATCCGAATAAAACGATTACATGGACAGTTGTTGTGAACAAATATAACAAAACTGGGTTAAAAGATCTTAAAGTCGCTTTAAACTACTATGATGATACAAGTAAAAAGGTAGTGAATAATGCAATTCCTGCCGGACTGGAGATCGCTTCGTCGACATGGCGGACATGGGTGAACGGTAAAGCATCTTCGGTAAAATCGATTACCCCGGATGCGAACAATGTTTACTCCTTTGGAAATGTTGACGGCCAAGTGGAACTGATCATCAAGACCAAAGTAAACAGCGGTTCCAGCTTCAGACTTGATCCGCGAGCCAATTGGAAGTTGGACACGCCGGGCGGTATTCAGAACAATGATGTAACTACCGGCGTGCGATCTAGCGCAGTAACCGACGAGGCGATCCTTACCATCGGCGCACACACCTTTACGAAGAGTGCGGGCATTTCGATGGCGGATTACAACCTCGGCGCCATCACATGGACCGTCAACGTAACGCCGCAGTATGCGATACCTGATGCCGTAGTATACGATGTGCTCGTGCATGGCGGGGACTTGAACGTATTAGACACCGCTGTGGATAAAACCGGTGAAGTCGATGCTGCGACGATTGCGAAGATCAAATCAAATGTAAATACTGCTCAGCTTTGGAAGCAGTATGATTCGGGAACGTTGAAGGGCGTGACCAATGCGGCAGGCTTGATCATGAAGCATATTCCGTTGACCGACAAGAACGGTAACGTGGTGGCGGATTTAATCAAGGTGACCGGATACAACAGCGACCAAGCGACATCGTTCAGCTTCCGCGCATTGGAAAACGACATGAATGTACTGTTTAGACAAAATATTGAGACGGGAAAAACACGGTGGAATCGAGCGTTGCTGTTTGAGGGCGATACTGTAAAAACAGCGGAGATTTCGATAAATCTTCATATGCGCATGTTGAACAAGGATATGCTCTTTGCGTCGAAGCCGTTGAAGATCGATGGTACGCCGGAAAACGTAACTCCGAATAATATCGGTAGCTACATTAGGGATGATAACAGCGAGCCATGGACGATATCCGCCTATGATCAAACGACCAAAACCGTCACCTTCCGTCTAGGTGTCAATATGCCGGGCTACAACACGGAGCAAATGGCGAGTGCCGGCGGCAATCGGGTGATCACCGATGTGAAGCTGGTAGACACTTTACCCACGGGATGGGAATTTGTCCCCTTTGATGAGAGCGGACAAATGTATCAGCTATGGAAGGGATATTCGGACAATGGCGGCGGCACTGGGTACGGAGTGACAAACACTGCTCAATCCGTTATCAAATCGGGTGACCCTAGACATGTAGTGAGCTTCTCTGCCACAGGTAACGTAGGGACGTTCACCTTCTCCAAGTTGGAAAGTCCGTATGTCATTTTGGTGAAAGCAAGACCATCCAATGCGGCATTGGAGAAGTACATCGAGGAGTTCACGACAAGCAATACAACGAAGCAAGTGTTGTATAACGAAGCGGAATACTCCATGAAGATGGGTGGAACGGAGAAGAAAGCGACTGAAAAGCGCAAGGTTATTATACCAATTCAAGTGCTGAGCAAGTCGGTAACGAAGCCGTTCCCTGGTGTGATGGAATGGACAGTAAACTATGTGCCACCATACCATATGGAGAAAGGCGTGTTTTTACAGGACACCTTAGGTGCGGGTATGAACCTGCGCAAAGATGAGAGTAACAATCTCGTACTGACAGCACCTAGTATGGCGGTCTATCGTGCGACTCTGACTCCAAGCGGTGCTTTGGAGCGGTACGGCGAGGCACTGGATCTAAGTGCCGCGAATAGTGAAGTAAAGGTCACAGCTGCTCCGGGTGCAGACAATACGACTGTTCTGAAATTCGAGATGGATTACCCGAATAATCACTATCAATTTGTATATCAGACTGAGGTCGACAATAAGATCGTTCATGCCGGCGATAAGCTCGGAAATAAAGTAAAGCTGGAAGGCGATGACAAGCTGAAAGATGTCAGTGCCGAGAGTGAAACCACACTGGACAATTCGGACGTAGCAGGCGCATCTGCATCGAATGCTATGTTACCGATAATCAAGATGGCTAAGGACTGCTCGACTCCGTTAGCGAACGTGGAATTTACGTTATTTAAAAGTGACGGTGTAACGGAAGTCAAAAAAGGAAGTACCGGTGCTGATGGCAGGATCGATCTGTCGTTCCCAGATCCAGGATATTATGTACTGAAAGAAACCTTTATTGACACAGACACTTGGTTGGAAAATACGAAGATTTATCAAGTGTATGTAGGAAATACTCCGCAAAAGCCGATTTGGATCGATGGCAAATTAGTAGGTGGAAATATCGACACAAGTCATCCGTTCCCTGTATGTACGCCGTATGATGGCGAATTGATCATCACAAATACGGTAGACGGCAACGCTAAGGATGACAACAAGGAATTCGAGTATGTTGTCACCTTCAACGGAGAAGGCGAAGGTGGGGACAAAGACTATACCTACACCTACACCAAGCAGGGTGGCGGAACCGAAACTAAAACGATCAAGTCTGGTAGAACAATCAAGCTCAAGGGTGGCGAAACTGCGACCTTCAAAGATCGGATGACGGGATCGAAAGGTTATACCGTTACACAAACCGATTACAGCGAAGACGGCTATACGACCAATCCAACCAACTTTGTGAAGACAGGCAACTTCTCGGTGAACGGTATAACGAAAGCGGACTTCGTGAACACGAGAAACATCGGCAGCCTGTTGATCAAGAATACCGTGGGCGGTAATGCCGGTGATTTAAATAAGGAATTCGAATATATCGTCACTTTCACAGGTAATGCTGAAGGAGAAGACAAAGTATACACCTACAAGAAGCAGGACAATAGCACAGGGACGCTCAAATCTGGTCAAGTGCTCAAGCTCAAGCACAACGAAACTGCTACTTTTGAAGGGATATTGTCGAATACGAATTATACCGTTACCCAGACCGATTACACTGAAGAAGGTTATGTAACAACTCCAGCTGGTTTGAACTATGCAGGTAAAATTCCGGTTGGAACTATAGCGCAAGCGCCCTTTACAAACAACAAAAACATCGGCAGTCTGTTTATTAAAAATACGGTGAACGGCAATGCCGGAGATCCAAACAAAGAATTCGAGTACATCGTCACTTTCACCGGTCCGAATGAAGGTGGAGCCAAGGATTATTCGTACACCCTCACCAAGAAGAATGGCGACACTGAATCAAGAACGATTAAGTCCGGTGGTAAGATTACGTTAAAGGATGGCGAAGCTGCACTCTTTGCAGGAATACTAGCGGGCAGAGGTTACACTGTTACGCAGAGCGATTATAGCGAAGAAGGCTATAAAACGACCCCTGTTGCTATGAAATATGCAGCTAATATTGCTGTGGGTATTCCAGCGCAAGCGCCTTTCGTGAACACCAAGAACACCGGCAACCTGCTCATTAGCAATACCCTGAACGGCAACGCGGTCGATACGACGAAGGAATTCGAGTACACCGTCACCTTCATAGGAATTGCCGAAGGAGAAGACAAGGTCTACACCTACAAGAAGCAGGATGACAGCACGGGAACGGTCAAGTCCGGTGAAGTACTCACGCTCAAACACGGTGAGACCGCGCTTTTTGAGGGAATTCTGTCGGACACAGATTATATCGTTACCCAAAAAGATTACAGCGAAAACGGATATCGTACGAGTCCCGACAATTTGAAGCGTGAAGGAAGCATTCCGAGTGGGAATCCGCCGAGCAACACAGCGAGTGCACCTTTCGTGAATACGCGAAATAACGGCAACTTGCTCATTACCAATACATTGAACGGCAATGGTGGAGATCCGAACAAACCATTCGAGTACACGATCACCTTCACGGGCAATAACGAAGGCGGAGACAAGGAATATCCTTACATCTACAAGGATAAGGATGGCAACGAAATATCCGTAACACCAATCAAGTCCGGTGGCAAGATTACTTTGAAGGACGGCGAGACCGCACTCTTTGAGGGAATACCCGAGGGCACGGATTATTCCGTCGAACAAGATGATTACACGACGGACGGGTACACGACCGACCCTGAGGACTTTAAGCATACCGGAAAAATTGAAGCGGGCACGATAACGGCAGATTTCGAAAATAAGCGGTTGGTGTACAACGGTCTGCAGGTCAAAAATACGGTGACCGGCAATGGTGGGGATACGAGCAAAGAGTTCGAGTACACCATCGTATTCACCGGCGCAGGTGAAGGCGGAACCAAGGAGTATGCTTATAAATACATCAGTCAGAATGGCGAAGTATCCCGAAGCCTCAAGTCAGGCGATACCTTTAAGCTCAAGCACAATGAATCTGCGATCTTTGAAGGTCTCCTGTCGGGAACCGGCTATACGGTCACGCAGACAGATTACAGTCCGGAAGGATACAACACGAACCCCGTCAGCTTGACGCATGCTGGCAGCATTCCGCTCAGCGGCTCAGCAACGGCGCCATTCGTTAACACCAGATATGTCGGTGATTTGCTGGTCAGTAACACGGTAACCGGCAATGGCGCGGAGAAGGATAGAGACTTCGAGTACACCATCAACTTCACCAGAGCAGGTGAAGAAGTAGGCGAAGTCTACTCCTACACCTACACAAAGTTTGATGGCAGCACAGAAATCGGCAATATCCAGTCCGATGGCACATTCACGCTCAAGGGCGGCGAAACCGCGAGCTTTGAGGGAATTGTGGCGGGCACTGCTTATACCGTTACACAGGCCGTTTATGAAGGCTATACGACCGACCCAAGCAACGGGGTGAGGTCAGGAAGCATTCCGGCGAGTGACACGGCGAAAGCGCCGTTTGAGAACAAGAGGTACCTTCCGGGTACGCTGAC
>Ga0065721_10008524_pt1 | contig 10329 bp, 12 predicted proteins | sample Mesricmetagenome_FD_59108 | JGI IMG/M metagenome (GOLD analysis project Ga0065721, IMG submission 59108) | Mesophilic microbial community from rice straw/compost enrichment Sample: eDNA_1 v2 (version 2) | ecosystem: Engineered > Solid waste > Grass > Composting > Bioreactor | place: USA: Davis... | reverse complement strand
AACCCATCATGTCGGGTTGGTAGCGGACACCTTCTTCGTTGGTGAAAGCAGCCACAACAATCGAGCGCTCGGGAAGCCTGTTCGCCATGCGATAAGCCCGTACGACGCCCAGCCCGGCCAGTACGCCGTAACATCCGTCCAGCCCCTGCATTGCGCACCGTATCGATGTGTGAGCCGATCATGACTGGGCGGTGGTCTACCGATTCTTTCGCAGCTGGAAGTATCCCGAAAATGTTTCCGATACGATCGACCTTCACGTCCATATCCAGCTCAAGCATCCATTTCACGAGCTGATCGCGACCGGCTTTGTCTTGCTCAGTCAAGGCAATGCGGGTTCGGCCCCCTTCGGGATTCGCATCAAGCCCAATGTTGCCCAGCACACGTAGTTGGGCGAGAAGCATATCAATATCAAGAGAGAGGGTAAAAGAGTGCATCTTGCGCTCCGTGCTTATGTGCACGGAATAATATTTCGTCTCACCGGTAGAATTTTCTCTATTTGGCGCGGCAAAATTGAATTTTTTATTGAATTTAATGGCTTTTGACTGAGGGGGTGTTGTGACCATCAAGCTCGACCACTACGATCGCGCGCTTCTCAATGCAGTTCAGGAGGATGCATCCGTTCCGCAAAGTGTTTTAGGCGAGCGGGTGAGTCTGTCAACCGCTGCGGTCAACCGGCGTTTGCGGATGTTGTCCGACTCCGGAGTCATTGAGCGATATGCTGCCTGTGTCGACCCGAGCGCCGTGGGTTATCCCCTCACCATTGTTGCGGAAGTGAAAGTCGAGAGCGAACGGGCCGACTTGCTTCAGGATGTACGACGCACGTTCCTCGAGTGCCAAGAAATACAGCAGTGCTACTACGTGGCGGGGGAGTGCGACTTTGTGCTGATTTTCCTGGTGAAAGACATGGAGCAATACATAGAACTGACTCGCACGCTCTTTCATCAGAACAACAATATCAAGTCATTTAAGACCATGGTCGCCATGGACCGTGTGAAGGCGGGCCTCGCAATTCCGCTCTGAAGGGCTAGCTCGGCGAATTGAGGCGGCCGGCTGCTCGGCGGCCTACCTCGCATCATCAGTCTCGTCGGCCATCAATGTGGCAGGTCGAACAGCAGGATTTCGGCATCCTGCGCTTGATCCACAGTAATGGTGGGTTCAGAGATGACTTTGGCTGCATCGCCGGCTTCCAGCTGCATGCCGTTCACCTTCACTGAGCCTCTGACGACATGCAAATACCCAAGGCGGCCCTCGTCCAATGAATACTGAAGCGCATCGTTGTTGTCCAATATCGAAGCGTAGATATCCGCGTCCTGATGGATCACTACCGATCCTGCCCGCCCGTCCTGGGATGCAATCAAACGCCATTGCCCCTTCTTGCTGACAGCATCAAAGAACTTCTCCTCATAGCTGGGCTCCACACGGCGTGTATTGGGCATGATCCAGATTTGAAGGAAATGCACCGGATCAGTGGACGATGCATTGAATTCGCTGTGCATGACGCCGCTGCCTGCACTCATGCGCTGCACATTACCGTAACGGATCACGGACCCATTCCCCATGCTGTCCCTGTGTTCCAACGCCCCCTCAAGCACGTACGAGATGATTTCCATGTGCGAGTGTCCATGTGTTCCGAATCCCGCTCCCGGTTGAACACAATCTTCGTTGATGACACGAAGGGGCCCAAAGCCCATGTGCTTAGGATCGTGGTAATTGGCAAAAGAAAAGGAATGGCGGGAGCTCAGCCAGCCGTGCTCTCCGACACCCCGGTCCTCGCTTCTACGGATATCCAACATGATGCTCTCCTGGGTCTAGAAGGGCGACTTGCCCTCATATACGCAGTGTATTGAGGCTGATACCTAAGATAAACAGCGACGATTCGTCCAAATCGTTCTAAATTTGGGATAAAACAGCATAGCTTTGGCTGGTGCGTCGTTCAGCTGCACTAATTCAGTGCAGCACGTCACGTGCAGGAAGTTAAGTAACAATTTGGTTCAGTGTTTTCCCCAAATTTACGAACCACAATAAAAGCCTGATACTGACTGACATGTCAGTTAAATAAGGTGGCTTTGGATGTCGGAGAGCGTTGAAGGCAAAGCGGTGGTAATCGGGCCAGATGCGGGCACGAGTTACTGGCAGCCCCAACCGGCCAGCGGGTATGTGCGCACGCTGCTCAACAGCAAGCAACTAGGCGCAAGCACGCCTTTTTCATCCGGTACGCAGACCGTCGATCCCGGCTGCTGGGTCCGCGAACATTGTCACGTGGACCATGAAGAAATCATCTTCATTTTCGAAGGTTCGGGTATTGCCAAAGTTGACGGAGAAGAGCATCCGATCGCTCCAGGGGCGTGTCTGTTCCTCGGAAAGAACAGGAAGCATTCATTTCACAACACCGGGCCAGGGCCTCTGTCGTTCTTTTGGACTCTGATGCCCGGCGGACTCGACGATTTCTTTGCATCCATTGGTCGGGTGCGGACGTCCGATACGCCGAAGCCCGCGCCGTTCGAGCGTCCAGCAAATATCGCTGAAATCGAAGCGCGAACGGTCTTCGGATGGACGCAAAAGGTTTAACCCTCCCATTTACATACTTGAATCAGAGTTCCGAAATGTTCATTGAAGAGCGCGACTACCGCATGAAGCCAGGCTGTCTGCCAAAGTTCGTTGACACCTATGAAAAGCATGGGCTCGAACTGCAGAAGAAGTACCTGGGCAAATTCCTCGGTTATTTCGTGAGCGAAGTTGGTGAACTCAACCATGTCGTCGCGCTTTGGGGTTGGGATAGTTTGGACGAGCGTGACCGCGCTCGGAGTGCCATGCTGGCTGATCCCGCCTGGCAAGCCTATCTGGGCATGGTGGTGGAGCTCATCGACTTGCAGCAAACCCGCATTTTGAAGCCTGTGGGTTTCTCACCCATCCAATAGCCTCCAAGTACTCGCATGGAATCAATCGTTGAACTGGGGGCGTTCACTCGCGCCCGAGGGGAGTCGTGCGCTCACGGAAGGGTACGACTCGCTATTTCGCAGTCTTGGAAACGCTTATGAAGCCCTTTTGTGTCATTCAAACCCTTAATAAGACCGTCCGCTGGATCATTGCCGGTCTGATGCTCGCGATGGTCGGCTGCACACTTTGGCAAGTCATCGTCCGCTTCCTTCTCACGGCGTTTGGCCTCACGTGGGCGGCGCCATGGACGGAAGAGCTTGCGCGCTACTGCATGATCTGGATTATTTTCCTCGGAGCCGGGCTCGCGTGCAGGCATGCGCAATTAATCGCCCTCGAAATCGTCGTGCAGCGCTTGCCTGATGCGTTGGGGAAGGCCATCGCTTACGTGGCTATTGCAGCGTGCGTTGCCTTCTATGGGTTGATGCTGTCGTTGGGAATGGAATTCCTCGAGTACGGAAGCATTGAGTCGAGTCCTGTGCTCGGTATTCCGAAGAACTGGGTGTATTGGTCTCTGCCGGTCGGTTTTGCTCTCATGATTATCAATACGCTCACGCTCGCGTTTGAAGCCCGACTGAAGAATGTCGACATCCGGATTGCTGGCCAAGCGTTGGAGGTGAACTGACATGGTTATGACAATACTGCTGATGTTGCTGTTCTTTGCCATGAGTATTCCCGTGGCGATCAGCCTTGGAATTGCGCCGCTACCCGTCCTCATTGAGCGGGGAATGCCGTTGATCGCTATTCCACAGACGATGTTCGAAGCCATGGACTCGTTCGCATTGATGGCAGTGCCCTTCTTTGTGCTTGCGGGCCGGATCATGCAGACCGGGGGGATCGCGCGCCGCTTGATCGAACTGGGCCTGGCTCTGATCGGCTGGGTGAGGGGCGGCCTGGGAAGTGCAGCCGTGCTAACTACGATGTTCTTCTCTACCATCTCGGGCTCTTCGTCTGCAACGACGGCCGCTATCGGTTCCGTCATGATCCCGGAGATGGAGCGCAAGGGATATCCGCGCGCCTTTGCCAGTTCGGTTGTGGCAGCGAGCGGGGAACTGGGGGTAATCCTTCCCCCGTCGGTTCCAATGATTATCTATGCGATGCTCACCAATACGTCGGTGGCAAGTCTGTTCTTGGCGGGGGTGATCCCCGGGATCATGATCGGCCTGTCGTTGATCTTGACAGTCATGGTGATGGCGCGGCGCCAGGGATTCGGTGAAGGCTATGCGGTCACTCCCCGTGAATGGCTGGCAGGGGTTGTGGCCGCATTTCGCAGGGCGTTTCTTTCGTTGTTGATGCCGATCATCATCCTGGGTGGCATTTATGGCGGGTTCTTCACTGCCACAGAAGCTGCTGTTGTGGCTGTTGCATACGCCTTCTTGGTGAGCAAGTTCATCTATCGGGAGATCAAGTGGTCCGATGTGCCCGATATCCTGTGGAGTTCGGGGATCACGTCCGCAATTGTCCTGTTGATCGTGGGCTTTGCCTCGGTGTTTGCCTATGTCTTGAGCCTTTATCAGGCACCTCAACAGGTGGCGAACATGTTGCTCGGTATCTCCGACAACCCATTCATCTTCTTGCTCCTGGTGAATGCCGCCTTGCTGGTCGTGGGCCTGTTCATGGAAACCTTTGCGGCCATCCTGATTCTCGCACCGGTCCTGGCGCCCGTCGCAGTCAGCCTGGGTATTGATCCGGTCCATTTCGGCCTGATGATCATCGTGAATCTTGCCATCGGCATGGTCACTCCTCCCGTGGGCGTCAACCTGTTCCTGGTTTGCGGCATCGCGAATATCTCCATGGAACGCCTTATGAAGCCTTTGTCAGTCTTTCTCGCGGTGCTGTTGGTCAACCTCATGTTGATCACCTACGTACCAGTTCTATTCCCCCGTCTTTTCTGATCGCATCACAATCCAAATTGGAGTCTGTTTTATGAAGAAGATTGCTTTGCTATGCGCCGGCCTGTTTGCCACCTGCGTGTCCGCTGCTTCACTGGCCAACACGATTCAGATCAATATTGGGCACGTGCTGGGAGAGACAAGCTCTTATCAGATCGCCGGCAAGCATTTCGCCGAGCTCATGGAAAAAAAGACGGATGGAAAGGTCAAGGTCACCGTCTTCCCGAACGCAGCCCTGGGCGGTGAGCTTAAGTTGGTACAAGGCGCGCGCACCGGTGTGGTGGACGGCTTGATCGTCGGTCAACCTTCGCTCGAAAACACAGTGCGCGAATATCGCGTCCTGTCTTTGCCCTACTTGTTCGATGATTACGTGCAAGCGAACNAGATCATGCANGGTCCTGTCGGCGATGATCTGCTCAAGGTCCTNCCGAACTACAACCTCGTGGGTCTGGGNTGGGGTGGCATTTANGCACGTAGCCTGGCGTCGATGAAACCGGTTCCTGACATCAATGCCGTGAAGGGCATGAAGATTCGGGTCATCCAGTCGCCGGGCTACGTTGAAGCCTACAAGGCGCTCGGCGCCCAGCCCACGCCCACTGCCTATGCTGAGTTGTTCATGGCCTTGCAGAATGGCGTGGTCGACGCCGCTGAATTGAGCCCGGACCAAACTGTGGGGGACGGTTTTGCAGATGTCATCAAGAATTACTCGGTGACGGCCGTCCATCAGCTTCCCAGCCTGTTCATCATGTCGAAAGCTAAGTTCGACAGCTATCCCAAGGATGTTCAGCAGGCCATCGTTGAGTCCGGCAAAGAGGCCATGAAGGTGGCCGTCGAGTACCAGACTAAAAAGCTGGAAGAGGCGTTCACTGTGTTGAAGGATAAGGGCGTGAACGTTCAGCGTCCGGATCTGGCTCCGTTCCGCGAAGCCGGTCGTGCCGCCTGGAAAGAGATCACCAGCCAAGCGCCGGGCGGTGAAGAATTTGTCACTCGTGTCGAAGCTGCACGCAAGCAATAAATCATGAGCGGGGCAAACCAGACTGCCACGCCTTTCACGACGACCACTCCGGACGGCGCAACGCTGTCCGGGTACCGTCAGGGGACAGGGGCGCCCGTTGTCCTGATCAGTGGTCTTGGTGGCACGGCTTCCTTCTGGCAGCCTGTCGTTTCAAGGTTGGCGGGCCGCACGTGCATCACGTTTGACCAGCGCGGTATTGGAAGGTCATCCCGCGGAACGGCCCAGGTGTCGATCGGTCGGCTCGCCGAGGACGTACTCTGGCTGCTCGATGCACTCGAAATCGAGTCGGCAACCTTGATCGGCCATTCCACCGGCGGGTGCATTGCGACGGAATGCTCGTTGCTCGCACCGGATCGAGTAAGCGCACTGATCTTGAGTGGGACATGGGCCGGTCCGAATGAGTACATGACCCGTTTGTTCGACGCACGCCTACGTTTATTGCAAGTGGATCCGGCCTTGTATCAAGGTCTGAATCCCTACCTGTCCTTCCCTGCCGAGTGGCTGGTTCAGCACCCGCGTCTCATCCCCCAGTACGAACCATCGAATTGGGACAAGCAGCGCGTGGCGGTCGTTGAAGAGCGAATCAAGGCATTGCTTGCATTCAACCGTCGCGACGCACTCAGTACACTGGCACAGCCCTGCTTGGTACTTGGAGCGCAAGATGATCTCGTCGTGCCCAATTTCTTGCAGCAGGAAATTGTGGAACGTGTGCCGGGGGCGGAACATGAATATTTGACGGATGGCGGACATTTCTATCCGCTGTCACGGACAGACGCATTTGTTAAGCGCGTGACGAACTGGAATGGGTGGGAAAGATGAGTGCATTGAAGATCGGTTTAATCGGCTATGGCACGATTGCTAGCGATGTTCTTCAGGAACTGTGTGTGTGGGAAGGCCGGATTGTCGAGTGGGCGGCCTTGCTACGCAGCGATTCCACTCGGCAAGTGCCTGAATCGATACGCACGTTTCACTCCCTTGACGCGCTTGCGGAATGGCAACCGGATCTCGTCATCGAAGCGGCAAGTCAGGCTGCCGTACAGGAGCATGTTCCCCAGCTTCTGTGTGCTGGTTTCAACGTGGTCGTGACCTCAGTGGGGGCCCTGGCTGATGAGCCCACGCGTATGGCGGCGATGGCGGCTGCAGAAAAGGGCCGGGCAAAGGTCATTGTGCCCGCCGGGGCTGTCGCCTCGACCGATTATCTGGGCGCCTTGCAAGGGAACGCGTCTGCGTCGGTGGTGTACGAATCTCGTAAGCCGCCTGCAGCATGGCGGGATGAGTTGATGGAGCTCGGGCACGATCCCGACGCACTGACAGGCGAGCTCGAATTGTTCTTCGGAACGGCACAAGAAGCTGCTTTGCGTTATCCCAAAAACCTGAATGTCGCCGCTACCCTCGCCCTTGCCGGAGTAGGCATGGAGCAGACCCAGGTGCGCGTCGTCGTAGATCCTGCGGTCGGTGGCAATCAACATCGGGTGATGGTAAGGAGTCCTCTAGGGACGCTCGAAACCACGTTGGTCAATAACCCCGCACCGGGCAATCCCAAGACGTCGTGGATCGTGGCGCGCAGCGTCGCACATGCCGTGCGCAAGCAATTTTCCACTCTCGTGGTAGGTGGGTAATCACAAGCCCCGCCAGTCAACTCAATTCAGATAGCAGATAGGAAGCAACAATGAAGCTCGACAAGAAAGTAGCGGTCGTCACAGGTGCGGGTTCCGGCATCGGAGAGGCCACTGCCCGCCTGTTCGGTCAGGAGGGCGCACATGTCTGTGTCGTCGATTTGAATATTGATGCAGCTCAGCGCGTTGCGGAGGCCATTCGGCAGCAGGGCGGAAAGGCGGAGGCCCACGCGGCGGACGTATCCGCCGATGAACAAGTTGCTGCGCTCATGGGGAGCGTCGAATCGCACCACGGCACGTTGGACATTCTCGTCAATAATGCCGGTTTCGGGATTGCGGGCACTGCGCCGGCGACATCCCGTGAGAGTTTCGATCGGATTATGTCGGTGAATGTGACTGGCGTGTTCTTGGGATGCAAATACGCCATTCCCATCATGCAGCGGCAAGGCGGGGGCGTGATCGTCAATACCGGGTCCGTGGGAGGGCTGGTCGGTCTGCGAGAACGCGCCGCTTACTGTGCATCAAAAGGGGCCGTGATTGCCATGACGCGGGCCATGGCGCTCGATCATGTTGGCGACGGGATTCGGATCAATGCCGTCGCACCGGGTACGATAGAATCACCTTACTTTAAAGAGATTTTTGCCCGGTCCTCCGATCCCGAGGCGCTGCGCGCGCAACTTTCTGCGAGGCAACCCATGAATCGACTGGGCACGCCGGAAGAAGTGGCCAAGGCCATTCTCTTTTTATCCAGTGACGATTCCACGTTTGCCACGGGATCCATCTTGGTACTCGACGGAGGTCTGAGCGCGGCTTGAACCCTACTTCCGGTCCGACCGTTGCATGCAACATGCACATCACGCAGGAGCCAATATGCCGGAAGCTGAAGACAGCCCATCAATGAAAGAGCGGATTCGCACTGCGGCGGCCGAGATGCTGATTGCTCACGGCTCTGCAGGCTTCCGCTTTCAGCAGATTGCCGACGCCCTCCGGTGCAGCCGTGCCAATATTCACTATCACTATCGACACAAGCACACGCTGATCGAAGAAGTGACCATTGAGTATTGCCGGGGAACCATCGAGATGTTCGACCGAATCTGGAATTCGGATGCAAGCTTCTCGGAGAAAATCAAGAGCAGTATGGAGTTCAACCGTGGGCGCTACCTCAAGCGAAATCCCACTGGCCAAACCGGGTATCCATGGAGTCTGATCGCGCGGATGCGGTTGGAGGGAAACCTGATCACCGAACCTGCGCGCAAGGCGGTGCGTGATTATTCATCCGCCTTGCAGATATGCGTGGTGAACGGAATCCGCAAGGCAGTGCAGCGAGGCGAATTGATTTCGGAAACACCGGTCGAAATCGTGGCCCTGCCGTTCGTGGAAATTGCGAACAGCGCTGATCCCATTACACGGGACGCGGGGCAGTTTGATCGTCTGCGCCAAATGTACGAGGCGTTTGAGCGCCTGGTAATGGATGCCTATGGAGCGAAGCGGCATTGCATGTAACAAAATACCGCAGCATGCTATAAAACCGGCCTCCCTCCATATCCACTTGATTCGTCATGGACCTCTCGATTCTCCGTAACATCCAGTTTGGCGTCGACATTGCAACGAGCATTACGATTCTTGGCGCCTTGGTGTCGTGGCTCTATAACCAGCGCCGAAACCGCATCCACGAGGAACGACGTCGTGAACTGGAGCGGCAGCGGGGGATCAACGACGCCGCGCGCGCGGTCGTGACGGCAAGTGTGCAAGGGTTGATCGAAGGACTCTCCAAGGGATTCAACCAAATCGTCACAAGCAGCCTGGCCATCGAATCCAAGGTCGAACGATCGCTGGATGCGGGCGGCGTGGAAGCCGTGGCAGCGATGCTCGATACGGGCGGCGTCGACTTGGACAAAATCGAGGACCAGCTTGCACAGGTACGCGAGCACGTGTCGAACTTTTACGAGTCGGCCGCTACGTCCCGTTATCTGTTGATTCCCTCTCTTTATTGCCTTCCGGAAGGTGAAGAGACCATTCGCACCGTTAAGGAAGACTTCCGCGGCGTCATGACGGCGCATAACCGTATTGCCGGGGGCTATGTCGCCTTGATCTCCGAGTTGAAGCCCTTGTTGACGGCCGCCTCGGAAGTCGATCCGGGCCTGCGTGATTCCGAGGACTTCCCTGGCGTGTTCTACAAGGAACATGAACGGGCCATCGACTCCATCATCTTCGACAAGGACTACGCTGCGTTCGTGGATGCATATGTGCCAGCGGGGCGGGAACAGGAATTCCATGACTTCGTGGCCAGTCCCGGTGCTTCATTTGCGGAAATGGACCAGACCCTCTTGGCAACGGTTCTCTCGCGATTCGTGTGCAGCTTGCTTTCCGGGCCAGGCAAACTGATGGCTCATGTCCTGATCCTGGTATGCAAAGAACTTCGAGCCACTCGCATCGAATGCAAGCAAGCGTTGGTCAACCTCGCGGCCATTTCATGCCGCGTACTTTCCAAAGACAACAGCCAGCCCATCGATGTCATCGCCCGGGAGCTGAAGTCCGACAAGTACTTCGCGCTTGAATCTGAGATTCGCTGAAGCGCACAGGGCGTCTGCAGTAAAGACGGCTGAGGCACTGGAGTGCTAAGGTTGCACGGTTGCTGATATCCGTACGCACCAAGGAGATCGCGTCATGGTGAACTCGTTGCAAGAAGATAGCGCAATCGATGTGATCGTCGTACCACGAAGCCATGAGTTGGCCGACAACTTCGAGGTCCGGCGGGCTTTGCCCACACGGCAGCGGCGTATGGTCGGCCCGTTCGTATTCTTTGACCAAATGGGGCCTCATGTTTTTTCGGCAGGGCAGGGACTGGACGTCCGGCCCCACCCTCACATTG
>Ga0065721_10053213_pt1 | contig 10331 bp, 4 predicted proteins | sample Mesricmetagenome_FD_59108 | JGI IMG/M metagenome (GOLD analysis project Ga0065721, IMG submission 59108) | Mesophilic microbial community from rice straw/compost enrichment Sample: eDNA_1 v2 (version 2) | ecosystem: Engineered > Solid waste > Grass > Composting > Bioreactor | place: USA: Davis... | reverse complement strand
CGCGGCGGCGGGCGTCGTCATCGTCGCCGCCCCGGGCGCGCCGATGGCGGTCGACGGTCACGACACCACGACGCCGGTCACGGTCCTCGTCGAGCGGGCGAGGCCGCGCGGCTCCGGCCGCTTCGCGCTGCCCGACCCGCTGGCCGACCCGGTCCTCGACCTGCGCATCGCCTCCTCGACCGCCCGGGCCTATCTGGTCCGCGCCGGCGACTACATCCAGATCCTCGACGTCGACGGCCGCCAGTGCACCGACTTCCAGTGCTTCTCCGCCCGCAAGCTCGACCGCGGCATCGAGCATCCGCTCGACGTCACGACGACGCGCACCCTGATGGGCGGGGCCTATCCGATGCCCGGGCTGCATTCGAAATACTACGACCAGGACATGGAACCGCTGGTCGAGGTGGTGCAGGACACCTGCGGCCGCCACGACGCCTTCGCCCTCGCCTGCTCGGCGAAATACTACGACGACATCGGCTATCCCGGCCACGTCAACTGCAGCGACAATTTCAACGGCGCCCTCGCCGGCCACGGCGTCGCCCCGCGCGCCGGCTGGATGGCCGCCAACTTCTTCTTCAACACGGCGATCGACGCCCACGGCCAGATGATCGCCGACGAGCCGTGGTCGCGGCCGGGCGACTACGTGCTGCTCAGGGCGCTGACCGACCTCGTCTGCGTCTCGTCGGCCTGTCCCGACGACACCACCGCCGCCAACGGCTGGAACCCGACCGACATCCACGTGCGGACCTATTCGGGCGCGGAGAGATTCACCCGCGCCGTCGCCATCCGCCCGACCAGGGACGCCGAACCGCAGATGACCCGCGAGACCGCCTTCCACGCCTCCTTCGCCGCCCACACCCGCAACTTCGTCGAATACCGCGGCTACTGGCTGGCGAAGGATTTCCCCGCCACCGGCGCCCTCGGCGAATACTGGGCCTGCCGCGAGAAGGCGGTGGTGATGGACCTGTCGCCGCTGCGCAAGTTCGAGGTCACCGGCCCCGACGCCGAGGCCCTGCTCGACCACTGCCTGACGCGCAACGTCCGCCGCCTCGCCGTCGGCGACGTCGTCTATTCGGCGATGTGCCACCCCCACGGCGGCATGATCGACGACGGCACCTTGATGCGCCTCGGCGACGACAACTTCCGCTGGATCGGCGGCGACGACTACGGCGGCGTCGCCCTGCGCGAGAAGGCCGCCGAGCTCGGGCTCAAGGTGCTGGTGCGTTCGTCGAGCGACCAGCTCCACAACATCGCCGTCCAGGGTCCGCTCAGCCGCGAGATCCTCGCCGAGGTGATCTGGACCGCGCCGGCCCGGCCGACGCTCGCCGAACTCGGCTGGTTCAAGCTGACGGTCGGGCGCCTCGGCGGGCCGGCCGGGGAGCCGGTCGTCGTCTCGCGCACCGGCTACACCGGCGAACTCGGCTACGAGATCTGGTGCCATCCCAAGGACGCGAAGGCGGTGTTCGACGCGGTCTACGAGGCCGGTGCGCCGCGCGGTCTCGTGCCGATGGGGCTCGCCGCCCTCGACATGGTGCGCATCGAGGCCGGCCTCGTCTTCGCCGGCTACGACTTCTCCGACGAGACCGACCCCTTCGAGGCGGGCATCGGCTTCACGGTGCCGCTCAAGACCAAGGACGCCGACTTCGTCGGCCGCGAGGCGCTGATCCGTCGCAAGGCCCACCCGGCGCGCAAGCTGGTCGGCCTCGAGATCGACGGCGCCGTCGTCGCCTCCCACGGCGACTGCGTCCACGTCGGCCGCGCCCGGGTCGGCGTCGTCACCAGCGGCACCCGCTCGCCGATCCTGAAGAAGACCATCGCGCTCGCCCGGCTCGACGTCGCCTGCGCCGACATCGGCACCGAGGTCGAGATCGGCAAGCTCGACGGCGAGCAGAAGCGCCTGCCGGCCCGGGTCGTCGCCTTCCCGCATTTCGACCCGGAGAAGACCCGCCCGCGGTCCTGATCCTTCCGTTTTCCACCACGAAATCTCGATCGGAAGGCCGGCCCTGCGCCGGCCTTTTCACGTTCTCGCGCCCGCGGGACCGACGTTGCGGCGCGGCGAGGGAGATCCGACGCGCCGGCGGCCGCGACGGGTCGGCACGCTTTGCCGGGTGGTGATGCCGGAATGCCACGGTTCCGCCGCGCCGTCCGCTCAACCAGCGCAAGATCGCGCGGCACCGGAAGCGGACATGCGGCGCGCATAGGTCGAATAGACGCGAACAATAACCCGGATTTCGAGCGGCTTTTGTGCGTCGCAACGGAAACAATTCGCGAATGCGATATCAAAATCACTTCCGATCCATGCGAAAGCTCGTCGGAGTGAACGATCTACTGTGACATTTTTGTTCTGTTTTTTCTTCGGGTTTCGAATTATGCGTTTTTGGGACGGAAGAATTTTAACCATTTGTTCAGGATCGGCACGCAGCCTCGGCTCTGGGGGCGTATGGTTTGCGAAGTGCTAATGCACGACGCGTGGTTCGAGGAGAAGCTCCGGTGACCCAAGTCTCCGGCATGCGAAACTTTCGCGGCCTGCTCACCGCCTGGTGGACGTCGGCGCGCTGGGCGGAGGCCTGGGCGCTGGCCATCGCCGTCGCCTGCCTCACAGCCGCGGTGAGCAAGTCCGGCGTCTGGGTCGCGGAAGCCTCCGGCGAATTCATCAGCGCCATCGTCAACTTCCACGTCGTCGAGACCGAGGTCGCGAAAGGCCGGCTGCTGTCGAGCGGCCTCGTCCTCGTCGGCCTCGCCGCCCTGAAGTCCTTCCTCCTCGTCGGTATCCGGCACTACGTCTCCACCACCATGCACCGCAAGTGGCGGCGCTGGCTCGACGGCGAGTTCAACAAGGCCCTGCTCGGCGAGCGGCGCGCCTATTTCCACCTGATGAGCGGAACGGGAGCCGAGGCGGGCGGAACCCGGCTGCCCGACAACATCGACCAGCGCGTCCAGGACGCGGTCAAGGACATGACCGGCGGCGCCCTCGGCCTCGCCATGGGCCTGCTCACCGTCGTCACCTCGGTCTTCTTCGTCGGCCAGAAGCTGATGGAGACCACCACCGCGGTCGAGGGCCTCGAATTCCTCGGCCAGTGGGGCTCGATCGTGCTGGTCTTCGTCGTCGTCGGCGCCTACGTGCCGCTCAACACCTTCATCGCCCTGAAGATCGGCAAGGTGATGGAGCGCCTCAACGTCGCGATGCAGAGCTACGAGGCGAGCTATCGCGGCGAATTCAGCGCGCTGACCCGCCGCTCGCTCCAGGTCGCCGCCTCCCGCGGCGAGGGCGTCCAGGCCAAGATCCACGGAACGCTCTACGCCTCGATCGACGACACCTGGGAAAAGAAGAACCGCATCGCCTCGGTGTTCCTCTCCTTCCACGGCCTCTACGGCTTCCTCACCGACAAGGTGGTGTCCTACCTGCCGATGCTGCCGAGCTACATGGCCGGCGGCGTCGACTTCAAGACCTACGTCACCGGGTCGGAACTGGTCAGTTCGCTGATCAACAACTGCTCCTGGCTGATCAACGTCATGCCGGACATCGCCAACCTGCGCGCCAACGCCCGCCGCGTCATCGAGCTCGCGGGCGCGATCGAAGCGGTGCAGGACGACCACGGCTTCTACGCCGAGACCGGCGTGCGCGCCTTCGACTACACCGGCCGCAACGCGGACGGCAGCCTCGCCGTGCGCAAGCTGCAGCTGATGCACCAGGGCCACGACGAGGCCTTCCTCGAGACCGGCCGTCTCGCCTTCTCGCCGGGCCAGTGGGTCTTCGTGAAGGGCCCGTCGGGCTGCGGCAAGTCGTCGATGATCAAGGCGCTGGCCGGGCTCTGGGCCCACGGCCGCGGCGAGGTCCTGTTCCCGGAAGGCGCCCGCCTGCTCTACGCCTGCCAGGAGATCCGCCTGCCGCAGTGCTCGCTCAAGCAGCTGGTGGCGCTGCCGGTCGACGAGAGCCGCTTCAACGACGTCGAGATCGCCGCCGTGCTCGCGGCCGCCGGGCTCGGCGAGTTCTGCGAGGCGCTGGCCGACGGCCAGTGGCGCGGCCGGCGCTGGGAGGACATCCTCTCCGGCGGTCAGAAGCAGCGCCTCGTCCTCGCCCGCATCCTGCTGCACCGGCCCGACGTGCTGTTCCTCGACGAGGCGACCGCCGCCCTCGACCCGGCCGCCCGCACCCGATTCCTCGCGCTGATCAAGGCGCGCTGCCCGGCCTCGATCGTCATCAGCGTCATGCACGAGCCGACCCCGCCGCTCGACGAGACCGGCCGCTCCTTCTACGACAGCCTGCTCGAGATCGAGAACGGCCGCGCCCGGCTGAAGCCGATCCTCGACCTCGCCGTCGACGAGCCGGCGCCGCGTCGGATCCGGCTCGAAGCGGCGGAATGACGCGCGGGCGGGGATGTCCGGCGGGCATCAGGGCGCTCCTCGCCGGCCCGGCCCCTTTCGCCGCCGCCGATGCTCAGCCCGCGCTCACCCGCGCGGCGGCGGTGACGATCTCGTAGACGAGCCGCCCGTCCTCGACCGCCATGCGGGCGTTGCCCTGGAAGGCGGCGGGCGCGAACTGCTTGAGCAGCCGGGTGCCGAAGCCCTGGCGCTCGCTGGGCCCCGAGCCGACGGCGGTCTCCTCCCAGGAGAAGCGGAACACGGCGAGGTCGCCCTCCGCCGCATGGCCCCAGGCGATCGCCACGGTGCCCTCGGAGCCGGAGAGCGCGCCGTATTTGATCGAGTTGGTCAGCAGCTCGTTGAGCACCAGCGACAGCGACAGGCCCTGCTTGGCGTCGAGCCGGCAGTCGTCGCCGGTGACGGTGATGCGGTGGCGCAGCATCGCATGTGGGGCGAGCGCCTTCTCGACGAGATCGGAAAGGCCGGTGTCGATCACCGCGGCGCTGGTCAGCAGCATCTGGACCTGGGCGAGCGCGGCGAGACGCTGGGCGAGGGTCTCGCGGGCGTCGTCGAGGTCGCGGGCGTGGCGCAGCGACAGGTTGACGATGGCGTTGACCATGGTCAGCACGTTGCCCATGCGGTGGGCCAGCTCGCCGTTGACGATGGCGAGCTGGCGCTGGGCCTCCACGGTTCCGGTCGTCTCGATCACCGTGTCCATCAGGCCGGCGATCTCGCCGTCGTCGCCGCGGATCGGGCTGTAGCAGAAGGTGAAGAACGCCTCTTCCGGATAGCCGTTGCGCTCGATCGTCAGCGCGAAATCCTCGATGAAGATCGCCTCGCCGGCGAAAGTCCGCCGCACCATCCCCTCGATGTCGGGCCAGGCTTCGGCCCAGACGTCGCGGAAGGAGCGGCCGATCGCACCGGGCTTGGCGCCGAGGATCGGCCGGAAGGCGTCGTTGTGGAAGGTGAGGAGGTCCGGACCCCAGACGATCGCCTTGGGAAAATGCGACGACAGCATCATGCCGAGCGCCGTCTTCAACGCCAGCGGCCAGCCCGCGATCGGGCCGAGCGCGGTCGTCGACCAGTCGAAGGCGGCGATCGCCTCCGCGGCCGCGCCTCCGCCGATCAAAAACGAAGGCTCGCCCGTCGTCATCTTTCATGCTCCATGCGCTCGACGGGCTAGCGTTACGATGGCGCGGCGCGGCGGTAAAGGGGCACCGTGACGGGGCGGCGGCGGCGCCCTTTCTCTCGCCGGATTTTTCGGCGACAACAGACCCGCCGCGAAGGCGGCGAGCGGCGGGAAGGGGAGAGGACATGGTCGGACGGGTCGAACAACTCCTCGCGCAGATGACGCTCGCCGAGAAGATCGGCCAGCTCAACCTCGTCACGCCCGGCGGCGACACGCTGACCGGCGCGGTGGTCAACGAGGGCGTCCGCGAGAAGGTCGTCGCCGGGAAGATCGGCTCGATCTTCGGCATCAAGAGCCGCGAGGCGGTGCGCGCCTTCCAGGATCTCGCCATGCAGAGCCGGCTGAAGATCCCGCTGATGTTCGCCGAGGACGTCGTCCACGGCTACCGCACGGTGTTTCCGCTGCCGCTCGCCCTCGCGGCGAGCTTCGACATGGCCCTCGTGGAGCGCACCGCCCGCGCCGCCGCGCTGGAAACCGCGGCGATGGGCATCGACCAGACCTACGCGCCGATGGTCGACGTCTGCCGCGATCCGCGCTGGGGCCGGATCGCCGAAAGCCCCGGCGAGGATCCCCACCTCGCCGCCTGCTTCGCCGGGGCCATGGTCCGCGGCTTCCAGGGCGACGACCTCGCCTGCCCGGAGGCGGTGATGGCCTGCCTCAAGCATTTCGTCGCCTACGGCGCCGCCGAGGGCGGGCGCGACTACGCCGCAGCACTGGTCGGCCCGGCCGATCTCCACGACGTCTACCTGAAGCCTTTCGCCGCCGGCGTCGCCGCCGGAGCGGGCAGCGTGATGGCCGCCTTCAACACGGTCGACGGCGTGCCGATGCACGCCAACGGCCGGCTGATCGGCGACGTGCTGCGCGCCCGCTTCGGCTTCGAGGGGCTGGTCGTCGCCGACTACACCGGCGTCATGGAACTGATCCACCACGGCGTCGCCGCCGATCTCGCCGGCGCCGCGGTGCGTGCGATCGGCGCCGGCGTCGACCTCGACATGGTCGCCGAGGCCTATCTCGACCATCTGGAGGCGGCGGTCGCGGCCGGCCGGGTCGACCCCGCCCTCGTCGACGCCGCCTGCCGCCGGGTGCTGGAGGCCAAGGAGCGCCTCGGCCTCCTCGCCGACCCCTATATCCGCATCGACCGCGGCCCGCCCGAAAGCGTGCTGCTCTCGCCCGGCCACCGCGAGCTCGCCCGCGAGGCGGTCGCCGCCTCGTCGGTGCTGCTGAAGAACGAGGACGCGGTGCTGCCCTTGAAGGCGGAGACCCGCGTCGCCCTCGTCGGCCCACTCGCCGACGATCTCGTCAACATGAACGGCACCTGGGCGGTCTGCGGCCGCTTCACCGACGCGGTCTCGGTGCGCGCCGGGCTCGAGGGACGGATATCCCTCGTCCACGCCCGCGGTTGCGACCTCGTCGACGAGGCCTGGCTCGCCGACCGGCTCAACGTCCACGACGGCGCCACCCGCTCGGCGACCTTCGATCCGCGCGGCGCCGAGGCGATGCTCGCCGAGGCGGTGGCGGCGGCGCGGGCGGCCGACGTCGTCGTCGCGGTGGTCGGCGAGGCCAAGGAGTATTCGGGCGAGAGTTCCTCGCGCACCGACCTGCGCCTGCCCGCGCCCCAGCGCCGCCTGCTCACGGCGCTGAAGGCGACCGGCAAGCCGGTGGTCGCGGTGCTGATGACCGGCCGGCCTCTGGTGCTGACGGACGTCGTCGCCGACTGCGACGGCCTGCTCGTCGTCTGGTTCGGCGGTACCGAGACCGGTTCCGGCGTCGCCGACCTGCTGCTCGGCTCCGCCGAGCCGACCGGGCGGTTGCCGGCGACCTTTCCCCACCACGAGGGCCAGATCCCGGTGCATCACGCCCGCCTGCCGACCGGACGGCCCTTCACCGGCCGCTTCGAGAAGTTCCGCACCGGCTACGTCGACGTCGCCGACGGGCTCGCCCACGACGACGGCCTCTTCCCCTTCGGCTTCGGCCTCGGCTACTCCGAGATCGCAATCGGCGCCCCGGAAGTCGAGGCGGGGACCGACGCCGGGCGAGGAACCGCGGAGCGGGCCGCCGAAGCCGGCGAGATCCGCGTCGCCGTGCCGGTCGAGAATACCGGTCGGCGCGCCGGCGCGGCCGTGGTCCAGCTCTACGTCGGCGATCCGGTGGCGAGCCGCAGCCGGCCGATCCGCCAGCTCGCCGCCTTCGAGAAGGTGACGCTGCGCCCCGGCGAGCGCCGCCGCCTCGTCTTCCGCCTCACCGCGGCCGACCTCTCCTTCGCCCGCGGCGCCGACGTCGCCGACACCGCCCGGGTGTTCGAGCCCGGCCGCTTCGTCGTCTCGGCCGGCCCCGACAGCCGGACGCTGCGCTCCATCGAGGTCGACTGGACGATCGCCGTCTAGCGAAGGCCGCCCGCCGCCAGCCCCTTCTTCCAGAAGAGCTTCCGATGCGCCTGTCCCCGACGCTTTCCGACGACGCCCTGCTCGACGCCGTTCAGGCGACGACGCTGCGCTACTTCCGCGACTTCGCCCATCCCGTCTCCGGCATGGCCCGCGAGCGCAGCAATCAGGCCTACGACAGTTATTCCGCCGCCGACACCGTGACGACCGGCGGCACCGGCTTCGGCGTCATGGCGCTCGTCGCCGGAACCGAACGCGGCATCGTGCCCCGCACCGAACTCGTCGAGCGCCTTTCCCGTATCCTTGCCTTCCTCGAGGGGGCCGACCGCTTCCGCGGCGCCTTTCCGCATTTCCTCCACGGCGCCACCGGCCGCGTCATTCCGTTCTCGCCGAAGGACGACGGCGCCGACCTCGTCGAGACCTCCTTCCTGATGATGGGGCTTCTCACGGCGCGGCAGTATCTCGCCGGCCGCGAGCCGGCGCTCGTGGCGGCGATCGACCGGCTCTGGCACGGCGTCGAATGGGACTTCTTTCACCGCGCCAAGGACGACGGCCTGCTCTGGCACTGGAGCCCGAACCACGGCTTCGCCATCGACCTGCCGATCACCGGCTGGAACGAGTGCCTGGTCACCCACCTGCTGGCCGCCGCCTCGCCCGGCCACGGCGTCGGCGTCGGCGAGCGGCCCTATCACCGCTCCTGGGCGATGGGAAACGACTTCCGCAACGGGGAAAGCGCCTATGGCGTGACTTTGCCGCTCGGCCCGAAGCTCGGCGGCCCGCTGTTCTTCTCGCACTATTCCTTCCTCGGGCTCGATCCGCGCGGCCTCGTCGACGGCTACGCCGACTATTTCGCCCAGAACCTCGCCCACAGCCGCATTAACCACGCCCACTGCGTCGACAATCCCCACGGACACGCCGGCTACGGCCCGGCCTGCTGGGGCCTCACCGCCAGCGACGATCCGAAGGGCTACGACGCCCATTCGCCGACCAACGACACCGGCACGATCACCCCGACCGCGGCACTGTCGGCCTTTCCCTATCTGCCGGACGAGGCGATGGCGGCGGCGCGCCACTTTGGCCACGACCGCGGCGACGATCTGTTCCGTGACCTCGGCTTCGCCGACGCCTTCCACCCCGGCGCCGGCTGGGTCGCCGACAGCCACCTCGCCATCGACCAGGGCCCGATCGTCTGCATGATCGAGAACCACCGCTCCGGCCTGCTCTGGGAGTTGTTCATGAGTGCGCCGGAGGTGAAGGCGGGGCTGACGCTGCTGGGTTTCTCCAGTCCGCATCTGACCGGGGTTTGAGGAGCGCCGGCGGCCCCCCGCTAAACCGGTGGCCGGGGGCGGGGCCTTTGCTATAGTCCCGCCCATGTCCGACGCCCCTGCCGATTCCGCCCCGCACCACCGCCCCGTCCGCCCCGGCGACCACGTCTTCCTCGTCGACGGATCGGGCTACATCTTCCGCGCCTACCACGCGCTGCCTCCGCTGACGCGCAAGTCCGACGGCGTGCCGGTCGGCGCCGTCGCCGGCTTCTGCAACATGCTGTGGAAGCTGCTGCGCGAGGCCGACGACACCGCGGCGGGGGTGAAGCCCACCCATCTGGCGGTGATCCTCGACGCCTCGGGGCCGACCTTCCGCAGCGACTTCTTCCCGGCCTACAAGGCCCAGCGGCCGCCACCGCCGGCCGACCTCGTGCCGCAGTTCGCGCTGATCCGAGAGGCGGTGAAGGCCTTCAACGTCGCCTGCGTCGAGAAGACCCGCTACGAGGCCGACGACCTCATCGCCACCTACACCCGCCTCGCCCGCGAGGCAGGGGCGGACGTCACCATCGTCTCTTCCGACAAGGACCTGATGCAGCTGGTCGGCCCCGGCGTCGTCCTGCTCGACACCATGAAGGACCGCCGGCTCGGCCCCGACGAGGTGGTGGAGAAATTCGGCGTGCCGCCGGACAAGGTCGTCGACGTCCAGGCGCTCGCCGGCGACAGCGTCGACAACGTGCCGGGCGTGCCCGGCATCGGCATCAAGACCGCGGCCCAGCTGATCCTCGAATACGGCGACCTCGAGGGACTGCTCGCCAAGGCCGACGGCATCAAGCAGGCCAAGCGCCGCGAGAACCTGATCGCCTTCGCCGAGCAGGCCCGCGTTTCGCGCCGCCTCGTTCTACTGGAGACGAACACCCCGCTCGACGAGCCGATCGACGCCCTCGCCGTGCGCGGCCTGAAAGGCGAGCAACTGATCGCCTTCCTCAAGGCGATGGAATTCAACACCCTGACCCGCCGGGTCGGCGAGGCCACCGGCTGCGCCGTCGCCGACATCGAGCCGGCGGCGGTGCCGATCAAGGGCTGGCCGCCGGAGACGACGGGAATGGCGGCCGGCGGGGCGGCCGCCGCGGCCGGCGA
>Ga0065721_10053212_pt1 | contig 10331 bp, 9 predicted proteins | sample Mesricmetagenome_FD_59108 | JGI IMG/M metagenome (GOLD analysis project Ga0065721, IMG submission 59108) | Mesophilic microbial community from rice straw/compost enrichment Sample: eDNA_1 v2 (version 2) | ecosystem: Engineered > Solid waste > Grass > Composting > Bioreactor | place: USA: Davis... | reverse complement strand
CCGCCCCGGCCACACTGGGCGTGATCGAAGGCGACGCCCGCCGGCTGAAGCAGGCGCTGTTCACCCTGGTGGTCGGCGCCATCCGCCACCCGCCGAACGACAAGCACATCCAGCTGACCGGCGAGCGGACCGCGACGACCCTGGTGCTGACCGTCGGCAGCGGCATCCCGGCCGACGAGACGACCCTGCCCTCCCGCTATGACCGCACCGACCCGCGGGGGGCCGCGGCGCTGGGCCTGTCGCTGGTTCGCAACGTGATGGAACTGCACGGCGGGCGGCTAGAGGTCGAGGAATGGCTGGGCGACGGCGCCCGCTTCCGCTGCGTCCTGCCGCTGTCCTCCGCCCCCCTGTCCTCCGCCATGCCCGCGTAAAAGGCTTTCGTAAACGCCCTCAGACCTGGCGGCGTCTTGACTCCTGTATGGGCTGCGAGTCGAAGGGCTGTGCGTCCCGCCCCACCGGGGCCGCCGCCGTGGTTGCCGGGGCCGGGCTGTCCCGCGTGATCAGGCGCGCGCCCCGCTGGTAGGTCAGCCAGCGCCACAGCCATTGCAGCGACACCAGCACCCGCTTTTCGAAGCTAACCAGCAGGTAGACATGGACGATGGCCCACAGCACCCAGGCGAACCAGCCCTTCAGGTGCCGCCGCCCGAAGTCGAAGACCGCCGCGCTGCGCCCGATGATCGCCGTGTTGCCACGGTTGTGGAAGCGGAAGGGCTCCATGGCCTGCCCGCGCGAAATGCTGGCCTCCAGCGTGCGGCCCAGATGCTCGCCCTGCTGCTTGGCGACCTGGGCAAGGCCGGGCAGAGGCTTGCCGTCGTCGCCGGCCAGCGCCGCCGTGTCGCCCAGCGCGTAGACGTCCGGTATTCCCGGCACCGACATGTCGGCGTTGACCGGGATGCGCCCCGCGCGGTCGGTCTCCACCCCCAACCACGTCCCGGCGGGGGAGGCCTGGACGCCCGCCCCCCAGACCATGGTCCCGGCGGGGATGAAGCGCCCGGCGACCGTCGCCCCCTCCGGCTCGATCTTTTCCACCGCCTGCTCGGTCAGCACCACCACGCCCAGTTCCTCCAGCTTGCGGCGGGCGTAGCTGGCCAAATCCTCCGGGAAGGTGGGCAGGATGCGCGGCCCGGCCTCCACCAGCAGCACCTTGGCCTTGCGCGGGTCGATGCGGCGGAAGTCGCGGGCCAGCGCGTAACGCGCCAGTTCGGCGATGGCTCCGGCCATTTCCACCCCCGTCGGCCCGCCGCCGACCACGATGGAGGTCATCAGCGCCTTCTGCCGCGCCGGGTCGTCGGACATCTCCGCCTGCTCGAAGCTCATCAGCAGCCGGGCGCGGAGTTGCCGGGCGTTCTCGATGGTTTTCAGGCCGGGGGCGATCCTGGCCCAGTCGTCATGCCCGAAATAGCTGTAGGAGGAGCCGGTCGCCAGCACCAGCCGGTCGTAGGGAACGAAGCTGCCGTCGGCCAGCACAACCTTCTTCTGCGCCCGGTCGATGCCGGTTACCTCCCCCATCACCACGTCGACGTTGGGATGGCGGCTGAGGATGCGGCGGATCGGCTCCGCGATGTCGGCCGGCGACAGGGCGGCCGTCGCCACCTGATACAGCAGCGGCACGAACAGGTGGTAGTTGTGCCGGTCGATGACCGTCACCCGGATGTTGGTGCTGCCCAGCGCCCCCGCGCAAGCCAAGCCGCCGAACCCGGCCCCGACGATCACGACATGGGGACGGTTGTCGACAGGGGCTGGCGTTCGGTCGAGGTTCGGCACGGCGGGGCCTCTCTTCGGTCGGTCGGGGTCTCGACTGAAAACCGGTAAGGGGCCGATTGTGTTGCGGTGCGATCACCGCGGCAGCGTCACCGTCGCGCGCAGGCCGCCTTCCGGCCGGTTCATCAGCGTGATGTCCCCTCCGTGGCCGCGGACGACGGTGCGCGCGGTGGACAGCCCCAGCCCCACCCCGCCCGTGTCGCGGGAGCGGGAACGTTCCAGCCGGTAGAAGGGGGTGAAGACCTTTTCGAACTCGCTTTCCGGGATGCCGGGGCCGTTGTCGTCCACCTCGACGCGGATGTTGCGGGGATCCGGCACCAGCCGCACGGTGAAGCCCCCGCCGTAGGCGATCGCGTTGTCCATCAGGTTGGCGAAAGCGCGGCGCAGCGCCACCGGGCGTCCGTCCAGCGTGGCGTGGGCCGGCCCCTCGTAGGTGGCGCTGTGGCCGGCGTCCACGCGGTCGTCGCACAGGCTTTGCAACAGGTCGGCGAGGTCCAGGGGACCGCGCGGCTCGCGCTGGGCGTCGTCGCGGGCGAAGGCCAGCGTGGCGTTGATCATCGCCTCCATCTCGTCGAGGTCGGACAGCATCTTGCGCTGCATCTCCGAATCCTCGACCAGCTCGGCGCGCAGCCGCAGGCGGGTCAGCGGGGTGCGCAGGTCGTGGCTCATGGCGGCCAGCATCTGCGTGCGGTCGGCGACGAAGCGGGCGAGCCGCGCCTGCATCCGGTTGAAGGCGCGGGTGGCGGCGCGCAGCTCGCGCGGGCCGGCCTCCGGCAGCGGCGGGGCGGCGCCGTCCACGCCGAGACGTTCCGCGGCATCGGCGAAGCGGGCGATGGGTGCCGTCAGCCGCCGCGCCGTCCACACGGACACGAGCACGATGGCCGCGACGATGCCCGCCATCCACAGGGCGAAACGCAGCAGGCGGAACGGCCCTTCCAGCGGGTCGCCCCCGGCGAAGATCAGCCACGACCCGTCGGTCAGCTGCACCGAAAGCCGCACATCCCGGCCCCAATGGCGGTCTTCCGTCGGCAGGGGGCTCGGGATGGGCGGGTCGCGCCGCATCTCGATCACGACCTCGCGGTTGCGGTCCTCCAACGACCGGCGGATGGCGCCGCGCAGCCGGTCGAAGGGGAAATCGTCGCGCACCCCGCTGAAGCGCGGACGCTCCGGCGACCATTCCACCCGCAGCACCGGGTCGTCGATGGCGCGCACCAGCCGCGCCCGCTCGGGCGCCGGGGTACTTTCGACCAGTTGGACGATGGCGGTGACGCGCTGCACCAGCACGCGCGGGCCGTGCACCGGCGGACCTTCCGGTCGGTCGGTCAGGTAGACCAGCGCGCTGACCGCCTGGGTCAGCAGCAGCGCCAACACCACCGTCAGCGCCATGCGCGCGGCGATGCTGTCGGGCAGCCAGCGCCGGGCGACGAGCAGCCGGCTTTTGCGGATGAACGCCATCAGGCCCCCACCACGACCGGCGGCGTGAACAGGTACCCGCCGCCGCGCACCGTCTTGATCAGCGTCGGCTCCGCCGGGTCGGGCTCGATCTTGCGGCGCAGGCGGCTGACCTGCACGTCGATGGACCGGTCGAAGGGCACCGCCGACCGCCCGCGGGCGAGGTCGAGCAGCTGGTCGCGCGTCAGCACACGCTGCGGATGTTCCACGAAGGCTACCAGCAGGTCGTATTCGCCGGCGGAGAGCTGCACCAGCGCCCCGTCGGGGGACCGCAGCTCCCGCTTGGCGAGGTCGAGGGACCAGCCCTCGAAGCGCAGCGTCTTGCCACCCTCCCCGCCCGCCACCGGCGGGGCCGCGGCGCGGCGGAGCACCGCCTTGATGCGGGCCAGCAGCTCGCGCGGGCTGAAGGGCTTCGCCAGATAGTCGTCGGCCCCCATCTCCAGCCCGACGATGCGGTCGGTCTCCTCCCCCATCGCGGTCAGCATGATGACCGGCGTCTGCGCCGTCTCCGGCGAGGCGCGCAGGCGGCGGCACAGGCTGAGCCCGTCCTCCCCCGGCATCATGAGGTCGAGCACGATCAGGTCCACGCGCGCGGTGTCCAGCGTGCGCATCATCTCGACGCCGTCCTTGGCGCCGGTGACACGGAAGCCGTGGCGGGTCAGGAACTGCGCGAGCAGCGAGCGGATTTCGCGGTCGTCGTCCACGACCAGAAGATGAGGCGTGCGGTCCATGGGACGCATGATCTTCCGCACGGGCGCACGGGTGAAGGGAAAATATGTAACGGCCTGTTACGACCGGCGTTGCTGTTACACAGCGTTACCAAATGACGGATCGCCGGACATCAACCGGCAACGTTGAGGGGTCATTGTCTGGTCCATCGGGAAGGCACAAACCCCTTTCGAAACAAGGAGCATCCCCATGAAACGCGCCCTGATGACCACCGCCGCGCTGGCTCTCGGCATCGGCCTCGCCGTTCCGGTCTTCGCCCAGCAGCAGCCGGGTCCCGGCGCCGGCCCCGGCCGCGGTTTCGATCCCGGACGCCAATTCTCCCGCATGTGCGAGGACCAGGACGCCCGGCTTGCCGGCATGCTGGCCTACGCCGAGAAGAAGCTGAACATCACCGACCAGCAGCGCGCCGCCTGGACCAAGTTCGCCGATGCGGCGAAGGGGGCGGAGAAGCCGATGCAGGACCTCTGCACCAAGTACAAGGACCAGCCGATGCCAACCAGCCTGCCGCAGCGGACGGAGCGGATGGAGGCCATGATGTCGGCCCGTCTGGCCCAGCTGCAGCAGGTCCGCCCGGCCCTGAACGACCTGTACGCCCAGCTCACCCCGGACCAGCAGAAGACCGCCGACCGCCTGCTTGAGCGCGGCGGCCAGCGCTTTGGCGGCGGCGGCCATCACGGCATGCACCACCGCGGCGGCCACGGCCCTGGCCAGGGACCGGCCGGTGCGCCCGCCCCCCGCAACGGCTGATCTCGTGCCTCCCTTCAGCCGTTAGCACGAATGGGCCGCCGGTCTCCCGGCGGCCCATTCACTTTTGCCCGTTCTGCTTTGTACCGTAAGGTTTATTCCGCCCCCGGAACGCCCTTCGACGTCGAGTATTCGAAGTGCAGCGCCTCGCCCGGATGGACCAGCGGGTGGATGGCGTGCGCGGCCTGCGCCGCCTCGGAGAAGCCGCAGAGAATCAGCTTCAGCTTGCCGGGATAGGTGGCGATGTCGCCGATAGCGTAGATGCCCGGGGCGCTGGTGGCGCAGCCCGGCAGGCTGACGCCGATGTGGCTGCGCTCCAGGTTCAGGCCCCAGTCGGCGATGGGCCCCAGGTTCATCGACAGGCCGAAGAAGGCCAGCAGGGCGTCGGCCGGCAGGTCCTTCTCCTCGCCGTCCAGCGTGGCGACGCGCACGGCGGACAGTTGCCCGCCCTCGCCCACCAGCCCGGAAAGCTGGTAGGGCACCACCATCTCCACCTTGCCTTCGCGCGCCAGCACGTCCATGCGGGCCACGCTTTCGGGTGCCGCGCGGAACTTCGGACGGCGGTGGACGACGTAGACTTTTTCCGCGACATCGGCCAGCGACAAGGTCCAGTCCACGGCCGAATCGCCGCCGCCCGCGATCACGACGCGCTTGCCGGCGAAGTCCTGCTTGCGGCGGACCATGTAGAAAACGGACGTGCCCTCATACTGCTCCAGCCCGTCCAGCGGCGGGCGGTTCGGGCCGAAGGCGCCGCAGCCCGCGGCGATGATCACCGCCTGCGTGTCGATCGTCGTGCCGATGCTGGTCTCCACCAGCCAGCGGCCCTCGTCGGTGCGGGTCAGCTTTTCGACCTGCTGGCCCAGGTGGTAGGTCGGCGCGAAAGGGGCCGCCTGCTCCGCCAGCTTGTCGATCAGGTCGGCGGCCTCGATGGCCGGGTGGGCCGGGATATCGTAGATCGGCTTTTCCGGGTACAGCGCCGTGCACTGTCCGCCCACCATGTCCAGCGCGTCCACGACGTGACAGCGCATCTTCAGCATGCCGCATTCGAAAACGGCGAACAGACCAACGGGGCCGGCACCGACGATGACGACATCGGTGCGATGGACGGTTTGCGACATGGAGGCGCGACCTTTTGCAGAACTGTCAATGGACGGCGGCGCGGCTTTCCCGCGGACGGCACTTTCAATTGTCCGGTTTCGGGGCTGCGGTCAACCCTGTCGAGCCGGCCATGCGCGTTCGGAAGGTCCGGATCGCGAAAAAGGAGCGGATTTATATAAAATATTTTAATTAGAATCGCATCATACTGGAGTAGGCTTCCCATTGAACGCCTTGCCGGAGATGCTCTCCATGAAGGAACTGCGCTGCCTCGTATTCACGGATCAGGAAGTGGTCAAGGCGGTTCTGGACCGCCGTCGCCGCATGCGGGAGCCGTTGCCGAGCGGGACCGTGGGCAAGGTCACCTACCGCACCGCCCATGGCGTGGAAACGCACATCCAGGTCACCGGCGACGAGGGCGACGACCGCTCCATGACCCTGCACGAGGCGGAGGTTGCGGCGGCGCTGGTCGCCTACTGCATGAACCGCAAGATCCCGCTGCCGGTCGATTCCGACAAGATGCTGCACGTGATCAACGACAGCCTGACGCTGATGATCACCATGAACTTCAACAAGGCCCCGCGCCTTGTCGAGGAGCGGCACGAGGTGGCGGAGGCCACCACCCTCGTTCCCCATGCGACCACGCCCAACACCGTCACCCTGCGCCCGCGCCGCCTAACCGCCGTCTGACTCAAACCCATCTGATCATGTGACCTCCGCTTGGGGGCCGCCTTTCCGGCTTGCGGGCGGTGCTGCCGTTCCCCCACAATCCGGCGCCATGATACAGCCGACCACCACCCCGCCCGAGCCGCCAGCGGCCCGGCGCACTGTCCCACTGCCCGACGAGGCCGCCACCGCTGAACTCGCGTGCCGTCTGGCGTCGTCGCTGGCGCCCGGCGACCTCGTGGCGCTGCGCGGCGACCTGGGCGCCGGAAAGACGGCGCTGTCCCGCGCCCTGATTCGCGCGGTGACGGAGGAGGATGCGGAGGTTCCCTCCCCCACCTTCACGCTGGTGCAGACCTACGAGACGGACATCGGCCCGGTCTGGCATTTCGACCTCTACCGCCTGTCCGGCCCCGACGAGGTGACCGAACTGGGCTGGGACGAGGCGCGTGCCGAGGCCGTTCTGCTGGTGGAATGGCCGGACCGGTTGGGTCCCCTGCTGCCCGCCGATCATCTTGAAATCAAAATGACCTTCACCGGCCCCGGCACCCGGCAAGCCGAACTGACCGGGCACGGCACCTGGGGCTCGCGCCTGGGCAGCATCGATCTGTCGGGCGACCTGTCGGGATTGGAGCAGCCGTGACCGACCGCACACGCGCGATCGCCGCTTTCCTGGACCGCCACGGGCTGGGCACGGCCAAGCGCCGGCCGCTGGCCGGCGACGCCTCCGCCCGCCGGTACGAGCGGGTGGAGAAACCCGGCGGCGGCACGATGATCTTGGTGGACACGCCGGCCCCGGCCGAGGATCTGGTGCCTTTCATCGCCATCGGCGATTCCCTGCGCCGCCTTGGCTTCTCCGTGCCCGAGATCCTGGCGGCGGAGGTGGAGGCCGGGCTCGCCCTTCAGGAGGATTTCGGCGACGACACCCTGTCGCGCCTCCTGGCCTCCGGCGCGGGTCCCCGTCCACTCTATGAGCTGGCGACCGACGTGCTGATCGAACTGCACCGCCGCTTCCCCGTGGAGGAGGCCGCCCGTCTTGGCCTGCCGGTCTACGACGCGGCGCTGTTCACGCAACAGGTCGCTCTGTTCGCCGAGGTCTATGTCCCCGCCGCGACCGGCAAGGCCATATCCGACAAGGCTCTTGCCGACCTCGAATCGGCTTGGGCGGCGGTTGTCTCCGGCGCCTGCGACGGTCCGCAGTCGTTGCTGCTGCGCGACTATCACGTGGACAACGTGATGCGGCTGCCCCGCCCCGGCATCCAGGCCGCGGGCATCATCGATTACCAGAGCGCCGGGCTCGGTCCCGTTGCCTACGATCTGGTGTCGCTGCTGGAAGATGCGCGGCGCGACGTGCCCGCTGATCTGGCCGCCGACCTGCTGGACCGTTATCTGGCCGCCTTCCCCGGCCTGGACGGTGCGGCCTTCCGCCGTTCCTACGCCGTGCTGGGGGCCGTCCGGCACGCGCGCATCGTCGCAATCTTCGTGCGGCTGGCGTTGCAGCAGCGCCGCCGCGGTTACCTCGTTCACCTGCCGCGCGTCTGGCGGCTTCTGGAAGGCCAACTGGCCAAGCCGGAGCTTGCCCCCGTCGCCGACTGGTTCGCCCGGCACCTGCCGCCGGGCACCCGCGCGGATTTTGTCGTTCCGGAGCCGGATTGATTATGTCGCCTGTCGTCACGCCCGCCATCACCCCGAAAAAAGCTATGGTCATGGCCGCCGGCCTCGGCCTGCGCATGCGCCCGCTGACCCTGGAACGGCCGAAGCCGCTGATCCCCGTGATGGGCCGGTCGATGCTCGACCACGCGCTGGACCGGCTGGAGGAGGCCGGCGTCGCCTCCGCCGTGGTGAACAGTCATTACAAAGGCGAAATGATCGCCGAACACCTCAATGCCCGCACCGCTCCCGCCATCACCCTGTCGCCGGAGGACGTGCTGCTGGAGACCGGCGGCGGCGTGAAGAAGGCCCTGCCCCTGCTGGGCACCGATCCGGTCTTTGTGGTCAACGCCGACATCCTGTGGCTGGACGGCCCTTCCCCGACGCTGACCCGTCTGGCCCGCCACTGGAACCCGGAGGAGATGGACGCGCTGCTGCTGCTGATGGCGACCACCAAGTCGGTGGGCTACGACGGGCGCGGCGACTACCACATGGACCCGGTGGGCCGCCTAACCCGCCGTGGCGAGAGGGAAATCGCCCCCTTCGTCTTCGCCGGCGTCCAGATCGTGAAGCCGGAGCTGTTCGCCGCCGACACGCCGGACGGCCCCTTCTCCACCAACCTGATCTGGGACCGCGCGCAGGAAGCGGGGCGTCTCTACGGCCTCGCCCACGATGGACTGTGGTTCCACATCGGCACGCCGGACGCGCTTCGGGAAACCGAAGATCTGCTGTCGAAGAGCGACGTGTCCGTGGTCACCACCTGAAGCGGAGCGGTTTCCGCCGAAGGGGATATTTTTCACCACCAAGACACAACGGCACAAAGAACATCACAAATGGGTTTCGGTGCGGTACAATCACGCCCATTGAATTTGAGCCCTTCTTTGTGAAAATCTTTGTGTCCTTTGTGTCTTTGTGGTGTCTTTTACCAACACGTCCGTTTTCCAGGGACACAGGATTTTCGGAACGACGATGAGCGACAAGGCGGAGCCGAAAGTCTTCACGATCCCCTCCGGCGTGTCCTTCGTGGACCAGCTGGCGGCGGGCATCGTCGAGCGCGTGGGCGACGATCCGCTGGCGCTTGCCGGCGTGACCGTGCTGCTGCCCACCCGCCGCTCCTGCCGGTCGCTGCGGGAGGCCTTCCTGCGCCGCTCCGGCGGCCGGCCGATGCTGCTTCCGCGCATGAGCCCGCTGGGCGAACTGGACGCCGACTCCCTCTCCCTGACCGCCGAGGAACTGCCGGGTATTCCGCTGGAACTGCCGGACCCAGTCAGCGGGCTGAAGCGGCAGCTGATGCTGGCCCGCCTGATCCTCCAGGCGCAGGGCGTGTCGGCCACCACCGCGCAGGCCGTGCGGCTGGGCGCCGATCTCGGCCGGCTGATCGACGCCGTGTGGACGGAAGGCGTGGCCTTCGACCGGCTGGCCTCACTGGTGCCGGAGGATTATGCCCAGCACTGGCAGGTCACGCTGGAGTTCCTGAAGATCGTCACGGAGCACTGGCCGGCGATCCTCGGCGCCTTCGAACTGACCGACCCGGCCCAGCGCCGCAACATCGTGCTGAAGACGCAGGCCGACCTGTGGCGCGCCGAGCCGCCGCAGGGGCTGGTCATCGCCGCCGGCTCCACCGGCTCCATCCCCGCCTCCGCCGACCTGCTGGCCGTGGTCGCGGCGTTGCCGCAGGGCGCCGTCGTGCTGCCCGGCCTGGACCAGGAGGCCGACGAGCCCACCTGGGACGCCATCCGCCGCGACGAATCGCACCCGCAGCACGGGCTTGCCCATCTGCTCGACACGCTGAAGGTCACCCGCGGCGCGGTGCGCCGTTGGAACGACGCGGAAGAGCCACGCGCCGCTCGCGCCCGCCTGATCACGGAGGCGATGCGCCCCGCCGCCACGACGGAAGGCTGGCGGGAGCTTGAAGGGCTGGACGAATCGGCGCTGACCAACCTGACCCGCATCGATGCCCCGACCGCGGAGGAGGAGGCGTCCGTCATCGCCCTTCTGATGCGCCACGCGCTGGAAACGCCGACGAAGACGGCGGCGCTGGTCTCGCCCGACCGCAACCTCGCGCGCCGGGTCGCCATTGCGCTGTCGCGCTGGGACATCGCGGTGAACGACTCGGCGGGCCAGCCGCTCGTCCACACCGCGGTCGGCACCTACCTGCGCCTGACCGCCGAACTGGCGGCCAGCCGCGCGCACCCGCTGGCGCTGCTGGCGCTCGCCAAGCACCCGCTGGCCGGCGG
>Ga0065721_10053211_pt1 | contig 10333 bp, 7 predicted proteins | sample Mesricmetagenome_FD_59108 | JGI IMG/M metagenome (GOLD analysis project Ga0065721, IMG submission 59108) | Mesophilic microbial community from rice straw/compost enrichment Sample: eDNA_1 v2 (version 2) | ecosystem: Engineered > Solid waste > Grass > Composting > Bioreactor | place: USA: Davis... | reverse complement strand
CAAGACCGTTGCAAGAACAAACCACGCTCACACGACGTTACAACGTTCTGCGAGACCGTTGCACGAACAAACCTCGCTCGCGCGACGCTGCAACGGTCTGCAAGACCGTTGCAAGATCAACCCTCGCTCGCGCGGCGCTGCAACGTTCTGCGAGACCGTTGCAAGATCAAATCTCGCTCGCGCGACGCTACAACGGTCTGCAAGACCGTTGCAAGAACAAACCACGCTCACACGACGCTACAACGTTCTGCGAGACCGTTGCAAGAACAAACCACGCTCACACGACGCTACAACGTTCTGCGAGACCGTTGCAAGAACAAACCACGCTCGCGTGACGCTGCAACGTTCTGCAAGACCGTTGCAAGAACAAACCACGCTCACACGACGTTACAACGTTCTGCGAGACCGTTGCACGAACAAACCTCGCTCGCGCGACGCTGCAACGGTCTGCAAGACCGTTACAAGAACAAACCTCGCTCGCGCGGCGCTGCAACGTTCTGCAAGACCGTTGCAAGAACAAACCTCGCTCGCGCGGCGCTGCAACGGTCTGCAAGACCGTTGCAAGATCAAACCATGCTCGCGCGGCGCTGCAACGGTCTGCGAGACCGTTGCAAGAACAAACCACGCTCGCGCGACGCTACAACGTTCTGCGAGACCGTTGCACGAACAAGCCGCATTTGAGCGGCACATAATTTCCTAAACAACAAGAACGAAGCAGTCCGCATGCGGACTGCTTCGTTCTATTTAATACCGCTCATTTTGATGCCTTCGACCAAGTAGCGCTGTGCCACGAAGAACAGGATGAACGTCGGGATCGCAGCGATCACGGCCGCCGCCAGCACTACGTTCCAAGGCGTAAAGTAGCCTCCGCCCACGAGATGCGCCAGCGCCTGCTGAACGACCCATAACTTCTCGTCCTGCGTAATGATCAGCGGCCACAAGTACGCGTTCCAGTTCGCCAGGAAAAATCCGATCGTAAGCGGAACGATAACGGGAACGGACAATGGAAGCGCAATGCGGAAGAACGTGCCCGCGAGGCTCAAGCCTTCCATGTACCCGGCTTCCTCGAGCTCCTTCGGAAAGTCCCGGTAGAACTGGCGGAACAGGAAGATTCCGTAGGCGTTAAAGATCGAAGGTACGATAAGGCCTGCATACGAGTTCGATAATCCCAAGTCCTTCGTCACCAGGTACAGCGGAATCATGATGACGGTCAGCGGAACCATCAGCGTGCTGAGCATCCAGGCGAAGATGACCGATTTGCCGGGAAAATTGAATCTCGCCAGCGCGTACCCGGACATCGAGTGGAACAACAGCGCCACGACCGTTACCGTGATCGACACGAACAACGAGTTCAGGATGGATCTTGGCAGGGACGAATTCGACCACGCGTCCTTAAAGTTCGCGAGCTCGAACTCCGTCGGCAGCAAGTTAAAGTCGAATACGGTCGTCTCCGCTCTCAGCGAGCTGATGACCAGCATATAGACCGGAAATATGAGGAGCAGGCCGAACACGAGCCCCATGAACGGCAATAGTATTCGATTGGATTTAATCATCAGGTTCACCGCCTACTTCTTCGAAGAGAGTAGCTTTAATTGGATTAGCGACAAGGAGAAAATAATAAGGAATAGGACGAATGCCAACGCGGATGCGTAGCCCATATTCAACAGTTCGAAGCCTTGCTTGAAAATATACAATACGCTGACTTCGGTCGAGTTCGCCGGCCCGCCGTGAGTCATCACCAAGATTTGGTCGAGTGCCTGGAACGATCCGATCGTCGTAACAATGAGGATGAACGTGCTCGTCTCCCTGAGAAGAGGCAACGTAATGCTCTTGAACGCCCTCCAGCCCGTCGCTCCGTCGATCTCTGCCGCTTCGTAGTAGTCGCGCGGAATTTCCTTGATCGCGGACAGGAAGATGATCATGTTATAACCGATGTTGATCCATAGAATAACGCCGATGATGCTGAACATCGCTTGAGTGGTCGAGCCCAGAAACTGCTGCGAGCCGACTCCGACCGCATTCAGCAGATGGTTGATGACGCCGTTGCGCGGATCCAGCATGAACATGCCGATGATCGCCGATATTACCGAAGTAATCGCGAACGGCAGCAGGAACATCGTCCGTACGATGCCCGATACCTTGCCTCTAATCGCGTGAACAAGAACGGCCGACAGCAGCGATAAAAAGAACAGAAGAGGCACATAGATGATGCTGAACAGCAGCGTCTTCTTCACGGAATCCCACCACTGCGTATCCTCCCATAGCTGCTTGTAGTTATCGAAGCCGGAGAACACCTTAGGGGTAAGCGCGTTCCAATCGTGCAAGCTGACGTAAAAAGCGTATATGATCGGTATAAACACGAAAACAAGCAGTCCCGCGATGTTCGGCAACAGAAAACCGTAAGCCGTCAACCACTCGTTCCTTGTTCTGGCGTTTGCCCTTTTGGAAGCCATCACCCTTCACCTTCCTTTAGCGGACGAGGGCGGACGGTGCTGCCATGGCCGAGCCGTCCGCCCTTGTTCCTCTAATCACGTTAATGCCTTATTATTGATTAGCCTTCTGAATGGCATCGTTCAACTTGCTTTCCACTTCTTGCGCGGCTTTCGCGCCGTCGTATTTGCCGAACATGACGTACTGCATCGCATCGCCGACGATATCGACGATCTCGGAAGGATAACGCGGCTCCGGAATCGCGGAATCGTAGATTTCCTCCGTGAACACTTTGCGCATGCCTTTGCTGTAGATGTCTTTACCCAGTTCTACGACGGATTTACGCGGCGAATAGCCGAACTTCACTTCGGTGCTCCATTTCATGGCGCGCGCAGGATCTTCAGCGAACGCCCACATGACGAACTTCGCGGCTTCCTCTACGTTCTTGCCTTTGCCGTTAACGGCGAACTTCCAACCGCCAGCGTCTGTAGCCGGCTTGCCGCCTTCTGGAAGCGGAAGCGGAGCTACGTTGATCGGCACGTCGCCGAACACTTCTTCCGCGCGGTTAATCGCCCATGTGCCGACGACTTGCATCGCTGCCGTCTTTTTGCCCAGGTGATCGATTTCCCACGGCCCTTGCTGAAGCTTCGTCGGGGAGATGCCTTCGCGGAAGAACCGTCCCCAGAAGTCGAGCGCTTTCGCCGTTTCCGGCGTGTTGAAGGTCGACTGTGTTCCGTCTTCGCTGAGGACGTTGCCGCCTTGCTGCCAGAGGAACGGATACCAGATAAAGTTGAAGTAAGGACCTTTGTCCGGTGGAAGAATGAGACCCGCTACTTTGTCCGTCGTCAGCTTCTTCGCTGCCGCGTACAGCTCGTCCCATGTCTTAGGAACTTCTACGTTCGCTGCCTTGAGCATGTCTTCGTTGTAGTAGAGTCCGAGAAGCTCGAGCTCGAACGGAAGCGCCATGATTTTATTGTCGACCGTTACAGCGTCCAGCGAAGCAGGCAGGAAGTCTTCCTTCGCTCCAGCCGGGAAGTATGGCGACAAGTCTGCCATCAATCCGGACTTCGCGAATTTCATGAAGTCGCCCGGGCTGATCATATAGATGTCTGGGCCGTCGCCGGAGGCGAATGCCGTAGGAAGCTTAGTCGTCGTGTAATCTGCTTGGTTGTAAGTGGAATATTCGATGACGACATTGCTTTGGGATTTGTTATACTCCGCAACGAGATCCTCGAAGAACTTCTGTTCCGCTTCCGTATGGAAGTCCCAGAACTTCAGCGTAACCTTCTTGCCGCCGTCGGTCTGCTGCGAAGCCGGTGCGGAAGAAACTGCGTTGCCGCTGCTTGCCGAATCGTTATTGTTCGAATTTCCGCAGGCGACTTGCATTGCCATGAGCAGCGAAATGCTCGTAAACCCGATGCCTTTCCAAACTTTGTTCATCTCTGTAGCCCCTCTCGAATAAGTTCAGCCCAAGTGTAATCCACTTGGGCCGGGGCACATAACGGGAAATATTTAAGGAGGGTGGACTATTTACGGACGTCCGAGGATAAGACGGCTTCGATGCTGCGATCCGCCTGTTCCACGATCGCCTGCGGAGTCTGCTCTCCGAACAACAGCTCTTGAATCGTGTTAGAGAAGATACTGCCGATCTCCTCCGGCAGCTTCGGCTCCGCTCGATCCGTTCCGAATATTTGGTCGGTGAACACTTCCCTTAGTCCTTGACGATAGGAGCTGACGCCCAGCGCCATGACGGACTGTCTCGGCGAATAGGCGAATTTCGTCTCGTTCAACCATTTCAGCGGGATGTCTGGTTTCCCCGCGAACGCCCACATCATGAACTCTGCGGCTTCGGCCGCATGCTCGCTTTGCCGGTTAGCCGCTATTTTCCAGCCTCCCGTAATCGTCATCGGTGTCCCGCCTTCCGGGATAGGAAGCGGAACGACGCCGATCGGCTCCGCGGCGAACTCCGTCTCAAGCATGCGCAAATTCCAGCTCCCGCTCACCTGCATGGCCGTCTCTCCGCTTGCTAATATGCCGATGTCCGTCGTCGGACGCGAAGGACGCAAATTCAGAAGCCCTTGATCGACCATCTCACGGAAAAACTCATACATCTTCACTGACTTCGGATTCGACAGCCCGGACGCGCTTCCCTCCGCATTCAGAATCCCCGCGCCGGTCTGCCACAAGAACGGCAGCCAGGAGAAGTTCCGGAACACGCCGCTGTACGTCTCGATCGTGAGGCCGCTCACCTTAGGAGAGGTCAACCGCTTCGCCGCGTTCATCATTTCGTCCCACGTCTTAGGAGGCGCAAGCCCGGCTTTCTCGAACATCTCCTTGTTGTAGAACAAGCCGAGCATCTCCATCTCGAACGGCACCGCGTAAATCTCTCCTCCGATCGTGACGGAGTCTAGGGCGTTCGGGTAGAAATCCGCTTTGAGCTCCGGATGAAACCGATCCGTTAACGGATACATGATGTTCGCTTCGGCGAATCGCCGGATCGTCGCCGCGGACACGAAGAAGAGGTCCGGTCCTTGTCCCGACGCGAAGGAGGACAACAGCCGATTGCTCGAAAAATATTCGTCGCTGGATATATACTCCACCCTAATCTCGATACCCGGATGGGTTTGCTCGTACGCCTTGGCCAGCCATTGCCAGAAATCGTATTCCATCGCTTGATGGAACGACCACAGCCTCAGCACGGTTTTATGTCCGGCATCCGCCTCGTCCTGCGGCGGCTTGAGCAGCAGATCCAGAGCGGGATCGCTCGACTCCTCCGCATGGCTGCAGCCGATCAGACCAATGGCGAGCAGGAAGGCGAGCAGCAGCTTCGTGCACATCAAGGTTACGTTCGCTCGCATATCAGTCCTCTTTCCGGTAGAAGAATTGCCGATATTCCGCCGGCGTTACGCCGACGTTCTTCTTGAACAATCTCGAGAAGTATTTGACGTCCTGGTAGCCCACCAGCTGGCTTATCTCGTATAGGCGCAGGTCGGCATTCATCATGAGAGACTTCGCCTTCTCGATCCGAAGGCGCGTTAAATACTCGGTAAAGTTCTCGCCCGTCTCCTGCTTGAACAACGTACTGAAATAATTGCCGCTCATCTGCACCTGGGCAGCCACGTCCTCGAGCGACAAGTCCTTCGCGTAATTCGCCCGAATGAACTCGATCGACTTCTCCAGCGTGCGATTATGCTTCTGCTGCCTAGACCACTCCAAGGAGGCGATGATCGCGCCAATCAGCTCCGACATGAAATGCACGTACTCCTCGGCCGTAAAATTGCGATGGAACAGCTCCTGCGGCTGCTGGGCAGCCCCTTCGAGCTTAACCTGGAGCTTGTTCTCGTAGACGACACGGTAGACGGAAGACAGCAATTGCAGGCCGATTCTGCGAAATTGCCGAAAGTTCGCGTTCGCGCTCTTCACCTGAGCGACGAAATCGTTCAACTGCTCCAGCGCTTTGGCCGAATCGCCGCCTCGAATCGCGCGGACGATCGCCTCGTCGATCGCGCTCGGATAATCGCCCGCGTCCATATCCTCCTTCGCCGAAGCCTCATAGCTGCAGACGAGGCCTTCGCCGTAAATCCACTTATTCTGCAAAGCGTCCTTCGCTTGGCTATATAGCTGCGGCAAGCTGGCGAAGCCGTCTTGCTCTTCGCTGAGGCCTACCGTAATCGAGATCTTCACCCATTTCCGTACGGCTTCGATCAACCGATTCGGGTCGAACCGATTCGGCGGATCGGCAACGATCGCATACGCGAGCTGCGGTCCGTGCGTGAAGAGAGGAGAGGCGTGGGGTTGTCCGGTCTCCGTCAGCAGCTCATGGACGATGTTGCGCACCGCGAACAGGACGAGCTGCTTATCCCCCCATTGATCCTCCATGATTAATTCGTCATAGCGGTCGATCTCGATGATCATAACCGCGTACCGCTCCGGTTCCGGCGGCAGCTGCTCCCGCAGCTTATCGGCGTAACCGGCCGCCTCTTCGCCACCGTTCAGCCATTCCCTCCACCAGTTCGCGTAATTCAGCGCCCTGTGCGCCGCGGAGACCGCAGCAATCTTCGGCTGCTGCCGGTGCTCCTTCAGCCGTTTCAGCAAGCTTTCGATTTCCGCCGGCTTGACGGGCTTCAGCAAATAATCGAAAGCTCCGAATTTGATGGCGGTCTGGGCGTATTCGAAAAATCCGTAACCGGACAAGATGACGACATGCACCGGGTATTCCTTTAATGCGTTCAGTAGGTCAAGCCCGTTCATCTGGGGCATTCGAATGTCCGAGATGACCAGATCGGGCATTTCGCGCTTGACGAGCTCGATCGCTTCGACCCCGTTCTTCGCTTCTCCGACGACGTCCCATTCCGGATCCAGCCGAGGGATCAAGGCGTTCAACCCTTTGCGGACTCTTGGTTCGTCGTCTACGACGATGGCTCGGTATCGTGTCATATCCCATCCGTCTCCTTCGCTGTGCAAGTTATTCGATTAAGGGGAGAACAATCGTTACCGTCGTGCCGGCCCCGGGCGCCGATTCGATCTCGACGCCGTATTCGGAACCGTATTCCAGCTTCAGCCGATCGTCGAGATTATAAATGCCTATGCCATGGCTTTTACGAGAGATAATATTGTGCAGCTCGTCCTCCGTAATGCCGGCGCCGTTATCGGATAGCCGGACGCGCATTCCCCCGGTCGCTTCGTCAGGCTCGACCGTTACCGTAACGAGACCGCCTTCTTCCACGTGCTCCATGCCGTGAAGAATCGAGTTCTCCAGATACGGCTGAATGAACAGGCGAGGCACTCTGCGTTGCAGCAACGAAGGCTCGACATGGAACTCGATTTCGAACCGCTCCTCGAACCTCATTTTCTGCAAGTAGGCGTAGTTTCGTGCCCACATCAGTTCCTCTTCCAGCGTAACCGTCTGTTCGCCCGGCCGGATCGCGTAACGCATAATATCGCTTAATGCGGTAATCATGGCGCTGATCTCGGTCTGATCGCGGTCGATGGCCATCCAGTTGATCGTATCGAGCGAGTTATAGACGAAGTGCGGATTGATCTGCGCTTGCAGCGCCCGAACTTCCGCTTCCTTCTCCTTGTCGGACACGATGCGGACTTCCTGGATCAGATCGTTGATGCGCCCGCGCATGCTGTTGAACGCGGACTGCAGCAAGCCGATCTCGTCTCCCGACGAGGCGGGAAGACGTACGCCTAGATTGTCTTTGTGAATTTTCTTCATCGCCAGCGCCATCTGCCGGATCGGCCTCGTAATATTCCTGGAGACGAGCAGCGCGAGCAGCACGAACGAGATGCCGAAGACGATCAGCGTAACGACTAGAAACTGTCTCAGCTCGTTCGATTGTTCGGTCAAATCGGCTTGCGGAATCATGGACAAGAAGTACCATCCGTTGTAATCCGAGCGTTCGAGACCGACTCGGTACAGCTGCCCATTCAGCTTATAGGTCGTCGTGTACGACTGCGGGCTCTCCATCAAATCTCGATAGAACGCGAAATCGCCCAGCTTCACGCCGTAAGCTTCCGGATTGCGGTTCCAGATCAGGTTGCCCGCTTCGTCCGCGATGAGCAGCGCTCCGTTCTGGCTTACGCGAACGTTGCCGATCAACCGGTCGAGCGTTGAGATCTTGACGTTCATATACACCGTTCCGAGCGTCTGCATGACGTCCGCGACGTTCTTGATCTGCATCCCGATCAGGAAGTTCTGCGAGCGCTGCGGGAAGTACCGATTAGCCGGCAGCTCGTAAGTCGGCAGCCAGACTGCCCGGCCGCCTGCCGAATCGACCGCATGCTGCCATTCCGGATGGCTTGCGAACTGTTCGTTGAAGAAAGAGGAGCCCTTGAAATCCGCGAAAAACATGTGAGCGTCCCCGCCGTACAAATAAATCGAGTCTAAATCGTCCTTGCCCATTAAGAAATTGCGCAGAAACCGGTTGATCGCCTCCGGTGAAGTTTGCCTCCCCGCTGCGGCGGCATCAACTAGCGTCAGCTTGCCAAGCGCCGCGATCGCCTCTTCGCTGTCGTATATGGACTGAAGCTGGGTTTCGTACTCCTTCAGCAGCTGGTCAACGTTCTGTCTAACCAGGTTAAGAACTTGGCTCGTTTCCTTATCCGTCCGTTCCGATACGAACCGGATCGATCGCTCGTTAAGCACATAACCGAACAATGCGATCGGAATCAGAATAAACAGGACGAGCAACAACGAGATTTTTCCTTGCAGGCTCAATCCGAACCAGGTAGGCTTCATCCTCTGCTCTCCTTAGCGACTGCAATCGATAGCATATTAATGTGTAAACGATTACACGCACATCTTAAGTCGAATCCTCATCCCTTGTCAATCTTCATCTTATCCAATCATTGCGCCTTTATTTTCCACCTCGATGTCCGAACATATAACCACAGGTAATTCATGACATTAAATTTAAGATTATTTTTAGCTTCGCGGTTCCTCTGGACTTGTTATACTGGATGGGGCTTGCGAGCATGCCTCGCCACAATAATCAGCGACATTGGGAGGACATCATGAAATTCAACTTCAGCGCGTGGGATTTAGGCGGCAAAATCATTTTCGTCTCGACTTGCTTGGCCTTGTTATCGCAATTTTTCACTTGGGTGGATATCGGCTTCTATTCCGAGAACGGCTTCAGCCAAGACGGGTATTTGTTCCTGATCTGTTTCCTGTATCCGATCATTCGGTTGCTCCAGGGCAAATCGGTTCATAAAATCGGCGGATACGTCTGCGCGGTCGCCGGCATCATCTGCGGCATCGCCTATATTAACTGGAAGAGCACGGAAGTGTTCGGCGTCTCGATCAACGCGGCGGGCTCCGGTCCCTACGTGTTCATCATAGCATCGGTTCTTCTAGGTCTCGGCGTATACAAATACGATAACCGGTAAAACAAAAGCGACTTCCTCAACCCGTTATCCGGGATAGGAAGTCGTTGTTCGTTCTTCGCCTATAACGTGTAAAGCTCCATCAATCGGTATCCGTACAGCATGAACCCCGACAAGACGCCCGCCAGCAGCAGGTACGCGATCAAGACCTTCCACTTCACCGCCGCCGAGGACTTATAGTACGTCCGATAACGGGTTTGCTCCTCCTCAATGATAGCGATATCGGCCTCCGCCTTGCGTACCGCTTGCTCGAGCAGCTCGGATGGCACCGGACGATCAGGATCGCCGTCCACGTACAGCACCGGCTGATGCTCCCACTCTAGCAACAGCTCGCGCGTTCGCGCGATATACTTCAGATCGATCTCCGCTTTCTCGCGCGCGAACTTCTCCTTATCGTGCAGGAACGGGATCGACCATTTGCGTATCTCGCCTCTATGCTTCATCGCTTCCTCGGCTTCGGCGGTCAGCGCCAGCTTAAGCGGAAGCGTGCTCGTCAGCTTCGGCCATTCGCGCAGCATGGCCACGAGCCGCTCCAGCCTTTCCTTCTCATAGCCCAGCACCTCGCTGCGGTAGCCTTCCCTCGCGCGGTTCCACCAGGAAAATACGCCAATGATCGCAATAATGTACATCATCGGACTATCGGGAAACGCCACGACGAGCGCGATGAGGGCGGCTAGTCCGAACAGCCATATTTTCGTAGAGAGCACGGATACGATTCTGCCCCCGTCTAGCGGCGACACCGGGAGCAAGTTAAACAGGTTAATCGTGGCGCCGAGATAGATAACGAGCGCCCAGAACGGTATGGGGTCCGCCTGATAGAGCAGCACCGCGGGCAGGAAGGAGAGCAAGCCCGCGAGCGGACCGCCGTAAGCCAGATACGCTTCTGTCGCGGCATCGCGCGGACGCTCTTTCATGGAGATCACCGCGCCGACGAACGGAATGAACATCGCCGGAGACGTCGCGATGCCTTTGCGGCGGGCGGCCACCAGGTGACCCATCTCATGAACGAATA
>Ga0065721_10053210_pt1 | contig 10334 bp, 5 predicted proteins | sample Mesricmetagenome_FD_59108 | JGI IMG/M metagenome (GOLD analysis project Ga0065721, IMG submission 59108) | Mesophilic microbial community from rice straw/compost enrichment Sample: eDNA_1 v2 (version 2) | ecosystem: Engineered > Solid waste > Grass > Composting > Bioreactor | place: USA: Davis... | reverse complement strand
GTTGCATTCGGATCAGGCGACTTTGCAGTTGTTGTCGATGAACTGTCGATGACTGGGCATCCTTGCCACGGCCGCGTGCCGCCCTGCCCCGAATTGCATGTCAGAAGCTGGCTCTGACGAACACGTTGTAACGCCGGTCCGCGCTCACCCAGTTGTGATAGGTGAGACCGGTGTCATCCACGAAGTTGTCGACCAGGATGCGGTACGGCGCATCCGTCAGGTTGACCGCCTGCAAGCCCACTTTGATCTTCTGGGTCGCATTCCAGGTCACCGAGCCGTCGAGCTGACCGTAGTCGTCGGCCCAGGCGGGAATGTCCAGATTGGCGGCCGCCATCGTCAGCACGTAGCGCTCGCGCCAGTTGTAGGCCAGCCGCGCCTCGAAGCGTTGCGTGCTGTAGTACAGCTCGGCGTTGTAACTGGTCTTGCTCAACCCTTCCAGCGGATAGCCGTCCAGCGCCGAGTTGTCGCGCTGGTTCTCGTCGTACGGATTCGCCGCCACGTTGCGCGTGCCGCCGCTCTCTACATAGGTGAACGCCGCTCGCGCTCCGAAGTTCTTCCAGAATCCGGGCAGGAAATCGAAGAAGCTGTTGTAAGCGAGCTCGAAGCCCTGCACGTAACCACTGCCTTGGTTCTCGGGCCGCAGCACGCGCACCGTGCGCGTCTGACCGTTGTTGGTGTAGTCCACCGTAGCGTTCAAGGCAGTTTCCATGAACCCTTCGAGTCGTTTGTAGAAGATGGCGCCGGTCAGCGAGTTGGTGGGATTGATGTACCACTCCGCGGTCAGGTCGTACTGCCAGGAGCGCATCGGCTCCAGATCGGGATTGCCCGCGTAGCCCGTGTACTGGAACACGCAGTTGCCGACCTCGACGCCTTCCGGCAGCTCCGTGCAAGCGCCATTGGCAGCCAGCATGCCGACCTGCGCTTCGATGTTGATCGCTGGCAACAACAACGGGAAATCCGGCCGCGCCAGCGACCTTGCCACGGCCAGCCGCAGGAACAGGTCGTCGCGCACTTTGTATCTCAGGTTCAAGCTCGGCAGCACGTCGGTGTAGCTGTTCTTGTCGGTCGTCTCGTACGAAGCGCCGTTGGCGAACGCCTGCTCGTCGAACGCGCCAATCAGATTGGCACTGCTGAATGTGAGCAATCCGGTGCCGAGATTCTCGGAGCGCACCACGCGCACCCCGACATTGCCGTCGAGCTTGCTCTTCTCGAAATGCGCGACCGCGTAGCCGGCCCAGGTCCTTTGGTTCTGGGTGTTGATGCCCAGGCCGTCGTTGCCGGGCGTGGAATCGGCATAGTCGCCATTCCAGGGCGTCCAGTCGCAGCAATTGGTGCCGAAGGTTTCGACGCTGTGGATGGTGTTTTCAAACGCCGCCCGGCTGTTGAACGCCGAAGCGTGCGGAAACAGATAAGCACTGGGCGCGCGCTGACCATGGAACCAGTCCGAGAATCCCTGTTGAATGTACGGCACGCTGGCGCTGGCATCGGCAAACGTCGTCGCACCGCCGCCCCAGGTCTGAGCGACCGTGCCCCAGCGATAGCCGGTCTCGCGCGTGGTCGAGCTGTAGTCCTCGTGACGAATGCCGAAGCGGATGCGATCCAGCCAGTCGCTGTTGTCGAACGTGTACTCGCCGTCGGCCCGGTACGCCCAGGCGTCGGCATCGTTCTTTTCGTAATGATCCATGGCCCAGCCGTAATAGTGCTGGGCGGGATCGGTCATCACGCTGTTCGGTCTGAGCCGGATGCTGGGCTCGTTGCTGCCATTCAGGCGCAGATCGACGCCCAAGCTCGTCGCATCGCTCTGCTCCAGCGTGGGCGATCCCAACGTGAGATCCATCGCGTCCGTGTCCGCGAGCGCGCGTTGCACGTCTACGTCGAAACGCCATCGCTCGCCCGGACGCCAGGTCAGATGCAAGGCCGTATCATGATTCGTGCTTTCGCGTTCGTTGTATCGCGCCGAGCCCGCGAAGTATCGATTGTCGATCTGGCCGCCGACCAGATAGCCATTCGAGACCTGCAGATTGCTGCCCGTCAGGGAGTTGCCCTGCTCCGTCCACAACGCGTTCTCGTTCTGTTCGAAAGTGGCATCCGCAACGAAATATTGCAGCGACACGTCCACCGTATCGCTCGGCCGCCATTGCAACGCCAGCGAGCCGCCGAGGCGCTCGCGGTCCACGGTCAGCTCACGCCAGCCGACACCGCCGGGTGCGTACACGGTCTGACCTTCATAGCCGGGCAAGTTATCGCGCGCATAGTACTTGTCGATGTGCAGGGTATGGGTCTGGGTCGTGAGCTGCGAGGCACTCGTGGACACGAGAAAGCCAAGCTCGCCGATGCCGGTGTTCCAGCGATCGCTGAACAGGAACGAGCCCGAAGGACGTTCCTTGTTGGCAAGGTCGCCGACGGCGTATTCCGCCGACGCCGCCAGGACCCGATCCGGGCTGTCGAACGGCAGGCGCGTCCGCAGATCGACGTTGCCAGACAGCCCGCCTTCGATCATCGCCGCCGATGGATTCTTGTAGACGTCGACGGCCGCCATCAGCTCGGGCGGAATATCTTCGAAGCCCAGCGTACGGCTTTTCTTCGCGGAGAACGCCGAGCGTCCGTTCAGCTCGCTGCGCACCCACGTCAACCCACGAACCGTCACGCCCGCCCCTTCGACGGCGATGCGATCAGCATCACGCGCCTCCGGCACGCGGCCGATCGCGAGGCCTGGAATTCGCTGCAGCACCTCGGTCACGCTGCGATCGGGCAATGCGCCGATGTCGGAAGCGGTGATCGAATCGAGAATTTCTTCGGCATCGGCCTTGCGAGCCTGTGACGATTTCAATTGCTCGCGAATGCCGGTAACGACGACTTCCTCGAGCTGCGAGGACGAGCCCGCCGCATTCTGCGATTGCACCGACGTCGCCGCCAAGGTCATGAGTAGCGCGAATGCCGGTGCTGTCGCAGACGCGGGTCGAAAATGAAGCGCCTGCCGTACGACGCTGCTGACCGACGATCCGTGCTCCGTCCGATGTGAGCTCACTTCAGCCATAACAACGTATCCCCCATTGTTTGACCCGTCGTGCCGATCGCAGAGGGATGCCGTGCGCGACGCCGCGCTTGTTTCACGCAGTCGTCACCGTCCCCCACTCCTGTGGCCGACCCGCGGCTGGAGCCGCGAATCGGCAATGAAATATTGTTCACTAATGATCATACGCCTTAACTCCGACAAATGTCTATCGCTAGACAAAGAATTATCGAGCGAACGTTCCGACGCCCTGCTCAGCTAGCTCTTCGCAGGGCGGCAGCACATACAGGCGCTGTCGTTCGCTCGACATTCCTCGCTACCATGCATAGATGCTTGCCCAGGGATAGGTCCCGCCGGTGACGGAGAAGTAGTAATAACCGTCGGCCGAGCGCGTGAGCGGCAGCTGTCCGCAGGTTCTGGCCTGCCCGCCCACCGTCAAGGAGCGTCCGTCGAAATTGGAACATCCCCAGCCATTGATGGTCTGGTTGGTTCGATAACAGACCGCGCCCGTGGTATTGAAATTGCCGGTGTTGCTGGTAAATGAAATGGGATTGGCACAAGTCCCGCCGGTGCCGCTGGTGTTGAATGTCGCAGTTACATTGCGGGCAGCGGTCATCGACACCGTGCATGTACCAGTCCCCGTGCACGCCCCGCTCCACCCAGCGAATGCCGAGCCACTCGCCGCCGTGGCCGTCAACGTCACCGACGTGCCGCTCGCGTAATTCGCGGTACAGGTGCTGCCGCAGTTGATTCCTGAGGGCGATGACGTCACGGTGCCAGTGCCACTGCCCATCTTCGTCACGCCGAGTGAAAACGTGGTCGCGGTGCTGTTGAACGTCGCCGTGACTGAACGAGCCGCAGTCATCGACACCGTGCATGTTGCGGTTCCTGAACACGCACCGCTCCACCCGGCGAACGACGAGCCGCTTGCCGCCGTTGCAGTCAACGTTACAGACGTGCCGCTGGCATAGCTGGCGCTGCAAGTTCCGCCACAGTTGACGCCTGAGGGTGACGACGTCACCGTGCCGCCGCCGCCGCCTGCCTTTGTAACAGTGAGCGTGTAGTTCGTCGGCGTACCAACGCCCGCGCCGCGCTTGATGGCATCGAGCACGCCCTGATCGACGACACTGCCGCTGTTGCGATCGAAGATCGCGAAGCCATTGGTCTGACTCGGCTGCACGCCATTGTCCCAATAGAAAGTCTTGAGACCATTCGCGGCCGCTGCACGATTGACGTATTCGAGCCAGTACTGCCGCGCCGGCAGGCTGAGATTCGACCGCGTCGCCACGCCGTACTCGCCGATGATCACCGGGACGTTCTGGTTGACCCACTTGGCCCGCACCTGCGCGAACAGGTCGTCGTGATAGGACTCCTGCGCCCAGGCGCACGCGCTCTGCGAGGGATACGGCGCGCCCCAATACAAACAACTGCCGCTCGGGTTCAGGGTGAAGTCATAAGGATCGTAGTGATGGATCTCGACGATCAGCCGGTTGGCGATGGTGTCGGTGGGCATCGAGAAATAATTCAGGCCATGCCACGCGTTGGTGTTGTAGGTCTGCACGACCAGGGTGCGCGACGCATTGTTGCCACCGGTGGCACGCACGGCGTTTACAAAAGTCTGGTTATAGGACTGCTGTACGGTGATGTGCTCGGTGGTCGGCGTGCCGTAGTCGGCATGCACTTCGTTCGTTCCGGCAAACAGCAGGCGTTCGTCGTAGTTGCGGAACGTGGTCGCGATCTGGGTCCAGTACGCGTTCTGTTTCTGATTGACGGCCTGCTGATGCGAGTACAGCGGATGTTCCTCCAGCCAGCCGCCATCCCAATGAATGTTCAGGATGACGTACATGCCCTGGCCGTGCGCATAGTCGACCACTTGTTTGACGCGCGCCATCCAGGCCGCATCGATCGTCATGGTCGATTGATTCGCGTGGCAATCCCAGGCCGCGGGAATGCGTATGGAGTTGAAACCCGCGGCCTTCACTGAATTGATGAATGCCTGGGTGACGGCCGGATTGCCCCACGCCGTCTCACCGCATTGGGCTTCCAGCGTGTTGCCCAGGTTCCAGCCGAGTTGAATCTGCGCCGCGACCTGCGTTGCCGTCGGCAACGTTTGCGACCATACGGTCAACGGCGCGAGCAGCAATGCCGCCCAGAGAATCACGTTCCGTCGCAGTGACCGCCACTTGCATGAATCCATGTGTGCAACCCCCTGTGAGATCGGCGGGGCGTGCACTTTGTTGACCGCGCCACGGCCACACCGATGCTGTTCGTTCCTTCGAGCGGCGCCACCGTGAACCGCATTGGCCATCGTTGTCAACAGCGTTTTTCTCGGGCGCGCGTTGTCTCCCGGGCCATTTCGACGGCGCCGCGGGGACAGCGCCCGCCGGAATCGTTGTAGTTTTCCGGCGTTAGCGGTCGCCCCCGGGACATTTGTGATACCGCTACCAGTCCGCGCGAAATGGTGCTACCTTTCGGCGCCGAACCGCACTCGATCAGGGGGAACCGATGAATCGTCCGCAGCTGCACCTGTTTGCATGCACCGCGCTGGTCCTGCTCGCCGCATGCTCGTCCAAAGATCAGCCCGCCCCCGCTGGCGCCGATCAGCAAGCCGCGGCCAAGCAGACGCGCCGCTATCTCTCGCAACCGCTCGTCTCCGAGATCTATACGGCCGATCCTTCGGCGCACATCTGGGACGGCAAGATTTATGTCTATCCGAGTCACGACATCGACGGCACCACGCCCGAGGATGATCTGGGCGCGCACTTCGAGATGCGCGACTATCGCGTCCTGAGCATGGACAGGATCGGCGGACCGGTCACGATACATCCGGTGGCGCTCGATGTGAGTCAGGTGCCCTGGGCCGAGAAGCAGATGTGGGCGCCGGATGCCGCACGCAAGAACGACACGTATTTCCTGTACTTCCCCGCCAAGGACAAACAAGGCGCGTTCCGTATCGGCGTCGCGACGTCCAAGTCGCCGACCGGCCCGTTCGAGCCGCGACCCGAGCCGATCAAGGGCAGCTACTCGATCGATCCGGCAGTGTTCACCGATAGCGACGGCCGCACCTACATGTACTTCGGCGGCATCTGGGGCGGTCAGCTGCAACGGAACATCACCGGCACCTACGATCCGAACGGTTCCAAGACCGATCTGCAGGCGGACGACCAGCCGGCGCTGACCGCGAAGGTCGCGATGCTGACCGACGACATGCTCGAGTTCGCCGAGACGCCGCGCGACGTGGTGGTCCTGGACGAGAATGGCAAGCCGCTGCTGGGCGGCGACCACGACCGCCGCTTCTTCGAAGCGTCCTGGATGCACAAGTACAACGGCAAGTACTACTTCAGCTACTCGACCGGCGACACGCACTACATCGTCTATGCGATCGGCGACTCGCCGTACGGGCCGTTCACGTACACCGGCCGCATCCTCGAGCCGGTGGAAGGCTGGACCACGCATCACTCGATCGTCGAGTGGGACGGCCGCTGGTGGCTGTTCTACGCGGATTCGCAGCTGTCCGGGCAGACGCGCCTGCGCAACGTGAAAGTCACCGAGCTGTTCTACAACCCGGACGGCACCATCAAGACCATCGATCCACTGGTGCGCTCGTAGGGGATCTCCCCAGGCGCATCGCCTGGCACTCAGGCATCGGCTGAAATATGGCCGATGCCTATCAGGTCTGCGCAGCTGCTGCCGACAACACCGGACGTGTCTTCAGCAGCTGAACAAGAACGCCATGAGAGTGAGTGGTCCGGTGAGCGATGCGGAATACGTGCTTCCAGATGGTGAGGTCATCATCACGCACACCGACCCGTCGAGCCGGATCACCTATGCCAACCCCGCGTTCCTGACCAGCAGCGAGTACTCGATTGAGGAGTGCCTGGGTCAGCCTCAGAACATCATTCGTCACCCCGACATGCCCAAGGAAGCGTTCGCCGATCTGTGGCGCACCATCCGCGCGGGCAAGTCCTGGACCGGCCTGGTGAAGAATCGTCGCAAGCACGGCGGCTTCTACTGGGTGCGAGCGAACGTCACGCCGATGATGGATCTGCAACGCGGCGAGATCGTCGGCTACATGTCGGTTCGCGTCAAACCGACGCGCGTCGAAATCCAGCAGGCGGAACAGGCTTACAAGGCCATCCGCGAAGGTCGCGCGGGCCGCCTGTGCATCCGCGAGGGCCGCATCTTCGACACTTCCTGGCGGGGCCGATTGCAACGGGCGTTGAAGCCTTCACTGCGCGTCGGCACATGGGCAGTCGTCGGATCGCTCAGTGCATTGCTGCTCACCATGGGCGTCGTCGGCGCCGCCACTGTCGGCTTCGGATGGATGACCAATCTGAGCTTCCTCGGTGCCGCCCTCGCCCTGGCCAACTTGCTCTACGTGCAGACGAACGTGGTTCAGCCGCTGCTGAACCTGCATCGCGCGACGTTGCAATTGCTCGGCGGCAATACGCATGCACGAATTCCAGTGGCGGGCGCGTCGTGCATCGTCTCGGTCGCGGAAACGATCGAGCAGGTGCGAGTCAAGATGGATGGCGTGCTGAAAGACAACCTGGCGGCCGCGGCCAGCGTGCAATCCGGCGTGGTGGAGGTCGTGGAATCCAACACCGAGCTGTCCAATCGCACCGGCGAACATGCCGCCAACCTCGAGGAGACTGCCGCGTCGCTCGAACAGCTGACGGCGACTGTCACCCGCAATCGCGACAGCGCGCAGCAAGCCGCATCGCTGGCAACACAATCGTCCGAGGTGACAACGCGCGGTCGCGAGGTGGTGGGCCAGTTGTTCTCGACCATGAATGAAATCTCCGGCTCGTCCACCCGCATCGGAGAAATCGTCGGCATCATCGACGGCATCGCATTCCAGACCAATCTGCTGGCCCTCAACGCCGCCGTCGAAGCGGCACGCGCCGGCGATCAAGGCCGCGGCTTCGCGGTCGTCGCTCAGGAAGTGCGCAGCCTCGCGCAGCGCTCGGCCTCTGCCGCGAAGGAAGTGAAGGATCTGATCGAGGCGTCGGTACAGACGGTCCATCGCGGCACCGAGCTCGCCAATCAGGCCGAGCAAGCCATGTCCAACGTCGTCGACTCCGTGCAGCACGTCACCAGCGTGATCAGAGAGATCGAAGCGGCCACGCTGGAGCAGGCGGCGGGCATCGAGCAGATCAACAAGGCCGTCACGGAGATGGACAATATCACTCAGCAGGATGCCCACATGGCGCAGCAGCTGATCGAGACTGCGCAGACGCTGCGCGAGCAATCCACGCAGATGTTTGCTGCGATCTCTGCCTTCTCGATGCAGCAAGCTCACGCGTCCCCTGCCGCGAGAGCGGAGCCAGCACACACGCACTTCGTCGAAGAGGAAAGAGAACGACGCGTGGCGTAAATAGCTCGGCGCCGCCCTTCCCCACCCGCGGCGCATTCGATATCGTGATCACGGCTTCACTCTCTATGGATGACGTCGCCCATCCGCGACGTCCTGCCCCACGCCGCTCACGATGGAGATACAGACAACGCTTGCAGAGCCCGAGCCGACCCCGACCGAGTCGCCACAAAAACTGACTCGCCTGGCGCGCTGGCTCGATCGCATGCCCTGGCTGATTCCCACGATCAGCTTCGTTTCCGGCATGGTCGGTTTCGTGATGGTCAAGCGCGGCGCGGATCTGGCTCGCGTGATCGCCATTGCGGCCCTGGCGGGTTGGTTGTGGTTGCTGATCGAGCCGCTGGTGCGCCGTTTTCTGGAGCGGCGCCGCTCGGGCATCGGCAAGTTCGTATCGAATTTCCTGACGCAGTCCCTGCAGCAGGAAGTGCTGTTCTTCTCTCTGCCCTTTCTGTTCGGCGCGCTACAACGCGACCTCGGTCAGATCGTCTTCATCTCGATCGCAGCGGCCGCCGCTGCGCTTACGGCACTCGACCCGCTCTACGAGCGCTGGATCGCCGCACGCGCCGCGACGCGCTTGCTCTTTCATGCCTACTGCAGCTTGATCGCGGCAGTTGTGGTCGTGCCGATGGTCGTGCATCTGTCGCTCGAAGATGCATTGCCGCTGTCACTCGGTGCGGTCGGTGTATGGCTGTTGTTGACTGCACCGATGTCGCTGCGTTCGTTGCGCTCGCTGCGTCACAAGCTGATCTGGGTCGCTTGCTCCACCCTGGCACCGTTGTTGGTGTGGCAGTTGCGCGCTCACGTGCCACCCGCCGGACTTGCAGTCACTCAAGCAGTCATCACCCAATCCATCGTGGACCGCACGCCCGGACCGGCCGTACGCGCGCTGACGAGAGCCGAGCTCAGTGCGGGTGTCGTCGCTTTCGCGGCCATTCGCGCGCCGAGCGGCGTCGCTCAAAACATCATCTTCGAATGGCGTCACGCGGGCGAGACCGAACGCATCAGCTCCGAAATCCAGGGCGGCAACGACAGCGGCTGGCGCACCTACTCCCGTAAACAGCTGTTCCCGGCCAATGCGCAGGGCCGCTGGATCGTGGATGTGAAAACCCCTCAAGGCCAGCTGCTCGAGCGCATGCGCTTCGTGGTGATGGACTGACCCTGCTCCGCCTGCCGTCCGTAATTGAATGCAGCTCCCCAGCTGGAAGTCTCGGTAGCGAAGGTGCGTGTGCCGAATGTGAGATAGTCGCCGGCCGACGAGAGCGCAAGCGAGTTCGCAAACCCAGCGGCGATGGGAACAGCCGCGGGCGATTCGAACACGGCGGTTTGCTGCCATTGATTCTGGCGCTGATCGAACGCGACCACATAGGGATGGCCGTAAGCGCCATCATCACGGTCGGCGAACGCAACCAGCGATCCGCCTGCTCCACTCAGCGTCACGCGCGTTCCGAACGAGCGACGCTCCGGCAGCGCTGGCGTGAGCACGGTGCTGGTGGGCAGCCACTGGTTCGCCGATCGTCCATACATTCTGATGACACCCGTCGTCCCGTCCGCCGCGGCGGCATAGGGCGAGCCGATGGCAAGCATGCTTCCGTCCGCGCTCAAGTCGAAACCTTCGCTCTGTCCCTCGGGTTCGTACGCCGTGCCACCCAGGTGCGGCTCGCTCGCCGAACCTGCGAACTCGGCGGCAACATTCCAGCTGTCGCCCTCGTTCTGAAACACATAGAGCGTGTTGGCCCGATTCGGCCAGCCGCCCAGATCAAAATCTTCCGTATCGGGATTCTGCTCGGCCGCGAGCACCGCCAGCGCCCGCCCGTCTTCGCTCAGCCGGACACCCCAACCGAACCAATCATTGCTCTGCGGTGCCGGAGCCGTCAGCGCCTGCTGCTCGGTCCATGCACCCGCCTGCTTGGTGAATACATACACCGCACCGGCGGCTGACTGCGTCCC
>Ga0065721_10053208_pt1 | contig 10334 bp, 6 predicted proteins | sample Mesricmetagenome_FD_59108 | JGI IMG/M metagenome (GOLD analysis project Ga0065721, IMG submission 59108) | Mesophilic microbial community from rice straw/compost enrichment Sample: eDNA_1 v2 (version 2) | ecosystem: Engineered > Solid waste > Grass > Composting > Bioreactor | place: USA: Davis... | reverse complement strand
GCGCAGATCATCGACATCAATATGGATGAAGGGATGTTGGATGCGGAAAAAGCCATGGTGCGATTTCTCAACCTCCTTGCAGGAGAGCCGGATATCGCCAAAGTGCCCATTATGGTGGACTCATCTAAGTGGCCGGTGATTGAAGCCGGGCTTAAATGCATTCAGGGCAAGCCGATCGTCAATTCCATCAGCCTCAAAGGTGGAGAAAAGGAATTTATCGAACAGGCAACCCTGTGTCGTCGCTACGGCGCGGCAGTTGTTGTCATGGCCTTTGATGAAACCGGTCAGGCGGACACGGCTGCGAGAAAGAAGGAAATTTGTCAGCGCAGCTATCGGATACTGACCGAAACTGTGGGAATGTCTCCGGAAGACATTATTTTCGACCCCAATATATTCGCAGTTGCCACGGGAATCGATGAACACAATAACTACGCGGTAGATTTCATCGAGGCCGCAAAATGGATCCGCGAGAACTTGCCCCACGCTTCCGTTTCGGGCGGTGTTAGTAACGTTTCATTCTCATTCCGTGGCAATAACCCGGTTCGTGAAGCCATCCATTCGGTTTTCCTTTATCACGCCATCAAAGCCGGGATGAACATGGGTATTGTCAACGCCGGTCAGTTGGCGATTTATGACGACCTGCCAGAGGAACTCAGAAATAGTGTTGAAGATGTCATTCTGAATCGCACACCAACTGCGACGGAAACTCTCGTAGAAATCGCAGAGAAATATAAAGAAGGCGGCAGCAGCGGACCTAAAAAAGAAGATCAGGCTTGGCGCGAACTGCCGGTTAATAAGCGCCTCGAACACGCTCTCATCAAAGGCATCACATCCCACATCATCGAAGATACAGAGGAAGCACGCCTACAGGCGAAACGCCCCCTGGATGTTATTGAGGGGCCATTGATGGACGGCATGAATGTGGTGGGCGACCTCTTCGGCGCCGGCAAAATGTTTCTTCCGCAGGTGGTGAAATCCGCACGCGTAATGAAACAGGCCGTTGCGTATCTGCAACCATTTATCGAAAAGGAAAAAAGTGCTGCCGCCAAACCTCAGGGTCGGATTTTGATGGCGACGGTAAAAGGAGATGTGCACGATATCGGCAAAAACATTGTGGGAGTTGTCCTGCAATGCAATAACTTTGAAGTGATCGACTTGGGCGTGATGGTGCCTTGCGAAAAAATATTGGAAACAGCTCGAGAAAAATCCTGCGACATCATCGGGCTCTCAGGCCTTATTACACCGTCTCTGGATGAAATGGTGACAGTCGCCAAGGAAATGCAGCGCCAGAATTTTACGCTGCCGTTGATGATCGGTGGCGCCACCACATCGAAGGCACATACTGCAGTCAAAATAGAGCCGCAATATCGCGATAACCAAGTGGTGTATGTGGCCGATGCATCTCGCGCCGTAGGCGTCGCCTCTCAACTGTTATCAGATGACCACCGGGAAAAATTTATTAAAGAAGTGCGCGCCGATTATGAAAAGGTCAGAGAGCGTACTGCCAACCGTCAACGCCGTGCGCTGATTCCTTATACGGAAGCGGTGCAACGCCGTGCGCCGATTGATTGGCCCAGCTACGCCCCGCCCAAACCCAAATTTACTGGCGTTAAAGTTTTCGAGCAGTATTCCCTGCGAGAACTCGTCGATTACATTGATTGGACGCCCTTTTTCATGAGTTGGGATCTCGCGGGGAAATACCCGCAAATCCTCACCGACGAAGTTGTCGGCGAAGCAGCCTCGCAGCTGTACCAGGACGCCCGGCGGTTGCTGGATGAGATCATTGAGAAAGACGCCATATCCGCACGTGGCGCGATAGGATTCTGGCCTGCGAACTCAGTAAATCGTGACGACATCCTGATTCGACGAGACGAAGGCAATGTGACACTCCACCATCTGCGTCAGCAGCAAGACAAAAATACCGTGGATGGCTATTTATATTCTCTCGCAGATTTTGTCGCACCTTTGGAGACGGGTATAACCGATTATATTGGAGCATTCGTGGTGACTGCGGGCATAGGTGCTGAAGAGCTGGCCGAGTCCTACGCACGGAAAGGAGACGACTATAATTCCATTATGGTCAAAGCATTGGCGGATCGTTTGGCCGAGGCATTTGCGGAGAGGATACATGAACGCGTCCGGAAAGAGTTCTGGGGATACGCGGAAGGCGAATCCCTTGATGGCGAATCTCTTATTAAGGAGCAATATCAAGGTATCCGCCCTGCTCCGGGTTATCCCGCATGTCCAGACCATACGGAAAAGGCAACCTTGTTCCAGCTCTTGGATGCGACCAATAACACGGATGTGCAATTAACCGAACACTTCGCCATGTATCCAACCGCCGCTGTGTCTGGCTGGTATTTCGCACATCCACAAGCGAAATATTTTGGCGTTGGAAAAATTGGTGAGGACCAAGTTGTGAGCTTCGCTCAAAGAAAGGGATGGAGTAAGGAGGAAGCGGAGAGGTGGCTGCAGCCCAATTTGGATTATGAGCCGAAATCAACCTAAAGAATAAGAACACTCATGAGCAACGAAAAGAAAAAACCGTCTTGGGGAAGAGTGGTATTCAGCACTATTGCTGCGTTCGTCGGCGTTCAAAGCGAGAAAAACCGCGCCCATGATTTTCAGCAAAGCAGCATACTGCCCTTCTTGATTGTGGGCCTGATATTGGCCGGTGCCTTTATCGTTGGCTTGATATTTATTGCGAGACACTTGGCACCCTAAACAGCACCAGCGCCTCGCCAGAGGGTTAGCTTATTGGCCGCTGACCCAAAAGATGCATGCACTGACAAACACGGCAATCAATACCACCGCCGTAATCGCGTCTGCAAAACTGTCGCCTTGATGCTGCATTTCGGTATCTTGTGAATTCATACTTGTTCCTGATCGTTATTGTTTATTTGTTAAAACAGGTTTTATCGCGTCGCCCAGTGTCTCCCAATCCCTTCTTCAAAGGGCAGAAGCCAGTCACAAATTCGGCGCGAGACTGCATTCAAACTCACTTTTACAGATTAATCAAGCGTCGAACAGTGCCAAAAGCCCGTTCTGCGGCAACCTGCCAGGGACTGCAAATTGTTCGGGATATTCCACGCCGACCAAGTATAGCCCGTGAGGCGCAGCCGTCGGCGCGGCGGCGTTGCGATCCTTCAGAGTTAATAAATCCCCTATCCATTCCGGTGGCTTTAGACCCCGTCCCACCTCATACAAAGACCCCATGATGTTACGGACCATATGATGCAGAAAGGCATTGGCCTTGATTTCCATCACAATGAACGAAGAGGTCTGCGAAAACCTAATCGTCTCGATGCGACGCACCGGGCTGTGTGCCTGACATTGGCTGGCACGGAACGAAGAGAAATCATGCTCTCCCAGCAAATGCGATGCAGCTATCTGCATCGCCTCCATATTCAACTCTCCACGCAACCAAGTGGCATTAAAAGGTAGAAAAGCCGAGCGCACCCTGTCCGTGTAGGTGAAATAACGGTAAGTCCTGCTAAGCGCGGCGAAACGCGCGTGAAATTCCCCTTCCACTTCCCGTGCCCAGCGCACTCGTATAGACTCCGGCAGTTTGGTATTCACACCTTCGATCCAGGCTCTTTCACCCCGAACGGCAGTACTGTCGAAATGGATGACTTGATGCGCCGCATGCACCCCGGCGTCCGTTCTGCCGGCACACACCAAAGTCACTGGATGCGCCGCTACAGCAGACAAAGCCTTTTCCAATTCCCCTTGAACAGTTTTCCGTGCACTGGCCTGGCGCTGGAAACCCTGATAGCCGGTACCGTCGTATTCCACAACCAACGCGTAACGATGGACGCCTTCAGGAAGCATCATCCCAGGTTTGATTTCACAATTAGGGGTGTATAACTGCATAGCGAACAACTTAAATGAAAAAAGGCTTTGCACTCATCGCGCAAAGCCTTGATATCTGTGGAACCTGGATTTAGACCTAACCGATTCGCGCTAACAGCGTCTCGGCCTCACGTTTCTGTTGATCATTCCCCTCTTCCAAAATCTCATCGAGAATATCCTTGGCGCCGTCCGCGTCACCCATATCGATATAAGCGCGAGCCAAATCGAGCTTGGTAGCGGTTTCATCGTTGTCGGAAAGGAAATCCAGATTGCTGTCATCATCATTTTCCGGATCAAAATCTGGTATTTCAAAATCCAAACCGGAATTGGCAGTCTCATATGTTGCGGCGGAATCTTTCTCCGCGACATCATTAACAGCAACAGTTTTGTCGTCTTCGGCGAACAAATCATCCAGATCCTGTTCCGGTGAAGCATCACCTTCACCAAATGCTGCAACAGAACCTGTGGAAATGTCATCGTCAAAATCTAATACCGGCTCTTCCATTTCCGGACTTGCACCGCCGAAATCTGACGCCAGGGCATCAAGTTCATGGTCGAGCTCATCGAGATTGACTTCCTTATCCAGGTCAAAATCCATATCAAAATCATTGGTGCCTTCTGAACCAGCTGTTGAAGTTAGCTCTGGTTGAGAATCTTCTTCTGTCTCCAACTGCTCCAGATCATCAAATTCAAAATCACCCAGATCGGTGCCTGCATTTTCAGCGGAGCTGGATAACACCGGAGGCTCGTCAGTGATGCCTGTCTGCGCATCAGCGATATCCTGGTCTAAATCAAAATCCAAAGCTTCGGAAGAACTGCTGGACGCAAGATCCAAATCCTGCTCAGGCTCTGTCAGATCGAGATCTGCAAAATCAAATGAGTCATCATCCTCTTTTGGCGCAACCCGCTCAGCCACTAAATCGTCCGTGAATTCGCCTGTGAATCGATCTTTTTCAAATTCGAGATCAAAATCCTCTGCGAAACTGTCATCGGATTTTGCTTCTGCGGCAACAGCAAGATCCTCGTCCGGCAATTCGAAATCGATTTCTCCATAAGAAGTGGGTGATCCGCCAAAACCTGCTTCGGTGTTTTGCTCGTCGAGGCTGGCAACCGGCTCATCCAAGTCACCCAAATCCAAATCGGTTGTCGCCAACTCGTCGGGTGTGCTAGCAAATCTGGACGGTGAAATTTGCGTTACATCGTCTTCATCCAGTGTCAGATCGAAATCCAGCGAGTCGGCTTCCAATTCACCCTGGTCAGATGAGGTAGACGCAGATGAATCCACCAATTCGTCTACATCGTTGAAATCGAAATTGAGGGTATCGTCGGCAAGAGCATCGGATGTAGCAAACGAATCTTCTTCATAGGACTCATAGGCGCCTTCATCACTGCTGGCCAGCTCCGAAGTCTCATAAAGACTGGAATCGAAAGGTCCAATTCCTTCGATAGTGTCGCGGATGACGGTGGCCCTATCGATTGCGTTGGTATCGCCTTGAGCTCGCAGACGGGCGTAATGCTGATCGAAACTGTCGGCATCGCCCTGGATCGCGAACACTTCTAATAGCTTGAGCCGCACCGCGGAATTGGAAGGATCTTTTTCCAGTGCGCGCAGAAGCTTTTCTTCAGCCTGATCGTATTGGCCGTAGGCGATGTGAATATCGCACTCTCCCACGACATCTTCCGTCTCCGCTTCCGCAAGAGCGCGCTCTTCCTGTTCTGATTCCACATCATCAAAGTCGCTCAGCGGAACTGTTTTGTCGTCATGGGCATCGATATCGCCAAATGCACCCAGCTCTACATCACGTTCATTCTCATAATCATCGTATTCGTCGTATTCCTCACGGCGATTGCGCTTAAACAAATAGACCGCCAAAGCGAGAATCAGAACACCGAGTCCAATACCGATATATAAAATGTTATCGAGCGCGAGATCCATCCAGGATTTTTGAGCCTGCACAGATTTTGCCGGCGGAACTGGCTTGGCCTCTGGTTGCGGCTGAGCAACCTGCTCGCTAGGTGCATCCTGTACAGCAGTATCGACACTCTCAGTCGATTGAACTTCTTCCACTGAAGTGTCCGCAGTCGGAGCTTCAGTAGTTTCTTCTTGATTGGCTTGTTGCGCGGCCAATTCCAGCGCACGCATTTCTGCGCTGCTGACTTCTACCAAGCGCTCCATGGTTTGAATCTGCTCTTCCATGGCCTGAATGCGTGACTTCAGGTCGGCATTCTCTCGATCAGCCGCGTCAAGTTCTTCCTGCGCCTGACTCAGCTCCTCGGTAACACGCGCGCCGTCACCCTGCCCTTCAGCACCAGCGCCTTGGCCGGCGGTGTCGGATGATGGCGACGATAATTTAACGCGGCCTTCTACTGATGAGGGTTCTGTGCGGGTTTGCGTGAAATTTTTGCTGCCCTCTAACTGAGCCTGTTCTGGCGTTTTGTCGTTCCAGCTTCTGTTTTGCGCTGCCACTTGCTGGATTGCTTCGCGATTGGAAAGCTGTTGAATCTCATCTTTGTCTGGAATGCGCAAAACCTGGCCGCGGCGCAGGAGATTGATATTGCCATTGATAAAGGCTTCCGGATTCATTCGCTGTATGGCCAGCATGGTCTGCTGTACGGACACAGATGAGTCTGGCTTCACACGTGAAGCAATCGACCACAGGGTTTCGTTAGCGCCGACTGGGCCATAGCTATCACCAGAAAACGAACTTCTACTAGTAGTAGGTGGACGTTCCTCTGCTCTCTGTGGTGACGGAGTAGTGCGTGGAGTGGTTCGAGGAGTTTGCGCCTGAGTAGTATCAGAGGGAGTTGTTTGAGATGGGCGTTGATTAGCAGCTTGAACTGGGGCTGCTTGATTTCCGCTGAAAACCGGCAAATCCACTAACAATGTATATTCGCGCAACAATTTACCGCTGGGCCAGCGCGCTGACACGATAAAGTTAAGAAATGGCTCTCTCACCGGGCCATTGCTCGTCACACGAACAACCGGGCCTGATGACGCATTCAGATCGAGAGTGAATTTCAGATCTGTTATGAAGAAGTTGCGGTCCACACCAGCTCTTGCGAATTCTTCCGGGGAGGCGATGGCAATGCGGATTTCGCTTTCGGTCAGATCGCGAACGTGGAGCAGTTGGATTTCGGCATTTAGCGGCTGATTCAGCGCTGAATTGAGTTTGATCTCACCAAGACCAAGCGCTGCGGCCATTGGCGAAACCACCGCCAAAAACACGCCGATAAAATACGCTCTTGTGCGAAGCCCCATAGGAGAATCCTTAATCTTGTTTGGCGACCTGGTTAAAGACACACCCTAGAACTGAAACTGGCGATGGGATGCTTGTGGCCAAAACCTAGAATAGTCTTTCACTTATCGCTGTAAGTATTCATTATAAGTAGCTTTTTATCAACTTAAGGTCTGTCGGAAGGCCTTAATACAGCAACATTGGTTATTGAAATATTGATTGCTCGGGCGTTTTTACCAATTTTTGTCGCGAGCAGCCAGCGAAAACTCGCGCCACATCAATAACTATAGCAGGCAGAAAAAGAACAGCCCCTGCAAATTGAGGGGCTGTTGTGTGGAGAGGTGATGGGATCAATGTTGCTGCAGAATTCTCAACATACGTCGCAGCGGTTCCGCCGCCCCCCAGAGAAGCTGGTCGCCAACGGTAAAAGCAGACAGATACTGCGGCCCCATATTCATCTTGCGCAACCGCCCAACCGGAATCGACAAGGTGCCAGTCACTTTAGTCGGCGTCAGCTCTTGCAATGATGCTTCACGAGTATTGGGAATAACTTTCACCCACTCGTTGGCGCCTGCGATGATCTGCTCGATTTCTTCCAAAGGAAGATCACGAGTTAGCTTGATGGTGAGCGCCTGACTGTGGCAACGCATTGCACCGATTCTCACGCAGATACCATCCATAGGAATCGGCGTGGAGTTGCCAAGAATCTTGTTGGTCTCCGCCTGAGCTTTCCACTCTTCGCGGCTCTGACCGTTGTCCAGCTGCTTATCTATATAAGGAAGCAGGCTACCGGCGAGGGGGGCGCCAAAATTAGCGGTGGGGAAATCGTCCGAACGCATAGCTTCCGCTACTTGGCGATCGATCTCCAGGATGGCGCTGGCGGGATCGGCAAGTTTATCCGCAACGGCGGAATGCACCTGCCCCATCTGGCTGATCAGTTCGCGCATGTTCTGCGCACCCGCACCACTGGCGGCTTGATAGGTCATTGAGCTCACCCATTCAACCAGACCTTGCTCGAACAAACCGCCGAGAGCCAACAGCATCAAGCTGACCGTGCAGTTGCCGCCGATGTAATTTTTGATGCCGTTTTTCAGGCCCTGGCGAATAACGCGATCATTCACAGGATCCAAGATGATGATGGCATCGTCTTTCATACGCAGCGAAGAGGCCGCGTCAATCCAGTAGCCCTGCCAGCCCGCAGCGCGCAACTTATCGATAACCGCAGTCGTGTAATCGCCGCCCTGACAGGAAATAATCGCGTCCATAGCTTTCAGCGACTCTATGTCATATGCATCTTTCAGTGGTGCGACGGGTTTGCCAACATCCGGGCCGGCGCCATCGACATTGGAAGTGGTGAAAAACACCGGCGCGATATCGGCAAAATCGTTTTCTTCGCGCATCCGCCCCATCAGGACAGAGCCCACCATCCCGCGCCAACCAACAAAACCTACTTGCATCATTTTCGTAACCCTATATTTGCTGAATCAGTTTTCCAACGCCGCAACCACGGCATCACCCATGGCAACAGTCCCCACCTTGCGCATACCTTCGCTGTAGATATCCGCTGTGCGATATCCCTGGTCGAGCACTTTGCCCACTGCCGCGTCAATCGCATCGGCGGCTTCTTTTTGTCCGAGCGAATAGCGCAGCAACATGGAGGCAGACAAAATCGTGGCGAGCGGATTGGCGATGCCCTGCCCTGCGATATCAGGAGCTGAGCCGTGCACGGGCTCATACAGGCCGCGGCTTTCTTTGTTAAGCGAAGCGGATGGCAGCATGCCGATGGAACCGGTCAGCATGGCCGCAGCGTCCGACAAAATATCGCCGAACATGTTACCGGTGACGATCACGTCGAACTGCTTGGGCGCGCGCACCAATTGCATGGCCGCGTTATCTACATACATGTGAGACAACTGCACGTCCGGATACTCCGGCGCTAAACGATCCATCACCTCGCGCCACAGAACTGTTACTTCCAGGACGTTGGCCTTGTCCACGGAGCAGAGTTTAGATCCGCGTTTGCGCGCCATTTCAAACGCTGTGCGGCCGATGCGTTCGATTTCGTGCTCAGCATAGACGTACGTGTTGAAGCCCTGACGCTCGCCGCTTTCCAAGGTGCGAATACCGCGCGGCTGGCCGAAATAGATACCGCCAGTCAATTCCCGCACAATCAGAATATCCAGGCCCGCAACCACTTCTTTTTTCAACGTGGAAGCATCAGCCAATTGCGGGTACAGAATCGCCGGGCGCAGATTGGCGTAGAGACCTAGATCGTAGCGCAGACGCAGCAGGCCCTTTTCGGGACGACGCGCCGATTCAAAATGATCCCATTTGGGACCGCCGACGGACCCCATCAAAATGGCATCGGCAGTACGGCAACGTTCGAGAGTTGAGTCCGCCAGCGGTACGCCGTATTCGTCCAGTGCGGCGCCGCCGATCAGGTCGTTTTCAAATTCCAGATCAAGCCCAAACAGCGCGTCCGCTTTTTCCAATACCTTGCGCGCTTCGGCCACAATTTCCGGGCCTATACCATCGCCCGGCAACAAGATAATTTTTTTCGCCATGAGTCGTGTTGTCTCCAATTATGCAACTGTGCCGAAGAGCCAGGGGGCGCTCTGCCGCCGCTTAGCTTCGTATGCCTTAATGTGTTCTGCGTCTTGCAGAGTCAGCCCGATGTCATCCAGGCCATTCAAAAGACAGTGTTTACGGAATTCATCCACTTCGAAGGAGTGGCTCTTGCCGTTGGGTCTGATGACCTGCTGTTGCTTCAAATCCACGGTCAGCTGATAGCCTTCGTTCGCGTACATTTCCGCAAACAGTTCCGCAACCACATCCGCAGGCAAAACCACCGGCAGCAAACCGTTTTTAAAGCAGTTATTGAAAAAGATGTCGGCGAAGCTAGGGGCGATGATGCAGCGGAAGCCGTATTCATCCAGCGCCCAGGGGGCGTGCTCACGGCTGGAGCCGCAACCAAAATTCTCCCGCGCCAACAGAATTGTCGCACCCTGATAACGGGGGAAATTCAACGGGAATTCGGGATTAACCGGACGCGAGCTGTTGTCTTTACCCGGCTCGCCCTTGTCCAGATAACGCAGTTCATCAAACGCATTGGCGCCAAAGCCGGTGCGCGCGATGGACTTCAGAAACTGTTTGGGAATGATCAAATCCGTATCGACATTGGCGCGATCCATAGGCGCTGCAAGACCGGTGACGCGTGTAAAACTCTTCATAACCTGTTCCTCACTG
>Ga0065721_10053209_pt1 | contig 10335 bp, 5 predicted proteins | sample Mesricmetagenome_FD_59108 | JGI IMG/M metagenome (GOLD analysis project Ga0065721, IMG submission 59108) | Mesophilic microbial community from rice straw/compost enrichment Sample: eDNA_1 v2 (version 2) | ecosystem: Engineered > Solid waste > Grass > Composting > Bioreactor | place: USA: Davis... | reverse complement strand
GAGCTGGCGCGCCAGCAGGAAGAGGCCCGACTGGCCCTGGAAGCAGCCAAGGCCGCTGCAGCCCAGGATGCCCAGGCAGTAATGAATCTGTCTCCCCCCACCCACAACCGCAAGGGCGCGGAACCCGTGGATATGTCACAGGTGGTACTGGAAGGGGAGCCGCCCATCTACAAAGACGAAGACACCATCAATGTGGTGATGCGCGGCCGCGCCCTCGACAAACCGGTCGCCTTCGTGCCCGTGGGACCCAACCGCTACCGCGCCGAGGTTCGCCTGGAGCCTGGGCGGTCCTTTTTTGACCTGCGCAACCGCCGCTACCGCGGCATATTCCCCGGCAACGAGGTGCTGCCCTATGTGTTCTACTACGATCTGAACGGGGAAAAACCCGTGCTGACCGTGATGCACAAATCGGCCGAGGAGCAGATCATCAGCAACGCCAAAGACCCCTTCTGACCGCGGCAGCGGTCAGATCAGGGCCACACCACCCGGGTCTTGGCGCTCACACACTGCCAGTTTCCCGCCCGGATCAGAGCCTCGGGCGGTTTTCCACCCTCATCCGCAACCCCCGCCGTGGCGGCGCCGCGCACACCCACCCAGGTATTGCGGCCGGAAGCCTTGGCGGCGGCGAGCGCCTGATCGGCTCTCTCCACCACCTGCTCCCAGGTGACTGCCAGGGGTTGGGCCGGGTAGAACGGGTATTCGGCGAACCCCAGAGAACAGGTTTGCAACAGACGCAGCTCGGCCGCACCTTCGAAGGGATGTTCCGCCACCGCCCGTCGCAGGCGCTCCGCCAGGTCCGCCGCCTCGCGCCAGCCGGCGGCGCGCGCCACTATCAGAAACCTGGCCTCCTCCCAGCGCACCAGGTAATCGGTCTCACGCAGTACTTTCTGCAGCAGAGCCGCCAGCTGCTGCAGGACCTTGTCGCCCACGGCTCGACCGTGAACCTCGTTGACGCGCCCGAAGCCGTCCAGATCCAGCAGCAGAAAAACCAGATCCTGGTGATTGGGTGGCGGCTCCACGGTCCCACCGGCGGACAGCAACTGCCACCACACCTGATACTGGTCCACCACGAATTCCGTATCCCGCCCTATGTGTTCCAGCAGAAACTGCCGATTCTTCAGGCCGGTGAGGGGATCGGTGAAGTGAGCATCGATGCTGTGCGACTCGCTCTGCTGCAACCGCAGGGGTTCCGTGTGCATGCGGTTGCGCTCGGCCACGACCCGGTCGAGCTGCCGATGCTGTTCCAGCTGGCGCAGCTGTATGGCGACACGGGCCAATAACTGCTCCTTGGCCGCGGGTTTGACGAGATAGTCGTTGGCGCCGGCCTCGAAGCCGGCCAATTGGTCCTCCTGGCGGGAGGAGGCGGTCAGCATGATGACCGGCAATTCCTGGGCGCTGTGCCTCTGTCGTAGCTGGCGGCAGGTGTCCAGGCCAGACAGGCGCGCCATGCTGAGGTCGAGGATCACCAGATCCAGATCCCCCTTTTCCACCTCCGCCAGCGCCTGGGCGCCATTGGCCGCAGGCGTAACACGGTAATCCTGCAACGCGAGTATGTGGTGCAGCGCCCGCAGACTGATGGGGTCATCATCCACCACCAATATGTGGGCGCCGCGCCCCTGGAGCACAGGATCGGGCGTCAAATCCGCATTCAGGGAACTGGCCTCGACTGGATCGGACAGCGGCGCCACCTGAGGGTCGGCCACGGCGCCTGGCAGCAGCACACGGAACACAGACCCGTGTCCGGGCTGAGATTGCACCTCAATGCGGCCGCCGTGGAGTTCCGCCAATCTGCCGGCGAGCGGCAGCCCCAAGCCCGAGCCGCCGCGGGACCTGTGGCCGGGCAACTTCTCCTGGAACAGGGTTTCCAGCTGCGCGGTATCCATGCCCACCCCTGTATCCGCCACCGCTATCTCCAGATCCCGGTCGAAACCCACGGCCGTCACCCCGATTTCGCCCTGTTCGGTAAAACGCACCGCGTTGCTCAGCAGGTTGAACAGGATCTGCTGCAGGCGATCCGCATCCGCATTGATATAAAGTCCCTCAGGCACCCGGTTGTGCAAAGAGACCGGTTTGTCGCCCAGCAGGGGGCGCATGAGCCCCAGAACCGTATTTACCCGGGGGTGCAGGTGGAAGTTCTGCCGCTGCAGCGTCAGGGAGTGCTCCTGAAGCCGCGCCAGATCCAGCAGATTGTCGATCAGGTGACCCAGGCGCTGGGCGCTGCCAGCGATCAGGCCCAGATCCTGGCGGGCGCTGTCCGCCAAAGGGCCCGCGGAGCCATCGATCAGCGCCTGGGCCAGTCCGCCCATACCTTGCAGCGGAGTGCGCAATTCATGACAGGTCAAGGCCAGAGCATCGTCCTGGATGCTCGCACGTTCCTCCAACGCCGCCGCCCGCGCCCGCTCATGCTCCGCCAGGGCGCGCACCGCCTGCAGACGCGCGCGGAAAAGATAGTAGGCCACCACTGCCACAAGAGCCGCCAGGGCGCAGTAAAAGGTGTAAGCCCACCAGGTCGCCCACAAGGGCGCCACCACCGTTACGCGGATACGCCGCGGCTGCTGGTTCCACACACCGTCATTGTTGGAGCCGCGCACTTCGAAGTGGTACTCCCCCGGATCCAGATTGGTGTAGGTGGCCAGCCGGCTCGTGCCCACCTGCTGCCACTCGTTGTCGAATCCCAATAGCCGGTGGGCATACTGGTTGTCCTCGCTGGAGCGGAAGTTGAGCGCCGCATAGCCTATGGCAAACATCGATTGGTGACGCTGCAGGCGTATATGGTCGGCGGTGACTATCTGGGAGGAGAGCGGATAATCCTTGTCCCGGGGCGACACCCGGCGATTGAGGATCTGCAGCTCCGTCAGCACCACCGGCGGCACATAGTCGTTGTCCGTCAGCTCCTCAGGGTCGAACATGACCAGGCCCTTGCCATTGCCAAAGACCAGCTCGCCCGCCCTGGTGAGAATCGCCGCGTTGCGATTGAACAGGGTGCCGGGCAGCCCCCGGCTCTTATCAAAATTGCGAAAGGTTTGTTTGTTGGGGTCGAAGCGCGACAGTCCTCCGTGGGTCGCCAGCCAGATATGACCGTTACGGTCGCCGCGAATGGCCGCCACTATGTTGTCCGCCAAGCCCTGCTTCACCGTATAAGTGGTGAAGCTGCGGCCGTCGCGCGACATGACGCTGACGCCGCCGCCCTCTGTGCCCACCCATAAGCGGCCGAAACGGTCCTCGTACAGGGTATTGACGGAGTCGGCACCCAGGCCGTTTTCCCGGTGATAGCGGGTGAAACGCCCTGTGTCCCGATCCAGTAGAAACAACCCGCGCTCCGTGCCCCACCAGAGCCGGTTCTGGCTGTCTTCGTACACCACCCGCGAGGAGAGGGAATCATCGCCACCTATCTGCTCTGGCAGCGGCACGAAACGGGTGAAATCGTCGCTGGCGCGATCGTAGCGGTTGAGTCCCAGCTCCGTGGCCACCCACAGGTCGCGGCGGCTGTCCTCAAGGAGAGACCAGGGCTCCTGGCCCAGCAGACTGCGGGGATTGCCGGGCTGCGTCTGGTAATAGATGTAGGCGCCTGTCACCGGATCCCGACGGTTGAGCCCACCGGTCCAGATACCGGCCCAGAGCACGCCTTCATAGTCCTCCAACACAGATATCACCGTGCTGCCGCTGGGGCTGTTGGTGTCCCCCGGCCTGTGGCGCACGCGGGTGAATTTGTGGCGCTGGCGGTCGAAGTAGGTCAGCCCCAGCCCGGATCCCACCCACAGATTCCCTTTGCTGTCCTCGTAGAGTGTGTTGACGTTGCCGTCCGCCAGACTGTTGGCATTGCCCGGATCGTGGCGGTAATTGCGGAACACGGACGCGCGCAGATCCACCCGGTCCACCCCGGAGGGGAAATATCCCAGCCATATGTCGCCTGCGCGGTCGCGAAACAGACTGGTCACCGCGTAATTGCCCGGTGTCTCCGGCCGGCCGTCCCTGTGGTAGAAGCGGGTCAGACGCCCGGTTTCCACTTCAAGCAGACCGGCGGACTCGCCATCGCCCACCCATATGGCGCCGCGTTTGTCCTCATACACGTCCCACACGATACCGCCCTTTTCTCCCTTGTCGTATTCGTAGCGCACGAACCTGCTGCGGCTGCGATCGAAGCGGTTGAGCCCGCCCCCATAAGTGCCCACCCAGACTCTGTCCCGGCTGTCCACATAAATGCTGCGCACCCGGTCGCTGCTGAGGCTGTGGGGATCACCGGGCCTGTGGCGGAACAATTCAAAAGCGTTCAACTCCGGATGAAAACGGGTGAGACCGCCGGACTCGTGTCCGATCCAAAGGTACCCCAGACTATCTCCGGCAATGGACCACAGTGACTGGTCCGACACGGCCGTCCGCCCGGGAATGGGCATCCGGCGGAAGGTGCCGGCGTCGGGAATGAATTCAAACAGACCGCTGCGGGTGGCCAGCCACAGACGCTGCTGGCGCTCCTGCCACAGCTGATTGATGGGGTGGATCGGGTGCGCATCCTGGGACTTGCCCCTGTATGGGAAATGGGAGAAGCCGTCCTTCTTCTCGTCATACAGCTGCAGCCCGGTGCGGGTTGCGACCCATAGGGCGCCCTCAGGTGTCACCAGCAGATCCCTGACATGGTTATCGAACAGGGAGAGGGGGTCGCCGGGTTCGTTGCGATAAATGGTGAGGGTGTAGCCGTCGTAGCGGGCGAGGCCATTGGCGCCGGCAAACCACATGAACCCGCGTGCATCCTGGGCTATATCGTTGATATAGCCTATGACTTCCAGTTGATCGGGCAGAATGTGGTGAAACACCCGGTTGGGCGCGGGATCCGCCTGCACAACCACAGCCGCCAGAAGCCAGCAAGCCCCGCCAATCACCATCTCTCGGGGCCACAAACCGCGGCTCCGAACCCTGGACATCAGGAGCCGTAACAAAAAAGAAAAAATGTGCAAATTGGAAGCTCTTATATTTCAATGAAATAAGTATCCGATTTCCGCACTGCGCGAAATGGTTCCTCAAAGTCTAGTTCGGTTCATGAGGAACATCGTCTAAGATCTCGCGCAGCCCTCATCAATCTCCGGGAGCCTCCATCCACCATGACCTTCACCCAGTCCGCCACCCGCCCGCGCATACTGCTCGCCGACGCACTGCGCGGGTTCGCCCTGATGGGGCTTTATATAGTCCACATGGTGGAATACTTCGAACTCTACTGGTACAAGCCAGAACCCGGCTGGGTGCACAACGGGATTTTTTTCCTGTTCGGCGGCAAGGCCTATGGCATTTTCGCCCTGCTGTTCGGCCTGTCTTTTTTTATCATCCTGGACAACAACCGCCGGCGCGGCCGGGACTTCCGTCTGAGATTCTGCTGGCGACTCACCTTGCTGTGGGCGTTCGGTTATTTGCACAGCCTGTTATACGCCGGGGATATTTTGCAGCTGTTGGCCTTGTGCGGATTCCTGCTGGTGCTGAGCCACGGATTCTCCACCCGAGCGCTCATATGGATAGCGGCATTTTTTTTGGTGCAGGTGCCGCACCTAGCGCTGATCCTGCTGTACACGGCTGCACCCGCGCTGTCTTACGACGGACCTGTGTTTCCCGGTTTGATGACCGCCAATTTTGAAGCCTTCGCCTACGCCGCTCTGCCGGAACTGGTGCGACACAATCTGCTCGACGGCCAACTGGCCAAATGGGCCTTTTTTATTGAAACAGGAAGACTGTGGAATATTATCGGACTTATGTTTGCGGGCGCGGTTTTGGGTCGCACCGGTTTCTTTGAGCAACAGAATCCAGACAAATCCAAATTGATTTTTTGCGCCCTGGGCGCGGCTCTGGTGTGTCTGGCGCTGAGCGCCGTGCGCGATATTTTTCCCACGCTGTTTACCGAGGGCATGCCGCGCTGGCTGGCCGGCGAACTGGTGGGTTATTACATCAATCTCACCCTCATCACCGCGGGTGTTTGTTTATTTGTCTTGTTCTTCCAATTTTCCCCGGCGCGCACAGCGCTGCTCACACTGGCGCCCGCCGGCAAAATGACGCTCACTTTTTACATAGCGCAAAGCCTGATATTTGTGCCTGTGTTCTACGGTTTCGGTTTGGGGGCCTACAACGACATAGGTCAGGTCAACAGTCTGATGTTGGGCATAGCCTGCTGGATTGCGCAGTTGCTGATTGCCTGGATATGGCTGCGAAAATTCCGCTATGGTCCTTTGGAGGGCTTGTGGCGACGACTGACAATGGCCGGCTTGGCGGACGACAAAATAGCTGCGCGACAGAGCTGATAATTTACTCGCGCCAATGCTGCGCCACCCATTCACTGGGCCGTATATAGTGGCGCAGGTGATTCAACGGGGTCTCACCGCCTTTTCTGCCCAGCGCTTTCAAATGATCACGGATATTATCGGGGCTGTGCGGACCGTAGCGCCCTTCAATGGCGTGCTGCGGATGCAGGCCACCCGGAAATATCACCACCCGCGCGCCCCGCGGCAAACGCGGCGACAAAATATAATTCAGCGGAAACATCCGGCGGCAATCGTGACGAAAATGCCGCACCCAGGTACGGGGAAAAAATTTTATCCCTCCGGGTGCATGACGGGTGACAAAGCGCTGTTCAAAGCGATATTTATCGGCGATACCCTGGGGATCTGCGCGGAACAGCTCCTGCAGCGGCAATAACTTTCCGACGGGAAAGCGGAAACAAGAGGTCTGCCCGAGCCGTTCAAAGGGTTTGGCCGGATTGCGCGAAAGAATCACATCGTCCGGCTCGCCAACTTCAAAAAATGGATCGAGATTGCCCACCACCACCAGATCGAGATCCAAAAATAAAACGGGACCTTTCAAGTCCGCCAATGCTGGCCCCCATAAGCGCGCTTTCGGCCAAATACCCAAAGTGCGCACCGGCATTTTCACGTCGAGCGGCGGCAGCGGCTCGCAGCGCACTTCCGCACGCACACCGGCGCTGTTGTCGGTAAAGCAGGTAAAACTGAAGGGCGGGGTGATATTTCTCGCCGCCATGGCGTAAAGGCGATTGATAAAAGGCGGCCCGTATTTGGTGCCCCAGTTGATGCAGATCACCTGTTTTATTGGCTTCGTATCGCGCAAACCATTATTCCTTTGAATAACTATTTTTTACCGGCTTTTTGTCGCAACGCCCAGTAGAGAGCTCCACCAATGGTTCTCGGGACCCTCACAGACAGGACCCGGGACGCCGGCCGGTCGTGAGGGAGCCTACAGGGAAGTACTCGCGGCGGTCCCGAGAATCATAGGTGGAGATCTGCAGCGGTGGCGGAAAACATACAACTAACCCCAAAACTCCTCCACCCAAGGCGTAGGCCGCATAAATCTATACCACTTGCCCGCGCGCCCGACTATGGCCTCGTGCGGATGGGGGTGGCCGTGGAAGACGATGATTTTGGCCAGGGGCGGAAATTTCGGCACCCGGAACAGTGAAAAAGGAAACGGCCACAGACAGTGACGCTTGAAGCTGCGACACCAGGTTTCCGGCCAATAGCTCAGCGCATTTTTCTCCAACAGCACATCAGAAATAAATTCCTGCTCGTTGCGATATTGTTGTTTGACCTGCGGCCAGGCGGCGATAAATTTTTCCAGCACATCCGCATGTTTTCCCGCTTCAAACCTGTAGACCGATGAATTGCCCGTGCCGTCGCGCTTGAGCCAGTCGCGGATGATCAGCACTTCACCCGGCTGCGCAAAAAAATCATCCAGGCTGCCGACGATCAGCAGATCCAGATCGAGAAACAGACAAGTGCCGCGAATATCGTAGAGAGTTTCGGAAAATGTCAGAACCTTGTTCCAACCGCGCTCTGGACCCCGAATATCCACGGGCATGGAAGGCAGAGGAAAAACTTCTATGCCGCTATCAAATCCAGAGGCATCATCCGTAAAACAAATAAAACGGTGCGGCAGGGAGAGATGACGCGCAACCATGCGCCGCAGTTTATTCACATAGTCCGCCGAGTATTTGGTGCCCCACTTCATGCAGATGATATTGACCGGATTCAAACAGACACCTCTGTGTGCGGAAGATTTTGGCGGCGGATTATAGCTGAAGGCTCAGCGCAGCCCGGCGATCCGCCACCAGGAAAATCATGTACCCGCCGGCAGATCCTCCGCCAGAAATCCCCCCGACTGATGCCGCCAGAGCGCCGCGTAGTGGCCGTTGGCGGCCAGCAGTTCGGCGTGGGAGCCCTGCTCCACTATGCGTCCCTGATCCATCACCACCAGCCGGTCCATGCGCGCGATGGTGGAGAGCCTATGCGCTATGGCGAGCACGGTCTTGCCCTGCATCAGGCCGATCAACTGTTCTTGTATGGCCGCTTCAATTTCACTGTCGAGCGCTGAGGTGGCCTCGTCCAACACCAGGATGGGTGCGTTTTTCAGGATCACCCGCGCCAGCGCTATACGCTGACGCTGTCCGCCGGAGAGTTTGACACCGCGCTCCCCCACCTGGGCCGCGTAGCCCCTGTGCCCTTTCCAGTCGATCAAACCCAGGATGAATTCATGCGCCTGGGCCTGACGGGCCGCAGCTTCCACTTCAGCGTCGCTGGCTTCCGGGCGGCCGTAGCGGATATTGGCGGCTATGGACCTGTGCAACAGGGAGGTGTCCTGGGTCACCACCCCTATGGCGCCGCGCAGGCTCTCCTGGGTGACGCTGCGGATATCCTGGCCGTCGATCAGAATGGCCCCGCCGTTCACCTCGAAAAAGCGCAACAGCAAGTTGATCAGCGTGGACTTGCCGGCGCCGGAGCGGCCCACTATGCCGACGCGCTCCCCAGGGCGCACCACCAGTTCGAACTGCTCCAGCACCGGGTGGCCCGGCGTATAGGAGAAGTCCACGCTGGCAAAGCGGATCTCTCCGGAGGTCACCTGCAGAGGCTTGGCATCCGGAGCGTCCACCAGCGTGTGCGGCACGGCGATACTCTGCATGCCCTCCTGCACCACACCAATGTTTTCAAAAATGCCAGCGATCTCGAAGGACACCCAGCCGGACATGTTGGCGATCTGCCAGGCGAGGGGTATGGCCGTGGCCACCACGGCGGCGCTCAGATTTCCCTGCGCCCACAGGGTTATGCCTATGGCGGCTGTGCCCACGATCAGCAGCGCATTCATGAGATTCAGGGTGAACAGGTAATAGGCCATCATCCGCTGATGGGCGATCAGGGCGGATTGATGGGCATCTATGGCTTCCCGTACATGGGTGTCCTCGTCCCGGGCGCGGGCGAAGAGCTTGACCGTGAGTATGTTGGTGTAGCTGTCCACAACCCGGGCCATGACGGTGGAGCGCTCCTCGGAAGCGGTTTTGGACAGGCGCAGCAGGCGCGGCACAAAAAGCCGCACAAAGAGGACGTAGGCAAGGCCCCAGGTGGCCGTCGGCACGGCCAAGCGCCAGTCGGCCCAGAACATGAGGAGCAGAGAGCTGACGCCGTAGGTGGCGATAAACAGGACGGCGCGAATGGAGGACATGACACTTTCGCGCAGGGCATTGGCGGTTTGCATCACCCGGTTGGCGATGCGCCCGGCGAAATCATTCTGGAAAAACGGCCAGCTCTGGCGCACTACATGCCAGTGGGACTGCCAACGCATCATGGAGGTCACCCCCGGCACCAGCACCAACTGGCGCACCGCCACATCCAGCATCTGCAACAGCGGCCGGCCGATCAGCAGCAGCGCCAGCAGCGACGCCAGCACCGGCCAGCGCTCCTGGATGGCGGCCCTGGGGTCCTCCGACTCCACCAGTGCTGCCAGCTGGCCTATGCCTATGGGCACCACCATGTCCATGAGGGCCACCGACAGCACCACCAGCACCATGGCGCCGTACCAGAACCCGGTCTGGCGCACATAGTGCCAATAGAACCCCGCCAGGTTGGCCGGTGGCGCTCCGGGTCCCACGCCGGCGGTAGCGCGTATTCGGGTTTCAAAAAAGCGCAAAATGGCCATCCACCCCTCCCCCAGGAAAACGGCCGAGTATCCGGGGGAGGCCGTGTGGCGTCAACCGCGTAGCGCACTTTCTTATGGTCAAATGCTCTTTAACAAACCCCATATGCGCGCCCATAATGCCCGCCTCTCCGCCGGGAAATCCGGATTGAACCGGCGGTCTCAGGCTCATCCGCAAACAACCTACTGGAGGAGTTCTATGGAATACCGACAATTGGGCCGCTCCGGCCTCAAAGTACCCGTGCTCAGCCTGGGCACCGGCACCTTCGGTGGCACCACCGATTTCTTCAAAACCTGGGGCAACACAGGCGTGGCCGAAGCCACCCGCCTAGTGGATTTGTGCCTCGAAGCCGGCATCAATTTTTTCGATACCGCCGACATCTA
>Ga0065721_10006097_pt1 | contig 10335 bp, 6 predicted proteins | sample Mesricmetagenome_FD_59108 | JGI IMG/M metagenome (GOLD analysis project Ga0065721, IMG submission 59108) | Mesophilic microbial community from rice straw/compost enrichment Sample: eDNA_1 v2 (version 2) | ecosystem: Engineered > Solid waste > Grass > Composting > Bioreactor | place: USA: Davis... | reverse complement strand
CCCGCAGCTGGGCAGGCGGGGTCCTGCCGCTCGCGGGCTGGCGTGCCGACGGTGTCGATATCGTCGTCGATGCCATCTTCGGCGCCGGGCTCGCCCGCGACATCGCCGCGCCGCTCGATGCGGTGATCGCGGCGGTGAATGCCGGCAGAGCCCATGTCGTCGCGGTCGACGTGCCCTCCGGCATCGACGGCGACACCGGCGCCGTGCGGGGCTGCGCCGTCAGGGCTGACGAGACGGTCACGTTCGCCCGGCGCAAGCCGGGCCATCTGCTGCTGCCGGGACGCGAATATTGCGGCCGTATCCATGTCGCGGACATCGGCATCACCGATGAAACGGTGGCCGAGCTCGATGTGCGGACGGCCGCAAACGTTCCCGGCTTGTGGCGGAACGAACTGCCGCGACCGGATGTGAGCGGCCACAAGTACACGCGCGGCCATCTCGTCGTCGCCTCCGGCGGGCCGGCGCGGACGGGGGCCGCGCGCCTTGCCGCGCGAGCCGGTCTGAGGGCCGGGGCGGGTCTCGTCACGGTCGCCTCGCCGCCGGCGGCCGTCGCCGTCAATGCGGCGCAGCTCACCGCCGTGATGGTGCGCGCCGTCGACGGTGCCGAAGAGCTCGCCGACCTGCTGACCGACGGGCGTTTCTCCACTCTCGTTCTCGGGCCGGCGCTGGGCATCGGCGAGAAGACGCGCCGCATGGTCGAGGTGGCCGCCGCCGCGCGCCGGCACCTCGTGCTCGATGCCGATGCGCTGACCGCTTTTTCGGGCAATCTCGCCGGCTTGTGGCAGGTGGTCACCTCCGCCGCGCCGGCCGGCATCGTGCTGACGCCGCACGAGGGCGAGTTCTCCCGGCTGTTCGGCGAGGCCGAGGGCGTCGCGCAGGCGCGGTCGAAGCTGGAGCGGGCCCGCGCCGCTGCCGCCGCGAGCGGCGCCGTGGTCGTGCTCAAAGGAGCCGACACCGTCATCGCCGCGCCGGACGGACGCGCCGCCATCAACGAAAACGCGCCGCCGTGGCTCGCAACGGCCGGGACGGGCGACGTGCTCGCCGGCATCGTCGGCGGTCTCATGGCCCAGGAGATGCCGGCCTTCGCGGCCGCTTGCGCCGGCGTGTGGATGCACGGCGCGGCCGCCACCGCCTTCGGACCCGGCCTCATCGCCGAGGACCTCCCGGAGATGTTGCCGCGCGTGTGGCGGACGCTACTGGATTAGCCTTTGTTCCCAGCGGGAAGAGGCGGCTTGTTGAATCTCCGCCTCATGTCACCTCGTACCAGGTGGCGAGGCCGGCCGGCAGCCGGTCGAGCACGGCCGAGCCGATCAGCCACCGGCCGGGATTGTCGGCGACGAACGCGATCCGCACCGTGCGCCCGGGCGGCACGGCGAAGGTGTCGAGCCAGTAGGGCTCCCAGCCGTCGTCGAGCGGATGCAGCAGCCGNACATGGTGCCCGTGGATGTGCAGGNCCTGCACGANGGTGGTCTCGTTGGTGAAGGCCAGCACGGCCGGCTTGCCGCGGGGCACGCGCAGCAGCGGNTCGCGCTGGTCTGAAAAGGCGGCGCCGTTGACCTGCCAGAGGCGCGCGACATCGGCATCGGCCGCCGGCCGGGCCGGGTCGAGGCCGCCGCTGATCGTTGCCTCGGCGCGCAGGGCGGCGGCAAGGTCGATGGCGGCCGGAAGGTCCGGTGCCGGCAGCGCCGGCCGCGCATCGGCATGCGGCGACGGAGCGCCGCTCGCCGCGAAGGTGACGAGGGGCACGGCCGACGTGCCGAACAGGCCGGTGACGGCCGCGCCTTCGCCTGGCGTGACGACGACGTCGAGGCGCCCGCCCGGCAGCAGCGTCAGCGTCGATCGGGCCGGCGCGAAGGGCTCGGTGGCGATGCTGTCGACGGCGATGACCTCCGCCTCCATGGCGTCGAAGCGCAGGGTGAAGATGCGCGCGTTCGCGGCATTGACGAGGCGCAGCCGTGCCTTGCCACGCCGCGGCAGCGACATGGCCTGTGGTGGCGTCACGCCGTTCACCGTCAGCCAGTTGCCGAGCCGGCCGGCAAGGCCTGCGTCCTCCGCCGTGCCGAAGCTCGCCCGCAGGGCGCCGCTCTCCTCGAGCGCCCAGTCCGACAGGACGACGGTCATGTCCTCGTCCACAGCGACGGGCTCCGGCTCGGGAATGATGAGCGTGCCGTAGAGTCCGCGGGCGGATTGCTCGGCGGCATGGGCGAGGGCGCCCGGGCGGAGGAAGAAGGTGCCCGGACGGGTGGGCGTCAGGGTGAGCGATCGTTCCCCGGCGGGCGGGACGGCATCCCCCGCAAGCGGCGTCGCCCCGTCGAGCGCGTTGTCGACCCGCAGGCCGAGGACATGCATCGAGACGGGCTGCGGCAGCCCGTTTGAGAGGTGCAGCGCGAGCGGCTCGCCGACGCGGGCCGTCAGCCTTGCCCCTGCGGCATCGCCGGTGAAGCTCCACAGTTCGGCGGTCCCCGCGGCGGACGGGTTGAGCCGCACCGTCGCCGGTGCCGCCGCAAGGCGGGGAGGCGCGACGGTGCCTCCCGTCGCGGGCTGCGCATTGGCTCCGCCTGCCGCGCCAGCGAACAGCGCAAGCCCGCCGAGCCCCTTCACGAATGTGCGACGGGCCATCGGCGCGTCGAGAGGCGGTCGGAAAGCTGTCTTTGCTTCAGGATTCGTCATGGGGCGTCGCCTCGTCGGGAAGGCTCAGATCTAGCGCGAAGCGATGGCCGGAACGAGGGACCGGCGGCACTTTTCCGCTCCCTTCGCACGCGCCCGCCCGAGTGCGGGGTACAAAAGGCGGCGCGCGTCATTTTTTTGCTGCATCACGCTTCTGTCATGATATAGAGCCCCGTCCCGGAAGGGGTCTTGCCCGCAAGGCGAGGCTCCGGTTGCGGGCGTGGCGGAATTGGTAGACGCGCTGGATTTAGGTTCCAGTGACGACAAGTCGTGGGGGTTCGAGGCCCTCCGCCCGCACCATGCGCCTTGGTGAGGTTCGGCGCGGCCGACCCTTGTGAATGATCATTCAGAGCGAACGGAATAGAGCTGTAAAGATGCAGGCGACGCAAACCCTGTCCGAGGGGCTCAAACGCGAGTTCAAGGTGGTCGTGCCGGCCGCCGATCTGGAAACGAAGCTCACGGGCGAGCTGGCCGGACTGAAAGATCGTGTCCGCATCAACGGCTTTCGCCCGGGCAAGGTGCCGCTGACGCACCTGCGCCGGCTCTATGGCCGTGCCGTCATGGCGGACGTGGTGCAGAACGCCGTCAACGACGCCAACCGCCAGATCATCGAGGAGCATTCGCTCAAGCTCGCCCAGGAACCTCAGGTCACGTTCCCCGAGAACAAGGACGAGATCGAGGCCGTGATGGAGGCGAAGGCCGATCTTGCCTTCACCGTCGCGCTCGAGGTGCTGCCGCAGATCGAGATCAAGGATTTCTCCGGCATCGAGCTGACCAAGGAAGTCGCCGAGATCGGTGACGCCGAGGTCGACGAGGCGCTGGAGCGCATGGCCAAGCAGAACCGCAGCTTCTCGCCGAAGGACGGCGCTGCCGAGACCGGCGACCGCCTGACGGTCGACTTCGTCGGCACCATCGACGGCGAGGCCTTCGAAGGCGGCACGGCCGAGGACATCAAGGTCGAGATCGGCTCGAACTCCTTCATCCCGGGTTTTGAGGAAAAGCTCGTCGGCGCCAAGGCCGGCGAAGACCGCACCGTCGATGTCTCCTTCCCCGAGAACTACCTGGCGCCGAACCTCGCCGGCAAGGCCGCGTCCTTTGCCGTGAAGGTCAAGGCTGTCGAGGCCCCCGACGCGCTCAAGATCGACGACGAGCTCGCCAAGGGCTTCGGCATGGAGTCGCTCGACAAGCTCAAGGACGCCGTGCGCGAGGCGATCGGGCGCGACTTCGCCGCCCAGTCCCGCCGCAAGCTCAAGCGCATCCTGCTCGACGCCCTCGACGAGCAGTACACCTTCGACCTGCCGCCGAGCCTCGTCGAGCAGGAATTCGCCGGTGTGTGGAACCAGGTCGAAGCCGAGATGAAGCAGTCCGGCAAGACCTTCGCCGACGAGGACACGACCGAGGAGGAGGCGCGCGCCGAATATCGCCGCATCGCCGAGCGCCGGGTGCGACTCGGCCTGGTCCTTGCGGAAATCGGTGAGAAGGCCGATGTAAAGATTACGGACGACGAGGTGACCCAGGCCGTCATCGAGCGCGCCCGCCAGTTCCCTGGCCAGGAGAAGGCCGTGTGGGACTACTATCGCAAGAACCCGCAGGCGCTCGCCGAGATCCGCGCCCCGATCTTCGAGGAGAAGGTGGTCGACCACCTCCTCGATCAGGTCAAGGTGACGGAGAAGGCGGTGTCGCGCGAGGCTCTGTTCTCGGATGACGAGGACGGCGAGGCTGGTGCGGACGAGGGCAAGAAGGCCAAGAAGGCCTCCAAGTCCAAGAAGAAGGCGTAACAGGCTATCCTGCGGGCGATTCGCTGCAGGATCGCCCGCAGGGTCGGTTCACGGCCGCGGGCATTCGGAACCGACGAGGAAGACGATGAGGGATCCGTTAGAGGTCTATAACAACACGCTCGTGCCCATGGTGGTGGAGCAGTCCAACCGCGGCGAGCGTGCGTTCGATATCTATTCCCGCCTCCTGCGCGAGCGAATCATCTTCCTCACCGGCCCGGTCGAGGATTACTCGGCCTCGCTCATCGTGGCGCAGCTTCTGTTCCTCGAGGCGGAGAACCCGAAGAAGGAAATCTCCTTCTACATCAACTCCCCGGGCGGGGTGGTGACATCGGGACTGTCCATCTACGACACGATGCAGTTCATCCGCTGTCCCGTTTCGACGCTGTGCATCGGCCAGGCAGCCTCCATGGGCTCGCTCCTCCTCGCCGCCGGCGAGGCCGGGCAGCGTTTCGCACTGCCGAATGCGCGCATCATGGTGCATCAGCCGTCGGGCGGCTTCCAGGGCCAGGCGACGGACATTCTCATCCACGCGCGCGAGATCGAGGCGCTGAAGCGCCGCCTCAACGAGATCTACGTGAAGCACACGGGCAAGGATCTCGTCTCCATCGAGCAGGCTCTGGAGCGCGATTTCTTCATGACCGCCGATGCGGCCCGCGACTTCGGACTGATCGACCAGGTGCTGGCGACGCGCCCGGAGGCAGCGGCCTGATCGCGGTTGTCCCCAAGGGCGGGGCGGGGGACGGGCGCCGGCTCCGGCGCGCCGTCCCATTTCTGTTGATCAGCATGCGGCACCATGTTTGCATGGTGCTGTCATCAGAATGAATCGGCGCGTTGGCGCCGGGGCGAAGATCGCGGAATTACCCTTTCTTAGATCGACGCCTATATGAAGATGTGATGACGCTCGTACCGCGTGGTGCGGCACGGGCGGATCGAGCGGAGACGGACCATGAGCAAGACCAGCGGTGGCGACGCCAAGAGCACGCTCTACTGCTCATTCTGCGGCAAGAGCCAGCACGAGGTCCGCAAGCTCATCGCTGGACCGACCGTGTTCATCTGCGACGAGTGTGTGGAACTGTGCATGGACATCATCCGCGAGGAATCCAAGTCCTCGCTGGTGAAATCCCGCGACGGCGTGCCGACGCCGAAGGAGATCAGCAAGGTTCTCGACGATTACGTGATCGGCCAGGACCATGCCAAGAAGGTGCTCTCCGTCGCGGTGCACAACCACTACAAGCGCCTCGCGCATGCGACGAAGCACAACGACGTCGAGCTGGCGAAGTCCAACATCCTGCTCGTCGGTCCGACGGGCTCGGGCAAGACGCTGCTCGCCCAGACACTGGCGCGCATCCTCGACGTGCCGTTCACGATGGCGGATGCGACCACCCTGACCGAGGCCGGCTACGTCGGCGAGGATGTCGAGAACATCATCCTCAAGCTCCTGCAGGCCTCCGACTACAACGTCGAGCGGGCCCAGCGCGGCATCGTCTACATCGACGAGATCGACAAGATCTCGCGCAAGTCCGACAACCCGTCGATCACGCGCGACGTGTCGGGCGAGGGCGTGCAGCAGGCGCTTCTGAAGATCATGGAAGGCACGGTGGCCTCGGTGCCGCCCCAGGGTGGGCGCAAGCACCCGCAGCAGGAGTTCCTGCAGGTCGACACCACCAACATCCTCTTCATCTGCGGCGGCGCCTTCGCCGGGCTCGAGCGCATCATCAGCGCCCGTGGCAAGGGCACCTCGATCGGCTTCGGTGCCACCGTGCAGGCCCCGGACGACCGGCGCACGGGCGAGATCTTCCGCGAGGTCGAGCCGGAGGATCTGCTGAAGTTCGGCCTCATCCCCGAATTCGTCGGCCGCCTGCCTGTCATCGCGACGCTGGAGGATCTCGACGAGGACGCCCTGACGAAGATCCTCAGGGAGCCGAAGAACGCGCTGGTCAAGCAGTACCAGCGGCTCTTCGACATGGAGAACGTCGAGCTCACCTTCTCGGACGAGGCGCTCCTCCTCATCGCCCGCAAGGCGATCGAGCGCAAGACGGGCGCCCGCGGCCTGAGGTCGATCATGGAGGGCATCCTGCTCGACACCATGTACGACCTGCCCGGCCTCGAGGGTGTGGAGCAGATCGTCATCAGCCCCGAGGTGGTCGAGGGCAAGGCCAAGCCCTTGTTCATCTACGCAGATCGACAGGCGGAAACGAGCGCCAGCGCCTGAAGGCGCTCGCTCGCCGGTTGCACGGAGCAGGGCCGATCACCGTTTTGCGAGCAGGCCCTGCGTCCTTTCTTGAAACACACGGTACGGGACGCCACCTAACGCCCAACGCCCTGTGCCGGCATGCTCTTGAAAGAGGTGCCGGCAAGGTGTGTCGGGGCAGCCGCAGCGGCGGTGAGCGCTCCCGACAATCCGTCCGCTGTCGGCCCATAGGGGCGGGGGCGGGCGCAATGGAAAGGAACTGAGGGCTATGACCAATTCCAAGCCCCGCCAGCCGGCCATTCCGGGCACCGTTGCCGTTTATCCGGTCTTGCCCCTGCGCGACATCGTCGTCTTCCCGCACATGATCGTGCCGCTCTTCGTCGGCCGCGAGAAGTCGATCCGCGCGCTCGAGGAAGTGGTCAAGAACGACGGGCACATCCTGCTCGCGACGCAGATCAACGCCTCCGATGACGACCCGGCGACGGATGCGATCTACCAGGTCGGCACCGTGGCCAGCGTGCTGCAGCTCCTCAAGCTGCCCGACGGCACCGTGAAGGTCCTCGTGGAGGGTGCCGGCCGCGCCAAGGTGCGCCAGTACACCCGCAGCGACGACTACTACGAGGCCGAGGCCGAGGTGCTCGCCGAATCCGCCGGCAATGCGGTGGAGACGGAGGCGCTCGCCCGCTCCGTCGTCTCGGAGTTCGAGAACTACGTCAAGCTGAACAAGAAGGTTTCGCCCGAGGTCGTCTCCGCGGTGACGCAGATCGACGATCCCTCGAAGCTCGCCGACACGGTCGCCTCGCACCTCGCCGTCAAGATCGCCGACAAGCAGGCGATCCTCGAGACGACGTCGGTCGCCGAGCGGCTGGAGAAGGCGCTCGGCCTGATGGAGAGCGAGATCTCCGTCCTGCAGGTGGAAAAGCGCATCCGCACGCGCGTCAAGCGCCAGATGGAGAAGACGCAGCGCGAGTACTACCTCAACGAGCAGATGAAGGCGATCCAGAAGGAACTCGGCGACGAGGACGGTCGCGACGAGCTGGCCGAGCTGGAAGAGCGCATCGAGAAGACGAAGCTGACCAAGGAGGCGCGCGAGAAGGCGCAGGGCGAGCTCAAGAAGCTGCGCCAGATGTCTCCCATGTCGGCCGAGGCGACGGTGGTGCGCAACTACCTCGACTGGCTGCTCGGCATCCCGTGGGGCAAGCGCTCGCGCGTCAAGAAGGACCTGAACCTCGCCCAGGAGGTGCTGGATACCGACCACTTCGGCCTCGACAAGGTCAAGGAGCGCATCGTCGAGTATCTCGCCGTCCAGCAGCGTGCCAACAAGCTGACGGGCCCGATCCTGTGCCTCGTCGGCCCTCCCGGCGTCGGCAAGACCTCGCTCGGCAAGTCCATCGCCAAGGCGACGGGGCGCGAGTTCGTGCGCATGTCGCTCGGCGGCGTGCGTGACGAGGCCGAGATCCGTGGCCACCGGCGCACCTACATCGGCTCGCTGCCCGGCAAGATCATCCAGTCGATGCGCAAGGCCAAGACGTCCAATCCGCTCATCCTGCTCGACGAGATCGACAAGCTGGGCATGGACTTCCGCGGCGATCCGGCCTCGGCCCTGCTGGAGGTGCTGGATCCTGAGCAGAACTCGTCGTTCAACGACCATTACCTCGAGGTCGACTACGACCTGTCGAACGTGATGTTCGTGACCACGGCGAACACGCTCAACATCCCGCCGGCCCTGCTCGACCGTATGGAGGTGATCCGCATCGCCGGCTACACGGAAGAGGAGAAGGCGGAGATCGCCCGGCGGCATCTCATTCCCAACGCCGTTGCCAAGCACGGCCTGCAGCCTAAGGAATGGGAGATCGACGACGCCGGGCTGCTCACCCTGGTTCGCCGCTATACGCGCGAGGCGGGCGTGCGCAATCTCGAGCGCGAGATCGCCAACCTGATCCGCAAGGCGGTGAAGGAGATCATCCTCACGAAGAAGAAGAAGATCACCGTCACGGCCGACAACATCTCCGACTACCTCGGCGCGCCGAAGTTCCGCTACGGCGAGATCGAGGCGGAGGATCAGGTGGGCACGGTCACCGGCCTCGCCTGGACCGAGGTCGGCGGCGAGCTCCTGACGATCGAAGGCATGATGATGCCCGGCAAGGGCAAGATGACCGTCACGGGCAACCTGCGGGACGTCATGAAGGAATCGATCTCTGCGGCGGCGTCTTACGTCCGTTCGCGTGCGGTCGACTTCGGCATCGAGCCTCCGCTGTTCGAGCGCCGTGACATCCACGTGCACGTTCCGGAAGGGGCGACCCCGAAGGACGGCCCGTCGGCCGGCATCGCCATGGCGACCGCCATCGTCTCGACGCTCACCGGCATCCCGGTGCGCCGCGACGTCGCCATGACGGGTGAGGTCACCCTGCGCGGACGGGTGCTGCCGATCGGCGGCCTCAAGGAGAAGCTCCTCGCCGCCCTGCGGGGCGGCATCAAGAAGGTGCTGATCCCCGAGGACAACGCCAAGGATCTGGCGGACATCCCGGCTTCGGTGAAGAACGGGCTGGAGATCGTCCCCGTGTCACGCATGGAGCAGGTGCTCGGCCATGCCCTGGTGCGCGAGCCCGAGGCGATCGTCTGGGACGAGGAGGCTGCCTCCAGGAAGGCCGCGGTCGCCACCGGCGACGAGGACGGCACGGGTCTCGTCGCTCACTGAACGGCACCACGCGGACGCAAATGAAGGAGGCGGGACCCATGGTCCCGCCTTTTTCGTTGAGGGGCCGCGATTCGCTTGTGGGTCAAAGGAAAGCGCCGCATCGGACCTTCCGGGCGGAATTTGGGCGCCTCCACCGTGCCACAAGGGTGCTTTTTTGTGGTTTTGCGGCCTGTAACCGTTGCATTTCTTGGGATTCTGCGGCATCGGGGTTGGGCGTGCCGCCGCTGTTGCGGGCGGGCGTGTCCGCGCCATGTGGCGCATTCGGTTCGCAGCTGTGACGGCGCGAATGCAAGGAGGACAACATGAACAAAGGTGAACTCGTCTCGGCCGTCGCCGAGAAGGCGGGCCTCACGAAGACTCAGGCCACCGAGGCGATCGACGCGGCGATTGACGCCATCACGGGCGCTCTGAAGAAGGGCGACGAAGTGAAGCTGGTCGGGTTCGGCACCTTTGCGGTCGCCGACCGCGCGGCCGGCACGGCGCGCAACCCGCGTACCGGCGAGACGATCCCTGTGCCGGCGTCCAAGGCGCCCAAGTTCAAGGCCGGCGCCGCCCTCAAGGACGCCGTCAACGGGAAGTGACATTGCGGGGGCGAGCCGATGCACGAGGCTGCTTCACGTTCGCGCTCGCGGACAGGCTTTGGAGCCCTTGCGGCAGGCCCGGCTCGCCCCTAAACACTAGGACCAGGGCGGTTAGCTCAGTCGGTAGAGCATCTCGTTTACACCGAGAGGGTCGGCGGTTCGAGCCCGTCACCGCCCACCATTCAGACGTCGGACCACTTTTCGGTTCCGACCGTCCGCCGGATGCCGGCCCGTTGCGTCGGTTTCCGGATGCGGCGCACCACCTGCGATTTCTCCCGTCGGTCTGGGCGTTGAATATGGGGCGGGGCACCCCATATCCCGTACGCGGTGTTTTGTGACCTCCGCGGCGAGCCCTGATCGCATCTATGCCCCCCAGGATTGCGGTCGGGGCTTCGCTATGTCTGCGCTTCGTGCGGACCA
>Ga0065721_10006101_pt1 | contig 10337 bp, 7 predicted proteins | sample Mesricmetagenome_FD_59108 | JGI IMG/M metagenome (GOLD analysis project Ga0065721, IMG submission 59108) | Mesophilic microbial community from rice straw/compost enrichment Sample: eDNA_1 v2 (version 2) | ecosystem: Engineered > Solid waste > Grass > Composting > Bioreactor | place: USA: Davis... | reverse complement strand
TCGCCGAGGGCCTGCCGCGCGCCGATCCCGGCCACAAGCCGGAAAAGACACCGCGCGACGTCTTCCTCTACATCATCCATGAGGGCAAGATTCGCGCGCCGCAGGGGGCAATGGCCCTGCAGAGCCGGGTCGACGCCGCCTGAGCGGGAAAGCTCCGAAGGCAAATTTTGGCCAACCCTCTGTTTTTCATGCGCTTCGGCCGGCAAACGCCTGGGCCGTCCGGTGAATTTGCCAATCCCGCGAAACGGGGATAACGTTCGCAATCACCGGTGCTGAAGGGCCGGTCCTTCCGCACCGCCTCCCCGAACCGCGCCAGGCTCCGCGAATGTCCGCCACCTCGCGGCCGGCCCCGTTGACGGGGTCCATGCGAAAGGAGCCCGACCGCGCGATGACCGGATCTATCGTCTTCCTCCACCTCGCCGGCGCGGTGGCACTTCTGCTCTGGGCCTCGCGCATGGTGCGCACCGGCATCGAGCGCGCCTATGGCAGCACGCTGAAGGACCGGCTGCGGCTCGCCGTCGGCCACCGCGTCACCGCGGGCGCGGCGGGCGTCGTGCTCGCCATCCTCCTGCAGAGCGCCACCGCTGTCGCGCTGATCGTCGCGGGCTTCGTCGCCGGCGGCTACGTGACCGGCGCGATGGGGATCTCCGTCATGCTCGGCGCCGACCTCGGCTCGGCCATCGTCGTGCGCATCCTGCGCCACGACCTCTCGCTGCTGGTGCCTGTGCTGCTTCTCCTCGGCATGATCGCCTTCCGCGCCACCGAGGCGCGCAGGTGGCGCCAGATCGGCCGCATCCTGATCGGCCTCGGCCTCCTGCTCCTGTCGTTGCGGCTGATCGGCGAGGCCTCGGAGCCATTGCGCGACTCCCGAATCATGCCGATCGTCTTCAACTACCTGTCGCGCGACTGGATCACCGCCTTCCTGCTTGCCGGCGTCCTTGCATGGGCCTTTCATTCGAGCGTCGCCGCCCTCCTCCTGGTCGCCTCGCTCGCCGACCGCGGCTTGATGCCCGCGCCGCTCGTCATCCCGTTGATTCTCGGCATCAATTTCGGCGGCGCCGTCATCGCCGCCGTCCTCACCCGTGGGGAGACGGGCCAGGCCCGGGTCGTGCCGCTCGGCAACTTCGCCGTACGCGGCGCGGTGATGATCGCCGCGCTCGCCGTCCAGATACTCTATCCGGTCGATCTCCATCTCTTCGGCGCCGGAGCAGGCGATGCGGCGGTCAACGTCCACCTTCTCGTCAATCTCGTCGTGCTCCTCCTCGGCCTGCCGCTTGCCGGTCCGCTCGCGCGGTTTCTCGACGCGCGCCTCGCCGCGCCCGCAGCGCCGGCGCCCGAAGCGGCCGCACCCTCGCGCCTCTCCGCGCTGAAAGAGGAGGATCTCGCCGATCCGCGCCGGGCGCTCAACGACGCCACGCGGGAGGTGCTCGTCGTCTGCGACAAGATCGAGCTGATGCTCGACTGGATCTTCGAGGTGTTCGAGACGTCCGATCCGGCGAAGATGCGCCGCATCGAAGCGCTCGACGACGAGATCGACGCCATACACCGCGACATCAAGTTCTACCTCGCCCGCATCTCCCAGGCCGAGCTCGATGCCCAAACGGCGCGTGCTTGCCAGGACCTGCTCGGCGCCACGATCAAGCTCGAGCAGGCCGCGGACGTGATCTCGCAGAACATGCTGGCTCGCGTGCGCAAGAAACACGCCCGAAAGGTCGGATTCTCCGACGAGGGATGGGCGGAACTCAAGGCGATCCACAGGGAGGTGCGCGCCAATGCCCGCCTCGCCTTCAACCTCCTGATCGATCCCAACGTCGACTATGCCCGCCAGTTGGTGGCGCAGAAGGAGACGGTGCGGCGCATGGTGCGCGATTCCGAGGCCCGCCATCTGCAGCGCCTCAGCGAAGGCAACGCCGCGAGCCGAGAGACGAGCTCGATCCACATCGACACGATGCGCGACGTCAAGGAGATCAATTCGCTTTTCGTCTCGCTCGCCTATCCGGTTCTGGCGAGCGCGGGCATGCTGCGCGAGAGCCGCCTGATGTGACCCCGCCCGCGGCGCGTCAGCGCACGTGCCGCGGCAGGAAGATCGCGATGAGGCCGAGAAGCGGCAGGTAGGAGCAGATCAGGTAGACCTGCTCGATCCCGTAGAGATCGGCCGCCTGACCGAGAACCGCGGCTGCGAGCCCGCCCATGCCGAAGGCGAAGCCGAAGAACATGCCGGCGATCGTGCCGACGCGCCCCGGAACCAACTCCTGCGCGAAGACGATGATGGCCGGGAAAGCCGAGGCGAGCACCAGGCCGATGATCACCGTCAGCACCGCCGTGCCGTAGAGCCCGACATAGGGCAGCGCCAGCGTGAACGGCAGGATGCCGATCATCGACACCCAGATCACCGTACGTGTGCCGATGCGGTCGCCGATCGGCCCGCCGACGAGCGTGCCGACGGCGACGGCAGCGAGATAGAGGAAGAGCAGGATCTGCGCCTGCTGCAGGTCGACGCCGAACTTGTGGATCACATAAAAGGTGAAATAGTTCGAAAGGCTCGCCGTGTAGGTGAACTTGGTAAAGATCAGGAGCCCGAGGATCACGAGCGACAGGACGATCGCGCGACGGTCGTGATGCGGGGCCGGGGTGGCAATCGGCCGATTTGCCGCGGCCTTGCGCCAGACGGAGTACCAGCGCCCGACCCAGGTGAGGATCACCATCCCCGCGAGCGCGGCGAGCGCGAACCAGGCGACGCTCGCCTGCCCGCCCGGCACCACGATGAAGGCGGCGAGAAGCGGCCCGGCCGCCGAACCGAAATTGCCGCCGACCTGGAACAGGGACTGCGCCGTACCGTGACGGCCGCCGGAGGCGAGCCGGGCGATGCGCGAGGATTCCGGGTGGAAGATCGCCGATCCGAAGCCGACCATCGAGGCCGCGGCGACGAGCAGCCAGTAATGGCCCGCATAGGCAAGCGTCACAATTCCGACGAGCGTGAAGCCCATCCCGACCGGCAGCGAATAGCCGAGCGGCCGCTTGTCGGTGAACGCGCCGATCGCCGGCTGCAGCAGCGACGCCGTGAACTGGAAGGCGAAGGTCAGCATCCCGATCTGGGTGAAGGTCAGGCCGTAATTCTCCTTCAGCATCGGGTAGATGGCCGAAATCAGCGACTGCATCGTGTCGTTGAGGAAATGGCAGACCGAAAGTGCCGTCACGACCGTGAAGGCGGCGTTTGTTGCGTCGCTTCTGGCGACGGGCGGGCAAGAAATATCACTCATGAAATCACCGGTGGTTGAAATGACCGGACGGATTGATAGCCCGCTTGTCCGCGACCCGCCTTCGTGCCATGGTCGATTTATTTCGCAACTGGGCCAAAGATGCCGAACCTCGCCGCCCGCCGTCCAGCGCGCGCGTCTGCTCAGACCGTGATTTCGAGCCGCCTTGCCGCCGTCGAGGCGGCGCAGGGGCTCGCCGTGGCTTTCGGCCACACCTATCCCGAATCGTCCCACATTGCCGAGCATCAGCACAGCCGATCGCAGCTGATGTTCCCCGCCTCCGGCGCTCTCGCCGTCCACACCCGTTCCGGCCACTGGCTGGTGCCCGCCGACCACGTGCTCTGGATCCCTGCCGGGATGCGCCATTCCGTCGACCTGATCGGCGAGGTGACCACGCATTCCGTCTACGTTCGGCCGGACGCCATCGAGGGCCTGCCGACCCATCTCCACGTCGGCGCGCTGACACCCCTCCTCCGCCATCTCGTCTTCGAGGCGGAAACCTTTGCCCATGCGCCGGGCGGCGCGCGCGAAGGGCACATCATCGCCGCGATCCTGCACGAGATCCTGCGCCTGCCGGGACTGCCGCTGGGCCTGCCGATGCCCGCCTCGCCGCGCCTCAACGAAATGTGCCGCGACTTCATCGCCGCGCCCGGCGCGCGACTGAAGATCGACGACTGGGCCGAGGCGGCCGGCATGAGCCGCCGCACCTTCACCCGCACCTTCCGCGCCGAGACGGGCCTCAGTCTCTCGACATGGCGCCAGCAGGCCCTGCTCATCGCCGCCCTGCCCCGCCTCTCGGCCGGCGAACCGGTGACCGCCGTGGCGATCGACCTCGGCTACGACAGCGTGCCTGCTTTCACCACCATGTTCTCGCGCATGCTGGGCGCGCCGCCGCGCGCCTATTTCCGGGCGCTGCGGGGCTAGCCGGCCGTTGCGTTGACCTCGATCAAGGACGCCGCCCATGCAGGTGGCAGAATCCCGGCGCTCCGAGAAGCCGGAGCAGAAAGGACTTTGCCATGACCGACAAGAAAACCGTGAATGCGCCTTCGCTGTGGTCGCCCGGCCTGTTCGGCGATTTCCGCAGGGAAATGGACCAGATCCTTGAACGCTTCTTCGGCGACAATGGCGGCGCGGCCGCCCGCACCGGCTTGCCCTCGCTCTCGATGACCGGCGCCGTGCGCCCGGCCATCGACATCGCCGAGAACGATACCGCGATCACGCTGACGGCCGAGCTTCCGGGCATGAGCGAGGAGCAGGTCGATCTGACGATCGCCGACGGCGTGCTGACGCTCAAGGGCGAGAAGAAGATCGAGCACACGTCCGACAAGGACAACGTGCACCTGGTCGAGCGCTCCTACGGCTCGTTCCGGCGCACCTTCCCGGTGCCGGACCGTGTCGATGCGGACAAGATCACCGCGAAATTCGACAGGGGCGTCCTCGTCGTCACCATGCCGAAGAAGCCGGGCTCGGCCTCCGGCGCGCGCAAGATCGCGGTCGGCCAGTGAGATCAGCCCGTCGGCGCAGTTGCGTCTGAGACCGCCGCGCCGACCCGAGCGACGATATCCTCGGCGCTCGAACCCGGGCCGGCCAGATGGCCGGCCTTTCCATGCAGGGCGACGCCGGCCAGGGCCGCCTCGAAAACCGGCATGCGCTGCGCGACGAGCCCGCCGATCATCCCGGCAAGCACGTCGCCCGAACCCGCCGTCGCCAGCCAGGGCGGCGCATCAGCATTGATCGCCGCGCGGCCGTCCGGGGCCGCTATCACCGTGTCCGGCCCCTTATAGACGACGACTCCGTTCAACGCCGCGGCCGCGCGCCGGGCGCGATCGACCTTGGAGACCGTGTCATCCGCGGCAAGATCGGGTAAGAGCCGGCGGAACTCGCCCTCGTGCGGCGTGACAACGAGGCGGCAGTCCCCGGAGAACATTCGACCGAGCGTGCCCGCCTCCCCGGCAAAGGCGGTGACCGCGTCGGCATCAAGGACGGCGGGCCGGCCGGACGAGGCGATCGCCTGCACGAACGCGCGGCACGTATCTGAACTGCCGAAACCGGGCCCGATGACGAAGGCTGAGAGGCGCGGGTCCTCGAGCCATCCGGCGAGATCGTCCACGTTATCGATGCGGCGCTGCATCACCGCAGTGAGATGAGTTGCCTGGGCCATGATCGCGGCGGCGGGTGTGGCAAGCGTGACGAGCCCTGCCCCGGCGTGAAGCCCGGCCGTCGCCGCGAGCCGAGCCGCCCCGCCGGAAATCAGCGGACCGGAAAAGACGACGAGATGGCCGCGCGCATATTTGTGCGCGTCCGGCCCAGGCCGCGGCAGCGCGGCGTCAAAGAGGCGCGGATGATTGCGCCAGAGCGGATCGTCCGAGGCGATCATCCGCGCGGGAACGCCAATGTCGGCAATCTCCACCTCGCCACAGAGTTCGCGGCCCGGCATCAGCAGATGGCCAGGCTTGAGCGCTGCGAAAGTGACGGTACGCGTGGCGCGGAACACGGCGCCGGTGGGACGGCCCGTCAGGCCGGACAGGCCAGACGGAAGGTCGACGGCGAGAACGGGCACGCCCGCCTCCTCGATCCGGGCAATGACGTCCGCGACCTCGGCCTCGACAGGTCGGTCGAGGCCGGCTCCGAACAGGGCGTCGACGACGAGATCGCCCGGCTCAGGCGTATAGGCGGGCAGCGGCGGGAGCAAGCCCGGAAAATCGGCGAACGCGCCGGCCGCGTCCGTCCCCGACTTTGGCGAAAAGCCGAAGCGGAACGTCGGAATGCCGGAAGCATCGAGCAAGCGAGCCACGACATGTCCGTCGCCGCCATTGTTGCCCGGACCACAGAGTATGATGGCGCGGCGCGCGTCAGGAAAATGCGCCAGCGCGGCCGCCGCTACCGAAGCTCCTGCGCGGCGCATCAGGCCCGGCCCGTCAATGCCGCTCTCGATGGCGCGGCGGTCGACTGCGGCCACGGCGGCGGGCGTGAGGAGAGTGTGGCGATCTATGGCCATGGCCTTGCGTTGCATGCCGCCCGAGGAAGGTCAAGCGTCGGGCGAAGCATAGGGTGACGCCGGCCAAAGATGAAATAATAGGCAATTGCCCGCAAATTCAACACGACCCGTTGCACAAAAAATGGCATGTTCTTTCTCGTCGCGTCGGCAGTTGAACCGAAACCCCAATTTCTCATCGCGCCAGGTGTAATTTTGCCGAATTTTACCCCGGAAACACACGGGAAACGGTGACCTAGCGCAGATTTCCGGTCGTCCGGAGCCAATTTCGGCAACTTGGCACGGTCTGTGCTTAACAAGGGACGGGCAGGCGGAGGCCGGCACGGCACGAAGCTCGAAAAGCGGAGAAGTGGTACACATGAAGAAGATCGAAGCGATCATCAAACCTTTCAAGCTCGACGAGGTGAAGGAAGCGCTGCAGGAAGTCGGCCTGCAGGGCATCACCGTAACTGAGGCAAAGGGCTTCGGCCGCCAGAAGGGCCATACCGAGCTCTATCGTGGCGCCGAATACGTCGTCGACTTCCTCCCCAAGGTCAAAGTCGAGATCGTGCTCGCCGACGAGACGGTCGACGCCGCGATCGAGGCGATCCGCAACGCTGCCCAGACCGGCAGGATCGGCGACGGCAAGATCTTCGTCTCCAACGTCGAGGAAGTCATCCGCATCCGTACTGGCGAGACCGGCAACGACGCCATCTAGGGCCAGCTCCGCACACCTTCCCCCGCACCACGCGGACCCAACACGTCATCACACAGGGAAATAGATAATGACGACTGCAAAGGACATTCTCAAGCAAATCAAGGACAACGACGTCAAGTTCGTCGACCTTCGCTTCACCGACCCGAAGGGCAAGCTGCAGCATGTCACCATGGACGTCGGCTGCGTCGACGAGGACATGTTTGCCGATGGCGTGATGTTCGATGGTTCCTCGATCGCCGGCTGGAAGGCGATCAACGAGAGCGACATGGTGCTGATGCCCGACACCGCCACGGCGCATATGGACCCGTTCTTCGCCCAGTCGACCATGTCGATCATCTGCGACGTGCTCGACCCGATCTCCGGCGAGGCCTATAACCGCGACCCGCGCACGACCGCCAAGAAGGCCGAAGCCTACCTCCAGGCCTCCGGCCTCGGCGACACCGTCTATGTCGGTCCGGAAGCCGAGTTCTTCGTCTTCGACGACGTCAAGTACAAGGCCGACCCGTACAACACCGGTTTCAAGCTTGATTCCAACGAGCTGCCGTCCAACGACGACACCCACTACGAGACCGGCAACCTCGGCCACCGGCCGCGCGTCAAGGGCGGCTACTTCCCGGTCCCGCCGATCGACTCGCTGCAGGACATGCGCTCCGAGATGCTGACGGTGCTCACCGAGATGGGCGTCACCGTCGAGAAGCACCACCACGAGGTGGCCGCCGCCCAGCACGAACTCGGCGTCAAGTTCGACACGTTGGTTCGCAACGCCGACAAGATGCAGATCTACAAGTACGTCGTGCACCAGGTCGCCAACGCCTACGGCAAGACCGCAACCTTCATGCCGAAGCCGATCTTCGGCGACAACGGCTCGGGCATGCACGTCCACATGTCGATCTGGAAGGGCGGCAAGCCGACCTTCGCCGGCGACGAATATGCGGGCCTGTCGGAAAACTGCCTCTACTTCATCGGCGGCATCATCAAGCACGCCAAGGCGCTCAACGCCTTCACCAACCCGTCGACGAACTCCTACAAGCGCCTCGTCCCGGGCTACGAGGCTCCGGTGCTGCTCGCCTATTCGGCGCGTAACCGGTCGGCCTCCTGCCGCATCCCCTTCGGCAACTCGCCGAAGGCCAAGCGCGTCGAAGTCCGCTTCCCGGACCCGACCGCCAACCCCTACCTCGCCTTCGCCTCGATGCTGATGGCGGGCGTCGACGGCATCAAGAACAAGCTCCATCCCGGAAAGGCGATGGACAAGGACCTCTACGACCTGCCGGCCAAGGAACTGAAGAAGATCCCGACGGTCTCGGCCTCGCTGCGCGAAGCGCTCGAGAACCTCGACAAGGACCGCAAGTTCCTGACCGCCGGCGGCGTCTTCGACGACGACCAGATCGACTCCTTCATCGAACTGAAGATGGCGGAAGTCATGCGCTACGACATGACCCCGCACCCGGTCGAATTCGACATGTACTATTCGGTCTAACCGATTGCGGCGTGCCCGGAGAGCCGGCCGGCTTTCCGGGCGGGCTGCTCCCGGACCAGAATTCTCCCCAAGAACTTCCCCCTGGCAGAGATGCCGGGGCTTTTTGTGCGCAAGCCAGGCCGCAGCGGCTTTACCATCGCCGCGTCTTAACCATGGCGATTAGCACATTGGTCGCCCGTTTCGGCTAGAAACGGGGGATGACCCAGCTACGCTCCGAGGCGCCTTCGCTGCCCCTCCGTTCCCCCGGCGCTGCCGGCTTCTGGCCGGTCGCGACGATCGTCCTCTTCTGCGGCGTCTGCGCCCTCCTCCTGTTCTTGCCGCTCGCCGCCCCAATCGGCCCGATGTACTGGGACACGTTCATCTATTACGACGGCATCAACCGGGTGCTCGACGGGCAGATCCCCTCGGTCGATTTCGAGGCGCCGGTCGGAGCGCTGAACTACTGGCTGGCCACCTTGATGCACCTCGCCTTCCCGGAAGGCCAACCGCTCCTCCTCGTCCATTTCTCGTTCCTGCTCGTCACGGCGCCGGCGCTGGCTTTGATCGCCCGCGAGGCCGCGCACCGCTCGACGCTCGCGGCCTGGGGCCTCGTCCTGCCCTTCCTGGTTTTCGCAGCGCTGCCCTTCGACACCGTCGATTTCTACCCGTATCCGGGCACGGACGGCTTCGGCTATTACAACCGCCACGCCTCGCAGCTCATGTACCTCGTCGCGGCGGCGGTGTTCTTCGTGCCGCGACGCGGCGCGCAGACCGTGCTGATCACGGCGCTGATGCTCGCCCTGTTCCTTTCCAAGGTCACGGGGTTCCTTTCTGCCGGACTGGTTCTCGCTTTCGGCCTGTTCGCAGGGCTGATCGCACCGGTGACGGCGCTTGCCGTGGCGCTCGCCTTCGCCGCCATTCTCGGCGTCCTGGAACTCTCAACCGGCATGGTCTCCGCCTATGTCGAGACCATCCTGTTCCTCGCCGGCAGCAACCAGGATTCGCTTCTGCCGCGCTTTCTCACCGCGCTGTCGCAGCGCCTCGACGTGGCGCTCGCCGGCGGCCTTCTGGTCGCGGTCCTGTTCGCCGCTTCGCTTGCTGGTCGAGCGCCGGCTCCCGAACCGACAAGCCAAAAGGTATTGTCGGTGCGCCTCGCCCGCATCCTCGACCAGGATTTCATGGCGATCGGCGTCTGCCTCCTCGCCGGCCTCGTCTTCGAGACGCAGAATACCGGCTCGCAGGCCTATATCCTGATCTGGCCGCCGATCCTGCGGCTGCTCCTGCGGATGCGCGGACGCGATGTCGCCTGGCGCACGGCGATCCTCGTCCTCGTTGCGGCGACGACGCTGCCGACGCTCACCAAGACCGCCCACCGCGCTATCCGCACGGCGATCGCCGGCGCCACCTATGAGGCGCTCGAGACCCGAAATCTCGGTACGCTCGGCCGAGTGACGGCAAAGGATCTCTTTCTCAAGCGCGCCGACATCCTGCGCGAGGCCTATCCGGCCGAGCCAGGGTTGGCGCGGATGGTCAGCGACCGCGGCGAGTCGCTTTCGGCGATCCTCGCCTCCGAACCCGACTTCCAGCTCCTCTGGTTGAAAACGGCCGACGAGGCGATCGACGCCATCCACGCGCTCGAAGCGTCGCGCGACCGCCGCTACGAGACGATCTTCACCCTCGACTTCACCAACCCGTTCCCCTTCCTCCTCCGCCGCCATGGNCCNCGCGGCGTGGCGATCGGCGCCGATCCGTTCCGCACCGNGCCCGCCATGCAGGANGAGGCCCGCGCCGCGATCTCCGGCCCCGGCCTGGTGCTTCGCCCNACCTGCCCGGACATGACCAGCCGCCGGCTTCTCGAACAGACCTATGCCGCGGCTCTCGCTGGCCACGAGCGCATCCGCCTCACCGACTGCTACGACGCCTTCGTGAAGG
>Ga0065721_10053206_pt1 | contig 10338 bp, 8 predicted proteins | sample Mesricmetagenome_FD_59108 | JGI IMG/M metagenome (GOLD analysis project Ga0065721, IMG submission 59108) | Mesophilic microbial community from rice straw/compost enrichment Sample: eDNA_1 v2 (version 2) | ecosystem: Engineered > Solid waste > Grass > Composting > Bioreactor | place: USA: Davis... | reverse complement strand
GTCCATGCATTGTTGGTACTGTAAGCGGGAAGTCACCTGCCCGCCGAAGCTGCTGATCCATAATTCGACCGGTAATAAGTTCGTCGTCCTGAACAGCGATACGATCATTAACCATCATCAGCTGAATCCATCAGCCGACCCGAAAGAAGCTGAGGAACCTGCAGCACAGATCGTTCAGAATCCCAATAATCCCGCGGTATGGGGACTTCGCAACCTTACATCCGTTCCATGGGTCGCGCAGCATCAACAAGATCAGTCGAAAGAAGTGGCCCCTCAGAAGGCGATTCCGCTCGCGGCAGGGCTCAAAATCGAATTCTCCACTTCCGTAACGGGCGAAATTGTCGGTTAAATCCGAATAGAAAGCAGGAGAGCCGTTGTCCCAACCCAGTTACCGGGATGTTATCGAATCGATTATCGAAAAACATGGACAGCAAATCTTGTACATTCCGCGGAAGTTCGAATCCCTGCTCATGGACTATTTTCCGCAATCCAGAAGAGAGACGAATTTAATGCTATTCGGCTTGCGGATCCAAATCGTTCAAGAGCTAAGCAAGGTTGCCGGAGAGACAGTTCCCAAATTCGTAGTGGAGCGTCTTAAAACCAGACTCTATGAGGAGTTCGGAATCGATGCTCCTCTAGCGTACTGGGTCATTCAAGAATGGGCAGGCGTATTGGGGAAAGAGGCAGAAGTTACATTGCCAGCCCCGGTACGCGCTGCACCGATGAATGTACAGGCAATCGCGCCGTCTCCAGCCGTCAAGTCCCGCGGATACTTTCAAGTTATTCTTCTGACCGCATTTTTTACGGCTGGGATTCTGTTATTGTTGTTTTGGGGTCAATTGAGTTTTTTGCATAAGGATGATCAATCGACAAGGGAAAGCACGCCATCTCCGGCTCCATCCGAGACGGGTACGAAACGGCAAATAGGAAAACTCTTCATTTCTTCAAATAATCCGGACGAGGTTGTCGGTTCCGGCAATTCTCCATCTGAACCGGCAGCGACTTCAAGCGCTTCAGCAAGTATCCCCACTCATCAGGAGCGTATGGCTAAAGAACAGCAAGAGAGGAATGAACGAATTAAGAATAACAGCAGGTTTATTATACAAGTTCGTGATGCTTATACGGATAAGATGCATGACGTTTATATTTATTCCAGTAATGAAGTTTCCTCAGTAGAGCCGAAAAATTGGAAGTTGGGCAAAAAGGGAGATCCCATTTATAAAGGTGTGTATGAACCCTTTATTCAGGATGCAGACGGTAATTTTTCTGCAGATTCAATGCTGGTAATGGAATATCGGTTCAATATGAATAAGAATCCCGTATTTACCTCGAAGAAAAACAACTCGGTGCTCATCTTGACGAACTTTGACGTTCAAGGGGATCTGGCATTTGACATTTATCAATTGGTGGACGGTAAAATCGAATTCATCACAATTGAAGTCGGCGACAAGTTTAGTGAGGATCTTGTGCCGGACGATTTAATGAACTGAATCCCCCAACGTGTCTCGACTGCGGCAGGCAGAAGAATCGGATTTCCGGTTCCTCTGTCTTTTTTTCTATGAAACCTCTTGCGCCTCACGCTGCGTCAGGATTTATGATGAGGATGTCGACAACAAATAGTTTCGCGCGAAATGGGGAGTTGATGGTGGGCACCACGTTTTGGAAAGTAGGAGAATTGGCCAAACGAACCGGACTGACGGTCCGGGCGCTGCACCATTACGATCATAAGGGGCTCGTTTCCCCGTCGGGAACCTCCGAATCGGGCCATCGGCACTATGCGCAGGAGGACATCGTCAAGCTGCAGCAGGTGATTTCGCTGAAGCAGCTCGGTTTTACGCTGGAGGAAATCAAGAAGCTCATGGATAGCGGCGATTACGATCCGGCGGAAGTTCTCCGCCTGCAGATGGAACGGCTGCGCGAGACGATCCGGCACCAGGAGCGGCTCTATGACCGTTTGGCCAGCTTGCACGACTCGATCCGCAGACAGCAGCAAGTGACGGCCGAACAATTCATGAAAACGATAGAGGTGATGAACGTGAATCCGAACGATTATTTTACGGAGGAACAGTGGGCAAGACTCAAGAAGCAAGGGGAGACGCTCGGCCCGGACAAAGTCCGTGAAGTAGAGAAGGAATGGGCGGGATTGATCGCTGAGGTACGAGGGAAGATGGAAAGCGGCGTTCCCGCGGGGGATGGCGAAGTGGTGAAGCTGGCCGCGCGTTGGAAGGGGCTCATGGACCTGTTCTCCGGAGGGGATGACGAACTCGTCAAAGCCGCGGAACGATTCCATGCCGACCATCCCGGCAACAATCTTCAGTACGGGATGGATGGCGAGCTGTACCAATATATAACCCGGGCGATGGCCCATAATCGATCTTAAGCAGCGGAAGCAGGCAAGACGCAAAACGTCTTCCTGCTTCTTTACGTATAATGAACGTAGTAGGCTCGTGACCGAATGGAGGGCTTAACCCTTGAGAAGCGAACAAGAAATGATGAAGCTGTTTGTCGATTTTGCCAGGAATGATGATCGCATTCGGCTGGTTATGCTGGAAGGATCGCGCACGAACAAGAACATTGCCCCCGATTCGTTTCAGGATTTCGATATCTCCTATTTTGTGACGGATCTTGAATCTTTCAAAGAGAATGATCGGTGGCTGGATGTTTTCGGCAGTCGCCTGATGATGCAGAAACCTGAAGCGATGGAGCTTTTCCCGTCCGAATTGGGGAATTGGTTTTCGTATCTCATTCTCTTCGAAGACGGCAACAAATTGGACGTGACGCTCATTCCGGTCAACGAAGTGGAGGAGTATTGGGACAAAAGCGACGGTTTAGTGGAAGTCGTGCTGGATAAGGATGGTCTTGTCCAAAATGAAGTGCACGCAAGCGACCGGCAGTATTGGATTCAAAAGCCGACGGCGAGGGAATTCGACGATTGCTGCAATGAATTTTGGATGGTCTCCACGTACGTCGTCAAAGGATTGGCGAGACGAGAAATCCTGTTCGCGATCGACCATTTGAACGAGATTGCCCGACCCAATCTGCTCCGCATGATGGCTTGGCACATTGGATCGGAACGAGGTTATTCCTTCAGCGTGGGGAAAAACTATAAGTTCATCGACCGGTATCTTCCTGCGGAGGATTGGGAAACTTTATTGTCGACATATGCCGAGAACGGCTATCCGAATATGTGGCGGTCTTTGTTCGCTTGTTATGAGTTGTTCAGAAAGTATGCAGGAGCCGTGGCGGAAAGTCTCGGATATCGGTACCCCGATTACGATGAAGGGATCACCAGGCATACGGAAAGTATTTATTCGCAGGTTGCGCGGATGGAATCGTAGACTGGCATTCGGCTTGGTTGAATAGTAAGGTTTCGATCTACTATAATCATGACAGGTGATGCAGCGCAATGACTATAGAAAGGGAGTAACTCGCATGCGGAATGTAGTGTCGATGAAATGGCTGCTGGCTAGGCTGTATGAGGAGAATCAGGTCATCGTGGATTGCCGGTTTCAGCTGGGCAGCCCGGACGCAGGGCGTCAAGCTTATCAGGAGGAATACATACCGGGAGCGGTATACCTGGATCTGGAGAAGGATTTGTCAGCCCCGGTAGGCGAGCATGGCGGGCGTCATCCGCTTCCGGATCCGGATGCGTTGGTGGAAAAGCTGGGCAGAGCGGGAATCGACGAGCATGTCCGTGTCGTGGCCTATGACGATCAAGGCGGGGCGATGGCGTCGCGCTTGTGGTGGCTGCTCAAGTACATGGGGCATGAAAATGTCGCTGTGATGGACCAGGGCTTCACCGCGTGGAAAAACGCAGGGTACCCGGTCACGTCCGCAGCCCCTTCGATCCGGGTGCCGAAGAAGTTCGTGCCCCAGCTGCAAGAGGGAATGCTGGCCGATGTCGAAGACGTACGGCGCGCGATCCGGGAAGGCTCCGACATCCTCATCGATTCCCGGGAAGCCCCTCGTTACCGGGGAGAAGTCGAAACGATCGATCGCATCGCCGGGCATATTCCGACCGCCCGGAACCGGTTTTGGAAGGACGCTCTGGGCGCGGATGGCCAGTGGAAGAGCGCCGAGGAGCAGCGCGAACGCTTCGGCGATTTGCAGCCGGACGACCGGCTGATCGTCTACTGCGGCTCCGGCGTAACGGCTTGCCCAAACGTGCTGTCGCTGGAGGAAGCGGGCTTCCGCAGCGTGCGGCTGTATGCGGGCAGTTGGAGTGACTGGATTAGTTATGAGGGGAACCCGGTGGAGACGGGGGACGAGGAAGAATCGAAAAACGCATAACAGTACGCGAAGTTTAGTACAGAGCACGGTTAAAGTGAACCCGTCGCTCTGTATTTTCGTATTATCGGGTCAACCAGAGATTGATATGCTCCCCTTTAGGTAGACAGGTGAGATAATAAAACCTGTTTACCAAGGGGAGTTCCTAATGTCCAAAATTAACGAGTACTGCGGAAAAGATAAATTAGTGATCTTGGAGGAACTCCGAACGGGGCAAAAGTCACTAAGCGGAACAGCCTACAAATATAACAGTGCCTTAGCCCAATGTAAGCAAGAGTAAGGCTGCTAAATCATTTTATTTTATTCCACTGTCTACTTGACGGGGTGCATTTCACAAAGATGGCCTTCAACTTGCAGTTATAGATAGCGCAGAGAACCGGACCACAAGTTAATCTTTGGCTGGAGCGATTGCATATCGAATACACAGAAATCCGATAGCTACCGGTCACGACGGAAAGTCGAAAGATGTGAAAAGTATGTGGATTTGAATACAGAGCACGGCAAAGTGAATCCCGTCGCTTTGTATCTTTTATGGTTCGAAGTCAACATTTAGTCAACAATCGTCCGCTGAAAACTTACAGGAAACGCCCGGCTGAGTACGCGCTCCCATCCTCTGTACATAAACAAAAAAGGCTGGGAAGCCCACCATCACGGTGTACCCCCGGCCACTTAATCTACAAGTCAACCAGACAAAATAACTAGAAACGTAGAAACATCATTAATTCAAAGTTCGTTTTAGATACTAATTAGACAGAACGACTTAATTTTTGATAAAATGACTTCTTACGTTTAAGTACGTACTTGCGTTCTTACCCTTTCCGTTTGGCGTTCTCTTATTCGAACGTTCTGTTGCAATCTGTTATATAACTGGATATCTTGATCCCCTTCATAAGAGAATGTTACTACCAGAGCATATTTTTGCGGTAGTTCTTGCTCGGAATATTTGAAACGTTCCTTAGCTGCCACCAAGACCCAGATGAATGGTACATCAATATCCCATAATAAATCGCTTCCTCCACGCTTTCCTTTACTCCAAATCCGGTTTTGTAGGGTAGAGCTATCTACCTCTGTATAGCCTGGTGAAAAATCTGCCTTGTATTCGTTCGGCATCGTTGGAACCGCAACATTTTCTCCTGCGTCTCTTCTTGATTTATACTCTGCCAGTCGGTACTCATCAATCCTTCTGTAAACCTCAAACCATAAATTGTTAGCTAGATAATCCTTTCTGCTCAGACGAGTAACAGGGTTATATGCAAGACTTATAGCAATTTTTTTATTACATTGAACTAGTAAAAACTCTTTTGGTACAGGAATCTTATAAAGATGAAATGATCTTAAGTTCAATGCATCCTCAGAAAATAGAGTTACTTGATTTTGTCTTGAATTTAAAACAGAATCGTTAGCAATGCCATATCCTAGTAGTCTTAAACGTCTTTCTTGTTTTGCATTTGTATTCCTTTGGTCATGTGGATCTACAGACGTTTCTGCCCAATCTTTCATTTCTTCAGTTATGGATGCCGAATTCACTAACATTGCTCGGATTAAATTAGCCGTAGGTGGCTGTCCAGTCTGTCGCTCTAATTCTCTTTCGATTCGAGCGGCAAGGTGAGTGACTCTTGGAGCAGCAAAGCTTGTTCCACAGAAGCCCTTGAAGAGTCTCTCATTATTATGATTAAGTGTTACCTCCATAAGATTTCTATCGATTTTCATCCATCTGTTTTCACCGCGTACTAATTGATGAACAGCAAAGTTTCCCCCATAATCAACAAACTCGGGTTTTATTGCTTTACTGACTCCTTTTCCAATTCGGGTAAAAGCAGATGGAGAATTTTTGGGTCCCGCAGCAAATCTTAATGGCCGATTGGGAATTGATTCTGCCTCATCGAAACGTGCGATGCTTCCCACTGTAACACAAAGTGAAGCTGTTGCTGGATCTATTAATTTGTGTTCAGCATTAAAAAGTTGATTTAAAGAATTTGACGCTAGTTGCTCTCTAGTTTCAAATTCTGCAATTTCTGGTGTCGATACGTTTCCGGCACTAATAATTATTACAATATCTAATTCCCTTGCTAAGGCATCTAGTATCTCCGCCCAAGGTAACTGTCTCCCACTGCTATAAATTAATTCGTCATTTCCTGCAGAGAGGTTGAAAATTCTGCAATTATATTCCCTGTGAAAATAAATAATTGCATCTTTAACAATAACTTCTGGCCTTCTATCGTCTGCAAATGTTGTAGTGCCGTGAGAGTCGTGCATTACTTTTGCATTACATATTCTTACTAACGGTTTGAATACTCTAGTCCCAATACTATTATAAAAATCGCCATATACGACAATTCCAGCAACACCAGTACCGTGACCATTATAATCCGTCGGTGACCCTTCGGTTAAGTCAAAGTCCTCTTCTCCAACGATTACATTTCTTAGCAGGGGGTGCCCTGAAAATACGCCTGAATCCAGAACTGCAGCTAAAGGTGCATCCTCACCTAACTCGTTCTGATATGTTGGTTCAAAATCAAATGACAACAATTCACTATTTTCATTAGGTACAGAACTGAAGGGTAAATCAATTGAAGCCATAATGTCCAAATCCAATAAAGCGTTAAGACTATATTCGTTTACTTTAACTCGACCTAATAATAGACTCGGTGTTTCAAATAAATCGCCTAACACCGTACTACCAGTCGTTCCAATTGCTCCCCTAATAATTCTTTCGGTCTCATTTATTTTTGTTCGATCCCCGTCATGCCAAACATCGATATCTACTGAAAAAAAACCGTCAGGAAAAGGCTGTCCACTTTGTATCAACTTTTTTAAACGAGGACCGTATCTATCCTCTCGTCTTAAATTACGAATACTTTCAATACAAGCAAAGATATCGCGCCGTTGTGCGTAGGTTAATATGCTGGTCACTCTAGAATCTAGAGTCCATAAGTTTTGTTCAGATTTAAATGCATCGATTGATGAGGAGTCGGGAAATTGTACTAATAAAGATGTATTGAATTCTGAGCCAGGAACTTCTTCAATCAAAGAAAGATTGAACTTCCTAATCATAGTATCTAATACATCAGGAGACATCGAATTACTAATTACTTCCAATATGAGTAATTTTCCTGGTTCTACCCCGACAACTTGACGTTGCATATTGATAATATCGCTTGAGGTTTCAAGCTCCGTCTTAAGCTTTTGCCCGTGCGTTTGTCTGTTACGTTGTGGGGGATTAGGGGCAGAAGGATTAGAACGAAACCTATATGCTCTTGTAGTATCTTCCCGCATTATTTCAATGTGGTTCAGCATATCTACTTGCATTAAAGTTTCACCCACCGACAAGTATGTTAATAACTCGTTTTCCTCATGGCTACAATAGAAGATTGCTTTCTAACTGCAAATTCGATATCTCTTTTTGTAAACATCTTCCTTCCATCTAGTATACACATTTTCATTATTATTTGGCACATTTTGTCGATATCTGAGTGAGAAAAGTGATTAAGTTCCCCAAGATAATCTTCAATCAGATGAGTAGGACCCTGAAATCTTTTTAATGAAGCATGAAACAGTTTTATTATTTCATCGTTGGAGGGCAGCTCAAAATTAACAGTTTCATCAAATCTACGCCAAATAGCGTAATCCAATGAATGTTCAAAATTGGTTGCAGCTATGATTAATGAACGTCCCTTAAAATTATCAAGTTGTTGCAAAAATGTGTTTACAACGCGTTTGATCTCACCATGTTCCGAAGAATCATTTCTGCTTCTTCCAATGGCATCAAACTCGTCAAAGAAAATCACCCAGTTATCATTTTTCGCAAAATCGAAGACCTTACGTAAGTTGCCAGCAGTTTCTCCTAAAAATGACGATACGACTGCATCAAATCGTACATAAAGAAGTGGTATTCCTAATTCGCCAGCAATTGCTTTGGCGGACATAGTTTTCCCGCAGCCAGGAGGACCGTAAAATAGAATTCTTGAGCTTGGTTGAACCCCGTTACTAATAAGAACGTCCCAGTTAAGGAAATCTCGAATGATTGACTCAAGGACTTCCCTTTTATCTTCTGTGACCACCAAATCAGATATATATTTATCGGGATATACAATTTCTAAAAGAGAGGCATCCTTATCTGCATCTTTAGGTACAGACGATTTGTTTACTTCCATAGGTTTAGCAGTATAATTCCCATTAAATAATATCATGTGTAGCTCGTCAGCTAATATGCCATGGTTTTTCTTTCGTTCGTCGTCAATAATGCTGGAGGCAATTTTATGAAAACTTTCTCTGTCATTGTGTTTGTAGCTACTAAACAGCTTTTTTAATAAGTCTGCTCTTGCCATAATTAATCTCCTCATTATTAGAGTAAACTTCTCAAGCGGACTCAGTAGCTACAATTTATGAAGTTCATTCATTAAATCGTCATTTATTTCTTTTGCAGAACAATAATCTACGAGTTTCATTCTAGCCAACCTACTGGGGACGGAATGGCCATTTTCCCATCTATTTATAGTTGAAAAGCTTATATTTAAATCGTGGGCAAGCTGCTCCTGTGTTATACACAATGTCGAACGGATACCTTTGATTATTTTTGCTATTGTCATTCTTACACCTCCAACAAAAAGTATAGCGTTTGCTATAGCATCAAACAATTGGAAATAGTAAATGATCAATTATAACGGATTAAAAGTGACTCTCTAAGGGCACTTTGACAGGGAATCCGTAAGCTGGAGCGATTGGATATCTAGAGCTGACAACCCGATAGCCGTCGGGGATGAAAAATAACCGACTAAAGAATAGCAGTACTTCAATTTTGAATACATCGCCACGCGGCTTATATGCCCTGCCGATGTATTTTCTATGTTCGGAGTCAACACGGAATTAATAAGCGGCTCGTGAAAATACTAACAGAGTGGGTCGAACCGAACGCTCGCTCGTATCCCTCGTGATGCCCTGTACAGACAGAGAGAGGGCCGACGCCCTACCACAGTGACACTGTTGTTCGGCCCTAATGAATATTGAAATCAACAAACTCAGATTAAGTAGGTGGCTGTTAACATAAAGTCAACGTGGTGTAATGAGGTTGTGAGGTCGGAGCGATAAAAGCTCGGACCTCATGCTTTTTGTTGCACTGTAATCGATGCTTCCAACTTCTCGAAAACAAGCAAAAGGGCCGGGACGCCCCACCATAGCGGTGCTGCATACCTGGCCCTATTGCTCTTAACAACGCAAATCGACTCCCATTGCTCGAGAACTGCTGCAGCGCTTGCTTTACCATGCCGCCCATATCGACCTGCTCCCAAATCTTCTGGGAATCGTTCGGATCAGCCGTTATTTCGTGCAGCAAATGGGCGACAACGCGATCATCCTCGAAAAAGCTACGCTGCATCAAAATTTTGCCCACCCGAATACCGGCCTCAAAATCTTGCGAAGCCAATAAGCGATGATCGTCCCTGCGCCCCATGAACCGGGCTTCTGCAAGTACTGCATGTATTGATCGTTGATGATATAAGTCCAAGTGGAAGTAGGGCTCTTGAGCCCGAACTCTTCCCACTTCGCCGGATCATTCGAACCTCCGAGCCTTGCGAGCATATTCGCAGACTCTCTATTTATTTTAGCCGGAATTTGCTCGTATGCTTGGATGATTTGCGCATGAAATTCGTCGATCGGATTTCGGTTAGCAAGGCTCGTCAAATGGATACCTTCGCGAATGTAAGAAACGTATGCCAGATGGTCAGCCCAGAACTTGTCGATATAAAAAAGTCGTACCCGCTGCTCCGAAGGGCTCATCGGCGTCTCGCCTCTCAAAATTCCGAGCCGCTCCTCGTATAGAATACGCCTCTGTTCCTCCACCATATCCGAATAATGGTTCAGTTCCCGGCGGATATGGAAGTTTTGGCCCATAATCACGCGCTGAATATGCGCGATTTTGCTGCGGAGCACCGACTCATCGAGAGCCTCATCCTGCCTAAGATCGCGAATCGCTTTATCGATGCCGAACCGAAGCATCAACTCGTCCTCCAAGCTTACGAAAAATACGGAAGCTCCCGGGTCGCCTTGGCGGCC
>Ga0065721_10007942_pt1 | contig 10338 bp, 7 predicted proteins | sample Mesricmetagenome_FD_59108 | JGI IMG/M metagenome (GOLD analysis project Ga0065721, IMG submission 59108) | Mesophilic microbial community from rice straw/compost enrichment Sample: eDNA_1 v2 (version 2) | ecosystem: Engineered > Solid waste > Grass > Composting > Bioreactor | place: USA: Davis... | reverse complement strand
GCTCCTGTTCCGCTCGGGAAGATTCCCGGCCAGCATCAGGAATCCCCATATGTCATCACCCGTCGGACGATTGCCGAGGGGTCATTTGTCCGCGTGGGGGATGAAGTCTTCCAGCTGGTCATCGACGGAGTCATGAAGTTGAGGCTGTCCATCCCGGAACGCTACAGCGCCCAGATTCAGCTCGGGCAAAACGTCGAAGTCCTGACTCCCGGCTCGCCGGAGCCGTTTAATGGGACAGTGACGATGATCAATCCCTCTGTCGATGTGAAATCCAGAACATTCCAGGTAGAGGTTCAAGTGGTGAACGATCGCCCCGGACTCAAGCCGGGGGGGTTTGCCAAAGCAATTATCGAAGTGGGGTTGGACCCTGAAGCCCGGACGATTCCAGTGGCGGCAATGACCCGATACGCCGGAGTGATCAAGCTCTTCGTCGTGGAAGATGGGCGCGCACGCGAAATCCAGTTTGTTCCGGGGGTGCAGACTTCAGAATGGATTGAAGTCGCGGAACCTCGTCTGGATCCGGATGCGGTCGTGATTACCAGCGGTCATTTTGCACTGTCAACAGGCGTTCCTGTCTCAATTCGGGAGCCTCAATTGAACAAGAATGAACCGGGCCCCGTTTCTTCTCCGGATTAGCCCATTCTTTGTTGTGTCCGTTTCGATTCGCAGATCCATTTTTGAATCCCTTTGCCGGATTCCCCGACAGTGAATATCTCCGAAATTTGTATCCGCAGACCGGTCTTTACGTGGGTGCTGATCGCGATCCCCGCGGTGCTGGGGCTCGTAGCTTATAGCGAGCTGGCAGTCGATCTCTTTCCCAAGGTGGAATTCCCCGTCGCGTCAATCACAGCGACTCTTCCGGGAGCCAGCGCCGAAGAGATTGAAACGACAGTCACCAAGCCTCTTGAGGAGGCGATTAATACTGTTTCCGGGCTGGATGAAATCCAATCTGTCAGCCGGGAAGGGGCCTGCACGATCATTGTCAAGTTTGTCCTCGAGAAAGATATCGATGTCGCCGTTCAGGAAATTCGCGACAAGATCGCAGCGATTCAGCTCCAGCTGCCCGAAGACATGGACGCGCCGATCGTCAATAAATTCGATCTCGATGCCTCTCCAATTATGACGATTGCTGTCTCCGGGCGGCGGGATGAACGCGAGGTTACGGAACTGGCCAAGCGGAGAATTCAGGAGGTGTTGCAAACGGTTCCGGGGGTCGGTTCAATCTTTCTGTCCGGAGGTCGGAGCCGTGCGATCAATGTCATTCTCAATGTAGATCAGTTGAATGCTTATAACCTTTCTGTGGAAGACGTTCGTCAGGCCCTGGTGGCTCAGAACATCGAACTTCCCGGGGGGATTGTTGATCAGGGAGAACGGGAGCTCGTTCTCCGGACGCTGGGGCGAATTCGGAACACCGAGCAATTCAACAGCCTGATCATTACCAATCGTAATGGATATCCGATTCGGATTCGTGATGTCGGCCGGGCAGAGGATTCCATTGAGATTCCCCGTGGAGCGAGCACGCTCGACCGGGAGAATGCCGCAAGTCTGTTCATTCTCAAGCAGTCTGGGACCAATACGGTTGCGATTTCCAATGCGGTGAAAAAGCGACTGGAGAAGATTCGCCAGACTCTTCCAAGCGATATTCGCATCGAGATCATTCAGGATCAGGCCCACTTCATTCAGGAATCAATGGATGAAGTGCAGTTTCACCTGATCCTGGCTGCTGTGCTTGTCTCTGGAACGATTCTCCTGTTCATCCGGGACTGGCGGACGACCATTATTGCCACACTGGCCATTCCGACGTCGATTGTTCCGACCTTCCTGTTCATGCAGTACATGGATTTCTCGCTGAACAACATCACCATGCTCGCGCTGATTCTGGCGATCGGGATCGTGATTGATGATGCTGTGGTCGTGCATGAAAACATCTTCCGATACATGGAAGAATATGGGCTGGATGCAGAGACGGCCGCACGAAAAGGGACCAGCGAAATTGCTCTCGCTGTTCTGGCAACCAGCTTGTCGCTGGTGGTGATTTTCGTTCCCGTCGCCTTCATGGGGGGAATCGTCGGGCGGTTCTTCTCGAGCTTTGGCCTGACGGTCGCCTTTGCCATTTTGATGAGTCTGTTCGTCTCATTCACCCTGACCCCGATGCTTTGTGCCAAGTTCCTGAAGCTGGAAGAGGGGCATGGAGCCAGTTCCAAGTCGGGGTGGCTGTATCAGATCATCGATCGTGCCTATGGGGTCTCATTGCGATTCGCGATTCGACACCGGATTCTGACGATGATCGTCTGTATTCTGGTGACCCTGTCCACGTTCCCCCTGATCGCAACGATGGGGGTCAACATGGTGCCTCGCGATGATCAGAGCGAGTTTCAGGTGAGCATCCTGACCCCCGAAGGCTACACGCTCCAGCGAACGACAGAAGTGGTCTGCGAGATTGAAAGCCGGATCAAGGAGCTTCCCGGAGTCACGCATCTGTTCACCGTCATCGGAGAGAGTACGGGAGGAGGAAAGGGCCAGGGGGATGTCACCAAGGCATCCATTCACGCATCGATTGTTCCTCTGGAAGACCGGAAGTATTCGCAGTTCGACGTCATGAAGCGGGCCCGACGCATCATGGAAGATTATCCGGAGCTTCGGACGGCGGTTATGGATGTGGCGACCATCGGTGGAGGAGCGAACGGCGACAGCCGCATCTTCCAGATGTACCTGAAGGGGCCGGATCTCCAGAAGCTGGCGACATATTCGGAAACTCTTGCGACGGAACTGCGGAAGATTCCCGGACTGGTGGATGTCGATACAACCCTCTCGCTGCGAAAGCCGGAACTTCAGGTGAAGATTGATCGAGATCGAGCCAGCGATCTGGGAATTCCCGTACAGACCATTTCCAGCACGCTGAACGTTCTGGTTGGAGGTCAGATTGTTTCGAAGTACGAGGAAGAGAGTGAGCAGTACGACGTCTGGTTAAGGGCGGACAAAACATTCCGGGACAACCCGCAGAATATCGATTCGATCACCATCCCCTCTCCAACCGCGGGACTGGTACAGCTCACCAGCCTGGCGACTCTTGAAGAGGCCCGGGGACCGAGTCAGATTGAACGGTTAAACAGGCAGCGAACGGTGACTGTCCGTGCCCATCCGGAGGATGTCACGCTTCGTGAAGCGGTCGACAGGGCCAACCAGATCGTCAAGGAAATGAACATGCCTCCGGAATACGAGGTGTCGTACGGAGGTCAGGCAGAAATGCTCGGCGAGACCGCGTACTACTTCGGGGTCGCATTGGGATTGAGCATCCTGTTCATGTATCTAATTCTGGCAGCCCAGTTCGAAAGCTGGTTGCATCCAATCAGCATTCTGTCGGCGCTCCCGGTGACAATTCCGTTCGGACTGATTTCACTGGTGCTGTTTCGGACGCCCATGGACCTGTATGCCATGTTCGGGCTGTTCATGCTGATTGGAATCGTGAAGAAGAACGGAATTTTGCAGGTCGACAAGACCAACGAGCTTCGAGCTGCGGGGATGGATCGGGACGCTGCGATTCTGGAGGCAAACCATGTCCGTCTGCGTCCGATTCTGATGACCACGATCATGCTGGTGGCTGCGATGGCTCCAATCGCCGTCGGACAGGGACCAGGAGCGGGAGCGCGGGCCAGTATGGCGAAAGTGATTATCGGGGGGCAGATGCTCAGTCTGCTCCTTGCCCTGCTGGTGACTCCGGTGACCTACTCACTGATTGACAGCGTTGATACCCGCATTCGAAAGTGGTTTGGTTTGAAGTCGCGGTTCGAACCGAAGCAGGTCTGAGATCACTCGCGGGGCTCTTTCCGTTTGAGTCTCTCTTCCTGCGCTGATTTCCATTCCCCCCCGAGTTCCGTCAAAGGTTTGCCGGTCAATTCCTTCCAGAGGTCTTCCTCATAGCGCCCTTCCCGGATGGCAGCATTCAGACGAGAAACGAAATCGTCCCGAGAATTTTCACTGACCCAGTTCAGGAAGTTGGCCGAGATCCGGTAACTGGCGTCGTAGCGGGCCTCTTTCAGATTGCGAGGCGTGATCGCTGCGCCGCGAGAGTCCGGTTCATAACGGAACCACCGGACATAATCCGGAATCCCCTCCACCAGCCACTTGGGAGGTGGATTTGTACGAGGATACTCCTGGACGACGTGGACCAGTTCATGGACAACTGCTCCCAGTGCTTCCCGGTCTTTTTCTCGCCTGAACCAGGGGGCATTGAGCGAGACCTCATTTCCTGCCGCCCAGGCGGGGAATTCGCCCATATCATCCCGGTAACGGAATCGCACTGCTCTTTTCGCATGAAAATCCTTGCTCGGAAAGAGTTCCACGATCTTCGGATACCATTCGACAATGGTGGGGATCAGCTTTTCGTCCGTCCACTTCGTCAGGTCAGGAGCAAGGGTCATGTCGATGGCGAACTGGAAGCGGGCATCGTCAGTTTGGAACGTCTTGATCACCCGTTCCGAAGTCGCCGGTTTCACAAACTGAAGTTCCGGTCCGTCAGCATCAATGATGTCGATCTCGCTGAAGAAGGTATTCCCATAAGGATCTCGCGTTTCGGTGACGTCGATGTCAAAAAGCAGGTAACGATAATTCCCAAGTGCCCCGGTTGAATCGGTAATGGCAACAGCATGCTGTCCAAAGGAATTGGTCGCTTTTGATCGACTGTCCACCTTCGCGATGAGTTTCCAGCCACAGGACTGTGGTGGGACGTTGGCGGGAGGGTCGAGTCGCAGATTCTTGGTTGTGTCGTCTGCTCCATAGATGTCGTAGACCTGAGGGGCACGATCTTCGCGGTGCCAGGAATAGGTGCCAATCCGTTGGACCGGAATCGTCTTTTTCAAATCGACCCGAATGCGTCCCCCTTTGGTCCCCGCCCGGAAGAAGAAGTTGGCGGAAGGATGATCATGGGAATCGGGGATTCGCCCATCATGAAGAACATCGATATCCGGGCTGTTGCTATCTTTCGTGCCATCGACAATCGACCAGATGGCGTCTGCTCCGGCATCATTTGAGGCGGGCGCGGGAACATTGGGGAAGGCGAAGTCGGATGTCAGTTCGCTTCTGGCAATCTCAACCTGAACTTCAGCGCTTGCCGGGGAGGGACAGGATAGTAACAGACAGATTGTCCAGATTGTCAAAATCAATGCCGGGCCGAATGGGACGTTTGTCATGAAGGTCTCCAATAAATCGACATGCAGGTCATTGTGTGATACGGGATTGAGAGTTCAGAATCCGTTTCAGGAAATGATGTTTCGGTTTGAAAGGACATGAACTCCAACGTCCCCTGTCTGGCATCCCCCGTCAATAGGTTAAGAGAGGAATTTTTCGGTCTTCGAAGTGCTGTGCGTTTCTTTTTTCTGCGTCCCGCAATTTTCGTCGTGCACCAATTGGGGATTTCAGACAGGTCCATTCCATGTCTGGTTCGTAAAATCCATAAAGAAACCGCAGACGCTGTCTTCCAAATTTTCTTCAGTCCGGGGGGAGGAAGTTCCGTCTGTCTCCTAGTCGGATTCCCGTAGTGGGTCTAGAATCGTTCCAGAGCGAACGACCTGTTGCCGTAATGCGCTCCCAGTCAATTTTGCGACACTCTTCGGGCCTCTCTGGAGTTTGGCATGCAATATCGGACGCTGACAGCTCTTCCGGTTTATAACGAGGAAAAATACCTGCTGGATGTGCTGGAGGAGGTTCGACAGTACAGCGAGGATATCCTCGTAGTTGATGATGGATCTTCAGACCGAACTCCTTTGCTGCTGAAGGAGTGCGAAGGAATTCAGGTCATTCGGCACCATGTCAACATGGGGTACGGAGCGGGCCTGCGAAGTGCGTTCAACTACGCCATTGAACACGAATATGACGTCCTCGTGACCATTGATTGCGACGGACAGCATCAGCCCCGACTCATTCCAGAACTGGCTGCGGCCGTTTTTCCGGAGGATGGTCCTCCCTGGGATATTGTCTCCGGAAGTCGTTATCTGAAGGCCTTTGACGATAATTCCGTTCCTCCACCGGAACGCCAGCGGGTGAACATGGAAATTAACCGCCAGCTGGAAGAACGGTTCGGCCTGAAACTGACTGATTCATTTTGCGGATTCAAAGCGTATCGCGTGGAAGCGCTGAAAGTCTTTGACATCACCGAACTTGGGTACGCAATGCCGTTGCAGCTCTGGGTGCAGGCGGTGCGACACCAGCTGCGAATCAGGGAGTTCCCGGTTCCGCTGATCTATCTGGATGAAAACCGATCTTTTGGCGGCGTTCTGGACGATTCACAGAAGCGCTTGCAATACTATCTCTCTGTCCTGCAACGGGAGGGGAGCGCTCAGCAGGTGGAATGCGGAGACGGAAAAGACTGATTTCCAATGGTCCAGTCTCCGGTCCTCTGATTTGGACCTGCGAACATTGACCTGTTGGTGCTGCTTCTGATTCCATTGCCCTGTGTTCGCCACGTGTCGGCCCTTTGACCTTCGCCACCAATGATCTCGTCTCCATCTCTTTCTGAGCCTCGGGAACAGCGATTGGTCGCACCGCGGGTGGATGGGGCCATTGTCAGCCAGCCGGACCTTTCGCGGGCAGTCGAACTCGCTCGTTCGAACTCGCAACGACTTGATGCAGCCCCGATTCATATCGGGGGGCGTCCTCTGGACGAATTTCGCGAGTGGACCCGCACAGAATGTCTTCGTTCCGCTCGGGACTGGATACAGCGGGAACTGGGGATTGATCCCCCATCGACTGCGTCGGGGGGATTGATTTTTCTGACCGGACATCAGCCTCAGCTCAATCATGCCGGGGTCTGGATGAAAAATGTGGCGGTCGCCCGGTTGGCGGATGCGAGTGGCGGAATCAGTCTGAATCTGATTGTGGATAACGATCTTGCGGGACCTCCTGTCGTGCGAGTCCCTGCGGGGACCCGGGAGGAACCTCGCTTTGAGGACATCCCCTTCGACATCACTCAGGCGACGTGCCCGTGGGAAGAACTTCATCTGCAGGATCGCGACCTGTTCGCATCCTTTTCGACCCGCATTCGAAATGCGATGGCAGAATGGGGAATTGAACCCGCGTTGACGGAGTTCTGGCCACGTGCAGTGGAGTTGAGCCAGCGTTGCACTTCGATAAGTTCCCTGCTGTCACAGTGCCGAATCGCGCAGGAGCAGTCCTGGGGGATTCGGAATCTGGAGCTGCCGATCAGTCAGCTCTGTCGAACCGATCCGTTTCTCACGTTTGTCGCCCATCTGGCGCTCAATGTCCGGCAGTTCTACTCGGACTACAACGACGCGGTCCACGAGTACCGCAAACAGTATCGTGTGCGGAATCATCGGCATCCTGTTCCGGATCTGGGGCGACATGATGATTTGTACGAACTCCCCTTCTGGTACTGGGAGGCGGGAGATCGTGATCGGAAGGGGGTCTATGCAAGGCCGCTGTCTGATGGAGTCGAGCTGGTCGCTGGGGGCCAATTGCTGGCGCGACTCTCATCAGGGGACGATCTGCAATCACTCCGGGACCTCCAGAACAAAGGGCGTCTGCGTCCTCGGGCGCTCACCAACACGCTGTTTGCGCGGATTTGCTTCGGAGATCTGTTCATTCACGGCATCGGCGGGGCTCGCTACGACGAAATTACGAACCGCATCATTGAGACCTTCTTTGGCCTCCCTGTTCCTGAATTCGTCACGCTGACAGCGACATTGTTCCTGCCATTGGCCCCTTATTCCGTGTCTCAGGAGGATGTGTCCCGACTCAAGAATGAAATCCGCCGTCTTCGGTTTTCCGGGCCGGATGATGAATCCGCACCCGATGCACTAGCCGATCAGATTCGTCGCTCGGAACTCCTGACCGCAGCGGCTCGTGACCGGGCTGCCGGGTACTCGCGCAGGGAGCGCCGAAATCGTCAGGGGGAGGCCCGCCGTAGGCATCGGGAGCTGGTCCGGATTCGGGAACACCTGGCCCAGTTCGCAGCTGCGGAGATTGCGGAGAAGGAAGAACAGCTGAAAATTGCTCAGCAGCAACTTCGGGCGAATACCGTTCTGGCCAGTCGCGAGTTTGCCGCCTGTCTATCGCCCGCAGAATCCCTTCAGCAGCTTGTTGATTCGCTCTCCCGGAAGATCTGAAAGATCCCGTCTGCAGGCTGCACGAGTNGNCGGANAAATGGGTTCNTCNNAAGNCTCTTTCATCGCAGTCTTGCGATTCGCGCGCGAACACTTGCGGCAGAAAACGCAGCAGGGAAGTGGGGCTTTCAGTTTCTTGTGAATTCTGACTATGCCTGCGGCGAAGTCCTGTGCTAAGTTGTCCCCACATCAGAAGTGACGGCTGGAGGCCATCACGCCAGACATCGACAGGAAAAGAGGTTATGGCAAAACACGGTACGGAGGCCAATGTGAATTCCGGTTCGAATTCAGGTGAGCGGATTGACGTCCAGATCCGCTGGCTCATTCGCCGTGATATGCCGGAAGTGCTGCGAATCGAGCAGAGCAGCTTCGGCAGTCCATGGGGAGATGAGGACTTTCTCTGTTGCCTCCGGCAGCGAAACTGCATCGGCATGGTTGCCGAGCATGATCACAAGATCCTGGGGTTCATGATTTACGAACTCCATAAGTCACGGCTGCAGATTCTCAATTTTGCCGTGGCACCGGAATGCCGGAAGCGGGGCATCGGTACGCAGATGATCATGCGGCTTGTCGACAAACTGTCGCAGCAGCGCCGAAACGAGATCATTCTTGAAGTCCGGGAGAGCAATCTGGACGCTCAGCTCTTCTTCAAGAAGTTGAACTTCAAGGCGGTTTGTGTCCTGCGGCGGCACTTCGACGACACGGAAGAAGATGGCTACATCATGCAGTTCAAGCTGAATGCAGAGGATGAGGAAGCCACCTTCACTCCTCGCAATCGCATCAGCGAGATCAGCGATATCGACGCAGCGTGACCTATCGACGCTGAGCCAGGATTCGTTACAGGGGAGCCGGACCTGAACCGGTTCCCCTTTTTTCGTTTGCATTCCTCACACATCTCGGCGATGGGACAGAATGTCCTCTTCTGAAATCTGAGAGTTGCCCCGGAACGTATTGGGAGCCTCAAAGTGCAATTTGTCATCGTGAAAATGGCCGGCGCACAGTTGCAAGTCCTTTGCAATCCGGGATGATGCTGGCGAAATGCAGGGTGTCGTCAATTCAATGAATGGGAAGAATTCGGCTGCCGGCCAGAGATCGGTGGTCGAGGTCCTTCCCCGGACCTGCGGAAGTCTCGCATTCATTTCATTCCTGGATTTCGCGAATGGCCCATACCCAATCAGACTACATTGAGGTTCGCTATACCAAGAAAAAAGGCCGCGGGGTCTTTGCCCGCAAGTTCATTCCGAAAGGGACGGAATTTGAGCGAGTCCCGGTGATTGTGGTGACCTGGGACAAAATCATGGATTCCGAGCTGGGGCATTATGCCTACAGCTGGACTGATACCAAGGCCGCCATCGCTATGGGCTATGGTTCACTGTACAACCACAGCTTCAACCCGAATGCCTATTATCAGGACGTCGGTCGACAGACCAAGGTCTTCATTGCCCATCGGGATATCCAGCCGGGTGAGGAAGTGACCATTAACTACAACGGCGATCCAAACGATAAGACAAACGAACTTGGATTCGAGGTCATCGAGGATTGAGCCGTCAGCCCCGAGGCGGTCGGCAGCCAGATTCATTGAGTGGACGCTGGTTTGCCTGCGCAATCAGGATGGGGCTGGCTTGCGCCTGAAGTTCAAAGACGCCATCTGGGCGCTTGGGAAAGTCGCTTTCGGACCGGTTCCCTTCATGACGGAATCGTCGTGCTGCCATCATGGGATTTTGCGGTCGGTTTGAATAAGATAGCTGCGCTTCGTAACCATTGACCGATCAAAAGTCTCTGGTCCGATCAGCATGGGACCTTTCCCGCAGGAGCTTGGCGGGGGCAACAGGGCCAGTTGCACCAGCTGGCAGTGTGTCCGGGAATGGTCGGGCGAAATTGACCACTGGCGACAGGTATTTCGAGTTATGGCTCAACATGTTGTCCTGATTTCTCTTCCCGGACTCCGCCGAAGTGATCTGGAGAAAATGCCCACCCTGTCAGGGCTGGCTGCCAGTGGTTCGGTTGCCCGACTCACTCCTACCTTCCCCTGCATGACCTGTCCGGTGCAGGCCAACCTGACCACCGGTGTCGGCCCGGAACAGCACGGCATCATCGCGAACGGTTTCTTCTATCGCGATAAGGGCGAAGTCGAGATGTGGACCGCCTGGAACAGCTGTTTTCAAGCCCCGCAGGTCTGGGAGCTGCTCCATCGCCATGACCCATCGATTACGTCGGCCGT
>Ga0065721_10006339_pt1 | contig 10338 bp, 6 predicted proteins | sample Mesricmetagenome_FD_59108 | JGI IMG/M metagenome (GOLD analysis project Ga0065721, IMG submission 59108) | Mesophilic microbial community from rice straw/compost enrichment Sample: eDNA_1 v2 (version 2) | ecosystem: Engineered > Solid waste > Grass > Composting > Bioreactor | place: USA: Davis... | reverse complement strand
ATCGCGGGCGGAGATGAATATGGTTTTGTCGAGACCGGCAAATCGTTCGCGGGCAAGCGGCTCGCCGGGGATGTCGATCTTGTTGGCAACAAGAAGATATTTGAGCCCGTGCTGATCGAGCTGCGATTTGAAGCTGAGCACTTCATCCAGTTCTTCACGGGCATCGAAAAGATACAATACGAGACCAGCCTGTTTCATCTTCTCAAAGCTTCGCTCCACACCGGCGGCTTCGACAATGTCGGCAGTATGTTCACGGATACCCGCGGTGTCAACGAGCCGGAATAAAATGCCATCGATATTGATCAGCTCTTCAATGGTATCGCGAGTGGTGCCGGGGATATCACTTACGATGGCGCGGTTTTCATTCAGTAATGCATTCAGCAATGTGGATTTGCCGGCATTGGGTTTTCCAATGATGGCCACACTGACGCCATTACGGATGGCATTGCCTAAACGGAATGAATCGACCAACTGATCAGTTGATTTTTGCAATTCATCAATCAGCTGATAAAAAGCGGTGCGGTCGGCAAACTCTACGTCTTCCTGGGAGAAGTCGAGCTCGAGTTCTATCAATGCCGAGAAACGGATCAATTGCTCACGCAATTCCTTTAAGCGATTGGAGAACCCGCCACGCATGGTGTGCAGGGCAGCTTTGTGTGAAGCTTCGGTATTACTGGCTATCAGGTCTGCCACGGCTTCTGCCTGGGCAAGATCAAGTTTACCATTGAGAAAAGCGCGCTGGGTGAATTCACCGGGCTTGGCCAGCCTCGCTCCTTCTTCAATACATGCGGCGATTACCTGTTGCTGTACAAAGGGTGAACCATGGCAGCTTATTTCAATAACATCTTCGCCGGTGTATGATTTGGGTGCGCGGAATAGTGAAAGCACTACTTCATCCAGCTTTTTTCCATCCTGTACGAGATAACCCACGTGAAGGGTGTTGGGCTGTTGTTGTTCCAGATCTTTGGATGGAAAAAGTTTGTTGATAATGGGCAGGGCCTGTTTACCACTGATGCGTATAACGCCGATGGCGCCGATGCCGGGCGGTGTGGCCAGGGCTACGATGGTATCTTCCCAGGATGTGAGTGTGTGATTCATTTTTGTTGAAGGCTCAAAAGTAGGTTGCGCGGTTCACCCATAAAAACAAAAAATCCTCCCCGCGGTTGCGGGAAGGATTTAAAAGTATTTGAACATCCATTATTCAGCTTGTACCTGGAAGGTGATCGGCTGTTTACGGTAAGCGTTTACCTGGCGGCCGTTCTGAATCGCGGGAGTCCATTTTGGACCTCTTTTGATAACGCGGACTGCTTCATCTTCCATACCATAACCGTGTTTGGTCAGGGCTCTTACGTCACTGATAGTTCCGTCTTTGCTCACCACGAACTGAACGTATACGGTGTATACACCTTCAGGTGCGCCGTTATCAACCGGTGCGCTTGGGTTCAGGTTTCTTTCGAGGAATTTTCTCCAGGCGCTCTCGCCACCGGGAAAGGCAGCTTCGATTTCCACCTTTTCGAAGATCTTGTTTTCGTCTTCTTTCTTTTCTTCCACGATACCCTTACCCTCGTCAATTACGGCCGGGGCTACGATACCTTCATCTTTTATACCCTCCTGTTTGATGACGTCGATCTTGGCTTCTTTCAGCTCTTCCTGGGCCGGAGGTGGTTCCTGCACCTCTTCATCTTTTACGATCTTGGGAGGTGTGAACTTTTGCATTTCAATTTTGGGCGGATCTGGTGGCTTTGGCGGGGGTGGCGGAGGCAATTCCTCGGGCTTTTCTTCTTCCTGCTTGATGTCCGCCAGGGTTACTTCCCTGATTTCCACCTTTTTGGAACTGCTGTCATCCAGCGAGCTGGCGAGCAGCGATCCGATCAAAGCCAGGAGAGCCAGCGACGCCGTAATCACCAGGGCCAGGATTATGCGCTTGTTGTAGGTCTTGCGCAGGTGATAGGCCCCATATTCCTTGTTCCGGTTCTCGAAAACCAGGTCCAGAATATCGGCTGATAATATTTTATTGGCTTCCATTTTCTAGTTTGTTTAAGAATTAGATGCTTTCGACTGCTTTTTCCATAATTAATTAGTGGCTGCGCCACCTTCTTCTGTCTTCTTGATCAGGTCTTTTTCCACATCTGCGATCTTTACCATGGCGAAACGCTCTACATTGTTGATTGTCATTTCGTCCAGGATATCAACCGTGTTTTTGTACGTGGCTTCTTCATTGGGTTTAATGATCACCATGAAGTCCCTGGTCAGGTCAACCCTCTCCCAGTTGGGATTCCCTTTCTTTTTGGCTTCAGCCTTCAGCTCTTCGCATTTTTCGTCGTGACGGTGGCTGGCAATTACTTCCTTTTTCTTCCGGATGATTTCATCGCGGATTCCTTTGAAAGTGGTTTGCTTGAAATTGCTGCCATCGGTGGCCAATTCACCTTCATAATAGTAAACCTGGTCGTTCTTACCGAGCATCACGGTGAGGGCACCGGATTGCTTGGTCTTGGTTTCCTCATCCTTCTTGTCGGTATCTTTCGGCATGTTGAGGTCCATTGTTGTGGGCTCATTCATGGTTGCCGTAAAGATGAAGAATGTGATCAACAGGAACCCCAGGTCCACCATGGGTGTCATGTCCACCCTGGTTGATAATTTCTTGGCCTTTTTTACACCCGGTCCTTTTTTGTGACCGCCGCCATCGCCCCCGGTATCTAAACTTGCCATATCAAATAATTTTTTAGTTTAACAATGTTACTCTGTTGGTGCTCCACCTGTCTGTGCTCTCCGGATGATTCCCAGCTCTGAATTGGCGGGGGCATCTTCGGGAGTTGTTACCAGGTTGTATTTGAACTCTTCGTTCCTTTTCAGGGCGCTTACCACAGCTTCGAATGTTGGGAATTTTGATTTGGAGTCACCCTTGATCAGGAAGGTCAGCTTCTGTCCTGCGAAAGCATTTTTAGAAGCGGCTATCCATCTTACAGCCTCGTTGGTAGCTGAGTCCATGACCGGGATACCCGGTTGCTTAATGTTTTTCTGCTCATCGGCAGGAACAGCAAGCAGGCTTTTCAGCTGGCTGAAGGGTACACCAATCACCAGGGTCTTGCGGAAATTAGCCATTTCAGCCGGAGTAAGATTCAGGTTCTGATTGGTATTGATTTCCTGGATGATCTGGTCGTATACCTTGACATTCTTTTCTGAAAGAACGGAGAAAAACACCCTGTTGTCATTGTCGATCGTGAACATCACGGCATCATTCTCAGGCAGTTTGCCGGCCGACACGGAGTTCGGCGTATTGATCTCAACCGGCTCCGGTGGCTTGAATTTAGTCGCCATGATGAAGAAGGACAGGATCAGGAAGGCCACGTCCACAAAGGGGGTCATGTCCGTATCCGTGCTCTTCTTTGGAATTTTTACACTTGGCATTTTTTAAAAGAATTTAGTAATGAGATGAAAAGGAATTCATTTTCCATACCATCTTCTGTCAATTATTTGTACAGAGATGCAAAACTTTGAGTCAGGGTGAAACCTGATTCATCAATGCCATATGTAATTGAATCAATCTTAGTAGTAAACACGTTGTACATGATCAGCGCGAGAGCTGAAGTACCGATACCGAGTGCTGTGTTATACAGGGCCTCAGAGATACCGATCGCGAGTTCACTGGCCTGACCTGCACCACCTTCAGCACCCAGGGCTGAGAATGATTTGATCATACCGATTACTGTACCGAGCAGGGCAACGAGTGTACCGCATGATACGATAGTTGAAAGGAACACGAGATTTTTTTGCAGCATGGGAAGTTCAAGTGCTGTGGCTTCTTCAACTTCTTTCTGGATAGCGATTACTTTTTGTTCTGTATCCATGCCACCTTCGTTGATCATTTCTTTGTAACGGCGGAGACCAGCTTTCATCACGTTAGCAACTGAACCGCGTTGTTTGTCGCACTCAGAAAGTGCAGCATCTACATTACGGTTAGCGAGGTGATATTGTACTTTACGAATGAAGTCAGAAATTGATCCGTTACCCATTGCTTTGCGGATAGTCAGGTAACGTTCGATAGAGAATACGATTACCATCAACAGCATACCAATCAGAAGTGGTACGATGATACCACCTTCATAGATCCGGTGAAGGGCATCCTTGGGGCCTTTGTGACCGGGCCAGAACCCGCCACTTGCATCAGGCGCATCAAAGCCTGAAGGGTTACCCAGTATAAAACGCCAAATTGCATAACCCGCCAAAATACATACGATAGGAGCAATCCACGAGATGGCATTACTGCTTTTCTTTGCCTGAACAGAAGTAGCCTTAACTGATGCGGATGCAGTTGGTTTAGTCTCAGCCATGATCTTAATTTTTTAGTGTTTTTTTAAATGTTAATGAGCCTTAATTTACGGCTACAATTCTAATGAAAAAGTAAATAGAAAAATCCTGACACAATTTTTTTTTGCGGCAGGGGTTCAAGTTAAGGATTTTTTCAAAAGCACCAACTCCCTGAAAAATAATTTGATAACAAATTTGACTAACACTCATTCTGTTATTCGTACCTCAATGCATCGATAGGATTGAGTCGCCCGGCCTTGAGGGCAGGATACAGACCGGCAGCGAGACCCACAAGACTGCAGATAATAATACCGTATCCTACCCAGTTCCAGGGTACAACGAATCCGGTATTTAATACAACTGAGAAGATATTGCCGACGAAGATGCCAAGCACAATTCCAAATAAAGCTCCGAGTATGCTAATGATCATTGCTTCCAGTAAAAACTGCCGCCGTACCAAATGACTCTTTCCGCCTATGGCTTTGATGAGTCCCACCTCTTTTGTACGCTCTGATACAGATACCAGCATGATGTTCATTAAGCCAATTGCTGCTCCTATTAAAGTAATCAAACCAATAACCGTTGCCGATATGGTAAGAAAACCCAGGCTGTTCATGGCTTTTTCCGCCATACTGTCGCTGCGGTCGAGCGCGAAATTGCTGGCTTCAGTGATGGCCAGTCGCCTGATTGGACGGAAGGTAGCTTCTGCTTCACCCATGGCTTCACCTACCTGCATGATATCCTGGGTAAGCACGGCAATCACATAAGATGAATTTGCATTGGCAAAATTGCGGTGTATGTTGGAGTAACTTGTGATGATCATGTTGTCGCGACTAAAGCCAAATGTGGAACCGCGACTTTTTAATACACCGATCACCCGGTAAGGAATGCTGTTGATGCGCACCATATTGTTGGTTGCGCGTTCAACACCCTGCCTGAATAATTTGTAAGCTACATCATATCCAAGCAGGCAAACATTGGCACCTGACTGTACATCTGATTTATTGAGATTGCGGCCGCTGCCAATTTCAAAGCCATTCAGCAAAACATAATTCTCATCACCGCCAAACAACATCACATTGGGACTGGTCTTCCTGTCTTCAAAAGACACAATCGAATTACGATTGCCCATGATTGAGATACTTGTTGTGGCAGGATAGTGATAATTCTTTACAAACATCTCAGCCTCATCGCGTGTAATGCGTTTGCCAAGGTTTGATTTCTTTTCTTTCTTGTTGCTCTTCTTTGACAGTTCCACCTCTCCTCCACCATTGCCAAAGCGAATATTTCTTTCCTTGAAACGAATGGTAAATGCATTTGCGCCCATGGATGAAAAGCTCTCTGAAAACTTTTGGTTCATGGCTTTGATGGCCGTGATGATACCAACAAGAGCCATAATGCCGAAAGCAATAATAGCCACGGTAAGGCCGGTACGGAGTTTATTGCTGCGCACCGTGCGGAAGGCTAAAGAAAAGACGTCGCGGAAGTTCACGGAGTCGAAAATACGAAATGTGGGGGGAAGAACGCGGGTTGTAGATGGCCTGGGTTTTGAAAGTTTGCTATAGTGGTACTGCGTAGGCGAAATTTTCAATGTTCAATGTTCGATGTTCAAAATCCAGTGAAACGGCATTACGTTTCGATTTTGGGAAAAGTCGTGATACGTGAGTATAAATTAAACGATCATAGCGCTTGGCGCTTAATGCAATTTAAATAGATCGAAAGTCCATTTAAACCGAGGATAGTCGGCCTCAGAAAAATGGCGTTAAGAAAATTACTGAGTGATACGTCTTTCTGCTTCGCAGAAAGAGAGCCAGCGTTGTTCGAGCCAGCAGTATCTTGCACTAGATGAATTTTGCGGCGAGTTTCGCTGGCGATAGTATCGCTCAGTAATTTTTAGCCATTTTTCTGCAGCCGAGGTTTTTTGCTCCACTTTTTTTAGAAAAAAGTGGAACACGCAGTAGTGAAGAATAGTGAGGCATGATGAATAGCTACACTGCGTATAACATGCCACCCCTACGGGGCTCAAGCCCCCTCGTGATGTGCATGTGCTACTAACATGTCGCCCCTATGGGGCTGGTGGCCTATAATTTCAAATTACCCGAATACACAATCTGCGTATGATAAATTTCAATGTTCAATGTTCGATGTTCAATGAAAAGTGAAACGGCTGAGCGTTTAGAATTGACAAGTAATCAATAGCACAAAAACCTTGGCGTTTAGTGCGGTTTTAATTCATCTAAAGAATACATGGACCGAGGACGACCGGCCTCAGAAAAATGGCGTTAAGAAAATTGCTATGGTAGCCACCTTTCTGCTTGCAGAAAGATCGTCGGCGCTGTCCGAGCCGGCTGCATCTTGCAGCAAGTGAAACTGGCGGCGAGTTCGCCGACGATAGGATACCGTAGCAATTTTTAGCCATTTTTCTGCAGCCGAAGTTTTTTGCTCCACTTTTTTCTAAAAAAAGTGGAACACGCAGAAGAGGAAAATATTGATATCGCTATTTCAGATTTACATTGGAATAAGACACTGGCAATAATGACAATTACATTGGGTAAAACATGTCGCCCCTACGGGGCTCAGGCGCTCGGGTGATGTCACATTTCCTACGAACAGTCCGCCGCTACGGGGCTGGTGTACTATAATTTCAAATTACCCAAATACACAATCTGCGTAGGCTAAATTTTCAATGTTTCAATGTTCGATGTTCAATGTTAAGAGAAACGGCCTTGCGCTTCAATTTGGGGAAAATTGGTGATACACATAAAGTAAATGAACATTCATAGCTCTTGGCGTTAAATGCAATGTAAACAATCTAAGATCAATATTAACAGAGGAAGTCCGGCCTCAGAAAAATGGTTAAGAATCCCGATGGCTATCGGGATTTAGCATTCTGCAGCCGAGGTTTTTTGTTCCACTTTTTTCTAAAAAAAGTGGAACACGCAGTAGTGAAGAATAGTGAGGTATGATGAATAGCTACACTGCGTATAACATGTCACCCCTCCGGGGCTGTGTTGACAACCGTCTTCAGGACAATTCCATTTAATGTAACAGCCTTTCTACAGAAATCACCCTCCTATAAAAGCAAAAAGCCCTTTCATTAAATATTGATCATTACACATTGATTGTTGAGCATTCCGCCCTACACAGTTATGACCCGATAAACTCTGGACTAGAAGTAGAACCAGTACAGTAACGCATTCGGATAAACCCCCAGGATGATGATCAGCGCAGCGATAGCGGCCAGCGTCCACTTGAATCCGGGAGATACCTGGATGGTAGCATCGCCATCGCGGAAATACATGGCCTGGATCACACGGAAATAATAATAGACACTCACTGCAGCCATTAACACGGCAAAGATGACCAGCCAGAGATTATCGCCGGTACCCAGAGCTGCTTTGAGCATATAGAGCTTGGCCAGGAAACCTGCTGTAAGCGGTATGCCGGCCAAGGAGAAGAATAATATTGCGATAACCGCTGCAATTAAAGGCTGCTGCCTGGCCAGGCCATTGAAACCTTCAAAACTGAAATCATTCATCTTGGCTAGTACGGCAAAGATTCCGATAGTTGCGAGACAGTATGCAGCCGCATATAAGATGATGCCTTCTTTGGCTTCGGTGTTCATGGCAAAAAGCGCGAGCAACATGAAACCCGCCTGCGAAATACTGGAGTAAGCCAGCATTCTCTTGACGCTTTGCTGGAATACCGCTGTGATATTGCCAATAAACAGAGTGGCAACAGTAATAACGGCTACCCATACTTGCCACTGCGACTGCAGGTTGCCAAATGCCTCATCAAACAACCTGATAAAACCGATGAATACGGCGGCTTTGATCACCGTTGCCATGAATGAGGTAAATACCGTTGGTGCCCCATCGTATACATCGGGTGTCCAAAAGTGGAAGGGTGCTGCTGATGCCTTGAAAGACATAGAAAACAAGAGCAGCAACATACCGGCAACAGGTAAAACAGTCGGGTTGGAAAGACCCATACCCATTTGTGCCACACCGAATGTGCCGGTAGCCCCGTAAATAAACGCAATACCCATGAGCATGAGTCCTGTTGAAAAGGAACCCATGAGGAAATATTTCAGGGAAGCTTCATTGCTTTTCAGGTTTCGTTTATCACTACCAGTCAGTATGTATAAAGGAATAGAAACAATTTCAATACCGAGGAACAGGATGAGCAGGGACTTGAATGCAGTCACCATCGTTACACCGCAGAGAATGAAAAACACCAGTGCGAAATATTCCGCGTAGTGAATGCCCACTTTTTCCATATCACGTGCAGACAACGCAAAGAATAATAGCGTGCAAACAAATGCTATGGTATTAAACAAGAGGGCAAAGCGGTCGAAATAAAGAAAGCCCGCAATGTTGACATTGAATAATTTCACCCCCTGCATTTCCATGACGTTGACGATCACGAGGAGCAGCATGCCCGCGATGGCTATGCCCCTGATAGGGGACTTGCTTTGCAGCAGGATCCCGCTGAACATCATGATAACTCCCAATATAGCCGATAGTATTAACGCGTTCATGTTTTACTTACTTCTTTAACATGTGACTGATATCGGCCAATTTTAAGATCTGATCCGATATTTCACTCGTAATATTCAATACAGTTTGCGGATAAACTCCAAGCCAGAAAATCAGCACGACAATGACACCCAGTGAAAGCTTTTCATTCAGGCTGAGATCGATTCCGGTCAGGGTGCGGGCATTGCCTTCACCATAAAATGTCTTTCTTACCATGTTCAGCGTGTAAATGGCTGCGAGGATGATACATACACCGGCTGCCACCGTAAACACGATATTGAATTTGGTAAATGCCGATCCAAAAATTCCACTGAACATCAGAAACTCACCCACAAATGCATTGGTCAGTGGTAAAGCGATATTTGCCAGTGCCATGATGACAAAGAGTATGGCCATAGCCGGCGCTTTTTGGGCAAGTCCGCCAAGTTCAGACATTTTACGCGTACCATACTGGCGCTCGATCACTTCGATGAGTATCCAGAGACCGATGATGTTAATACCGTGGTTGAACATCTGGATCATCACGCCCTGCATGCCCAGTTTGTTTTCAGAGAAAATGGCAAGTACCATCAGCCCCATATGCGCAATGGATGAATAAGCCACCAGCCGCTTCATATCATCCTGGCGGATGGCAATCAGGGAAGCATAGACCATTCCGATCACAGCCATTGTAGAAACCACATCTCCCCAGGAATAAGCAGCTATTGGAACGAGTGGCAAAATCCAGCGGATCAGTCCCAGTACACCCATTTTTACCATCACACCACTTAATACCATGGTCACCGGCGTGGCTGACTGCTCATAGGTATCAGGCTGCCAGGTATGGAAGGGAAAGATCGGGATCTTGATAGCAAAAGCCAGGAAAAACAACCAGAACATCAGGCTCTGGTTTGCCGTACGCAATGATGATCCGGCCTTATAAAATGATTCGATGCTGAAAGACTGATCCGGTGTTTTGGCATAGATATACAAAATACCAACCAGCATCAGCAAAGAGCCAAGAAAAGTATAAACAAAAAATTTAAATGTAACCTGTATTCTTCTTTCACCACCCCAGCGCGAACAAAGGAAATAAACCGGAATCAATGCCAGTTCCCAGAAGAAATAAAACAGCAGTGCATCCATCGCGAGAAACACACCCATCATACCTGCCTGGGAGAGCAGCATCAATCCGAAAAAGCTGTTGGGTTTTGTGTAGCGGGTATTTTGCGTGGCGATAAAAATGATTGGGAAAGCCAGGGCATTCAGCAGGCAAAGTACCTGTCCAAGCCCATCCAGTTTCAGGGCAATGCTGCTTCCGATCATGGACAACCACTCCCCATGATGCTCGAGGTTGTTTGCGTCCCTGAGAACTGTAAGTCCAAGCAAAGAAACCACCAGTGTTGCGAGCGATGCAACCAGGGCCCATGAGCGGACGGCTTTTTCATTCTTAATAAAGAATGCAGCCAGGCCGGTCAACAATGGAATTATTATCAATAAAACAGGGATCATA
>Ga0065721_10006125_pt1 | contig 10339 bp, 12 predicted proteins | sample Mesricmetagenome_FD_59108 | JGI IMG/M metagenome (GOLD analysis project Ga0065721, IMG submission 59108) | Mesophilic microbial community from rice straw/compost enrichment Sample: eDNA_1 v2 (version 2) | ecosystem: Engineered > Solid waste > Grass > Composting > Bioreactor | place: USA: Davis... | reverse complement strand
GCCGCCCGCGCGCGCCGCACGCCGTCCCGCCGCGCCGCGTCCGCGGCGGCCGCCACCCTGTTCGCCCGGCGTCTCGGCCGGCATGTCCAGATCAGTCATTTCACTCGTCATCTCAAGGTCCTGCGCTCGTGCGAGCCATGGGCCGATGCTACGATGCCGGACCACCCGCGGCTTATCTCTTAACGCCAGCGCCTGCCGCTCAAGAGATACCCGCCGGCGCGTTCGCCCGCCAGCCTAAGGTCCCGGTCCGTCGCATTTTTTCGTGACGCGCGTCGCTTTCAAGGTACCTTTGCCGCAAAAGCCGTGTAACTGTCCTCGCAAAGGGGTATTCGCGCCGTGCCGCTGCGCGGACCTCCCGCGCGGACCCTGAGGAGAACGCAATGGCCGACGACGAAATCATCCTGTCCGAACTTTCCGACGAAGAGCTTGTCCAGCAGATGCACGACGACCTCTACGACGGACTGAAGGAGGAGATCGAGGAAGGCACCAACATCCTGCTCGAGCGCGGCTGGACGCCCTACGCCGTCCTGACCGAGGCGCTGGTCGAGGGCATGCGCATCGTCGGCGAGGATTTCCGCGACGGCATCCTGTTCGTGCCGGAAGTGCTGATGTCCGCCAACGCGATGAAGGCGGGGATGGCGATCCTGCGCCCGCTTCTCGCAGAGACCGGCGCGCCGAAGCTCGGCAAGATGGTGATCGGCACCGTGAAGGGCGACATCCACGACATCGGCAAGAACCTTGTCGGAATGATGATGGAGGGTGCCGGCTTCGACGTCGTCGATCTCGGGATCAACAATCCAGTCGAGAAGTATCTCGAGGCGATCGAGGCGGAAAAGCCCGACATTCTCGGCATGTCGGCCCTCCTCACCACGACCATGCCCTACATGAAGGTGGTCATCGACACGATGAAGGAGAAGGGCATCCGCGACGACTACATCGTGCTCGTCGGCGGTGCGCCGCTCAACGAGGAATTCGGCAAGGCTGTCGGCGCCGACGCCTATTGCCGCGACGCGGCCGTGGCGGTCGAGACCGCCAAGGACCTGATCAAGCGCCGGCACAACCGCATGGCCGGCGCCTGAAACGCGCAAGGCGCAGGCCTGGCCACGAACGGCCGGCCTGCGACGGTCTTGCCGGGGTCGGATCATTCGGCCGCCGCGGCGACGTCTGCACCCGCGGCCTGTGTCGCATTGACGGCATTGGCCGTATCACGTCCAATGCCGCGAATGGTGTTGCCGCACGCCGTCAGCGAGATCAGCGCGGCGAGAACGATACCGATGCGGATGGAGTGTTTTGCAGTCATGGTCGGGGTCCTCCGAGATGGTCGTGGATGAAGCCGGGCTTCGCTCCGGACAACGCGCCGCGGGCGGAAAGGTTCGCGTTATCGCCTGCGGGATGATCGCGCGCGAGGTCATGGCCGTGAACCGGCAGCTCGGCTTCGACCACATCGACCTGAAATGCCTGCCGGCCGACTTCCACCATCATCCGGACCGGATCGCGCCCGCCGCCGACCGGGCGATCCGCGAGGCGCGCGCCGAGGGCTACGACCACATCTTCATCGGCTATGCCGATTGCGGCACCGGCGGCGCGCTCGACCGCGTTTGCGCTGAACACGGCGTCGAGCGCATCGCCGGACCCCACTGCTTCTCCTTCTACCAGGGCAACGCCGCCTTCGCCGCAGCCGAGGACGAGATGATGATGACCTTCTTCATCACCGACTTTCTCGCCCGCCATTTCGAAACGTTCCTGATCCGGCCGCTCGGCCTCGACCGCTATCCCGAGCTGACCGAGACCTATTTCGGCAACTACGATCGCGCGCTCTACCTCGCCCAGACCAACGATCCCGAGCTCGAGGCAAGAGCCCGCGCAGGCGCCGAGCGGCTCGGGCTCAGATACGAACGCAAGTTCACCGGATACGGCGATCTCACATCCGCACTGGCCAAGCTCGCAAAATCATAACAAGATCGCAGGAGCGCCACATTTGTTAAGCATTGCGCCCATATCATTCGATTTGGAATGGAGAAGCGAGCCACAGTGACCACGCAAGCGACCGCCAAGTCGATCCCTGCCGTGAAGGTGGCCGACGAACATCATCCCGAAAAACTCTCCGATCTGCTCGAACGCCTCGCCCGAGACATGGGCGACCGCATCACCATCCGTGAGCTGGCAGAAGTGCTCGAGGACCGGTCCTTCGGCGCCTTCCTCCTGATCTTCGCCCTGCCGAACTTGATCCCGCTGCCCCCGGGCACCACCTTCTTTCTCGGCCTGCCCATGGCCATGGTCGCCTGGCAGATGGTGATCGGGTACCAGAAGATCTGGCTGCCGAAGAAGCTTGCCGACTATACGATCGAGCGCGCCACCTTCGTCGCCATGACCACGAAGATGTCACCCTGGCTGCGCCGCGCCGAGTTGTGGGTAAAGCCGCGCAACTGGCCGATCACGCGCCCGATCCACGAGCGCCTCTTCGGCGTTTTCAACCTCATTCTCGCTGCCATCTGCGTGCTCCCGATCCCGCTCGGCAACTGGCCGACGTCCTTTGCCGTGGCGGTGATGGGCCTCGCCCATGTCGAGCGCGACGGGCGCTGCCTCGTGGCGGGCATCGTCGCCGGCATCATCGCCATCCTGATCGCCGCCACCGTGGTCCTGACCGCGGTGCTGCTCGTCGTCGCCATCTTCTGACGGGCCCCATCGGGACGCGGCACCATGGACGAGCGCAGGGACGACCAAAGGCCGATCCTCCTCATCACCGCCGGCGGACCCTATCCCGCGATCCTCGCCAACGCGCTGAAAGACGCCTTCCCCGACGTGCGCATCATCGAGGAGGCGCCGGAATCGAAGGCCGCCTTCCTGAAGCGCCGCGCCCGGCTGATCGGCTGGGTCCAGACGATCGGCCAGTTCTTCACCATGACGCTCTCGCGTTTCGGCAAGCGCTTTGCGCGGCGGCGTGAGACGGAAATCTTCGCCATGCCCGGCGTCCGCGCCAGGCTCGACCCGTCCGTGCCGGTGATCCGCGTCTCCTCCGTCAACGCGCCGGACTGCCTCGACGCGATCGCCGCCGCGAGCCCTGGCGTCGTGCTTCTCGCGAGCTGCCGGCTGATGCGCGCCTCGACGCTCGAAAAAATCCCCTGCCCCGTCCTTAACTTCCATCCCGGCATCACGCCGCAATATCGAGGCATGTGGGGCGGTTACTGGGCCCGCGCGATGGGCGACGCCGACAACTACGGCGCGACCGTGCATCTGGTCGATCCGGGCGTCGACACCGGCGCCGTCATCCGGCAGGCACGCTTTGCGCCGCACCCGCGCGAGACCATCTTCACCGACGCTCTCGCCCAGGCCGCCGGCTCGCGCGAGATCGTCGTCGCCAGCGTCGCCGACGCGCTCGCCGGCCGCCTCACCCCGCTCGCCGTCTCCGGCGTCTCGCGGCAATATTTCCACCCGACGATCTGGTCCTATCTCTGGCGCGGAATCATCCGGGGCGCCTGGTAGGCGCGCCGCTCCGCCTCGCAGCCGCCGCCGGTTTGCGACATCGGGCAGGTCGCAAAGATGCCCGCGCGCGTCGTCGTGAGCCAAGCGGGCCTGCGGGCTCCCGCGCATTGTTCTTGCCGAGGAGACAGACATGGCCGACCGCATCATCGTCTACTGGCGCGACATTCCCGCCCAGGTCATCGTCAGGAAGGGGCGCACCAACGCCAAGCGCGAATTGTCGCTGCGCTTCACCGAGGCGATCGACATGTGCGCCATGCGCACCGGCGCGGCCGAAACCGACGACTATCTCGCGGAATGGCGCCGCGGCGAGCCCGAGCCCGTTTCCGACGACCTCGAGGCCGAGGCGGACCGCGCCGCCGCCGAACTGGAAGCCGCCTATCCGAAGGAGCGGCTCGTCGCACTGGTCAAGGCGGGAGGCCGGGAGAGCCATGGCTGAGGCCGCGAGACCCGCGTTCTTCCGCAAGAAGACGCCGCCGCCGAGCGACTACCGGCCGGCCGGCGTCTCGGCGAGCCGGCGTCGCGGCCGGCGCTTCGTCGTCCGCCTCTGGTCCGTGCGCCATTCCCGCGCGCTCGAATGGATCTACGCCCATGTCGCCGACCTGTTCCTGAAGCTCCACCCGTTCTGGAAGCTCGTCGGCTACAGCCGCGCCGAGGCCCCGGTGAAGTTCGTCGAACGCCAGGTCAAGGGTTTCCTCTTCGACTGCCGCATGTGCGGCCAGTGCGCCCTGTCGTCGACCGGCATGTCCTGCCCGATGAACTGCCCGAAGCAATTGCGCAACGGTCCCTGCGGCGGCGTCCGCGCCAACGGCAATTGCGAGGTCGAGCCCGACATGCCCTGCGTCTGGGTAAAGGCGTGGGAGGGCTCGCGCGCCATGAGGGGCGGCGACGCGATCTTCGCCGTCCAGAAGCCGGTCGACCAGTCGCTGCGCGAGACCTCCTCCTGGCTGCGCGTGACGGCGGAGGCCGCCGCCCGGCGCGAGCGCGGCGACGTAGCCGGCGCATCATGATCTCCGTGAGCGAGCGATGACCCATACCCCTGTCCAGCGCGACGAAAACCCCCTCGGGGTCCACCTGCCGCTCGATCCCCTGCCCGGTCACACCTCGCGCGGACGGCTCGAGCGCGTGCTGCGGCGCGGCGAGTTCGCGGTCACGACCGAGCTCAACCCGCCCGATTCCGCCGACCCCGAGGACGTCTACGAGCGCGCCTCGATCTTCGACGGCTGGGTCGACGGCATCAACGCGGTCGATGCTTCCGGTGCCAATTGCCACATGTCTTCGGTTGGAATCTGCGCGCTCCTGACGCGGATTGGCTACGCGCCGATCCTGCAGATTGCCTGCCGCGACAAGAACCGCATCGCCATCCAGGGCGACGTGCTCGGCGCCGCCGCCATGGGCGTCGCCAACATCCTGTGCCTGACCGGCGACGGGGTGCAGGCGGGCGACCAGCCGGGCGCCAAGCCCGTCTTCGACCTCGACTGCATGTCGCTGCTCGAGACCATCCGCACCATGCGCGACGAGGCGAGGTTCCTCTCCGGCCGCAAGCTGACGACGCCGCCGCAGCTCTTCCTCGGTGGGGCGATCAATCCCTTCGCGCCGCCCTTCGATTTCCGCCCGCACCGGCTCGCCAAGAAAATCGCCGCGGGCGCGCAGTTCGTGCAGAGCCAGTATTGCTTCGACGTGCCGATGTTCCGCGAGTACATGCGCCGCGTCCGCGACATGGGGCTGACGGAAAAGTGCTTCATCCTCTGCGGCGTCGGCCCCCTCGCCTCTGCGCGCACGGCGAAGTGGATGCGCGCCAACGTGCCGGGCGTGCACATTCCCGACCACGTCATCGCACGGCTCGAGGGGGCGCAGGACCAGAAGGCCGAGGGCAAGCGGCTGTGCATCGACATCATCAACGAGGTCAAGGAAATCCCCGGGGTCGCCGGCATCCACGTCATGGCCTACCGGCAGGAGGAATACGTGGCCGAGATCGTCCACGATTCCGGCGTGCTCAAGGGCCGCAAGCCCTGGCGAAAGGAGCCGAACCTCGCCAACGAGGCGGCCGTCGCGCGGCTGGAGGGCCATGCGACCCCTTCCGACCGCACGCCGCACGATCTCGCCGGCGCGGCCGCCGGCGACGGACACTGAAACGTCTGACGCCCGCGCGACCGCCGGCGGGCTTGAAGGCACAGAGGCAATCCGATAGTGATATAAAGAAATCTTTATATCCGAGCAGCAAGGACTGGACATGACACGAACGATCGTTGCCTCCGCCACACGGGAAGTCGTCATCGGCTTCGACCAGCCCTTCTGCGTGATCGGCGAGCGCATCAACCCGACGGGACGCAAGAAGCTCGCCGCCGAGATGATCGCGGGGAATTTCGACACCGTCATCAAGGACGCGCTCGAGCAGGTCGCCGCCGGCGCCACCATGCTCGACGTCAACGCCGGCGTGACCGCCGTCAATCCGAACGAGACCGAGCCGCCGCTCCTCGTCAAGACGCTCGGCATCGTCCAGGATCTGGTCGACGTGCCGCTCTCCATCGACAGCTCGGTGACGGCCGCCATCGAGGCCGCCCTCGCCGTCGCCAAGGGCCGGCCGCTCGTCAACTCGGTCACCGGCGAGGAGGAGAAGCTCGAGGCGATCCTGCCGCTCGTCAAGAAATACGATGTGCCGGTGGTCGCGATCTCAAATGACGAGACCGGCATTTCCGAGGACCCGGACGTTCGCTTCGCCGTGGCGAAGAAGATCGTCGAGCGCGCGGCCGACTACGGCATCAAGTCGCACGACATCGTCGTCGATCCGCTCGTCATGCCGATCGGCGCGATGGGTACGGCCGGCAAGCAGGTCTTCGCGCTCCTGCACCGCCTTCGCCACGAACTGAAGGTCAACACCACCTGCGGCCTCTCCAACATTTCCTTCGGCCTGCCGCACCGCCACGGCATCAATGCGGGCTTCATCCCGATGGTGATCGGCGCCGGCATGACCTCGGCGATCATGAATCCCTGCCGTCCGCAGGAGATGGAGGCGGTGCGCGCGGCCAACGTCCTGAACGGCACCGACCCGAACTGCATGACCTGGATCAAGACCTACAAGGATTACCAGCCGCATGCCGCGGGCGCTCCGGCCTCCCCCGCGCCGCAATCTCCGGCACCGACCTCCGGCGAGGGCCGCCGGCGTGGCGGTCGCGAGGCGCGGCGCGCCGCGCAGGGGGCATGATGTCGGCGTTCAAGAGCCTCGGCGAGATCGCGTTCTACAGCCCGCTGGTGATCGCCGCCCGCATGGGCATCCTCGCCGGCACCGGTGCGGCGCGCGACCGCGAGGCGAGCCGCATGGTCACCGAGAAGCTCGCCGCCGCCTCGGTCGCCGGTGTGCATTCCGCGCTCGAAATGCAGAAGCAGGCGGCGCTGGCCATGCTCGCCTTCTCCGCCGGACGCAAGCCCCAACCGGCGCGCGCCGCGGAGAAGGTCGCCGGTGCGGCGCTGAAGCCGGTCGCGCGCAAGGTGAAGGCGAACAGCCGCCGGCTCTCGAAGCGCGGGCGGCCCTGACGCAATTCCAGGGAAGGTGCGAAGCGATTTTTCTTCCGGAATTGCGCGAAGACAAGAAGTTGGATCGTTTGACCGTTTCGGTGAGACGGTGAAACGATCGAGCCGCGGCGCCGGCCGCCGGTTTGGAGTGTGAATCAATGACCGACCACCTCGTTCTCTTCATGCCGTCGGGCAAACGCGGGCGTTTTGCCGCCGGGACGCCGGTGCTCGACGCCGCACGCCAGCTCGGGGTCTATGTCGAGAGCGTCTGCGGCGGCCGCGCCACCTGCGGCCGCTGCCAGATCGAGGTGCAGGAGGGCGTCTTCGCCAAGCACGGCATCACCTCGGCCGCCGAGCACATCTCGCCCAAGGGTCCGAAGGAAGAGCGCTACGAGCGCGTGCGTGGCCTGCCCGAGGGCCGCCGCCTCTCCTGCTCGGCGACTGTTCAAGGCGACCTCGTCGTCGACGTGCCGCAGGACACGGTGATCAACGCCCAGGTCGTGCGAAAGGACGCCGACGCGCGCGTCATCGAGCGCAATCCCGCGGTGCGGATGTGCTACGTCGAGGTCGACGAGCCGGACATGCACAAGCCGCTCGGCGACTTAGATCGCCTCGTCGCCACGCTGGAGCGCGACTGGAACCTCGCCGACCTCGCCGTCGACACCCGGCTCCTGCCGCAGGTCCAGTCGATCCTGCGCAAGGGCGAGTGGAAGGTGACGGCGGCGATCCACCACGACCGCCCGACGGACCGTCCGACCCTGATCGCGCTCTATCCCGGCCTCAAGAACGAGGCGTATGGCATTGCCTGCGACATCGGCTCGACGACGATCGCCATGCACCTCTCCTCGTTGCTCTCCGGGCGCACGCTCGCCTCGGCCGGCACGTCGAATCCGCAGATCCGCTTCGGCGAGGATCTGATGAGCCGCGTCTCCTACGTCATGATGAACCCGGACGGGCGCGAGGCGATGACGAAGGCGGTGCGCGAGGCGGTGGACGGCCTCGTCGATAAGGTCTGCGCGCAGGGCGGCATCGACCGCGCCGATATCCTCGACGCCGTCTTCGTCGGCAACCCGATCATGCANCACCTCTTNCTCGGCATCGACCCGACCGAACTCGGCGGCGCGCCCTTCGCGCTCGCCGTCTCCGGCGCGGTGTCGCTCAGGTCGGCGGAGATCGGGATNGCNCTCAATCCCGGCGCCCGCNTCTACGTCCTTCCCTGCATCGCCGGCCATGTCGGCGCCGATGCCGCGGCGGCGACGCTGACCGAGGGCCCGCACCGCCANGACGAAATGATGCTCCTCGTCGATGTCGGCACCAATGCCGAGATCGTGCTCGGCAACTGGGCGCGCACCGTCGCCGCCTCCTCGCCGACGGGCCCCGCCTTCGAGGGCGCGGAAATTTCCTGCGGCCAGCGCGCTGCTCCCGGCGCCGTCGAGCGCGTGCGCATCGATCCCGTCACGCTCGAGCCGCGCTACCGCATCATCGGCGTCGAGCCGTGGTCGGACGAGCCGGGCTTCGCCGAGGCCGCCGCCGCAATCGGCGTCACCGGCGTCTGCGGCTCGGGCATCATCGAGATCATCGCCGAGATGTATCTGACCGGCATCATCTCCGAGGACGGCGTCATCGATGGTTCGCTCGCCGCGCGCTCGCCGCGGATCGTCGAGAACGGCCGTACCTTCTCCTACGTGCTCAACGACGGCCCGCCGCGCCTGTCGATCACCCAGAACGACGTGCGCGCCATCCAGCTCGCCAAGGCCGCACTCTATGCCGGCGTCAAGCTCCTGATGGACAAGCAGGGCATCGACCACGTCGACCGCATTGGCCTTGCCGGCGCCTTCGGCTCGTTCATCGACCCGAAATACGCCCTCGTGCTCGGGCTGGTACCTGACTGCGACCTCGACAAGGTAAGGGCAGTGGGCAACGCGGCAGGCACCGGCGCGCGCATGGCGCTCCTGAACCGCGGCCACCGCCGCGAGATCGAGGAGACGGTCAAGACCATCGAAAAGATCGAGACCGCCCTGGAACCGAAGTTCCAGGAACACTTCGTCAACGCCATGGCCTTCCCCAACAAGGTCGATCCCTTCCCGCGGCTCGCCGAAGTCGTCACGCTGCCTTCCCGCGCGATGGAAGCGGCGCCCGGCGACAGCGCCGAGGGCGGAGGCCGCCGCCGCGGCGGACGTCGCGGCCGGGGCTGAGCCGGCGGCTCGGCCCATCGACGTCCGCGCGATCAGGCGGCGCGAAAGCTGCCGCTCTCGCCGAAGCGCTCGAAGACGCTGCGAAGATGGTCCGCGAAAGCCTGGACCGAGGCGGAGCCCGCATGCGCCACCTGCATCCTGAGCGTGTAGGTGCCGGGATTGGGCAGGCCGCAATCGGTCCCGAGAATTTGCAGTTCCGGTGTCAGGAAAGATCGTCCCATCGGCGCGACCGCGAGATCGGCCTGAATCGCTGTGCGCTGGCCCGACGAATGCGCGGTCATGAAGGCGATGCGGTACGACCGTCCCGCCCGTCCGAGGCTCTCGATCGCCTGGGTACGCCAGGGGCAGCCCTCGTCCCAGAGGGAGACCGGCAACGGGTCGACGAGATAGGCTTGCCCGCCCTTGGCGCCGACCCAGACGATGTCGTCGGTCATGACGATTTCGCCCGGCTCGTCCGTGCCGCGAGGGCCGCAGGTGGTGACGGCAATGTCGATCTGCCCCGTGGCGAAGCGCTTCCTCAGGCCCGACGACTGGTCGATCACCGCGTCGACGACGACCTGCGGATGGGTCTTGGTGAAACGCTTGAGCACGTCTGGCAGGATGAACTCGCCATAGTCGCTCGGCATGCCGATCCGCACCACACCGCTGACATCGGCGGTGACGAAGCGGCTCACCGCCTCGCGGTTGAGCGCGATCAGCCGCCGCGCATAGCCGAGCAGAATCTCGCCCTCCGGCGTCAGCGCCACGTTGCGCGCGTCGCGCGTGAAGACGGACACGCCGAGTGTCTCCTCCAGCCGCTTGATCTGCATGGAGACGGCCGATGGCGTGCGGAAGACGCGGTTGGCGGCAGTCGTGAAGCTCCCCGTCTCCGCGATGGCGACGAAGCTGCGCAGAAGCTCGGGATCGAGCATCGGGACGGAGAGCTGGACGGGTGCGTTCATGAATTCAATTTCCGTGATGTTAGANATCAAATCGTTTCGTTTGATTGAATGAACCACGGAAGGCATAGTGATGTCAATCCGGCCTCCCAAGCACCCCGTGCCGGTCAAACGAACCGAGGAGAGACACATGTTCACCTTGAATGGACTTGTCGAAATCGCCCGTCGGTACCGCGTACGCCGCGAGCGCCGTCAACTCGCCCGCGTCATTTC
>Ga0065721_10053205_pt1 | contig 10340 bp, 7 predicted proteins | sample Mesricmetagenome_FD_59108 | JGI IMG/M metagenome (GOLD analysis project Ga0065721, IMG submission 59108) | Mesophilic microbial community from rice straw/compost enrichment Sample: eDNA_1 v2 (version 2) | ecosystem: Engineered > Solid waste > Grass > Composting > Bioreactor | place: USA: Davis... | reverse complement strand
AGTGCACGTCTTGAGGCGCAAACGTTGGATAAACTCGCTACTGCGCCGTGGCGTTTGTGGCAGACGAACGTGGCGCTTTCCAATGCGCCTTCGCACCTGTTGCGCCCGCTGCTCGACGATCTGGTGCAGGAAGAGATTTACCTGGAAGCCACTGGCGGCTCGAATCAAATCAGCGAACTGGTCATTGCGCTCCGCCTGCCTGACGACCGTGCGACATTGTGGGAATCGAATCTGCCGGTTGTTTTGAATTCCCTTTCAAATCTTAACCTTGCTCTTAGTCCCTCTGCGCAGTCTTCGGCGGCTCATAATTGGCAACTATCGCTCACACGCACCGGCGGTTGGACGTTTGTATCTTTTGCGCGGCCCGCAACGGATTCTCCCCTAGTTGGCGCATTCGCTTCTCGCGTCGCTGCTGACGGAGCACCGTATGCTCCACGTGCGACGAATTATTGGGTTGAGCTGGATGCCATAACCCAAGTCTTTTTATCCAGAACGGAATCGGAAAAATTGGATATTTTGCGTACAAATCCGCCGCAAATAGAACTTCGAATTTTGGGCGAATCAGGCAACGTTCGAACCCGTGCTGATTTGCAGTTTCCTTCGAATATCCCGCTTGAGATGGAGCCGTGGAACGTGCCTACAAACTTGGTTCACGATCCGATTTCAGGCTTCATGGCCGTGCGTGGGTTTCGTCCATGGCTTAAGGCGTTTGGCTGGAATGAGGCGAAATTTGGCGACACTCCAAACCAAATATACTTTTGGGCTCAGGCTGGAGGTGCGCCACTGCATTTTTTTGCCTTTCCCTCGACAAAGCCTACCGATCAGATCAAGCGTTTAAGCGAATTCCTGTTGACCGAGATCAACCCGCTTATGGCAACTAGTGCAACGGTGCAGAATACTCCCGTTGGGGCTTTTGAAAAGGAAAGTGACTCGTTTGACCTCCGCTGGCGGGGGCTTCCGCTTCTGACGCCTAACCTGAGATTGAGCAGAGAAGACGGCTTTATCACCGGGGGGTTATTCGGAAACCGGATTACTAATCGACCGGCCCCAACAGAGCTGCTCCAGCAATTCAAAGGCGACTCAAATCTGATCTGGTACGATTGGGAAATCTCTCAATTCTCTACCCGGCGACTGATTCAAGCCACTCAGGTTGTGCGGTTTATTTTTGGAAGATCTCGCCTCTCAATGGCTGACGACCCAGGATTACCATGGCTGGTTGCAATCGCTCCGAAACTTGGCACTGCTGGCACTTCCATCCGGCAAATCACTCCTGAGCGGCTCAATGTATTGCGGTCTTCAACCGTCGGCCTGACAGCTGCCGAACTTCATTTCCTTGTAGAGTGGCTGGAGTCGCCAGACTTCCCGGTTGGGATCTTTACTCTAAACAGTCCGCCGGGACCATCCGCCTCCTCCAAGGTGAAGCCTTGATTGAGAACGAGGCTCAATGAAGGCGGGCCAAAAGACTATGTCGCCGTAAAGCGAAGGGAAGGGAGCGGGGGCGTATTGCAAACAAGTTTTATTCCGATTCCGGGAAAAGCGGGCGCGTGACTAATAAGTATCTATATTTCAATTTCTTAAACGGTATGCATGCAAGTCGCTGAATGTTCAAAAAAACTCCAGAAAACTATTGACGCTTTGTCCCCCTTCTGGGATAGTCGCCGCACACACGGTAATAAAAAATACTATGAGAACCAAAAAACTACTCGCAGCCGCAGCGATTATTGCGGTCGGTGCATCTACCTCGATGGCCCAAGGGAATGTATACTCCTTGAACGTTGTCGGCTATGTGAATCGCATTATTCCGGAGGCTGAATTTGCGCTTATAAGCAACCCTCTTGCTGGCTCTAACAACCTTTTAAGCTCGATAATTCCAAATCCGCCGGATGGTACTTCGGTGTTTCGGTGGAACGAGGCGGCTCAAGACTTGGATGAAGTTGTGCCAACCTTCTTTGAAGGTCTTGGATGGGCGCCTGATGTAACTATTAATCCCGGTGAGGCATTCTTTGCGCTTGGTGGTGCGCGTTTTACCAATACATTTGTGGGAGAGGTGCGTCAGGGTGCGCTCTCTACCCCGATCGGTGGTAACGCGGGTTTCTCGGCGGTGGGTTCGCAAGTTCCTGTCGGTGGTTCGCTTAGTTCGAGCGTTTTGGTGGGGTATGTTCCTTCAGACGGTGATTCTGTCTTCACTTGGAACGAGGCTGCTCAAGATTTGGATGAGGTTGTTTCTACCTACTTTGAGGGTTTGGGTTGGACGCCTGATTTGAATTTGAATGTTGGGGATGGCTTCTTCTTGCTTCGTGTTGATTCTGGAACGACATGGACGCGCAATTTCACTGTTGAATAAATAGAAACTCGTTCTTGGTAACCTTAACTAAACAACAATCATGAAAAAATTAGTTCTCTCACTGGCCTTGACTGCCGCAACGGTTGCGGCATTTGCTCAAGGGAAAGTTGGATTCGTTAACGATTCCACCCGTGTTTTCACGTTGGGTGCTGTATTGGCGCAAGATGCTGAGTTTTCTGGTCAAGCTGTGACAGCCGCGCTGCCGAGCGGGCCTCTGGCGGCGTTGCTCTACGCAGGAACGACTGCCGGTTCTTTATCGCTCCAGACCTCGGTGACATTGGAGGGCACTAGTCTTCCTCAGGCTGGTCGCATGGCAACTAAGAATGTTGTTCTTAATGGAATTGTGGGGGGGTCGCCTGTAAACTTCCAGATTGTTCTTATTCAAGCTGGAGTCGAAGCGCCTGAGACTATTGTTGGTGGGGCGGACCGTGATGCATTCAGTGGAAGCCAATATTTTGGCACATCTGGCCTGTTCACATTTACGCCCGGGACCAGTGTTACCTATCCTGTTATTTATGCTGGTACTTCCACTTGGGCAGCAGGTCCATTAATGGTTCACGCTGTTCCGGAACCGAGCAGTTTGGCATTGGCTGGTTTCGGTGTAGCATCGCTGTTAATTTTCCGCCGCCGCAAGTAATAATAATCCTTTGTTTACAAGAGCCGCTCGAACGAGCGGCTCTTTTTTTTGTAACGAAAGCTTGCGATTGGTGTTTGAGAATAGAAGCTATGAGCAAGATGATTTCGAAGTCCTATCTATCCTTTTACGTTGGGATATTTTTAACCTTCGCAAATAACTGTGAGGCGATTACGGCGAATCCTTATGAGCCAATCATTCAACGCAACGTATTTGCACTGAAGCCGCAGTCACCGCAGGTCACTTCGTCGGTGGAAATAGCTACTCCACCTCCCGGAATTGAATTGCGAGGAATTTCAACACTATTCGGAAGGCCGCAAGTTTTGTTAAATATCAAAGTCTCGGCGAAACCACCTGAGCAACCGAAAGATCGTTCTCTCGTATTGGATGTGGGGCAGCGGGAAGGTGACGTCGAAGTCTTGGAGATAAACCCGAATACAGGAGTTGTTCGTTTACGAAATCAGGGGAATGAGATTTCACTAAACCTTAAGGATAATGCTGCAAAACCTCAGAGTGCCTCACCGGTTGCCGTTCCCGGAGGCGGAAATCCCACTCCCGGTATAATTCCTCCGCCTGCTGTCACGCAACCGCCTGGTTCGTCACCTTTGCCAAATCGACAACTGCGCACCGATGCTCCATCAACGTCTGGAACGACATTTGGCGGCGTAACGGGAAATGCAGCGCAGCAGTCCGATCAGCAACAGCGCGCATTGATTAATAGATCCCCAGTGGAGAATGCCGCCCTCTACTCAGTCAATCAGGCCAAGAATGAGGAACTGCGCCGGACTGGGGTAGCCGTGCCAAAACTCCCTCGTCATCCGTTTATGAAATCACAGGCGGAGCAATAAAATGCTATTTGAGGATCGGAATGACGCTTGAATGATCATCAGTCCAAAGTATTGGCGATTTGCCGAAGGTAATATTGGGCTGTGAACTGACTTCTGGTTGTCGAAAAAAAGCAACATTTTTCGATAACAGTATCCAATACGAGGTCATTGTCGCGTTCGAAGGCGACACATCTTTGGAGATGTGAAGCAGAGGGATCATATGATTTTCGCGAGCTAGAGCCCTTACAATTGGCTCTAGGTCTAAGTGGCTATTTGAAATGTGGAATGCAATAACCCCGGTCGGTTTGAGATGTCGAATGTAAGTTTGCATTGCTTCTAATGTAAGTAGATGGAGAGGCACAGAATCTCCGGAAAACGCATCCAATACAAAAAGATCAAAGTTCTGATCGGCCTCCATTTCAAGTGACCGGCGACCGTCGCCTAGGACTACCTCGATTTTTCCGAGCGCCTCACTTAGGTATGTGAAATAGCTCCGAGCGATTTCTTCAACTAATGGATTCAGCTCATAGAAACGAAATCTATCTCCAGGTTGGGCGTACGTGGCGATCGTGCCAGCACCTAAGCCGATAATGCCAATATGGCGGTTTGTTTGTGATGGCAAATTGCGAAATACCAATCCCAAGCCACTTTCTTCGCTGAAGTAGGCGGTTGGTTTTCGACGAGCTGCTTCCGAGATGAATTGAATTCCGTGGTAAATCTGACCCGAATGTAGAACGCGGGCCACACCTAACTCCAAGGGATACGATTTACGGTCAAACTTCAATATTGGGCTTTCAGTGACACGGAAGACGCCATAAAAGTTGCGTGCAGAGAGAACTGAGTTTTTCCGAGAGTCAAGGTGCACATAGACGTGTGCAATTAGAACCATGCCGGTTGCAGCTGTTCCTAAAGCAGTGGGAATGGTACGGCCGTTTTGCCATAAGACAAATACCAGCAAGAACGAAACGAATAGCGCAATCAATGGTGTTTCCAATAGGGTTTGGAAAATCTGAGGCGAAAGTAGAGCGACGAACATGCCTCCCAGCGCGCCACCGAGAGAAACGCAGAGATAGTACGCCGTGAGTCGTTCTGAAGGTGGCCGGAGGCGATATAGTTCACCATGACAAGCCATGCACGCGAAAAACAAGACCGCCAAATAACAGGCAATTTGAAGCCAGAGTCCGAGTAAAAAACCTTCTTTTAAGAGCCACGCAAGAAGAAGTAGTGCGACGAAGCAACATGGAATAAAAATCTGTCGCTTGTACAGTCGTGGACTTTCAAAGCAGAGAATAAAAGTTAATAAGTAAACCGCCATGGGGCCAATCCATAGCAACGGCATCGACGCAACGTCTTGTGATATCTGGTTTGTGATGGCGAGAAGCAGAGCCGTGCCGCAAGCCGCGAAGGAAATCCAGAGCCACCAAATACCAGTACTTTGGTTACAATCGGAAATATCATTCCTGCTTGCTCGTTTATTATTCGCGCTGGGAACCTTTCGCGTTTTCCACCCGATTCCTGAGCACAAAACTGCGAAGGCCGTAAATGCAATTCCCCAGCCGAGAGTCAGCTCGTTCCGTCCCCATTTTGGTTCGATTAAAAAAGGGTAGCTAAGCAATGCTGAAAGGGAGCCTACATTTGAAATTGCATAAAGACGATGTGGAGATCGATTGGGGTGTTGTTGTCGAAACCATTCCATTAACAATGGGGCGGTGGCAGCGAGTGCAAGAAACGGAAGGCCGACGGAAGTGGCGAGAGTAAGCAGCAACTCGGCAATTGGATTGCGTGCAATTTTGGAAAAGTCGACATCTGGTCGAGGAGGCAAAAAGATTAAACTCAAAGCCAGAAGGCTTATGTGAATAAGACGCTGCCGAATTGGGGAGGCGGAGGTTCTCAAAAAATGTGCATACCCATAACCTGCCAGCAATGCCGATTGAAAGAATACAAGGCAGGTTGACCATACCGCCGCTGCGCCGCCAAATGAAGGTAGCAGAAATTTGGCGACCATGGGCTGAACGGAGAACAGAAGGAAAGCGCTCAAGAAGACGGCAAAGGCAAAAAAAACCATACGCGATTTGTTTCCGAATTAAATCTGAAAAATATTTGTACGTGTCGTAGGTAGAGATCAGTATCTGCAGGTATCACAAGAACTGTCCAGAGAACTTTAATGCGGATATACATCAGTTCTGCGTCTGAGGAGTTTGGAAAACTGAATGTGGCGGTTGACCATGGGCGCCTCTTCCTGTGCTGTAGAGAATTTTTAAATTGTGATTTCGGTCCCCCAAGGACTTCAATCCCAATGCATATGCTAAATGTCTGGCATGGTCGGCAGTTGCCATCGCAGTATCAAATGCGCCGGCTTCCGCGTGGGCTGCGGCTAACGTTCCGATAAAGAGAGGCTTTTGATATCCAGTAAGGTTGCAAGCACGAGTGGCTAAGCGAACAGCCTCTGTGCCATTACGGTATTTTGCGTCGGGGCAGGCCGCCAATAACCAGGCTAAATTGTTCAATATTGCAGCATTATTCGGATCTGCTGCCAAAGCAGAACGGTAGGTGTGAATCGCCTCTTCATAGTCGCCCTGATCGTCGTATGAAGCAGCCAATGTACCAATGGCTTCAGTAAATTTCGGTTCAATTTCAATTGCGCTTTTCAAATAACTTCGTCCAGTTTCAATTGCGCCATGGTCAATAAGATAGCTTCCGAGGCCAAATAGTGCCTGAGGATTCCTTGGGTGGACCTGAAGTGTGTGCCGAAATAAGATTCCATCGTTTTTCCAAATGGGAAGCTGACTCATTGTTTGCCACGCCAAAAGTCCAATGGGAAGCGCCGAGAGTCCCAAGGTGCATGTCGGGTGGATATGGAATCTGCTTAATCCATCCGCTGTAAGCCAGATCAACGCAGCGGTAATTCCGATGAGCGGGAGATATGTGTATCGGTCAGCCCATGCTTGATTTCCGACTTGGACGATTCCAATCACTGGCACAAGAGTTCCCAAGAACCATAGCCATCCCACGATGTAAATGGGTTGACGTTTTCTGAGCCGCCACGTCGTAACGGTAATAATGCCCAAGAGCAGCACGGAAAGTGCAACTTTCGGGAGGCTCAGTTGTATCGGGTGAGGTTGTATAGCGGCGAGTCCGGTGGGCCAAAGAAATTTCTCGAGATACGTAATATAAGCGATTGCTGCATTTTGAATGCGAACACTCAGGGGGAGTTGTTCAATCGAGGCAACAGCACCAGCCTTTTGTTGGGCCCAAATGGTGATAACACAAGAGAGTATAACGAAGGCGAAGAAGGGAATTTTTTCCCGCACCAGCTTCATGACTATTCTTTGCTTAGGAGATCCACTATCGTCGCTCATCCGGCGTAGTGGCCACCAATCCAGTATCAGCATCAAAAATGGCCATGTTACCAGCATAGGCTTGCTCATGAGCCCCAATACGAACAATAGCAGTGTCGTGACATACCAGAAGCATTTGGATTTTCTCAGTTTCGTTCCTGAGCTGGCGGAATGGGATGAGGAAGCGAGATTGATCAAATTGGCATAACGAATGTAAGCGATAAGGGTGAGCAATCCAAAAAATCCGCAGAGTAAATCTTTTCGTTCCGCGACCCAAGCCACGGATTCGACGCGTAGCGGATGAAAGGCAAAAATCGCCGCTACTACTGCGCTGCGCCACAAGGAGCCGGTCAGCGTGTTGAGGAGCAATAATAACAGTCCTGCATTAATTGCGTGAAATGCGGCGTTCACCAAGTGATGAGCTGACGAGTTGAGCCCGAACAATTGGCAATCGAGCATATGTGAGAGCCATGTCAGTGGGTGCCAATTGCCTGAATGGCTTTCCGTGAATGCCCAGATAATTCCACGAGCGGTAATTCCGCCTCGGACGTGATCATTTGCTGTTACGTAGCTCTGATCATCCCAGTTTAAAAAATCGTTGTGACGAACCGGTAGATAAATTAAAAAAGTGGCAAGAGCGAGGGTGATTGCCGCTCCGAGTAAGCGAATGTAGCCATTCATGAATTGGGTAAATCTCTAGTCTCGCGCTGGCATTTTGTTACGATACAAGTGCAAAAATTTTTCATTGCGCTCGGCTAAATCAGTTAAACCTTCAGCTTTGGCCAGATTTCGGGCTTTTTCTGCAGTTGTTATCGCTTCTGCAAAACTGCCTGCTTCAGCGTACGCTGCGGCCAGGGTTCCGAGGACAACAGGCACCGTGTTGCTTGTAAGATCACAAGCACGCAGGGCGAGCTCAACAGCGCGATTACCATCGCGAATCCGGGGTTCAGAATGAGTTGCCAGTAACCATGCCAGATTGTTAAGGGCAGGAATATAATTGCGGTTGATTTCAAGGGTTTTCTCGTACGTAGCGATTCCTTCTTGAAAGCGATGGGCTGCGATAAATTGCTCCGCAAGATTGAAATGTAAATCGACATCAGTTGGATCCTTTTCAATTGCATTTTGTAATTCAAAGATCGCTTGCTCGGTTTTTCCAAGTCGGGCGAGATTCAAGGCGTATTCTTTTCTGCTATTGCTGTTGTTCGGTTGGAAGCTGGCTGTCTTTGCAAGATAGAAGTCGGCTTCGTTATATCGTCCGGAAGCTAATAAAAATTTTGCGTACAAATAGTAGCCAAGCCAGTTGTCAGAATCGCTGTGTATGACTTGTTTAAAAACTTCCTCTGCTTCAATAGAATTACCCTTGCTGTGTAGCAAGGTTGCTCGCCCTAACAAGAAATCGCTGTTATCAGGCTTTGCATCGCAAGCGCGATTTAACAACTCTTCGGCTTCGTCAAGCCGTCCAATTTCAATCAAGGAAAGCGCGTAGCGATAATCCCGTTCTGGTTTTAATATCCCTACGTTCTCGGCTTGTTCGAAATATCTCAATGCTTCTGCTCCATTGCCCTGCTTTTGCAAGATTGCGCCAATGTAGTAACGAATTTGATTCAATACCAATCCTGGAGGGACTAGATTCGAAGCGCGTTCAAGGTGTTGAATGGCGAGGTCAAAATTTTCACGCCGGAACTCAACGATTCCCAGCCCGGCCCAAGCAATGTAGTTGCCTTCAGTGACTTTGATTGCGTGAGTGAACAATGTTTCACTGTTCTTCCAATGGTTGAGCTGTTGACGCGTTCCTACTGCTGCTCCTGCTAAGGCCAGGGCTGCGATTGTTGATGCCATTTTTCGTAAAGTTCCTCGCCGGTTTACCCACGCGTGAACAGCCCACGTCAGGAGAATAAAAATTCCAATCAACGGTAAATAGGTATAACGATCTGCCCTCGCTTGCCCACCCACTTGAACCAGTCCGATAACTGGAACCAGCGTGCCCAGATACCAAAACCAACCGGTTGCGCCGAATCGTGAGCGGATTGCGAATTTCAACACGACAAAAGTGATGATCCCTAATATCGCAGCTGTAATTGAAACCTGATCAAAGGGTGGCGGCGCAATATGAGGATAGAAAATTGCGAGGTTGGTGGGGATGAGCATCTGTTGCAGGTAATCTCCGTAGGCTAAAACAGCGTTCGCGATTCGGTCAATGAGGGGGAGTTGATCAACGCTGGCCATCGCATGCTGCTGGGCCTGTAGCGTAATTACACACGAGCCGATCGCCAAAATTAAGAAGGGAACTTTTTCCACACCCAGTCGGATGATGTTTTTGCACATTCCTCGCCAATCGCCGTTCGTCACTCGACCTAAGGGCCACCAATCCAATAACAACATTACAAACGGCCACGTCACCAGCATGGGTTTTGACATCAATCCCAAGGCGAATAACGCCAACGCGAATCCATAGAAAGCGTTGGGGGTGAATCGCCAGATCTTAGATTTCTGCGCATATGCGGCATAAACTATTAAAGTAAGCAGGCCAAAAAATGCGCTGAGTAAATCCTTCCGCTCTGCTATCCAAGCCACTGATTCGACATGGAGGGGGTGTACGGCGAAGAGGCCTGCGACAATGACGCTACGCCAAACCGTGCCGGTAATTTGTTTTAACAATAGCATTACCAAGACGGTGTTAAGGCAGTGTAAAACAAGATTCGTGAGATGATGCCCCGATGGTTTCAGCCCGAAGATTGACACATCTATCATGTGCGAAATCCAGGTGATGGGATGCCAGTTGCTGGCGTGATGGGCGGTGAACGCCCATTTAACTGCGGGCCAATTCAGCCCCTGGTTCACGTTCTCATTATTCAGAATATAATCAGGATCGTCGTAGTTGATGAAATCGTGGTGCAGCGTAGGCCAATAGGTGATGGCTGTGATCAGTGCAAGACTGATGGAGAGCCACAAGACCAGATTCTTTCTGCCGTGAAATTGCACGAGCGCTAATTTGCCGACGTGTGTAGTCGCTCGCAATGCTCGGATTGCGATAAGGCATGTTGCATAATCGAGGTGTTTCGTGATTACGATTTTTGCAATTTACGTTGACAGTGACCTTCCCCCTGACTTTAGGCCGGGCAGAGGGAGAAGTTTATGGTTTGAGGTTGCTGGTTTTGGAGTTGGGAGGCAAATCGATTTGGCGGGATGCGGCCGAG
>Ga0065721_10006269_pt1 | contig 10341 bp, 5 predicted proteins | sample Mesricmetagenome_FD_59108 | JGI IMG/M metagenome (GOLD analysis project Ga0065721, IMG submission 59108) | Mesophilic microbial community from rice straw/compost enrichment Sample: eDNA_1 v2 (version 2) | ecosystem: Engineered > Solid waste > Grass > Composting > Bioreactor | place: USA: Davis... | reverse complement strand
ACGCGCTGGCCGACTTCGACGGCCTCTATCTCTACGTTTCCGCCATCGGCACCAAGGCCTGGCACTTCCGCTATTCGTGGTTTGGCAAGCGCGAGCGCATCACCCTCGGTAACTACCCGGCGCTTTCCCTGAAGGACGCCCGCGCGCTGCGCGATGAAGCCCGCTCGCTGCTCGCCAAGGGCGTCAATCCCCACAGCGAACGCAAGCGCAAGCGGCACGCGATCGTCCTGGCCGGCGAGCACACCTTCATGGCCGTCTACGAGCAATGGCTGGCCCATCGCCGTCTCTCGCTGGAGGAAGGACGGCAGACCAGCCTGGAGCAGATCGGGCGCGTCTTCAAGAAGGACGTGTTCCCGTCGCTGCGGCACCTGACCATCTACGAGATCACCCGCGCGCACCTGCTGGACATCATCGGCAAGGTGGAAAAGCGCGGCTCGCTGTCGGTGGCCGAGAAGCTGCGGACCTGGTTCACCCAGTTGTTCACCTACGCCACGGTGGCGATTCCCAACATGGGCGAGAACCCGTCCAGGGACCTGGAAGTGGTCGCACTGCCCTTGCCGCCGGTCGAACACAACCCGTTCCTGCGCATGCACGAGTTGCCGGTCATGCTGCAGACGCTGCGCAAGTACCGCGGTCGCCTGAACACGCAATTGGGCTTGCGGCTGCTGATGCTCACCGGTGTGCGCACTGGCGAGTTGCGCTTCGCCACGCCCGATCAGCTCGATCTCGACCGGGGCCTGTGGATCATCCCCGTAGCCAGGCTCAAACAGCGCAAGCTGCTCACCAGGAAGAAGCGCAAGCGCCTGATCGACATCCCACCCTACATCGTGCCGCTGTCGGTGCAGGCGCAGGAGATCGTTCGCCACCTGCTCGACAACTTCAAGCCGGCCCAGGTTTATCTCATCCCCGGCGACTGGTGTCTGAAGAACCCGATCAGCGAGAACACGCTCAACGCCGCGCTCAAGCGCATGGGCTACGAGGACCAACTCACGGGGCATGGCATCCGGGCAACGATCTCGACGGCGCTGAACGAACTCGGCTACCCGAAGAAGTGGGTGGACGCCCAGCTCTCGCATGCCGATCCAGACAGGATCAGCGCGACCTACAACCATGCCGAATACGTCGAGCAGCGCCGCGTCATGATGCAGGACTGGGCTGATCGCCTGGACCTGTTCGAGCAGAACCAGGTCGAGATTGCCAGCCGGCATCTGACCATCACGATTCAGGGCCTGCCGACCATTGCCGGCCAGGCGACCGTGCAGCCGCCGGTGGTCGCCCTCACCGCGCCGCAGCTGATCGTGACCGCGCCGACGTCCAACCAACCCGAAGCGCCGGCATCGGTGCAGCGGCTGTCGGCCGTGCGCATGCCCGAGTACGCGCGGCCGCGTCTGTCGGAGGCGCAGCGCGAACGCCTGCAGGTGCTGGAGACCTTCGAGGCGCCACACAACCTCTCGGTGGCGGACTACGCCAAGCTCGCGGGCAAGTCGCGCCGCTGGATCACCTACGAGATCCAGGCCGGCAACCTGCTGTCGATCCACATGGGGCACCGCGGGCAGCGAGTGCCGGACTGGCAGCTTGATCCGCTCAAGCGCAGGCTGGTCCAGTCCGTCCTGAAGCAACTACCACGGGGCATCGACACCTGGGACATCTACCACGCACTCCTGCGCTCGTACGAGGCGCTCGGGACACGGCCGGCCATCGAAGCCGTCAACCCAACGAACCTGCACCTTGCCGCGCGGCTGGTGGCCGCACAGTGCACGCAGGCGAGCGAGCCAGTCGTGACGACCGAGTTCCCTGAGCCGGTCCGGCAAAGCGTGCAGCGGCTGGTGCGCGAAGCCGTCGCTGCCGATGCCGCCGAAGCGACGGCCGGAGATTGATCAAGCCAGGGTCGCGCCGAGGTTCGGTCAGGCGCTTGCCTGGCAGATCGAAGTAGGACTTTTCGGTGGAAGTGGTCATGGTGAATCTCCTGAAGAAAAAAGAGGCGGAGACACACCCGACCCAAGGCGGGGAAGGTGTGAACCCCCCGCGTGGGTTGATGGAACAGCTTGGTGGCATCGCCATCGAGAACCGATGGCCGTTCGCGCATGGATGCCGGTGCGAACTGGAGTGATCAACGCGGTCGGAACCGCGTCGCAGCCTTGAAGATCGTGGCTGCCTGGGCATGTCGCTGACGGACGTCAGCGGAACATGGCCGGAAGCGTGGCGCCAGGGCAGCGCGCAGGCGAGCGGCAATCGGCACTCGCGGCTGTCCGCATTGCCGGGAAGAAAGAGGCCCCCGGAGCGGGGGCCAGGGATGGGCAGTCAGTTGCCGCTGGGCGTGGAAGGAACCGCCTGCAGCGACAGGTGTGTCGCGGTGGTGGACACGTCGAGGTCGTCCTCGCTGTGCAGGATGCGCGCAAACACGCTCTCCTGCGGATCGAAGAACTCGCCGAAGTCGTCGCCACCGAACGCGGCGCGCGCCAGCTCCCACCAGTCATCGAACGCATCGACATCCGGGTTGCAGCCGGCGGCATAGGCGATGGTCTTCAGACGACCATCGGGTCGGCGCTCGCCGCGCTCGGCCAGGAAGTACACGCCCTGATCCTTGACCAGGATGATGCGGCATTGGTTGACCACGGCCTCGGCAGGTACGGGCCGCAGGTCGGTACCTTTGAATCACACAGACATGGGTGTGATCTCCAGAGAGGCAGGAAGAGAGGCTTCCCGCCGCGAGGGCGGGAAGCCGCTGGGAGCATGCGGTACAGCATGCCTTCCACGGTCATTCGTAGATCAGTAGATGGCCTTGTGCAGCAGAATTTACCGCAGCTTCGACCAGTGCTCGTCACTGAGCAGTAATCGGGGCATTGCAAGCTCGTATTGGTGTTGTGTGAGAGCTACAACGACACGATCTTTTTATTATATATCAATGGCTTAGATCGAAACGGCAACAGACCCTAGGCAAAAACGGCGGGCGCCATTGACATAGATCAATGTTATGTGCTGTGCCCCTTGAAATTTGCAAGAAAGCGCGCATTAATGCAAATGGTTGCAAGAATCGGCAATTGATGAACAAGGTCAAAGAGTTGCGTGGTGGAACCATGAAAACTGGTCCGGATGAAATCTTCACGCTCGACGAGCTGGCGGCGTACTTGAAGGTTGGCAAGCGCACGCTATACCGACTCGCCGCGCAAGAGGAGATCCCGGCGTTCAAAGTGGGTGGGACATGGCGGTTTCGGCGAAGCGACATCGATCGCTGGATTGAAGATCGATCGCCAACCGAGGCACGGAAAGGAGGTGATGCGCGAAGGTGAACAGCTTGACTCCGACACGTACGCCGTATGGCCTGTGTGCCTTGGCCTGGATCAGCAGGCAAACGGATTGAGAGATTCCCTGACTATTTCTGGAGGTGTGACATGAGTTTCGATCTGAAAAAATTGGCTCCCTGGAACTGGTTCAAGAACGAACAGGAAGAGCAACAGGCGGCGGCCTCGCTGCCTGTGCAGCGCAATGACCAGCCTGTGGCAGGCGGTGCAGTCAGTCCGATCCTGCAATTGCATCGCGAGATCGACCGCCTCTTTGATGACGCATTTCGCGGGTTTGGTGTTCCGGCTTTGGCCATGCCGCGTTGGCCGGCAGAGTGGCCAGGCATGCTGAAGCCGGCCGTGGACATCCAGGAAACCGATACGCAGTACAGGATTGCTGTGGAAGTTCCAGGTGTCGAGGAGAAGGACATTCAGATCACGCTCGACAACGACGTGCTGGTGGTGCGCGGTGAAAAGCGGCAGGAGCAGGAGAAGAAGGAGGGTGGCTTCCATCGGATCGAGCGGTCCTACGGCAGTTTTCAGCGTGCGCTGAACCTGCCCGGCGATGCCAATCAGGACTCCATCAAGGCCAATTTCAAGAACGGTGTGCTCACCATCACGATCGACAAGCGCGAGGCCAGTGCACCGAAGCAGGGGCGCTCCATTCCCATCAACAGCTGAAATCGACTGCCGCTTGCGTACTTGATGAATCAACTCGCAGACGAGGTGCCATGACACGCGGCACCTCGTCGTCCCAATCACTCCAGGAGTGCCAGCATGGCCAGAAAACAATGCCAAGTCTGCGGCCAGCCCGCCACCGTGCGGGTAGAAGCCAATCTGAATGGTCGCCACAGCACCATGCTGCTGTGCGACGACCACTACCGCCAGCTGGTACGCCAGCAAAAGCGTACCGTTTCCCCGCTGGAAGCCTTGTTCGGCTCGCGCAGCGGGCTGTTCGAGGATTTCCTGGGCAGCGACTTCTTCCGCCTCGGTGACGACTCGGCGCCGGTGACAGCCGATGCCGACGATGAAGTGGTCGATGCCTCGTTCGGCGAACCGGCGTCCGCAGGGGCCGGAGCACCGCGCCGTCGCGGTGGCGGGCTGGCCAGCCGCATCAGCGAACAATCAGAGACCCTGCTGCAGGAGGCCGCCAAGCACGCCGCCGAGTTTGGCCGTCCCGAGGTGGATACCGAACACCTGCTGCTGTCGCTGACTGACAGTGACGTGGTCAAGACCATTCTGGGTCAGTTCAAGATCAAGGTCGACGACCTCAAGCGCCAGATCGAATCCGAGGCCAAGCGGGGCGACAAGCCCTTCGAGGGCGAAATCGGTGTGTCGCCGCGCGTCAAGGACGCACTCAGCCGCGCCTTCGTGGCCTCCAACGAACTTGGTCATTCCTATGTCGGCCCCGAGCATTTTCTGGTGGGACTGGCCGAAGAAGGCGAAGGGTTGGCGGCCAACCTGCTGCGCCGCTATGGCCTCACGCCGCAGGCGCTGCGCCAGCAGGTCAACAAGGTGGTCGGCAAGGGCGCCGAGGACGGCCGCGCCGAGACGCCCACCAACACCCCCGAGCTCGACAAGTACTCCCGCGACCTGACGAAGATGGCGCGTGACGGCAAGCTGGACCCGGTCATCGGCCGGGCCCAGGAGATCGAGACCACGATCGAGGTGCTGGCGCGGCGCAAGAAGAACAACCCGGTGCTGATCGGCGAGCCCGGCGTGGGCAAGACCGCCATCGTCGAGGGGCTGGCACAGCGCATGGTGGCCGGCGAGGTGCCCGAGACGTTGCGCGACAAGCGCCTGGTGGAGCTGAACATCAATGCGATGGTCGCGGGTGCCAAGTACCGGGGCGAGTTCGAGGAGCGCGTGCAGAAGGTGCTCAAGGAGATCTCCGAGCACCAGGGTGAGCTGATCCTGTTCATCGACGAGGTGCACACCATCGTCGGTGCGGGTCAGGGGGGCGGCGAAGGCGGCCTGGACGTGGCCAACGTGTTCAAGCCCATGATGGCGCGTGGCGAGCTGAACCTGATCGGCGCCACCACGCTCAACGAATACCAGAAATACATCGAGAAGGACGCCGCGCTGGAGCGCCGCTTCCAGCCGGTGACGGTGCCGGAGCCGACCGTTGCGCAGGCCATCATGATCCTGCGCGGCCTGCGCGACACCTTCGAGGCGCACCACAAGGTCAGCATCTCGGAGGAAGCGATCATCGCCGCCGCCGAGCTCTCCGACCGTTACATCACCGCGCGCTTCTTGCCGGACAAGGCCATCGACCTGCTTGATCAGGCCGCCGCCCGGGTGAAGCTGTCTGCGACGGCACGTCCGATCGCCGTGCAGGAGCTGGAGGCGGAACTGCACCAGCTGCGCCGTGAGCAGGACTACGTGGCAGCCCGCAAGCAATACGACAAGGCGGCAGAGATCGGCAAGCGGATCGAAGCCAAGGAGGCCGAGCTCAAGAAGCGCGTCGAGGAATGGGAGCGCGAGCGCGCCTCGGGCAGCGCCGAGGTCAAGGCCGAGCACGTGGCCCAGATCGTCTCGCGCCTGACCGGCATTCCGGTGAACGAGCTGACGGTGGAGGAGCGCGAGAAGCTGCTGCACCTGGAGCAGCGTCTGCACGAGCGCCTGGTCGGGCAGGACGAAGCGGTGCGCGCCGTCGCCGATGCGGTGCGGCTGTCGCGCGCCGGCCTGCGCGAGGGCAGCAAGCCGGTAGCCACGTTCCTGTTCCTCGGGCCCACCGGCGTCGGCAAGACTGAGCTGGCCAAGGCCTTGGCCGAAGCCATCTACGGCGACGAGGGCGCACTGTTGCGCATCGACATGTCGGAGTATGGCGAACGCCACACCGTGGCGAGACTGGTGGGCGCGCCCCCGGGCTACGTCGGCTACGACGAGGGCGGTCAGCTGACCGAGAAAGTGCGTCGCAAGCCCTACAGCGTGCTGCTGCTCGACGAGATCGAGAAGGCCCACCCCGACGTCTACAACATCCTGCTGCAGGTATTCGACGACGGCCGCCTGACCGACGGCAAGGGGCGCGTGGTGGACTTCACCAACACCATCATCATCGCCACGTCCAACCTGGGCTCGGACATCATCCAGCGGCGCCTGAAGGCGCGCGGTGCGGCTGGCGAGGAGTACGAGAAGACAAAAAACGAGGTCATGGACGTGCTGCGCGGGCACTTCCGGCCCGAGTTCCTCAACCGGATCGAAGAAATCATCGTCTTCCATGCCCTGGGCAAGGAGGAGATCCGTCACATCGTCGGGCTGCAACTCGATCGCGTGGCGCGTAACGCGGCCAGCCAGGGCGTGACGCTGACCTTCGACCAGACCTTGATCGACCACTTTGCCGAAGAAGGCTACAAGCCCGAGTTCGGCGCCCGTGCGCTCAAGCGCGTGATCCGCAGCGAGCTGGAAACGGCGCTGGCGCGCGAGATGCTGGGCGGCGGCATCGGCAAGGGCGATCACGTCGTCGCCCGCTGGGACGACAAGGCGGATCGGGTCGGCTTCGAGCGCACGGAGCCGCCCAAGAGCGAGGTCGAGGCCGACAAGCCGGCCGAAGCCAAGTCAACCGATGCGCCGAAGAGCGACGACGGCAAGGGTTCCCGGAAGAAGAAACCGGCGAGCGATCCATCCTGATGCATCGGGGGCTGTCATGTCTGCTTCCCATGGCCTGGCATCGGCAGCCACCCTGGTCTCACTCGCGGCGGCGCTCGCCGCTGCGGGGCACGCGGTCGTCTACAAGCGTGACCCGCGATCGGCCGCGCTTTGGGTGCTGCTGATCGCCCTGCTACCGCTTGGCGGTTCGCTGCTGTACCTGTTGTTCGGTATCAACCGCTATCAGCGGCGGGCGCGGAGGCTGTACCCGGGCGCTGGTCGCGCATCGCCGACCACAGACTGTATGGAGGTCCCCGCCACGCTGCCCTCGGCGTTCGCCGGCCTAGCGCATCTGGTGGGGCGAGCCACCGGTCAGCCGCTGACCGGTGGCAATCGCATCGAGCCACTGGTCGATGGCGAGCAGGCCTACCCGGCCATGCTCGCCGCGATCGACTCGGCCCGTCACAGCGTTGCCCTGACATCCTACATCTTCGATGGCCAGGGCATCGGTACGCAGTTTGTCGAAGCCCTGCAGCGTGCCCATGCGCGCGGCGTGCAGGTGCGGGTGCTGATCGACGATGTCTCCGCACGATGGGTACGCCAGAGCGCCTATCGACGGCTGAAGCGCAGCGGATTAATGGTGGCGCCGTTCAATCCGACGCTGATCCCCGCACGGCTGCATGCCGCGCACCTGCGCAATCACCGCAAGCTGCTGGTGGTCGACGGCGAAACAGGCTTTACCGGCGGCATGAACATCTTCAGCCCCTACTGGCGGCCGGATGCGCCCGAGCAGGCCTGCCATGACTTGCATTTCCGCCTGCAGGGCCCGGTCGTCGCCGATCTCAAGCGTTGCTTCACCGAGGATTGGTGTGACACCTCGGACGAGCGGCTCGACGAGCGCTTCTGGGGTGGGCGGCCTGCGCCGGCTGCCGAGCTGGGTACAAGCTGGGCCAGAGGCATTGAGGCCGGCCCTGACGAAACCCTGGACCGGATGCGTTGGACATTCATGGGGGCCTTGAGTGCGGCACGGCAGTCGGTTCGCATCTGGACGCCCTACTTCGTGCCCGATCAACCGATGATCGCCGCGCTGAGCACGGCCGCCTTGCGCGGCGTACGGATCGAGGTGCTCACGCCTGCCAACGGCGATCACCCGTCCGTGCAATGGGCGGCCCGCGCCCATTACTGGCAGGTGATGGAGCATGGCGTACGGATCTTCGAGCGGCCCGGCCCCTTCGACCACACCAAGCTGATGCTGGTCGATGGCGCCTGGTGCTGCCTGGGGTCGGCCAACTGGGACGCACGCAGCCTGCGGCTCAACTTCGAGTTCAACGTCGAGGTCTACGACGCTGCTCTGTGTGACCGTCTCGAAGCACTTTTCGATACCACACGCGACGCGTCGGCCCTTGTCACACCCACGGCCGTGCGCATGCGTCCGCTTGCCGTAAAGGTGCGCGACGGTGTCGCCCGCCTGTTCACACCGGTTCTATAGAGAAACGACTTTCGGAGAACAACGCTGATGGAAAAGAAAGATCAATGGAACGTCGGCTACTGGATCGTTGCCGGCCTGATGCTGCTGATGCTCCAGAACTACTGGCAAGCGGCGCAGACCGTCGAGCCGGTGCCGTACAGCGAATTCGAGAAGGCGCTGGCCGAGGGCCGTGTTGCCGAAGTCCTGGTATCGGACCGTACCGTCACCGGGCGCCTTAAATCACCGGACGCCCGTGGCAAGACCACCATCGTTGCGACCCGCGTCGAACCTGATCTGGCGGAGCGCCTGTCCAAATACGAGGTTCCTTATGCACGGGTGGTGGAAAGCACCTGGCTGCGCGATCTGCTGTCATGGATTCTGCCGGCAGTGGCATTCTTTGGCGTCTGGTTTTTCCTCTTCCGCCGCTTTGCCGAGAAGCAGGGCATGGGCGGTTTCCTGAGCATTGGCAAGAGCCGCGCCAAAGTGTTCATGGAGAAAAACACGGGCGTGACCTTCGCGGATGTGGCGGGCGTGGACGAGGCCAAGGCTGAACTCGTCGAGATCGTCGATTTCCTGAAGAACCCGCAGGACTATGGCCGCCTCGGTGCGCACATCCCCAAAGGCGTGCTGTTGGTGGGCCCGCCGGGCACGGGCAAGACCTTGCTGGCCAAGGCGGTGGCCGGCGAAGCCGGGGTGCCGTTCTTTTCCATCTCCGGCTCGGAGTTCGTCGAGATGTTCGTCGGCGTGGGGGCCGCGCGCGTGCGCGACTTGTTCGAGCAGGCCCGCACCCAGGCGCCCGCCATTATCTTCATCGACGAACTCGACGCTCTCGGCCGCGCGCGCGGTGCGGGTGGGCCGATCGGCGGCCACGACGAGCGCGAGCAGACGCTCAACCAGTTGCTCACCGAGATGGATGGCTTCGACAGTTCGGTGGGACTCATCATCTTGGCTGCCACCAATCGCCCGGAAATTCTCGACCAGGCGCTGCTGCGCGCCGGCCGTTTCGATCGCCAGGTGCTGGTGGACCGGCCCGACAAGAAAGGGCGTCTCGACATCCTGAAGGTCCATGTCAAGAAGGTCACCCTCGCGCGCGATGTGGACCTGGAGCAGGTCGCGGCGCTGACCACCGGCTTTTCCGGCGCCGACCTGGCCAATCTGGTGAATGAGGCGGCGCTGGCCGCGACACGGCGCCGCGCGCAGGCGGTGGAATTGCAGGACTTCACCGCCGCCATCGAACGCATTGTGGCCGGGCTCGAAAAGAAGAGCCGCGTGCTCAGCACGAAGGAGCGGGAAACCGTGGCCTACCACGAAATGGGCCATGCGCTGGTGGCACTGGCCCTGCCGGGGACCGATCCCGTGCACAAGGTGTCGATCGTTCCGCGTGGCATCGGCGCGCTCGGCTACACGCTGCAACGCCCAACCGAAGACCGTTTCCTGATGACACGGGCCGACCTGGAGCACAAGATCGCCGTGCTGCTGGGCGGGCGCGCCGCCGAGAAACTGGTGTTCGGCGAACTGTCCACGGGCGCGGCAGACGATCTCGCGCGGGCCACCGACATCGCCCGCGACATGATTACGCGCTTCGGCATGGATGAGGGCTTGGGGTACGTCGCTTTTGAGGCACAGAGGCCGCGTTTTCTTGATGCGCCTGAACTGGTACAGGGTGGCTGCCGGGTAGCCGAATCGACTCAGACACGCATCGACCAAGCCATCCGTGACATCGTGATGGGTGTGTTTGATCGTGCATACCGAATTCTCGAAATTAACCGGGAAGTGCTGGAGCGGTGCGCGCGCGAACTGCTCGCACGGGAAACGCTGGATGAATACAGCATCCGGCAACTGACGCAAGGGCTACAGCTCGAATCCCCATGTCACAGTGGACCGGCCAGCCTTTCGTAGACATCCGGACGCCATAATTGATGGCAATGACCGAGGTGTTTATGGGCAACAGCAAGCAGTACACGGATGAGTTCCGGGCCGAAGCGGTGAAGCAGGTGATCGAGC
>Ga0065721_10053204_pt1 | contig 10342 bp, 9 predicted proteins | sample Mesricmetagenome_FD_59108 | JGI IMG/M metagenome (GOLD analysis project Ga0065721, IMG submission 59108) | Mesophilic microbial community from rice straw/compost enrichment Sample: eDNA_1 v2 (version 2) | ecosystem: Engineered > Solid waste > Grass > Composting > Bioreactor | place: USA: Davis... | reverse complement strand
GGAACCACACCCCGACGAGACACGCCCATCTCGCCGAACCCCAACTGACCCGTGCTCTTCACCGACATCGATCTTCCCTCGCCAAAGACAAGGGAATCACGATCCGCAGATTTCGCAACAGTCCCCCTGAGGGGGAGGATCTGACGAGCGGCCTCAAGCATCCATCAGGGCCCGGGCGGCCGCGCGGGCGGCGTCGGTGATCTGGGCGCCGGCGAGCATGCGGGCGATCTCCTCCTCGCGGTCGGCGGGCGAGAGGGTTTCGACCGCGGTGCGGATGCGTTCGGCGTCGCCAGCCTTGGAGATGCGCCAATGCGCCTCGGCGCGGGCGGCGACCTGCGGGCTGTGGGTGACAACCAGCACCTGGGCGTCGGCGGCCAGGCGCTTGAGGCGAAGGCCGACGGCGTCGGCTACGGCCCCGCCGACGCCTTGGTCGACCTCGTCGAAGATCATCAGCGGCTGGGGCCCTGCGGCGCGCCCCGCCAGGGAGGCCTTCAGCGCCAGGGCGAAACGGGCCAGCTCACCGCCCGAGGCGATGGCGGCCAGGTCGCCGAAGGGCGCGCCGGGATTGGTCGCGACCTCGAAGGCGACGCGATCGAGCCCGGCGGGACCGGCGCGATCCTCGGGCAGGGCGTCCAATGCGACGCGGAAGCGGGCCTTCTCCAGCTTGAGAGGCGCAAGTTCGGCCATCACCGAGTGGGCCAGGCGTTCGCCGGCCGTCTGACGGGCGGCGGTGAGCGCCTGGGCGGCGGTCAGGTAGGCGGCGCGCGCAGTGGCGGCCGCGGCCTCGGCGGCCTGGAGGTCGTCTTCCGAGCTTTCCATGGCGCGGAGCTGTTCGGCGAAGCGGACGCGGAGGATCGGCAGCTCCTCGACGCTGACCGACAGCTTGCGGGCCATGCCCCGCAACTCGAACAGGCGCTCTTCGGTCTTCTCCAGCTGGTCGGGCCGGAAGTCGAAGGCGTCGGCGGCGGCGTCGACGGCGGCCTCGGCCTCCTGGGCCTCGCTGAAGACGCGGTCGATGGCCGCGCTGGCGGCGGCGAGCCGGGCGACGGCGGCGGCTTCTTCGCCCGCTCCGGCCGAGATCGCGCGGGTGCGGGCGTGCTCGATGGCGCGCACCGCCTGGGCCAGGCGGCCGGTTAGACCGTCCAGCGCCTGCCGCGCCTCGGAAATGTCGGCCAGAGCCTTCTCCGCCGCGCCGAGGATCGCCCGCTCCCCGGCCAGGGCCGGCTCCTCGCCTTCCCGTGGGTCGAGGCGGTCGAGCTCGGCCAGGCGCAGGCTCAGCTCTTCGGACTCGGCGGCCGACCGCGCCACGGCCTCGCGCAGCTCTTCGGCGCGGGCGCGGGCGTCGCGCCACTGGCTCCAGGCCGAGGAGACGGCGGCGACCTGGGCGCCCAGCCCGCCATAGGCGTCCAGCAGCGGCCGATGGTTGCGGGAATCGAGCAGGCCGACGGTGTCGTGCTGGCCATGCACCTCCAGCAAGAGCTCGCCCAGTTCGCGCAGGACCGCGGCGCTGGTCGCCTGGTCATTGACGAAGGCGCGGCTGCGGCCGTCGGCGCTGAGGGTGCGGCGAAGGACGAGGTCCTCGCTGCGATCGTAGGCGATGCCCTTCTCTTCCAGCACATCCCAGGCGGGATGTTCCGGCGCGAGGGCGAAGACCGCGGAGACGGCGGCCTGGGCCGCGCCCTGCCGCACGAGGCCGGCGTCCGCCCGCGCGCCGACAGCCAGGCCCAGGGCGTCGAGGATGATCGACTTGCCCGCCCCGGTCTCTCCGGTAAGCGCGGTGAGGCCGGGCCCGATGGACAGGTCCAGGGCCTCGATCAACACGACATCGCGGATCCAAAGTCCGATCAGCATGGCTGCAAGATCGCCCGGAATCAGCCGGTTCGGAAGACGCTTAAGTTCGCTTTAGGTTCTATTTGTCGTCGCCGAGGCCGGTGATGCGCGAGAGCAGGCCCCCGCGTTTCTGCGGCTGGCTCTCGGTCGCGGCCGGCTCGGGGGCCGGGGCCGGAGCCTCCTCGGCGGGCGGCGCGGCGGCGGGCTCGGAAGCTTGCGGCGACGGCGGCGCGGCGGTCGGGGCCGTTTCCGGAGCCGGGACCTCCCCTCCCGCAGGGACCTCGGACGGCGGCTTGATGGTCGCGTCCTTGTCCTTCACGAACGGCAGGCGCGACACCAGCGAGCGGCGCTCGCGCTGCTCAGGCTCCACCGAAGGACGAAGGCCGCGGCTGGTGAGCAGCCGATAGGCGTCGCGGTACCAGACGTCGCCCGGATAGTTGTAGCCGAGGACCGCGCCGTTGCGCTTGGCTTCCTCCATCAGGCCGAGGGTCAGATAGGCCTCGACCAGACGATAGAGGGCTTCGGGCGTGTGGGTGGTGGTCTGATAACGCTCGACCACGGTCTTGAAGCGGCCGATCGCCGCCAGGGTGTCGCCCTGGCGCAGATAGTAGCGGCCGATGGTCATTTCCTTGCCGGCGAGCTGGTCGTTGACCATGTCGATCTTCAGCCGGGCGTCGGCGGCGTATTCTGTGCGCGGATAGCGCTGAACAACCTCGGTCAGGTTGGCCAGGGCCTGGCCGGTCGCGGCCTGGTCGCGGCCGACGTCCACGATCTGCTCGAAATAGCAGATGGCCTTGAGATAGTGGGCGTAGGCCGCCGCCGGGTTGCCGGGATAGAGCGAGATGAACCGGTCGGCGTCGCCGATCGCCTCGGCGTAGTCATTGGCCTGATAGTGGGCGTAGGCCGTCATCAGGATCGCCCGGCGCGACCATTCCGAATAGGGGTGCTGACGCTCCACCTCGCCGAAGTACTGCACGGCCTGATTCCACAGGCCGCGGTCGAGGCGGTTGGCGCCCGTGGCGTAGAGCAGCTCGACGGGACGCTCCTCATAGGCGAGCCGGGGCTGCTTCTTCTTGCCGGCGCAACCGGCCAGGGCGAGTACGGCGACGCCGACGACAAGAGCCGTGCGAGTCCGGGAATTGCGCAGCAAGGACACCTTCACCTCAAAAGGACCGACGCGCGCCCCCGCGCCGCGAGTCCTCGCTTCTACAACATGGAATGCAGGGCGCAAATGCGGCGGAGCCGCTGCGGCTAAAACGTCGTCCGATTAGAGCTCGTCCGCCCTACTTGCCGGTCATCTCCACGAGCTGGATCAGATTTCCGCAGGTGTCGTCCAAGATCGCCATCAGCACGGACCCTGCGTCCACGGGTTCCTGGACGAAGCGAACGCCGAGGTCGCGCAGCCTGGCGTGTTCGGCCTTGAGGTCATCGACCTGGAACGAGGTCGCGGGGATGCCGTCCTCGACCAGGGCGTCCTTGAACGGCTTGGCGGCCGGATGCTCGCTAGGCTCGAGCAGCAATTCCGTCCCTGCCGGGTCTTCCGGCGAGACGACCGTAAGCCAGCGATGCTCGCCCATGGGTATGTCGTGCTTCACCACGAAGCCGAGCTTCTGGGTGTAGAAGTCCAAGGCCTTGGACTGGTCGTCGACAAGAACGCTGGTGACGTAGATCCTCATGGCCGCTCTCCTTCATCAAGGTGTTTGCGAAGCCAGATGTCAGCCGCCTTGCGCAGCGGCGTGAGATCCAGGGTGTGGAGCTTGGTCCGGCCCGACCACGACACGTGCAGCAGGCCGGCCTTCTCGAGCATGTCGAGGTGTTGGGTGATCGCCTGGCGAGAGAGCGCCTTGCCCTCCCCCGCCATGGCGAGCGCGCAAATCTGGAAAAGCGATTGGCCTGGCCGTTCGCGCAGGTGGTCGATGATCCTGCGGCGAGTGGGATCGGCGAGCGCCTTGAAGACGCGGTCAAGCTGATCGGCATCCATGCCGCGACTATATGCAACAATATTATTGCATATCAAGCCAGTGTCGCAGCGTCCTTGTTCGACATGGATCTGGGCTTGAAAAACTTCAGTTCAAGAATTGGCGGGCGACGAATTATGCGCAGGTTGTAGCGCCCTCACGGGATGACCTCAGAGGGCCACTGACGAATGACCGCTCCCGCCACGCCAGACACGCCGTCTTTCTATCACGGGACCAAGGCGAACCTGAGAGAAGGCGACCTGATCGGTCCCGGGTTCGCATCGAACTATGGGCAAAGGAAGGCCGCGGCCTATGTCTATTTCACCGCCACCCTGGATGCGGCCACATGGGGCGCGGAACTGGCCGCCGGCGACGGGCGGGGGCGGATCTATGTCGTCGAGCCGACGGGCCCCTTCGAGGACGACCCGAACCTGACCGACAAGCGGTTTCCCGGCAATCCGACCAAGTCCTATCGCACCCGCGATCCGCTGCGGATCGTCGGGGAAGTGACGGATTGGCAGGGACACTCGGCCGAGGCGCTGACGGCCATGAAGGACCACCTGGCGCATCTGGCGCGACTGGGCGTCGAGGCTATCGAGGATTGAGGCCTCGGGGCGGCGCGCAGGCTGCGCGCCGCAGCTCAGACCGCTTCGGCCAGCTCAGGCGCCAGGGTGCGGTAGCGCCAGGCCTTCGGATTGGCCAGCAGCGCACGGACCAGCTGGTTGTTGATTCCATGGCCCGCCAGCACGCCTTCGAAGCGGCCGAGGATCGGCGCGCCGAGCACGTAGAGGTCGCCGATGGCGTCCAGCGCCTTGTGGCGCACGAACTCGTCCGGGCGGCGCAGGCCTTCCGGATTGAGGATGCGGTCACCCTCGATGACCACGGCGTTTTCCATCGAACCGCCACGGGCGAGGCCCATGGCGCGCAAGGCCTCGACCTCGTGCAGGAAGCCGAAGGTGCGGCAGTCGGCGAGCTCGCTACGGAACGCCTGCTCGTCCATGACGAGATCGACGAACTGGCGGCCGATCGCAGCCGAAGGGAAACGGATCTCGAAGGCGACCTCGAAGCCGTCGGCCGGCTTCAGGGTGGCGCTCTTGTCACCCTCCACGAAGGCGATCGGCTCGAGGATCTCGATATAGCGGCGCAGCACGTCCTGACGGCGGCGGCCAGCGCGGTCGAGGATCTGCACGAAGGGGGCGGACGAGCCGTCCATGATCGGCATTTCGGGGCCGTCGAGCTCCACGACGGCGTTGTCGATCCCCAGCATGACCAGGGCCGCCATCAGGTGCTCGATGGTCGAAACGCTCACGCCGGCGGCGTTCTCGATGACGGTGCCGAGCTGCGTCTTGGTCACCGCCTCGCCCGAAACCTGGACGCGGTTGTCGCGGTCGGTCACGTCGGTGCGGACGAAGACCACGCCGGAGTTGGCGGGCGCCGGACGGACGGCCACACGCGTGTACGCGCCCGTGTGGACCCCGACGCCAGCGAAGATGGCGGGGCCTTGCAGGGTGTGCTGGTACTCTTGTGCGCGCAAAGCAACCTCGTTGGTTTCGGCCATAAAGACCGCATACCGTCCCAACGGCTCAGGTACGCCTTATGCTGCGCCGCGACAAAACACTTCCTGTTTCGCAATGTTTCGACTTGGGACTCGGCAGAAGCCGTTAAGAATCAAGGCGAAAGAGCGGCGACTTGTGGCCTGCGAGCAGGCTCTGTAGCCTTCCTCCAAAGAGGCGAGGCACGGGAGGCGACGATGGCGGCGTTCGAACAATATCCCACCTTCGCGTGCGACCCTGGCCGCGCGAGCCATTCGCCTTAGGCCTAGGTCGCCTTCACGCCTCTTGCGGGGCTCCAGGGGCCACAGCGCCCCCGATCAAAGACCTTGAATGACAGCTTCAACATCTGCCGGGTTGGGCCCGGCCGAAGCGGCGCGCCTTGCCGCCGTCCAACTCACGACCCGTTTCACCCTCGATGGAAAGGGAACGATCGTCAGCGAGAGCCCGCCTGACCTTTCGCCTGGCCCGCTGCTTTATGTGGCCGAGGTCGAGCCGAGGGTGGCGGCCGTCGGCGCCCCGCTTCCTGAGACGCTTGCAAACGACGTGACCAGGCTTGTGAACAACGCGGCCGGTCCCGACGCAGCGCTGAACGCATTGTCGACCCTCGGTCCCATGGCCCTGAGCGAGGGCCTGAGCTTCCTCCTGCCGACACATGTGGTCTCACCAATCTCGGCGAGCCCAGTGGCGTGGGGCACGCCCGACGGGGAAGCCCTTGAAACGCGCTTCGCGGCCGAGGGAATGCCGCATGAACTCGTAGCCCTCGGATTTCGGGAAGTCGCGGATCTCTGGCCGCCGTGGTGCGCGGCCATGGTCGACGGCGAGGTGGCCTCGCTGGCCTTCGCAGCGCGGTTGACGCAAGCAGGCGCCGAACTCGGACTGGTCACCCTTCCAGCCCATCGCGGACAGGGACTTGCGGCGGCCGCGACCGCGGGGTGGAGCGCCCTGCCCGCGCTGGCCGGGCGGACGCTGTTCTACAGCACGGAGCGGTCGAACCTCGCCTCGCAGGCTGTCGCCGCCAAGCTCGGCCTGCCCTTCATATGCCCGACCTGGGAGATCGCGCGGGCCTGAAAAAGAAGAACGGCCGGGGTCGCCCCCGGCCGTTCGCATTCGCGTTCTACGCCGTCCTCAGTTCGCCAGGCGGCGCAGGAAGGACGGGATTTCCAGGTCTTCCTGATTGTCAGTCTGCGGCTCTTCGTGGGGCTGCTCGACCGGCTGGGCGCTGGTGCGGCTGATGGCGGCCTGACGAGGCTGCGGCGCTGGCTCCTGATAGCGCGGCCGGCTGCCGAAGAGGCTCAGGAAGCCGCCGCGCGGGCGGCGGTCTTCGAAGGCCGGCTGAGCGAACAGCGGCTCTTCCTCGACCTCCTCCACGGAGGGATCGACGATCTTGGTGATCGGGCGGCTGATCTGCGGTTCCGGCGCGGCGGCGACCGTCGAGGCCGGGGCGGCCGGGGGCGCCGCGTAGAGATCGCCCTGCTCTTCCTCGAAGATAGCCTTCACCGGTTCCGGCTGAGGCGCCGGCGTGGGTTCCGGGCGCGGAGCGGCCGCAACCACAGGGGCCGGCGCCGGCGCGGGGGCAGGCGGCGGAACATAGGCGGCGGGTTCCGGATAACGCGGCGCGGGGCGCTCAGCGAAGGTCGGGGCCGGACGGGTGACCGGCTGGGTCACCGGCGCCGGGCGCGAGGTTTCGGCGCGCAGCGGCGGCGCGGTGAGCGGCTTGCGCTCCACCTTGGGCTCGATCGCGGCGATCGATGCGCCGTCCATGCCGGTGGCGACCACCGACACGCGGATCATGCCTTCGAGCGTCGGGTCGAAGGCGGCGCCGAAGATGATGTTGGCGTCGGCGTCGACCTGTTCGGAGATGGCGTTGGCGGCTTCGTCGACTTCCAGCAGGGTCATGTCCAGGCCGCCGGTCACGTTGACCAGCACCGCCTTGGCGCCCTTGAGCGAGACTTCGTCCAGCAGCGGGTTGGCGATGGCGTTCTGGGCGGCCATCAGGGCGCGGTCCTCGCCGCTCGCCTCGCCGGTGCCCATCATGGCCTTGCCCATCTCGGTCATGACCGTGCGGACGTCGGCGAAGTCGAGGTTGATCAGGCCCGGCAACACCATCAGGTCGGTGATCGAGCGGACGCCGGAATGCAGGACCTGGTCGGCCATGCCGAAGGCTTCCGCGAACGTGGTGCGCTCGTTGGCGACCCGGAAGAGGTTCTGGTTCGGGATGACGATCAGGGTGTCGACATACCGCTGCAGCTCGCCGATGCCCGCCTCCGCCAGGCGCATCCGATGACGGCCTTCGAAGTGGAACGGCTTGGTGACCACGCCGACGGTGAGGATGCCGCGCTCGCGGGCGCACTTGGCGATGATGGGGGCGGCGCCAGTGCCGGTGCCACCGCCCATGCCGGCGGTGATGAAGATCATGTGCGCGCCGTCGAGGTGCTCGCCGATCTCGGGGATCGATTCCTCGGCCGCGCTCATGCCGACCTCAGGATGGGCGCCGGCGCCGAGGCCTTGCGTCACCTGCACGCCGAGTTGGATCCGGCGATCGGTCTTGGCGAAGGCGAGCTGCTGCGCGTCGGTGTTAGCGACGACGAACTCAACCCCCTCGAGGTGCGCCTCGATCATGTTGTTGACCGCGTTGCCGCCAGCGCCTCCAACGCCGAAGACGACAATGCGCGGCTTCAATTCGGTCGCGCGCGGCGCGGAAAGTGCGATAGCCATTGGGACCCCATGTCCTCCGTACCGTGGTCAAGGGAACCCTCAGCGACCCGCCCGCCAGGTTCCCGCGACGGCTGGCGTTAAGGAAGCGCCCACCATCGTTAATTGGCGGTTAACTGCATAAGGCGAGTCGGACGCGCTGGAAGGCGCATCCACAACAAAATTTCTTACGGTATAAGGCCTAAGCGTGACCGGCGAAGTGTTACCAAGGCCGCTCCGCCGGCTTGTTAACCAAGGCGGCCAAGTCGTTCAACGAACAGAGGTTTGCCGCATTGGCACATTTTCGGGTCCGCTGATTCGCCTAAGGGGCGAGAACTGATTCGCAGCGCCGGGAAGTCCCCTGCCCGCGGCTATTCACAGGTTCTCGCGGAGCCAGGCGGCGGCCCGGGCCACGGGATTGGCCCCGGCGTCGAGCGGTTCGCGGCGCAGCTTGGCCGAGGCGAGCGCCTTGGCCGACACCGCTTCACGCGGCCCAAAGGCGGCCCGCTGCAAGACTCCTGCCGCGGCGCAGAAGGCCGGGCCGGAGGCCGCGTCGGCGAGATGCGGCACGCGGCGAGGACGGCCCAGACGCACCGGCCGGTCGAACACCCGCACCGCAACCTCGCGCACGCCGGCGAGCTGGCTTGCGCCGCCGGTCAGCACCAGGCCCGCGCCAGGCTCCACGGCGCAGCCGGAGGCCTTGAGACGGTCGCGCAGCAGCTCAAGGGTCTCTTCCACCCGCGGGGCGATGATGCCCTTCAGGAGAGAGCGCGGCGCGATCACGGGGCCGGCGCCCGGATCATCGCCGCGAGGCGGCGCCTCGATCATCTCGCGATCCTCATTGGCCGACGCGATGGCCGAGCCGTGCAGAGTCTTGATGCGCTCGGCGCCGGCGACGGAGGTGGAGAGGCCCCGCGCGATGTCGGCGGTCACATGGCCGCCGCCGACCGGCAGGGTTTCCACATGGAGCAGACTGCCGCCGGCGAAGACAGCCGCCGAGGTGGAGCCGCCGCCCATGTCGATGCAGACCGCGCCCAGGTCCATCTCGTCCTCCTCCAGGGCCGCGAGAGCCGAGGCGAAGGGCGCGGCGACCACGCCCTCGAACTGGAGATGGGCCCGCTCCACGCAGGCGCCCAGGGTCTGGTAGGCGGTCTCGCTCACCGTGACGACCAGCAGCTCGACGCCGAGCGTGCGGCCGAACATGGCGCGCGGATCACGGATGGAGGCCTGGTTGTCCACCGACCAAGCGACCGGAAGGATGTGAGCGGCGCGCCGACCGGGAATCTTGATCTGGCCGAGGGCGTGCTGGATCGCGCGCACCAGATCGCCGTCGGTGATCGGCCGCGCCCCCAAGGAGACGCGTCCTGCGATGCGGTGGCTGGCGAGCTGGCCGCCGGCGGTCGCCACGGTGACGCCTTGAACCTGCACGCCCGCGACGTTCTCGGCCCGCTCCACGGCCTGGGCGATGGCGTCGGAGGCCTCATCGAGATTGACGATCGCCCCGCCCTTCACGCCGCGGGATTGGACGTAGCCGACGCCGGCGGCGGTCAGGGTTCGATCGCCACGGCGCACGCCGTCCGGCTTCATGATGAAGCAGGTGACCTTGGACGCGCCGAGGTCCACGGCCGCCACGACAGGCTGACGGCTCAGCGCGGCCTTGAGGCCTTCGCGGCTTTCCTTGCGCTCCTCGATGCGGGTCGCCAACTCCAAGTCCCCTCTTTCTTGTCCTAAGCCCCGTTGGCCACGAGCTGGCCAGGCAGGACGCCGTCGCGCGGTCGCACCGCCACCACCGCCGGATCGCGCAGATCGATCCGCTCAAAACCCAGTTCCAGGATGCGCGAGCGCTGATCGAGCTGCTCCAGCTGGATCAGGGCGGCGCCCTCGTCCACGGCGGGCAGCTGCACCAGCGAACCATCCTTCATCCGAAGATCCCAACGGCGGCCATCCACCCGCACCAGGGCCTCGGTGCGCTCGGCCAGACGCGGCCGGGCGGCGATCTCCGGCAGGATAGCCGTAGCCGCATCGTTGGCGCCTGCGCCGACGATAAGCGGCAGGGTCGGGAAACGGCCAGGATCGGCCTCGGGGATGACGCGGCCGCTCTCGTCGATGACGTAGCTGCGGCCACCATGTTGCCACACCGCCAGCCGCTTGCGCTCGACGACGCCGAGCACGAGGGTGTCGGGCAGGAGGCGAACGATGCGGGCCTCCTTCACCCAGCCGACCTGTTCGACCCGCTGGCGCACGGCCTCGAGGTCGAGGCCGATCAGGGGCTGGTCCTGGTAGATCTGGGCCGCGCGCAGGATGTCGGGC
>Ga0065721_10003129_pt1 | contig 10342 bp, 10 predicted proteins | sample Mesricmetagenome_FD_59108 | JGI IMG/M metagenome (GOLD analysis project Ga0065721, IMG submission 59108) | Mesophilic microbial community from rice straw/compost enrichment Sample: eDNA_1 v2 (version 2) | ecosystem: Engineered > Solid waste > Grass > Composting > Bioreactor | place: USA: Davis... | reverse complement strand
CCTGCTGCGGCGGCGCGGCTGGCGGCGCTTTTCGGCTGGGAGGTGAGCTGGCGCGGATTCTCGATCGACCGTGGCTACACGGTCCATGTCGGCGACGGCGTCACCTGCCTCGTCCTCTCGGGACCTTCGCCGGCGGGACCGGGCGGATTCCCCGGGCGGAGCCGGATCGGCATCGTCGTCGAGGACGTCGAGGCGGTCGCCGAGAAGGCGCGGCGGCTCGGTTACCAGCCGCGCGTTTTCGGGGACGGACCCGACCGCCGCGCAGTCTTCGCCGACGCGGACGGCATCGAGTTCGAGGTTACGTCACGGAGCCGGTCGGCGGGCCGAATCGGCGCTGGCATTCGCCGGCGATCATCGCGGCGGAGAGGGCGAGGTTCAGCGACCGCGCGCCGACGCGCATCGGGATGGTGATCCGCGCATCCGCCAGGTCATGCACCGCGTCGGGCACGCCGGCGCTCTCGCGGCCGAAGAGCAGGACGTCGTCGGCGCGGAAATCGAAGCCGGTATAGGGCTCGCTCGCCTTCGTCGTCGCGAGAACGAGCCGTCGTTTCTCCTCACTGCGCCACGCCTCGAAAGCGTCGAACGAAGCGTGCAGGGTGAGCGCGGCGAGTTCGAGATAGTCCATGCCGGCGCGCTTCAGCGCCCGGTCGGACAGGTCGAAGCCCGCCGGTCCGATGACATGGACGGCCATGCCGAGGCAGGCGCCGAGCCTCAGGATCGCCCCGGTATTGCCGGGAATGTCGGGTTGATAGAGCGCGAGGACGGGAAGCGACATGTCGCCTGAATGCCACAGCCGCCGCCGCTTGAACAGGAGCGGGGAGGCCCGAGCCTAGGCGGGCCGGCGGCGAACGTGTAAGGAGTAGGCCAGCGGAGCCCTTTGACCTGCCGATTTGTCATCGTCGCTCGCCGTCAGGCGGGTTCGAGATATTGCCACGGCCCGCCCAGCCACGTCGCGACCCGAACCTTCCGGCCCCGATCGGACCGGGCAGGCCTTGCGTCCGTTCCGGCTGGCGGATGCCGTCATGGAGTTAAGTGATGTTTTCCTGGTTCGAACGCCGCCTCAACCCCTATCCCGATGCGGAGCCGACGCTGCCGCCAAAGGGGCTCGTCGCCTTCTGCTGGCACTATTCCAAGGACGCCGCGCCGTGGCTCCTCGCCATGGCGGTGCTCTCGGCCGTCATCTCGGTCGGCGAGGTCGCGCTGTTCGGCTTCCTCGGCTCGATCGTCGACTGGCTCTCCAGCGCCTCGCCGGAGGGCTTCATCGCGCGCGAGGGCAGCCGGCTGGCGATGATGGCCGTCGTCGTCCTCGTCGTCCTGCCGCTCGCGGTGTTCCTGCACTCGCTCGTGATCCACCAGACGCTCCTCGGCAACTATCCGATGATCGCGCGCTGGCAGATGCACCGGCAGCTCCTGCGCCAGAGCCTGTCCTTCTTCGCCAACGAGTTCGCCGGCCGCGTCGCCACCAAGGTGATGCAGACCTCGCTTGCCATCCGCGAGGCGGTTATGAAGCTGCTCGACATGTTCGTCTATGTCTGCGTCTATTTCGTCGCCATGATCTCGATGGTGGCGAGCGCGGACTATCGCCTGGCGCTGCCGCTCGTCGCCTGGCTCGTCATCTATGTCGGGCTGATCGCCTATTTCGTGCCACGGCTGAAGGTGGTCTCGGCCGAGCAGGCCGACGCGCGCTCGGCCATGACCGGTCGCGTGGTCGATTCCTATACCAACATCTCGACGGTCAAGCTGTTCTCGCATGCCCGGCGCGAGGAGGACTATGCGCGGGAAAGCATGGACATGTTCCTCGACACCGTGCACCGGCAGATGCGCCTCGTCACCCTGTTCCAGACGACCATCTACGCGAACAACTCGCTCGTCGTCTTCGCGGTCTCGGCGCTGTCTATCGGCTTCTGGATGAACGGCGTCGTGTCGATCGGCTCGATCGCCGTGGCGATCGGGCTGGCGCTCCGCCTCAACGGCATGTCGCAGTGGATCATGTGGGAAGTCTCGGGCCTGTTCGAGAATATCGGCGTCGTCCAGGACGGCATGGAGATGCTGGCGCGGCCGCACGAGGTCGTCGACAAGCCCTCGGCCGGCAAGCTCCAGGCACATCGCGGCGAGATCGAGTTCGAGAATGTGCGGTTCCACTACGGCAAGTCGCGCGGCGTGATCGAGAACCTGTCGCTGTCGATCCGGCCGGGCGAGAAGATCGGCCTCGTCGGCCGCTCCGGCGCCGGCAAGACCACGCTCGTCAACCTGATGCTGCGCTTCTACAATCTCGAGAAGGGCCGCATCCTGATCGACGGGCAGGACATTGCCGGACTGACGCAGGATTCGTTGCGCGCGCAGATCGGCGTCGTCACGCAGGACACCTCGCTCCTCCACCGTTCCGTGCGCGACAACATCGCCTACGGACGCCCCGACGCAACNGAAGCCGAGATCGTNGAGGCGGCACGCAAGGCGAATGCGCTCGANTTCATCGCCACGCTCGAGGACCTGGCCGGCCGCAAGGGCTTCGACGCCCATGTCGGCGAGCGCGGCGTCAAGCTCTCCGGCGGCCAGCGCCAGCGCATCGCCATTGCCCGCGTGTTCCTGAAGGACGCGCCGGTCCTCGTCCTCGACGAGGCGACCTCGGCGCTCGATTCGGAGGTCGAGGCAGCGATCCAGGAGAATCTGTTCGCGCTGATGGAGAACAAGACGGTGATCGCGATCGCCCACCGGCTGTCGACCATCGCGCAGATGGACCGGCTGATCGTGCTCGACCGCGGCGCCATCGTCGAGACCGGCACCCATGCCGAGCTCGTGGCGGCGGGCGGGCTCTATGCCGACCTCTGGTCGCGCCAGTCCGGCGGCTTCATCGACGCTGGCGACGCCGAGGCCACGGAGGCGGCGGAGTAATCCGCCGCTTCCCGCAGCCGCTGCTCAAAGCCGAGCTTCGCCGAGCGGTCGCTTCACCGAAGCTGCTCGGTCCATTCCAACATTTGGCTTGCCCGGCGGCCGCGCGCGCCCTAGGCCGGAACGACGGAAACGGAGAGGGGCCTCGTGCGCAATTCCCTGGACTGGATACTCGGCGCCGGCGCGGGCGTGCTGCTCGGCGTCATGATCTCCATCAATGCCGGCCTCGCCGCCCATTCGACGCCGTTCATCGGCTCGTGGGTCGTCCACGGCGTCGGCGCGCTTGCCGCGCTCGTCCTGATATTCGGCCGGCGCCGCTTCGTCGGCCGGCCGGCGCCGTCGCAGGCGCCCGCAGCCAAGCCGCCGCTCTGGTCCTATTTCGGCGGTGCGCCGGGGGCGCTCGCCGTCGCGCTCGGCTCGATCGCCGTCAATTCCGAACTCGCGCTGGCCGGCGCGCTGTCGCTGATGCTCGTCGGCCAGATTGTCTTCTCCCTCGTCTGCGACCAGTGGGGGCTGTTCGGCACGCCGCGCCGCAAGATCGTCCTCTACGATCTCCTCGCCGCCGTTCTCGTCGCGCTCGGCTCGGTCGCGATCATCGCCTCGGGAGGCGCGGCATGACGTTCTACATCCTCATGGCGCTGGCCTCGGGCTGCTTCGTCGGCATGAGCCGCGCCGTCAACGCCAGGCTCGCCGTCGACCGCGGGTCCTTCGACGCCTCGTGGTGGAACCACTTCACCGGCTTCCTGCTCCTGACCGTCGTCGTCTTCGCCTTCGAGTTCGACCAGTTGTCGCGGCTCGGCGCGACGCCGGCCTGGGCCTTTTCCGGTGGCACGCTCGGCGCCGTCTTCGTCGCGGTCTCGTCCTACGTCTTCCCGCGGCTCGGCGCGGCGCGCTCGGCGCTCCTCATCATCGGCGGGCAGATGATCGTCGGGCTCGCCATCGACTGGTTCGGCGGCACGCCTTTTCGTCTCGGCCAGCCGGCGGGCGTCGCCCTGATCATTGCCGGCATCTACCTGACGAAGATCTCGCAAAAGGACAGGTGAGGGGCGCCAAATATAATTGCCGCCCGGGCGTCCCCGGCTTTGTCGGGCCGCAATCATCGCCTATATCCCTTCGATGCCCTTCAAGCCGCTCCTCCACCTGTTCGAAACCTGGATCGATCCGTTCGCGCGCGAGGGCGACCTGCAGCCACCGGCCTCGACGTGGGGCTTCATCTGGTTCTATGTCAGNCAGGCCAAGGGCGCGTTCGCGGCGATGGCGCTCTTCGGCGGCGCGGTGGCGATCCTCGANGCGGCCCTGTTCTGGTTCGTCGGCCGGCTGGTCGATCTCCTCGACACGGTGCCGAAGGANGGNGGCTGGGACGGGCTGATCTCAGCCCACGGGCCCGANCTCCTCGCCATGGCGGTGACGATCCTCGTCGTGCGCTTCCTCGTCGTCGCCCTCGGCGCACTNGTCGAGGAGCAGGCNATCGTCCTCAACTTCTTCAACCTCGTGCGCTGGCAGGCCTATGCCCATGTCGCGCGCCAGTCGCTCTCCTTCTTCCAGAACGATTTCGCCGGCCGCATCGTCACCAAGGTCTGGTCGGCCGGGCAGGCGACGGGAGACCTTCTGACGTCGCTGCTGCAGGTCGCCTGGTTCATGATCATCTACACGGTCTCGACCATGATGCTCGTCGGCCAGCTCGACTGGCGGCTGGCGGCGATCATCGGCGGCTGGGTGGCGGTCTTCGCGCTGCTCGCGCGCCATTTCGTGCCGCGCATCCGCCACCACGCCAGGGAGACGGCGGAAGCCGCCTCGATGCTCAACGGCCGGCTGGTCGATTCCTTCGGCAACATCCAGACGCTGAAGCTCTTCGGCCGCGAGGACCAGAACGACCTCTATATCCGCGCCGGTTTCGACCGCTTCCAGGCGACGCTGAAGCCGTTCGCGCGGCTCCTGACCGGCGTGCGCGCCTCGCTCGCCGTCCTGTCCGGCGTGATGATCACCATGATCGCCGCGCTCTCGGTCGATCTCTGGCTCGCCGGCCAGATCACCGCCGGCGCCGTCGCCTTCACGCTCGGGCTGGTCCTGCGCCTCAACATGCTCTTGGGCCGGATGATGACGCAGTTGAACGGCATCATGCGCAACATCGGCACGATCCAGAACTCGGCCGATCTCGTTGCCAAGCCAATCGGCCTCATCGACCGGCCCGGCGCGGGCGAACTCGTCGTCCGCAAGGCGGCGATCGACTTCGAGGACGTCCATTTCCGCTACGGGCCGGGGCGGCGTGTCATCGACGGCTTTTCGCTGCACATCGCGCCGGGAGAGAAGGTCGGCATCGTCGGCCGCTCCGGCGCCGGCAAGTCGACGCTCGTCAACCTGCTCCTGCGCTTCTACGACCTCGAGGGCGGCCGGATCCTGATCGATGGGCAGGACATCGCCGCCGTCACGCAGGCCTCGCTCCGGCGCCAGATCGGCATGGTCACGCAGGACACCGCGCTCCTCCACCGCTCGATCCGCGACAACATCGCCTTCGGCCGCCCGGAGGCGGGCGACGCCGAGATCATGGCCGCGGCCGAGCGCGCCGAGGCCGCCGGCTTCATCGCCCAGCTCGCCGACCAGCGCGGGCGCACCGGGCTCGACGCCCATGTCGGCGAACGCGGCGTCAAGCTCTCCGGCGGCCAGCGCCAGCGCATCGCCATCGCCCGCGTCATGCTCAAGGACGCGCCGATCCTCGTCCTCGACGAGGCGACCTCGGCGCTCGATTCGGAGGTGGAGGCGGCGATCCAGGACAATCTGGAGCGCCTGATGCAGGGCAAGACGGTGATCGCCATCGCCCACCGGCTCTCCACCATCGCCCGGATGGACCGCCTCATCGTCATGGACGAGGGGCGCATCATCGAGACCGGCAGCCACGGCGACCTCGTCGCGTCCGGCGGGCTTTACGCCGAATTGTGGGCGCGCCAATCCGGCGGCTTCCTCGGCGCCGAAGAGGCCGCGGAATAACCACCGGGAAATTTCCCGCGACATTGTGCCCATATGGTCTTAGCGGTCTGGACTTCTCCGCATAACCCGCTTAGAAACCGCGCGATTGACAGGATTCCGCCACAATGCGGCGGCGCGAGCGCGCGCCCTCGGAGGGGCCGGCGGAATGCTGGGGTCGGACGCAGCTACAAGAGGATGTTGAGCCGTGAGCGAACACACAGCAGCCACCGATGGGACGGGTGAGCCGACCCGCCGGGATTTTCTCTACATAGCCACGGGTATGACTGGTGTCGTCGGCGCCGCCGCTGTCGCCTGGCCGTTCATCGACCAGATGCGCCCCGACGCCTCCACCCTCGCGCTCGCCTCCATCGAAGTGAACGTCGAGGCGCTCGAGCCCGGCATGTCGCTGACGGTCAAGTGGCGCGGCAAGCCGGTCTTCATCCGCAACCGCACCGACAAGGAAGTGGAAGAAGCGCGGGCCGTCGCGCTCTCCGAGCTCAAGGACCCGGTCGCCCGCAACGCCAACATCGCGGCCGACGCGCCGGCCAACGACATCGATCGTTCGGCGGGCGAGGGCAAGGAAAACTGGATCGTCATGATCGGCTCGTGCACCCATCTCGGCTGCGTGCCGCTCGGCCAGGCCGGCGATTTCGGCGGCTGGTTCTGCCCCTGCCACGGCTCGCACTACGACACGGCCGGACGCATCCGCAAAGGCCCGGCGCCGGAGAACCTCGCGGTTCCGCCGTTCGCCTTCACGTCTGACAGCGTCATCAAGATCGGCTAAGGGGGCTCCTGACCATGAGTGGTGATCATTCCACCTACCAACCCACCACCGGCTTCGGGAAATGGCTGGATTCGCGTCTGCCGATCGTCCGGCTGACGCATGACAGCTTCGTCTCCTATCCCGTTCCGCGTAACCTGAACTATCTCTACGCCTTCGGCGGCATTCTCGCGCTGATGCTGGCGGTGCAGATCCTCACCGGCATCGTGCTCGCCATGCACTATGCCGCCTCGACCGGCATCGCCTTCGATTCGGTCGAGAAGATCATGCGCGACGTCAATTCCGGCTGGCTCCTGCGCTACATGCACGCCAACGGCGCGTCGTTCTTCTTCATCGCGGTCTATGTCCACATCGCCCGCGGCCTCTACTACGGCTCCTACAAGGCGCCGCGCGAGATCCTCTGGATCCTCGGCGTGGTCATCTTCCTCCTGATGATGGCGACCGCCTTCATGGGCTACGTGCTGCCGTGGGGCCAGATGTCGTTCTGGGGCGCGACCGTGATCACGGGCTTCTTCACCGCCTTCCCGGGCATCGGCGAGCCGATCCAGCAGCTTCTCCTCGGCGGGTTCGCGGTCGACAATCCGACGCTCAACCGCTTCTTCTCGCTGCACTATCTCCTGCCCTTCATGATCGCGGGCGTGGTGATCCTGCACATCTGGGCGCTGCACGTGACCGGCCAGACCAATCCGACCGGCATCGAGGTGAAGTCGAAGACCGACACGCTCGCCTTCACGCCCTATGCGACGATCAAGGACGCGCTCGCCATGGCCGTCTTCCTGATCGTGTTCGCCTGGTTCGTGTTCTACATGCCGAACTTCCTCGGCCATGCGGACAACTACATCGAGGCGGACCCGTTGAAGACGCCTGCGCACATCGTGCCGGAATGGTACTTCCTGCCGTTCTACGCGATCCTGCGCGCCATCACCTTCAACATCGGCCCGATCGACTCCAAGCTCGGCGGCGTGCTCGCCATGTTCGGCTCGATCGCCGTCCTGTTCTTCCTGCCATGGCTCGACACGTCGAAGGTCCGCTCGGCGGTGTACCGTCCCTGGTACAAGCTGTTCTTCTGGCTCTTCGTCGCCAACGCCATCTTCCTCGGCTGGCTCGGCGCCAAGCCGGCGGAAGGCTCCTACGTGTTCATGGCCCAGATCGGCACGCTCTACTACTTCGCATTCTTCCTCGTCATCATGCCGATCCTCGGCCTGGTCGAGACGCCCAAGCGGCTTCCGAACTCGATCACCGAGGCGGTGCTCGCGAAGAAGGGGGGCGCGGGCAAGCCGGCCGATGCACCGGCCTCTCCGGAAACCCGCGGTTGATCAGGCAGGAAAAGGAAATCGAGTCATGAACAAGCTTCTTGCAAGCATCGCTTCGCTCGGCGCTGCCCTGATCATCGGCCTCTCCCCGGCGCTCGCCGCCGAGGAGGAGGGCGGCACGCCGCACTATCCGATCCACCATCCGAAGGAGCAGAGCTGGTCCTTCGCCGGCCCCTTCGGCAAGTACGACAAGGGTCAGCTCCAGCGCGGCCTCAAGGTCTATGCCGAGGTCTGCTCCGCCTGCCACTCGATGCGCCTGGTTCCGTTCCGCGCGCTCGAGGCTCTCGGCTATTCGGAAGACCAGGTGAAGACCTTCGCGGCCAACTACGAGGTCGAGGACGGTCCGAACGCCGACGGCGAGATGTTCTCGCGTACGGCGGTTCCGTCGGACCATTTCCCCTCGCCCTATCCGAACCACGAGGCTGCGGCCGCGGCGAACAACGGCGCCGCTCCGCCGGACTTCTCGCTGATCGCCAAGGCGCGCTATGTCGAACGCGGCTTCCCGCAGTTCATCTTCGACATCTTCACGACCTACAACGAGGCCGGCCCGAACTATATCTACTCGCTGCTGACGGGCTATCAGGAGCCGCCTGCGGGCGTGGAGGTGCCGGAGGGCACGTACTACAACCCGTACTTCATCGCCGGCCCGTCGCTCGCCATGGCCCCGCCGCTCTCCGACGGGCAGGTCACCTACGACGACGGCGCGCCCGAGACGGTCGACCAGTATGCCCACGACGTTGCCGCCTTCCTGATGTGGGCCGCCGAGCCGCACATGGAAGACCGCAAGCGCCTCGGCTTCATGGTCGTCATCTTCCTGGTGATCTTCTCGGGTCTCCTCTACGTCACCAAGAAGTCGATCTTCGCGAACGTCGAGCACTGAGACAGACTGCAAAAGAGATGAGAGAACGCCGCCCGTGGGCGGCGTTTTCGTGTCCGCGGCCGGTCGCGCTTGCGCCGGGCGCGGGGATGAAGAAAAGTGGCGGAACCCGCAGCGGGAGGGCACGATGACGAAGAAGAGCCTCGAGGAGGAACTGGTCGCCGCGATCAGGACCATTCCCGACTATCCGAAGCCCGGCATCCTCTTTCGCGACATCACCACGCTGCTCGGCGCGCCGCGGGCCTTCCGCCGCGCCGTCGACGAACTCGTCCATCCCTATGCCGGCGAGCGGATCGCCAAGGTCGCCGGCATCGAGGCGCGCGGCTTCATCNTCGGCGGCGCCATCGCCCACCAGCTCTCCGCCGGCTTCGTGCCGATCCGCAAGAAGGGCAAGCTGCCGCACGAGACGGTGCGCATCGCCTACAGCCTCGAATACGGCGTCGACGAGATGGAGATGCACAAGGACGCGATCCAGCCCGGCGAGAGCGTCATCCTCGTCGACGACCTGATCGCCACGGGCGGCACGGCGGAGGCCGCCTGCAGGCTGTTGCAGCGGATGGGGGCGAACATCGTCGCCGCCTGCTTCGTCATCGACCTGCCGGATCTCGGCGGCCGCGCCAAGGTCGAGGCGCTCGGCGTACCCGTGCGGACGCTGATCGCCTACGAGGGCCACTGAGGCCTCTCATCCCCGCGGTTCCGTCAGCCGGTCTGGATCATCACCGCGCTGTCGAAGGTCATCACCGGCTCGTCCTTCTCGTTCCACGCCTCGGCCTTGCCTTCGAGCACCGACCAGCCCGGCATGCTCGCCGTGGCGCGCAGATGCGTGTTGGTGTGGGCAAAGGTGATCGTCGCACCGGCGAAAACCGGCCTGTGCCAGCGCAGATTGCGGAATCCGGGGGAGGGGCCGAAGCGGAGCGGCGGCAGGCCCTCCTTCGCCCGTTCCGCCGCGCGGGCGGCGAGGAAGCGGACGTTGCATCCCATCCAGGTCGAGGCCGTGTGCCAGCCCGAGGCGCAGAGGCCGCCGAAGACCGTGTTCTTCGCCGCCTCGGCGTCGAGGTGGAACACCTGCGGATCGTATTTGCGCGCGAATGCGATGATCTCCTCGGCGGTGAAGAGATGCTGGCCGAGAATGACGCGGATGCCGGGCTTGAGATCGGGATCGTCGCTCATGCCGCCTCTCCCCGCAGCCGCACCATCAGCGGGTTTTCCGATTCGATGACGAGCTCGCCGCGCTGGTTGAAGAGCTGGTGGCGCATCTTGACGATGCCGATCTTCGGCCGCGAGGCCGAGCGGCGGCACTCGCCGACCGTGGTCGTGCCCGACAGCGTGTCGCCGGCAAGGAGGGGCCGCTTCCACTTCACGTAATCGACGCCGGGCGCGCCTTCCGCCGCCATCTTCAGAAGGTGGGATTCGCACATCAGCCGCATCATCACCGAGCAGGTATGCCAGCCCGAGGCGGAAAGCCCGCCGAGGATCGAGGCCTTGCCGGCCGCCTCGTCCAGATGCATCGGCTGCGGG
>Ga0065721_10053202_pt1 | contig 10343 bp, 19 predicted proteins | sample Mesricmetagenome_FD_59108 | JGI IMG/M metagenome (GOLD analysis project Ga0065721, IMG submission 59108) | Mesophilic microbial community from rice straw/compost enrichment Sample: eDNA_1 v2 (version 2) | ecosystem: Engineered > Solid waste > Grass > Composting > Bioreactor | place: USA: Davis... | reverse complement strand
GGCAACCTGATGTGGCAGTGGCCGACCGGTTGCGGCTATGGATCAGAGGTGCCGGAGAAGGGGATCAAGGGATGGAGGCCTCGCCCGGAATTGAACCGGGGTACAAGGATTTGCAGGCTTTTGCCCGCCATTGTTTTCGCAGCGAAAAGCAGCTGCGTGTCGCATTCTTGTTGCAGTCAGCCAAGTAGATTGTTCGCGGCTTGTGCTAGTTCTGTCCCATCATCAGACCGCGGAAAGAGGTGCCCGTAAGTGTCCATGGTCATGACGATTGAGGCGTGGCCCATGCGTTCCTGCACCATCTTCACCGGCAGGCCGAGTCCGCCGTCTTCCTTACGGTTGATAAGCCAGGAGGCATAGAAGTGGCGTAACGCGTGGAGGCCGGTGTACTTCGCCTCCAGGTCGTTGCCAGATCCTACGGTGACGCCCGCCCGAATCATCGCTGGCTTCAGCCCCTTCGCAATTATGTTTGCGTGAGACCGTGGTTCGCCGTCCGGGTTCGCGAAGACGAGGCTCACACCTGGCGCCTGCTTGAGCTTGTGTTCCTTCAGGGCGTTGATCACGACTGGCGGCACCGGGATTGTTCGGACGCCTGCCTCTGACTTCGTTGGCCCGATCTCTTTGAACTGATCGGCGCGTTGGCTGATGCGTATCTCACCCTTGTCAAGGTCTACGTCTTGCCAGCGTAAGCCGCGAATCTCTGAGGAGCGCATACCGGTAAAAACGGCCGTGAGAAGAAGGGGCTTCCAGTTGCCATCCAGGGCCGCGAGCAGCGCCTTGATCTCTTCGCGCGTGGGAATGTCTACCCCCACCTCCAGCTTGCCCTTCTGACGCTTCTCCTGCCGCCGATCACGTCCCTTCCTACTGCTACGGATGTCCCTAACAGGATTGCGCATTGCCAGGCCGCGTTCGCCGGCGTCCGCCAGAATCGAACCGAGTGAAGTGAGGATCTTCTTCACCATGGCCGGCGATCGGCCTTCTTTCCGGAGTTGGTCTTCGAAGTCACGTACGGCCGGGACCGTGAGGCGCGACAAGAGCGTCTGCCCGATCAGTGGCACGATGTGGTGTTCGAGGTGGCTCTTGCGCTGGTTGATCGTCGATCGTTCCAGGCCTGCACTCTCGCCTGAAGTTATCCACAGGCCGCCTGCCTTTTCGACGGTGATGCTTGCGCTGTCCGCTACGTGGATGCCTTCTCGCACCTCAACAGAGGCCGTGGCGGCGAAGGCATCAGCCTCCTTCTTGAGCTTGAAGGTCTTCAGTCGGCGCTTGCCGCCGCCGTCGAAGTAGTCAACCACCCATGCGGATTTTTCAGTGCCCTTAGGAGTCGTCCATTCACGCTTCCGAACCGACATCCTAGTCCTCAGAGGAAAGATCTGTTGCGCCTTTTGTCAACGATCGGATCACAGTTGCCAACTCCTTCTCACGGCTATTGAACCGGGTGATTGCCTCATCAAGCTCACGCTCTCGCCTATAAAGCTCCTCCTTGCGCTCGCTCATGCGAGCGAGGAAAAGCCGCTGGCGTTCACGCAGTCTCTCCTCACCCTCGAGCAGCCTCTCCGTCCTTCTCCTGATCTCTTCTCTGACCGCTGCGCGCTTCTCCCAGATGTAATCAGCGATCTCTTTGCGCCGCTCCTTTAGCGCCGCGAACATCTTCCGCCGCTCTTCGTTTAGGTCCTCATCGACCTTCCGTAGGTAATCCCACTGCGCTTCCACCCTCGCTCGCATATCTTCAGCGATCGAGAATGCCGCGGACAACGCCTTGGGGTCTACGTTGCTTTCGTAGGAGCTCTCAAGGCGCGCAATGATCTCTGCATTCATCGACCTTCCGCTTTGATCGGCGGACGCCTTGATCCGCTCACGCAAGCCATCAGGCAGACGTAGCGGAAATTGGTCGGACCCTCGTCCCACTTTAGTAGCAGCCATGCGCTCCATTTCCTGTGAATAACATCACGGTAATTTCTTTCCGCTTGACGCGCAATGAAATCACCGTAATTTACATTACCGTGATGTTATTAACGAGAGGTTACATCAACTATGCAGACGGCTGACAAATTAGACCTCATCTGGGGGGCCGAAGAGATTGCGAAGGTTATCGCGCGCACGCCGCGCGTCACGTTCCATCTCCTCACAACTGGTGCACTGCCGGCAAAGAAGGTCGGGGGTCGCTGGGTGGCAGAGCGCAGCAAGCTCATCGCCTTCTTCATGGAGGCAGCATGAACGCGGCCCTCCAGAACGCAAATGGCCCGGCAAGCGTTGGCGCGCTTCCGGACCTTGGCTCAATCCATACCGGGAAAGATAAGGAAATGAACAGCACGAAAGATAGCACCGGGGCGGCGGGAACGCCAGACCTCAGAAGCATGGTCCTCGACCTCGAAGATCCAATCGCCAATGCGACCCGCATGGCATCGGTCCTCGCGCACCTTCTCGAAGACGGCTTGGACGAGGATTTGTCCCGCCTGATCGGCACCAACGGCAAGGACCGCTATCACCTGACGACGGAGCAGCGGGAGAACATCATGTTCGTCCTCTACCAGACAGAGGGCTTTATCCGCGAAGTCTACCTTGCTTGGCAGGAGGCGATCCAATGAACCGGCGCACAGTCTTGAAGGCTGGCCTTGTCATAGCCGCCAGCAGCCACACAGCAGTCGCAACGGCTGAGACCAGTGCCGTTGCCAGTGTCCGCATTGACGAGTTCCTCAATGTAGCCACGGCAGCAGAGCGGGCGAGGTACCATGCCAATGCGCTTGCCGAGGTAATGGCAGAACTTCACCCGGATCGTCACTGGCGCAGCCGGGTCGACCACGATGGCCGGTTCTGCCTGATCGTAGGTGACGAGCGCCCGGCGTACGTCTTGCGGCAGGAGGTTTAGCCATGAACGCTATTCCATACCTGCCTACATGGCGCGGCCGACCAATCCCGCTGACACGGGATGCAATTGAAGCTGAGATCGAACGCTTGATCGAATTGCTCGACGCCGTAGACGGTGATTGTGATCTGGAGGACGGCGGGGACGATGAACCCTCCCTCGGCTCAACGCCCCTCCGCGGCGAGTATGATCTGGAGCTCGATACATCAGATGACGAGCCCAGCGGTGACGAAGAGCCCGAACTTGGCTGGTCTAACCCATTGGGCTTGCGGGTTCATGTTCCCGAAGAGCTCAGGGAACTACGGGAAGAGGGTCTGCTACAATGAGCCCGATTTCTCCCTCCATGGATGTCCAGCTTCAAGCTTGGCAGCGTTACGTCGACGCCAAGCAGCGCTCGGAGCAGACGCTCACGTTTGAGGATGGGCGAGCCGCGGCTGCTGCCTGGGTCGGCTTCCTCAATGTGTTTCTTCCTGAAGACGAACAGTTGCCTGAACAACGAAGGAGCGGCGGCAACGTCGCTCTGTTCCCACTCCACCGAGTTCGTGCCCCCGGAGGTACTCAATGACGGAAGCCGTCAATGTCCAATGCCTCCCCTACATGCCGCTGCAAATCGATCGTCTGCGGCGGTCCAAGGCTTGGCTCCGCTGTAAGCGCAATCCGGAGATCGCGTTTTACATGGTTAATCTGTGGATGCGGGCCTGGCACGAAGTTCCGGCCGGCAGCATCGAGGATGACGACGATGTTCTTGCGGACGCTGCTATGTGCTCACCGGAGAAGTGGGAGGAACTGAAGAACGAGATCCTGCAGGGCTGGGAACGGCGCGACGGCAGGGTATGGCACAGCACAGTCACAGAGATTGCGACAGAGTCGGAGACGAAGCTTCGACGCAACAAGCGGCGCACCGAAGCCGCTCGCGAGACCCTTGAACAGAAACGTCACTCATCAGTGACAGAGTCTCCTGATGTAGCAGATCACCCTTCGACAGTTGCTGTGACAGACACTGTAACTGATACGTCCGGCGCGCCTCTGCCTGAACGAGCGTCTGTCACTGAGTCTGTAACAGAGACTGTCGCGGCTCCCACTGCGTCTGTTACAGACACTGTTACAGAGCACGAAGGGAAGGGAAGGGAAGGGAATAGAAGGGAAGAGAAAGAAGCTAACGCTTCTAGAGCGCGCGGGACGCGCTTGCCCGCGGATTTCTCTCTTCCCGACGGGTGGCGACAATACGCTGCCAGCAAGGGTTTGCCGGAAAATCGAATCAATCACGAGGCGGAGCAGTTCCGGAACCATTGGCTGGCTGAGGGGACGGCAAAGGCGGTCAAGCGTGACTGGGCTGCGGCTTGGCGAACGTGGGTCGGCAACGCAATCACCAACTTTGGGCGATCACCACCCGCGGTTTCGGCTGATTGGCGTGATGACCCGATCTATGCTGGGGTGGAGTGATGTCAGACATCATCGACCTCAAGCGCAAGCTGAATGATCGGGTTCTGTCCGTGGCGGAATACCTCCTGCCGAACGGCCGGAAGGAGGGCAACGAGTGGCGGGCTGGCTCGACTGACGGCGAGAAGGGCCAGAGCCTGGGCGTCCACCTGGTGGGGATGAAGGCTGGCGTCTGGGCGGATTTCAGTACTGGCGAAGGCGGCGACCTGATCGAGCTGTGGATGAAATCCCGCCGGGTCCAACTGCCGGCGGCGCTGGACCAGATCCGAGACTGGCTCGGCGTGACGCGGCCGGAACCGCATCGTGACCCGCGGCCGACCTACACCCGACCGGAGCGGCCGAAGTGCGAGAAGCCCAAGGGCAAGGCGAAGACCTACCTCAACCGGCGCGGCATTCCGGACGGCATCATCGAGCTCTACCGCGTCGGGGAGAGCGGCGACAACATCGTCTTCCCGTTTCTGCTGCCTGACGGGACGCTGGCGCTTGCCAAGACGCGGAAAGCGGAGGACGGCGCCAAGCCCATGCCGACAGCGGCCAACTGCGAGCCGATCTTGTTTGGCTGGCAAAACGTGCCGCCGAACGCCCGAGAGATCGTCATCACCGAAGGCGAGATCGACGCGCTGGCCTGGGCCACCTATGGGCGACCCGCGATGTCAGTTCCGTTTGGTGGCGGTAAGGGCGGCAAGCAGAACTGGATCGAGAACGAGTTCGACCGCCTGACCCGTTTCGAAAAGATCTACATCTCGACCGATATGGACCAGATCGGTGACGAGGCTGCCGAAGAGATCGCAAGCCGTCTGGGTCGTCACCGTTGCCTGAGGGTGAAGCTACCTCGCAAGGATGCGAACCAGTGCCTGATGGACAACATCACGCAGGAGGAGATGGACGCCTGCCTTTCTGGCGCCATTGGACTTGATCCGGCAGGGCTGCGCCGCCCAACCGATCTTGCCGATAAGGTGATCTACCTGTTCTGGCCGGCTGAAACCGATCACGTCGGCTACGGGGTGCCCTACGACAAGCTGGCCGGTAAGCTGCACTTCCGTCCGGCGGAGCTGACGCTGTGGAGTGGCGCAAGCGGCCATGGCAAGAGCCAGATTCTCTCCGACTGCATCCCGCACTGGGTGAAGTTCGGCAGCAGGATCTGCATCGCGTCGCTGGAGATGAAAGGCGAGCAGACGTTGAAGCGCCTCGCCAAGCAGACAGGCGGCGTCGATCGACCGACTGCGGATTTCATCGGCCGTATCCTTGGCTGGCTCGACCAGGGACTGCTGATCTACGACCATGTCGGCAAGGCCGGCATAGGGCCTCTGCTTGAGGTGTTTGACTACGCCCGCGCCAAATACGGGTGCGACCAGTTCATCATCGACAGTCTGATGCGTCTCGGCATCCCTCAGGACGACTACAACGGCCAGGAGAAGGCGGTCTACCAGTTGGTGGATTGGGCCATCGCCAAGAACGTTCATCTGCATCTCGTGGCTCACTCCCGGAAGGGCGACAAGGACCGCGGCGGCGCGCCGGAGACCGAGGACATCAAGGGCGCGATGGAGATCGGCGCCAATGCCTTCAACATTGTCACCGTGTGGAGAAACAAGGCGCAGGAGGACAAGCTAAAGGCAGCGAAGACCGAGGAGGAGCGGGAGCTTCTCCTGGAGAAGCCCGGCGTCATCCTCAACGTCGCCAAGCAGCGAAACGGCGACTTCGAAGGCAAGATCGGCCTTTGGTTCGACCAGACGACCTACCGATACCACACCACGATTGACAAGCTGGGTTGGGACCGGCGGTACATCCCACGCGGAACCAATCTCGGAACAGACGAGGAAGCGGCATGAACAATCAAGCCACCGTTTGCGTCGTCATGAGACGCGATGAAACCTTCAGCATCGAACGCGACCCCAATTTCGGACGACGCATAGCCGAAGCGATCGAGAGCTACATGGCCACGCGCCAAAGGCAGCACGTACAGATCCGCAAAGGAAGTGGGATAGCCGCTTGGGTCATCGGCGCCGATGCGGCTGAGACACCGCAGGTTTACGTGCTTCAGGAAGGCACTGGGGAGCGCGTTACGGCAACAGAGGGCAGCAACGCCGCGATAGACGCGATGGTGAACGTCCTCCGCTCTCGCGGGTATACCTGCATCAAGAGGAGCGCGTGATGGGAAAGCTCGTTCCATTTCAGAGACCGGTAGCGAGGCGGGAAGGGCCGTACTTCTGCGGCGCACCGATGGGCGCCTACGGACGCTTCAAGGGCTCACCCGAAGCGCCAGCTAAGGCCGCTCCAAAGTCACCACCAGATGAACCACTACAAGAGAAGGGCGAGGGTGCCTGATGACGGAACAGAAACTCGCCCGCTCCCCTACGCGCTGGTTTGCCGTGCGAACCATTCCCGGAAGCCAGCGAATGGCTTCAAAGATCCAGGGCTTGCCGGCTGGACGGGATGGGGAAACAGTGATCGAGCGCAACCTGCGTAACGAGGGCATCGACGTCTATATGCCTGCGTTCTGGATGATAGTCCGGCATCAACGGACGAGGAAGGTGATCGAGAAGCGCTTCCCTATGCTGGTCGGTTATGCATTTGTGCATCTACCTCATCTGGAGTTCGAGCGGGTCCGCCAAGTCGAAGGCGTGATGTGCTTCCTTCGCAGCGGTCGGGACGGCGGTCCGATGTGGTTCAGTGAGCAGGGCGACCTGTGGCCCCTGATGAGGGCAGAGTGGGAGCGCAAGACCGAGTATCTGGTTGAGAAGGCGGCGAGGCTGGAGGCCGCGAAGGCGGCGAGGCGCAATCAGTTGAACCGCCAGCTTGGAATCCTTCTGCCGAAGGGCCGCAAGCGGCGCGTCTCCATGCGTTACCATGCCGAGCAGGCCATACATAACCTAACGCCGGATCTGCGGGACAAGGTTTTGGGGATAATCCAACAACTCGATCAATTGGAAGACCATCGGGGCCTTGCCGAACTGGATGTAGCGATATAACTTAGCGGTTATCGATTTGGGTGTTCAGTCGGACCTGCCAGCAGGGATTACTCGACGGCCCGGCTTGCTGAAACAGATGCTTTCAGCGCAAGCCGTTATTGTGCCTTCGCGTCGAGCGGGTGACGGATATGCGAACAGCTAACTGCTTTCGCGTCCGACCAGACAACCAGGCGCCAGGTGCGATTTCGCGCCGGCCTTTTTTTGTTGCCAATGGATGGCTTCTCAAATCGCCTGGGCCATATCACTTTCTTTAAAGGGATATGGCCATGTCTCTAATGAGAGAGTTCGCGGCGAGTTCGAATGGCGACCGTTGGTATTTCACGGTGGACGAGGTCACCGGAGAGCGCTTCGTTCTTCACCGAGCTAATCAGCCGTCAGGTGGACATGAGACGAAAACCCCAGTGGACACGTTTCTCAAGATGAGACCACGCGGGCCGGAGCACGACGCCCTGCTAGCTTTGGTTTCAGAGCTTGCAGGATCACCGGAGTTGAAGGGTCCAGGGCCAGCCTAAAAGGCCTTGGGAAAGGGCGATCGACCACCGGGCAATCCGGGCGCGGCATTCTGACAGGAACCGGAGCCTCGGCATCCGGTCATGAGGGCACGGCCGTGTAGAGCGGTCCTACCGAGCGCGATTCTCGGACCAATGCGAGGGGCTCCCACTACTGTCCTTTGTGTAGCGAGCGTGAGCCGCCATAGTCAGCTCGACAGCTTGGGCACTTATATGGGTGTCCCGGAGTATTCTGATCCCTCGTGATCTTCAGCATCAGCCCTTTGTGTTCGCACACTGGGCAGAACGGCGTGCTGAAGGGCTGACCATCCTTTAGTTCGTAACGGAAGCCGTCGATGTCTATCAGATTTTCTGTCCGGTATTGTACGCGCCTCTGTAGATCGGCGATCTCGCGATCCTTGTCTTGGAGTTGCTGGGCTACATCTACTAGGCCGAGCTTGGCCTCTGATAGAGCTTCTGTCAGATCCGCAATCTTGAGTTTGAGCTCGGCCTTGTCGAATTGAGCGTCGATCATGCGCAATTCTTTGACTAGCCCAAGAGCCGCGGTGACCGCTGATATTGATCCTGCGATGTCCAAACTGTTCTCCTTTGCCCGAATGCAGCAGTAGAGGATCATGCAAGCAGCGTGAGTCGCCAGCATCCGAACACTCGGAAAATGGCGTCGTGCCCGTTCTCCACAGACGCTGAGAGCCTGTTTGATAAGGGGGCTCAGCAGAACGCAGGACCACGGCAGAAGGAACGTGAAGCCGCACTAGGCGACCTGCTACTTCTTCGTTTGGCTCCTAAGCCCAGGAGCGCCACCCTCACTTGGGTTCCAGGCAGAGGAAGCTCGACGAAGGTCTCGTGACGCTAGAGCCCCAGACCTCGCTGGAGCATTCGCCGGTACAGAGTTTCGTTTGGGTTCCGGTACGGTCTCTTTTTACCCATTTCCTGCTCCCCAAGGTTACCCATGCCAGTCCTGAAAAACGCCCGGCACGAGAGGTTGGCCCAGGACATCGCGGAAGCCAAGGCAATCAGTCGGAGGACGGTGGTGTGGGTGGCGTCCTGACCAGCGAAAGAACACGCGGTTTGGATGGGGCGTCCAGCCACTCGATCCATTTATCTCTCTCTTCGAGAGTGTCGAAGAACCGCCAGAGCTTGTACTCTTCCTCGGTGGTTTCGAGCATTTCGCCGACCGTCACCAGTTCCAACGGCAGCGTCACCTCGTTACCGTCGAAGCGCACGAAGTAGACGCCCTCAGCCGCTCTGCGAATAACCTGCCCCGTTCCATAGCTTCCATCCGGACTGTCGAGCGTGAAGAACATTCCGGTGAGATTGTCGATGTCGGTATCTGCCATGTTGATTTCAGTGCCGGTCCCAAGTGCCAGAGTTCCGAAGTTCGCCCAAGAGTTAGCCGATGGCAAGGCTGCAGATGATGCAAGCCATTGATGGTTAAGCGCTACCGCCCTGAATATCGAGCGCTATACGCGCTCCCTGCATGGAAGGTACTGCGGAAACGGATCCTCGATAGGGACAACTGGACATGCCAGTGGCCTGGCTGCGGTAGGTTCCTACTAGGCAAGTCACCAGCGCCCAACTCCCCAGTCGTCCACCACAAGCGGGACCACAAGGGCGACATTGATCTGTTTTTGGATCCGGATAACCTCACAGCCATATGTAAGTCCTGCCACGACGGCGGGGCACAGCAGACCACACACAGAGGATACGTGAGCGGCCACGATGAAGATGGCAGGCCGCTTGATCCTTCGCATCCGTGGAACAGGAGGCAAGCATGAACGAGGAACTGGAACTGGCGCTGTCCTACTGGCGCTCCATGTCTCCTCAGCCCAAGGCCATCGTCTATGCCGATGCTATCGAAGCAAGGCTGAAGGGTATCGATACCAAGGACATGGTGGTTGATCACGAGCTGACGAACGCGGTCACACGCGGTGCATCGATCGCTCGTGGCCGTAACATGAAGCCCGCCGCCGTGAAGACGGAGCAGAGGGCAGAGGCAACGGCTACCGAGACGGGCAAGCCGAAGGGTAAGCGGGCACGGAAGGCAAAGGGCTGAGCGATGGCAGAAGCGGTCGTTGACGGTAAAGAGATCCTGTCGTCTTTATCGATTCAGATTCGTTGGCCTCGTGCCTTCGGCTTTCGAGTGTGGCTTACATCTCGCATCCTCAGCCTAGCTGGCATGGTCAGCCCTATCGAGATCGATGCTGAGCTTGTACAGGCGACGCCCTCGGAAGCCAGCACATGGACGAGGTACGAAGGAGAGACGACAGAAGGCGGGAATATCGTACTGAGCCAATATCCAGAGGGGTACATTCTCCGTCACCACGGGTTGGTTGTCTGGAGGGAATGGGATGTCGAAGCCTGAACTGCAGACCATTGAGCTCTGTGCTGGCCTTCAGGGACTCACTGCATGGGTCAACGCCCGCTACCTGGGCAGTGCTGATGTCGTAGGGGACGCGGTATTCATCACTGCGATGGCAAGGCAGGTCGATAAGGGGCAGGTCAAGGCAGCAGAGGCGGAGAACCACCCCCCCCCCGAAAGTTAAAGGCCCCCCTTTCTCCCTG